>ERZ941671.304-NODE-304-length-19566-cov-4.072369_pt1 | contig 19566 bp, 18 predicted proteins | sample MGYA00521093_ERZ941671 | MGnify/ENA primary metagenome ERZ941671 (study PRJEB32759, sample SAMN07749878) | skin metagenome | biome: transportation; feature: city; material: polyester macromolecule | host: Homo sapiens | place: Hong Kong:MOS line | collected... | reverse complement strand
TGTTTCACCTGTAGGTATCAAAACAGCCTCATTCGGATTAATTGCATATAAGCTATACCAACCTATATTATTGTCATGGTTCGTATTATTCAGAATTACCGTGGTAAAAGTTGGGTATTTTCGTGAACTACCAGCTACTTGATAAATTATATCACCGTCTGCTTCTCTAGGAATAATTAATTGAAATTTCAAACTCCCATCTGAATTGTAAATAGCGGCGTTATTAGGTGGAGTAAAAAACCAAGGATTTTCTTTTATTTTACTAAACTTATTAGGTTGCTCCCCATATATAACTAATGACCCCTGCTGTCAACAACGGAGAAAAACACTTGGTAGATTTCATCAAGCAGCCTGACGGTAAAAGTCTTGGAACACTTGAGCAGGTGATTTAAATCCTAACCCTTTTTGTATTCTTTGACGGTTGTAAAAAATCTCAATATACCTTCTGACATCAGCAATGGCTTGCTGACGAGTTTCATAAATTTTATGGTAAACCAGCTCATTTTTTAACTGACCCCAGAAGCTCTCAATCGGGGCATTATCGTAGCAATTACCCTTTCGGCTCATAGAGCCAGCAAAGCCATGCTTTTGAATGATTTGGCGGTATTGATGGCTACAATACTGACTACCCCTGTCAGAATGCACGATTAAGCCCCGAGCAGGGCGTTTGTACTTAATGGCATTGTTTAGAGCCTTACAAACCAAATCAGCGGTCATACGCTTATTTAGAGCATATCCCACAATCTCTTTGCTGTACAAGTCTTTGACCGCTGCTAGGTACACCCAGCCTTCATTGGTCCAAATATAGGTAATATCGCTGACCCAAGCGACATTGGGTGCCGTCACATCAAATTGCTGTTCTAGCAAGTTTGAATAAACAGGCTTGTTGTGATTTGAGTCAGTAGTGACTTTAAATCGTTTGTGGCGTTTGCAGTAAATCCCATGTTCTTGCTTAATCTGACGCACCATGTAGGGGCTAATATTATGCCCTTGGCTGATTAGATACTGATGTAGCCGTTCATGCCCATAGCTTTGCTGTGTATCCATATGAGCGGATTTGACCAGTATCTCACAGCGATTATGGTGCTGTTTTCGTTTGCTAATCCCACGATTAAGCCAGTCATAGTAGCCTGAGATTGATACTTCAAATAGCTTTGCCATGCAAGTCAGGCTGAACTTTAACCGATTCTGCTGCATGAAGGCGTACTTGGCTACTGGTTCTTGGCAAAGTACGCCGTTGCCTTTTTTAGGATTTCTCGTTCTTCTTGAGCGATTTTTAGTTGTTTTTTAAGGTCTTTGATTTCATCCAAGGCGGCTATGAGTTCAGAATTGTAATTTTGGGTGCCTGCAAGTACGCCACTTTCAGCCTTCCTATGCCAGTTTGCTAGTGTGTTCATGGGTATGCCAAGTTCTTTAGCCGTTTGACTGATGTTGCCGTTATTTTCTTTGACTTTGGCGATGGTTTCAGCTTTGAATGTGTCGCTGTATTCTACTCTTTTCTTGCTCATGGTAAACTCCTGTTTAGGGTACTAGTTTACCAAATATTTTTGTCCGTTTTTTTCAGCATACATCAGCCACTTTGACACAGGTTTTAGCGAATGGTCAGCGGTTAAAACTTTGGCAGATTTGAACGAATAAAGGGCGGAAAATACCAATACTGCCCCCACAATCGGCTTGTAAAAGTAGCTTGGCAAATGGGTCATACCGCCAATAAATGCCATTGGTACAGCAGTCACCGCTAGTGGTAAAAAAATCTGCCACGAAAAATTTTTGCCACTATAAAACCGCCAAAACGCAATCGCAGACACGAGGATATTTAAGCACAATGCCGTGGGTTTCATCATCGCAGGCTCGACGCCGACAATTCCCATGACCGCCAAATAGCCAGATGCACCGCCATGCCCAACGGATGAATATAACAAAGCGGATAAAAAGAATAAAACACTTAAAATAGCGGTGGGCATCGTTTTTATTTATCCTTTCTAACCATTATTACTCAACCACAAACTTTCTTCACTGTCGGCATAAAATTCCTGTTTCCACACAGGGATATCCGCTTTGATGGCATCGAGTAACCAACGGCACGCATCAAACGCAGGGTAGCGGTGGTGAGCCGTAACGCCAATCCATACCGCCATGTCACCGATTGCCAAGTCACCAATCCGATGAATCGCCACCGCATTGATGATGTCAAACTGCTGTTTGGCTTGTGTGATAAGTTTTTCACCTTGGTTAATTGCCAGTTTTTCGTAGCCGTAATAGGTCAGCTTGGTGACTGGGCGAGCGTTATTATGGTTGCGTACCCAACCCTCAAAGGTGGCTAATGCACCGCTTTGGTCATTGAGTAGGGCGAGTTTTAGTCGTCTATCGTCAATGGGTTTATCGAGTAGGGCAAAGCCTTGTTGGATAGCGATGTCGTAGGCTTCATTTCCGCTAATACTGATAATGGATGAACCTTTATGTAATGAACTCATGGTGTTCTCTAGGTTATTTTTAGGTGGAATAAATAGACAATGTCAATTTTTAATCTATTAGACCCCCTCTAACTCCCCCTTATCAGGGGAGGGTTGGGGTAGGGTTTGTCCAAATTAAACCTACCCCCCTGCCACAGGCGGAATAAAAGCGACAATATCGCCCTGTTGAATGGGGGTATCCCAATCGGTAATTTCATGGTTTATCGCCACGGCAATTTTGTGTTGAGCAAGGCGAAAGTTGTAACGCTCGGTTAATTGCTGATACAAGGCGACCAAGCTATCACCGTCAAAACTTAGGCGTTCTTCGTCCTTACCTGCTTGTTCGGCAAGACTGGCGAAATATAAAACATCAATTTGCTTATGCGTTTGCATAGTCAGATTTCCCCCCAGTTTTGCTAATCAGCTTGATATCGCTGATGACGATGTCATGCGATAGGGCTTTGCTCATGTCATAGATTGTGAGGCAAGCGACTGACACAGCGGTTAAAGCCTCCATTTCTACGCCTGTTTTGTGAGTGACTTTGGCGGTGGCGGTCACGGTGATGGCGTGGTCGCTGTCGCCATAGTCAAAGCTCATTTTCACGCTATCAAGTGGCAGTGGGTGGCATAAGGGAATCAGGTCTGAGGTGCTTTTTGCTCCCATGACACCTGCGATGTAGGCGGTTTGGGTGATTGAGCCTTTTTTTGTCATGCCGTCTGCGTTTTTGATGGCGGTGTAGATGTCGGCAGGGAATATGACTTGCCCTGTGGCGGTGGCGGTACGTGTGGTGGCGGTTTTGGTGGATACATCGACCATTGCGATATCGCCGTTTGCATCTAAATGGGTTAAATGATTTGTCATTTTTTAATTCTCTAATTTTTGTAAAGCCAATTCAAACTTATCTTTCGTGTTAAAATTCGCCAAGTTTACCCAAGGATCTGGCAACTCAACCATTTTTACCGTTTTATCCACCAAAAACTTCATCACCGACCGATTGCCCTTATCTAAATAGTCATAAAGCTCAAGCAATAAATCAGTGCGATATAGCCCTAATAGTGGGTAATCTTTTTCACCCTTTAGATAAATAACATCTTCATGTTTATTAGTTGCTCTATCAAACAACTGATGATAAAGCTGATTTGCACCAATCAAACAATCACAGCTAATCACCATTAAATAATCTTCAGGATAAACCACTTGCAACATTGCATTGGCAATCGCAGATAATGCCCCTGCTCCTTTACCGTTGTCATCGCTTGGCAATTCGTCAGCAATCACAATTACTTTGCCTTTTTCCAAATAGCTTGGGTGATAAAAATTTTTGCCATTATCCGCTATCATCACTGGCACTTTTAAATTTGTTTCATGCCTTAATTGCGTACTTAAAGATTTAGCATGATCGATATGCCACTCTAGCAAGGTTTCACCGTTTGGCAATGTTAACAGGGCTTTTGGCGAACCCATTCGAGTAGATTCGCCCCCTGCCAAAATCACAATTCCTGCCAAATCAATCATGAGTTGGATTAACACGCATTAGATGCGGTACAAAGTTACACGGACGAGTGCGGTTGTCGAGTTGCTCTTTTAAAATCCCTTCCCAACCAGTGCGACACGCACCAGTTGACCCTGGTAAGCAGAAAATCGCTGTATTATTCGCCATACCCGCCACCGCACGAGATTGGAGCGTGGACATACCGATTTCGTCTTTTGACAAGGCACGGAACATTTCGCCAAAGCCCTGCACTTCTTTATCAAACAAAGGCGACACCGCCTCTGGCATGCTGTCACGGATATAAAACCCTGTACCGCCTGTGGTGATGACTGCATGGACATTGGGGTCGGCTATCCATTTGCTGACCATGGCACGGATTTGGTAAATACAGTCTGTCGTTAAGGCACGTTCGGCAAGGGTGTGACCTGCCTCGACTAGGCTATCGGCTAGGTATTTACCAGAGGTATCTTCGTCTAGCGTGCGTGTGTCGGATACGGTGAGTACAGCGATATTTAGCGGGATAAAGGGTTTGGCAGGTTTCGTCATTTTGAGTTCCTTGTTGTTAGCTGTAGGGGTGTAAGGCTTACGCCCTGTCTTTTTTTTGGATTTGGTGTTAGCCGCTCGACAAGCGTTTTTTGGCAAGTACTTTTTTCCAACTATCTTCTAAACAATCAATCGCAAGCCATTTATCGACTGTTTCGCTATCAAGATTGCCTTTTTAACCACCAATCATAGAAAGATTATTCATCAACCCACTATTTTGTTCATGTAAATGGTGATGTTCTGGCTTAATCGGCATTAGATTTTGCACCGCTCTTTTTAGCCCAGTCACATCGCCACTCGCCAAAAACTCACGCACATCATAGCTTGCCTTATCAAACAAACACAAATGCACCTTGCCTTGACTGCTCACTCGCAAGCGATTGCACGAATCACAAAAATGCGTGGCATACGGCTCGATAATGCCGATTTTGCCGACATAGTCGTCATGGCGATACTCGGTCGCAGGTCCTGCATCACTGGCTCGCACCTGTGCCACCCAGCCACGCTCCAGTAGATAATCACGGATTCGGCTGACATTGGTATGCTCGGCAAAAAACAGCTTGCCATTGTCCGAAGTCTGCATAAACTCAATAAAGCGGTAGGTCACAGGGCGAGTTTTGGCATAGTCTAGGGCGGATAATAAATTGTCAAAAGCGGTATCGGCTTTGAGTATGCCATTGATTTTTAGGCGAATATCGGTGCTGTCGAGTAGCGTATCAATATCACCTAATAAAGTCGGCAACATATCAAAGCCTGTGATTTGTTTAAACAGCATGGGGTCAAAGCTATCAATGCTAAGATTAAGCTGATTTAGCCCTGCGGTGTGCCAAGCGGATAGGTGTTTGCCGAGTTTATAGCCGTTAGAACTCACCGCTACCGTGGCAATGCCGTGACTTTTGGTCAAAGCGATGATATCGGTAAGGTCAGAGCGAATGGACGGCTCACCGCCTGTTAAGCGGATTTTGCTTGTACCCAATTCGGCAAAGCCTTGTACTAAGGTATTGATTTCATTCAGGGAAAGTTCATTATCGGGGCGTTTGCCACCGTTGGCGGTATAGCCGTTTGGCAAACAATAGTCACAGCGGAAGTTACAAAAATCGGTGACTGACAGGCGCAAGTAATTGAGTTGTCTATGAAAACCGTCCACCAGCGTTGATTTGGGGGCATAACGATGAGCGGTAGGGCTTGAGCCTACAGGCATTGGGTGGGTGGTGATGGTTTTCATGGTGAGCTTTAGGCGTTGCCTCGGTAATGGGTGAAATTTTACTGTAACAAGTTTTTAGTAAGAATACCATTCACCATTAGTAAGGCAAACTACTACTTTAGCGGTACAGATAAAGACGGTATTAAGATTTAAAGGAATTTTGTATAATCTAATCATTAATTATCAAGCCAAAAACCAACAACTAGGAAAAAATTACATCCTTTGATTAAGTCAGAAATGCTTAATACTTTTCAATCAGTAAAAGAGCTTATGCTTGGTAAAAATTACGACAATATATTACAACAGAGTTCACAAGGTTTTTTTATTTACCTATGATGACTGGAGTGATGTAGTCAGAATGGAAAAACTCCAATATATTGATAATGCACAATATGCCATTATAGAAACTTTGTTTTCAGATTTTGTAAATTATTTAGAAAACTCTGATGACTTTGACCAAAAAGAAATTAATAAATTTAAATTCGTTGATGAGATATTTCATGAGCATTTAAGAGAGTTAAGTTTTTTCAAATTTAGAAATCCTGAAATTATCTCTATAGATGAAGCTATTAATGAATTTAAAGATATCAATTTTTTCCCACCTACTATTGTTTTGAAAGATGGAAAATTTATTGATATCCAAAATCATTTCACCAATGTAGTGTATTTTTAACAATTTTAAAAATTAAAATTATTAAAAGTTCCAACTAAAAGGCTCAATCGTCACCCATTCACCTGCCGTCACCCCTGCATTGTCTTGCGGTAATACCAACAAACAATTCGCTTGGCTTAACTGCTTGATACGGTGCGAATCTTGAGCGGATAAGGGCGTGACGCTTAAATTCCCCTCATCGTCTTGGGCAACAATCGCTCGTTGATAATCCTGTCTGCCAACCGCTTTTTTGATGTTATGGGTGGTTTTGGCTTGCAACCGTAATGGCTTTGGCAGATCCATTTCATTGACCGCTGACAGTCGCCATAACGCAGGTTTGACAAACTGCAAACAACCGACCACCGTCGATAACGGATTTCCGGGTAAACCAAAATACAAAACGGTTTTTTCGGCTTTTTTAAACTCTCCAAACACAAACGGCTTTCCGGGTTTCATCGCCACTTTATAATGGTTAATTTGCCCCAAATCATCAATCACCGTGGTTAAAAAGTCATAATCGCCCACCGATACCCCTGCAGTTGAGATAATCAAATCACATTCGCTAATTGCTTGCTGTACCGTGTTTCGAGTCGCCTCAAGCGTGTCGGCAACAATGCCATAATCTTTGATAATAATGGGCAATTCATGGAGCAAGGATTTCAGCGTTGGGGTATTGGAATTATAAATCTTTGCCAAATGGGTGAGTGGCTCGCCGATTTGTACCAACTCATCCCCTGTGGCGATGATACCCACGGTCAAAGGGGCAAATACCGACACTTGAGCCACGCCTAGATTTGCCAATAGGCTGATATCAGTGGGATTCAGGCGTTTGCCAATGGTTAGGACGGTTTCGCCTGTTTGCACTTCTTCGCCTTGATAGCGGATATTTGAGCTGACTGTGGCGGTTTTAGTTAGCGTAATGGCATAGCGCTGGGTTTTATCAATGCTATCTTTAATATCGTTAAAATTGGTATTTTCCTGCATCACCACGGTGTCGCAATCGCTCGGCACGATAGCCCCTGTAAAAATCCGCACGCCTTGCCCTGCTTGTAATGCACCGTCAAATGCCTTGCCTGCGACCGATTCACCGACGATAGTCAGAGCGGTGTGTTCGGCAAGCTCGCTACCCTTGGCAAAGGCATAACCGTCCATTGCGGATAGGTTTTGGCGTGGAATGTCAAAACTGGCGGTGATGTCTTGTGCCAAAATATGATTTTTGGCTTGCAATAGTGGTAGCGTTTGGGTCGCTCGCTGATTGAGCGGATGTTCGGCTAAATATTGTTGGCAACGTTCGGTAATGGCGGATTTTAAATCTTGGACGGATATCATACTTCATCTCTAATACATTCAAATAAGTAGGGCGGGTTAGCAAAGCGTTACCCACCAATTTAATCATAAAATCAATCATTTAGTCTGGTGGGTTACGCCAAAAAATACGACTAACCCACCCTACAAGCTGTGGGTTTTTTAAAACTTTTGTCACCCACGATACACATTTTCTTCATTCATTTGCAAATTCATGCCTTGAATATCAGCATTATGGCTAAGTTTGAACAAAAAGTCCGTCAAACTATGATGAAACGATTGTTGGATCAATTCATTGGCAATCATCGGCATGGCTTGCTCAAAACTCAAGGCTTGACCGTCTTCACGGCTTAACACCTCAACAATATGCACGCCATAGCGAGTTTCGATGGGATTGACCGACACGCCGACAGGCAAACCAAACACCGCTTGCTCGAACTCTGGTACGGTTTCGCCTTTGACGATTTCGCCCAAATCACCGCCGTTGTCTTTTGAGGGACACAATGAGTATTGTTGGGCGAATTGGATAAAGTCAGCGTCCCGATTTTGGCTGTTTTGCAGGGTTTCAATTAGGTTTGTCGCTTGTTTTTTTAGCTCGATACGTTCTTCCCCTGCATCGGGTGGCGAAGCCAATAAAATATGGCGTACCGTCAACAGCGGTGGAGTGACGTAGCGTTGTGGGTTGCTATCGAATAACTGGCGACAGCTATCTTCATTGGGTATGGTGGGTTGGACGTTTTTATCAATCAAGTCGCTGATGGCGGTTTCTTCATCGGCTTGCCAAGCGGATACGCCCAATGTAGGGTCGGCATACACGGCTTGCTTGAGGAGTTCTCGGATGACCAGGGCTTGGGCGGATAAAAATAACGCCTCGTCTTGGGTATTGGCTGGGTGATATTGCACTTCTTGGGCGATGGCGGTGGGGTCGATGACCACGCCATTGACGCTGATATTGGGGATTTGTTGGCGACTACTGGCGATTAGATTATCGGGGCGTTTCGCCTCAGCTAGTGCCTCTTGGATGAGTTCTTTTTCGCTGTGGGGGCGTTTGAGGTCATCTGAGGTTGGCATGATACGAATGCCATCATCAAATTCATCATGATGGTCATGGTTATGAGTATGTTCATGATGGTGATGTTCGTGTGTTTGTTTGTCACCACCTGCACAGCCACAAGTACCACCGCCACAGCCTGTTGATTTGGGTGATTGGGTGTCTAAATTGGTTGGGTTTTGGGGGTTAAAGGTAGCAACGCTCATGGAGATTTTCCTTAGAATCGTATGAAATTGTAATTTATAAAGTTTCCCCATTATGACAATTATCAATGATTTAAAAAATACTCCATTGTGATTATGCCATGCTACTAGGGCATGTCCCTATTTGGATGATGTGGCTAAATAGACAACCACGAAAGAGCTGAGCTGCTTTTTTGGTTGTCTATAAGGCGATAGATAAGGCTGTTGGAACAATGCTTTGACAGTATATTTGTCTTAACGGTATTAGCCTGTCAACTGTTTAGTAATCAAAGATTTTAACGGTGGTAAATTATTGCTAACCCGCAATACCAATGAACGAATTGCCTTGGCTGGTTTGTTTTCTGTGGTGAATAATGTCACCATTGCATTCGTACCGTGATACATTGGGCGAGTCAATAACATATGCTGGCGTTGATATTTTGCTAATAGCTCGGGTGAGGCGAAATCAGATTGGTTGGCTACAGCTTGTTTGATAAGTTTAGATAATACTGCAACACTATGCAGACCCAAATTGAATCCATGAGCTGTGACAGGATGCATACCCACTGCGGCATCACCGATAACTGCACTGCGATTGGCATAAAAACGATTGGCATGCACCCCCACTAATGGATAGCGATGTTGACTACTGATTAATCGCATTTCGCCAAGGCTACCGTCAATGTAACCCTCAATTTCTTTGGCGAAGGCAGTGGGTGATAAGCCCAATAAATACTCAGCTTGTTCATTTTTTACCGTAATCACGCAGTTGGTCATCTGCTCAGTCATCGGTAATAATGCCACTGTTACCCCATAGTAGAATGATTCAACGGCTCTGTGCTGATTAGACTGGGTGTGTGACATACGGCACACAATCATACTTCGTCCAAAATCATGGCTATCTGCTGTGATACCTAATTGGCGACGAGTTTGTGAGAAGCGACTATCTGCTACGATAAGCATATTGGCAGTGATTGTCTGCAAGTTATCTAATGTTACCGTAACGAAGCGTGACGCTGTCTGCACATTTTTGACACCGCTGTCACACTGTAAAGTGATATTGTTACAGACTTTGGTCGCTTCATAGCAAGCTTTGCGAATCAAGTGATTGGATACCAAGTAGCCTAACCCTTCAATGGCAAGTCCTCTGACACTTTTTGGTTTGCCAAAGTATAGCTGATAAGTTGAGTTACCATCATACACACTGGCATCTTTTAAAATATGTTTTTCGTCATTAGGAATTTTTTGCCAAATATCCAGTTGTTGCATGATATCTTTGGAGGCGTGGGTTAAAGCGATTTCACGTCCATCATAAGGTGGATTAGCAAGGCTGTCTTCAGAAGCTTTTTCGACAATTGCAATTTGTAAACCTGTCTGTGCGATGGCTTTGGCAAAACTTAAGCCTGCAGGTCCTGCTCCAACGATAATGATGTCAAAATGAGGTGGCATTGGGTTAGATAGATTGATGTTAGCTTGATTTGATAAACTATCATGCGTGGTCTGTGTTTGTTGTTTCATAATTCAATTTCCTCTATAGTTAACGCATAGTGGCAGAATTATAACAATGGTACATTTCCATTTGTGATGAGCTTAACGAAATGGAGTAGATCACGTTCGATAGGCTCAGGGCAAGCGGTTTTTGTATCAATTATTAACTGCTTTAGCTATAAAAAATACGTGAGTATTATCAAAAGACGACCATTAGGCTATATCCATTAGGCTATGTCAGAGTGGCTCAATCTTTCAGCCTCAAAAAGATTCTTCAGAAGTCTAATGCGTTGATGATATTTGCTAAAAAAAACCACGAATAGACGGCTGGAGTGTTCTATCCGTGGAAACTGGGAAAATAAATCAGTTTTTTAAATTACTATAGTGGGGCATAAGCATGGTGCCCCTACATCCGTATCATAACATTTAGATTATTGAGCCGTTTTTTGACGGACGATTTGATAGCGTCTGCCAAGATACCAAATCGGTGCAGACACAATATGAATCAAACGGGTAAAAGGGAAAATCATCACCAAGGTAATCCCTAACGCCATATGGATTTGATAAATCAAATCTGCCTGATTAATACGTGCAGCTGCTTGCCAAGGACGTAAGATAGTAATATCCTGTGCCCAACCCGCTAAGTTCATCATGGTTGCACCATCCAGATGCTTCATCGACGTAAAGATTGATAGTAACCCTAGATTTAACTGAATAAACAACAGAATTAGTACCAATTTATCGCTAAACGTTGAGGTGTTCGAGATGCGGGGGTCAGTAAAACGGCGAATCATCAACAACACCATACCAAACCAACACACCACCCCCGCGATGCCCCCAACAACCACTGCTAAAATCTGCTTGTGAGCCGCACTGATAAAGTTTTCATAAATAAAATGCGGGGTCAACATCCCAAACAGATGCCCAAGCAACACCGTAATGATACCAATATGAAATAAGTTGCTACCCACACGCATATATTTGGGCTGTAGCATTTGAGAAGAGCTGGTTTTCCAAGAGTATTGTGACAAATCAAAACGTGCCCAACTCCCTAAGATAGCAACAACCAAGGCAATATAGGGATAAATACCGAATAAAAAGACTTGTAATAAATTTAAGTCGGCCAATGCTTCATAACTAGGTGGTGCGATATTCATAATAGCTCTCCTTGTACGTCAGTGCTCAAGGCAGATGGATTATTGGTTAATGGTTTTGAATTCGTTGTGTCAAAATCGACCCAATGCACAGGGGTAATGCTGTTGTGCTGGGCTTGTTGTCCGAGTTTTTGGGCGATATGTTGTTGGGTTTGGTTGGAGGGGCAACGCTCTTGCTCTGCACCCAAAAAGTCCACCATTTCTTCTTCCCATTCGCTGTCAATGGCTTCAAGGCTGTCTTCGGCAAGTTTGACCGCTTCGGATTTATTCATATTGGCAAGCTCGTCATCAATCAAGCTTAACGGCTGTCCTGCGACTTGCAATAATGCCTTAAATAAGCTGGCGTACTCACTTTGTTTATCAATAAGTCTTGCCCCAAGCACTGCCAAAATATGGCTGACATCGGCAATGTCCATGCGGACTTGCATTTCGTCACCTGTGGCTACGGCTTGGTATGCCAAAAACTCAAGGTACATCGGAATGTAATCTGGCAATTCTTTGGCATCAATAGCAAATCCTGCTTGCTCGTATTGAGCCATTAAATCGACCATGGCTTGACCACGGTCACGGCTTTCACCATGAACGTGTTCAAACAGCCATAGCGACAAGGTGCGACCACGTTCAAATAGGCTGTCATAGCGGGCTTGGGCTTCTAATTCACCCAAATTTGTCAAGCTGTCAATCAAGTCTGCGATTTCGCCTCGCACTGCTGGGCTAATCAAGCGTGAATTTTTTACCAAGTCTTTGCAAACGTCTAACGTGTCATCGGCAAACAGTTCGTGACTGGGATAATCCATGAGCAAACTAATCACTTTTAACAGTTTCATATCATGGCTGTTGCTCTGAATATTGGTTTGCTCAATATTGGTGTTTTCAACCGTTGGGGTAACGTCACTCATATCAGCTCTCCCAAGTTTGCACGGTGTCAATCATGTCACGGCGACTGGTTTTTTTGTTGCCAAACATACTGTAATCGCTGTCACCGTTGCATTCATTGCCAAAGGTAAAGCCACAGCCACCACGCTCGGCAAACGCATCGCTTAGGGCTTCTTCACGGTGAGCGGTTGGGATGACAAAACGGTCTTCGTAATTGGCAATCGCAAGGTAGCGGTACATTTCTTCGACTTGGTGTTTGCTCAGACCTACGCTGTCTAGCACGCTTTGGGCATCAACTTTATCGACCAGTTGTGAGCGTTTGTAGCTACGCATGGCAAGTAAGCGTTTGAGTGCCAATTTGACAGGGGCTTCATCGCCTGCGGTCAGCATATTGGCAAGGTATTTGACAGGAATACGCAAGCTATCGACATCTGGAATCAAGCCGTCCATACCGACTGTGCCTGATTCGGCGGCGTTTTGAATCAGCGATAGTGGTGGCACATACCAAACCATTGGCAAGGTGCGGTATTCTGGGTGCAATGGCAATGCCAATTTCCAGTCCATTGCCAGTTTATACACAGGCGATTTTTGAGCGGATTCGATAACCGACATATCCACGCCGTCTTTTAGGGCTTGGGCGATGACCGCAGGGTCATTTGGGTCAAGGAAAATGTCAAGTTGGGCTTGGTAAAGGTCTTTTTCGTTGGCGATACCAGCGACTTCTTTGATTTTGTCGGCATCATACAATAGCACGCCTAGATAGCGAATCCGCCCTACGCAGGTTTCGGAACACACGGTTGGCATACCGCTTTCGATACGAGGGTAACAGAAGATACATTTTTCGGATTTGCCCGACTTCCAGTTGTAGTAGATTTTTTTGTAAGGACAGCCCGAAATACACATCCGCCAGCCACGACATTTTTCTTGGTCAATCAGCACAATGCCGTCTTCTTCACGTTTATAAATCGCCCCACTTGGACACGAGGCAACACACGCAGGGTTCAAGCAATGCTCGCACAGGCGTGGTAGGTACATCATAAAGGTGTTTTCGTATTGACCGTAGATATCGGCTTGGACGTTGTCAAAGTTTTTGTCCAAACGGCGTTTGGCAAATTCTGAACCAAGAATTTCTTCCCAGTTGGGACCCCATTCGATTTTTTGCATCCGCTTTCCTGTAATCAGTGAGCGTGGGCGAGCAATCGGTTGGTGTTCGCTAATCGGGGCGGTGTGTAGGTGTTGGTAATCGAAGTCAAACGGTTCGTAGTAGTCGTCAATACTTGGCAAATCTGGGTTGGCAAAGATATTGGCGAGAATGCGGAATTTGCCCCCGATTTTTGGGTTGATTGAGCCGTCAGCGTTGCGAATCCAGCCACCTTTCCATTTGGCTTGGTTTTCCCATTCTTTGGGGTAGCCGATACCAGGTTTGGATTCGACATTGTTAAACCATGCGTATTCCATGCCTTCACGACTGGTCCAGACGTTTTTACAGGTGACTGAGCAGGTGTGACAACCGATACATTTATCAAGGTTTAGCACCATGCCGACTTGTGAGCGAATTTTCATAAAAAATTCCTTATGGGTTGCCTAATTTATGGCTGACCGCATTAGTGGGGCGAGCATAAATTTGGGTATTTGTCATTTTTTTTATTGTATCCCCCTCGGCTTGCCAAAAACATCATGCCAAAGGGGATAAATTGAGTGGTTCATTATGCTAAAGTAGTAGCCTATATTTAGACTACGCTTTAAAAAAGCTAGATAATTCTAAATCATCCTCTATTTAACCCCCTCTAACTCCCCCTTGTCAGGGGGAGAACCGCTCCCTGCCCTGCTAAGGGGAGGGTTGGGGTGGGGTTAATGACATCTTAATCCAACGTAGTCGGTAATGGACGAGGCAATTCGTCATCGGGTTTGCCTTCAAGCCAATCGACTTTTGCCATTTTACGCACCAACACAAATTCGTCACGGTTACAGCCGACTGTGCCATAGTAGTTAAAGCCATAGGCTTGTTGGGCATAGCCACCAATCATGTGAGTGGGTTTTAGCACCGCACGAGTGACTGAGTTATGAATACCGCCACGAGTGCCTGTGGATTCTGAGCCTGGGATGTTGACCAGTTTTTCTTGGGCATGGTACATCATGGTCATGCCTTCTTTGACACGTTGCGACACCACGGCACGAGCGGTGATTGAGCCGTTTGCGTTAAACACTTCAATCCAGTCGTTGTCTTCGATGTCAGCTTTGCGTGCGTCAATTTCGCTCATCCACACACAAGGACCGCCACGAGAAAGGGTCAGCATTAGCAAGTTTTCAGAATAGGTACTATGAATGCCCCATTTTTGGTGCGGTGTTAAGAAGTTTAATACCACTTCTTTATTGCCGTTGGTTTTGTAGCCTTTAAAATGCTCAACGGTTTTGGTGTCAATCGGTGGGCGGTATTGTTGCATCTGCTCACCAAACGCCTGCATCCAAGGGTGGTCTTGATAAAACTGCTGACGACCTGTGATAGTACGCCAAGGAATCAACTCGTGTACGTTGGTGTAGCCTGCGTTGTAGCTGACTTTTTCCGATTCTAGTCCAGACCAAGTTGGGCTTGAGATAATTTTGCGAGGTTGTGCCACGATATCATGGAAACGGATTTTTTCGTGTTCGCTCGATTTTGCCAAATGGGTGTGGTCACGCCCTGTATTTTTTGACAAGGCTGACCATGCTTTGACCGCCACATGACCGTTGGTTTCTGGGGCAAGCATCAGGATGGTTTCGGCAGCGTCAATGGCGGTGTTAATACGAGGGCGACCTTGTGCGACAGTCGGCTCGGTAACGGTGTAGCTTAGTTCGCCAAGTTGTGCCACTTCTTCTTTGGTGTCCCAGTCCATGCCTTTAGAGTTATTACCCAAAGTGTCCATTAACGTACCCAAGGCGGTGTATTTGGCATAGGTGCTTGGATAGTCACGTTCCACAACTTTGATATGTGGACAGTTTTTACCCGGAACAGGTTTTTCGCCTGCGGTTTTCCAGTCTGTACCGCCAAATGGCTGTGCCAATTCGCCAACGCTGTCATGTTGCATGGGCAAAGTGACGACATCGGTCTGTACGCCAAGATGGGTCGCTGACAGTTGTGAGAATACATTGGCAATGCCTTTGTAGATTTCCCAGTCTGATTTTGATTCCCAAGCAGGGTCGGTGGCGGCAGTCAATGGGTGGATAAATGGGTGCATATCCGAGGTGTTCATGTCGTCTTTTTCGTACCATGTCGCTGTTGGCAACACGATATCTGAATATAAACAGGTACTCGACATACGAAAATCAAGGGTCGTCACAAGGTCAAGTTTGCCTGTGGGGGCGTTTTCGACCCAATCGACTTCATGCGGACGTAGTTCGGCAACGGTTTCATCGCCCAATACGCCATTTTTTGTACCCAAGAGATATTTGAGCATATATTCATGCCCTTTACCTGATGAACCAAGCAAGTTTGAACGCCAAATAAACAGATTGCGTGGGAAGTTGGCAGGGTTATCTGGGCTTTCACAGGCAAAACTTAATGAGCCATTTTGTAGGCTTTCGACCACATAATCTTCCACTTTCATGCCTTTTGCTTTGGCTTCATTGGCAATGGTGAGTGGGTTGCGGTTTAGCTGTGGAGCAGATGGTAGCCAACCTGCACGCTCGGCTCGAATGTTGTAGTCGAGCATATGCTCTGGGAAATGGGTTTTGTTGGCGTGTGGTGACAACAATTCATGAGCCGACAATTTTTCATAACGCCATTGGCTAGAATGGTTGTAGAAGAAACTTGTGCCGTTCATGTGGCGTGGTGGTCTGTGCCAGTCAAGAGCAAATGCCAATGGGGCCCAGCCAGATTGTGGACGTAGTTTTTCTTGTCCAACATAATGTGCCCAACCACCGCCAGATTTACCAATACAACCACACAGCATGAGCATATTAATCACGCCACGGTAGTTCATGTCAAGGTGATACCAGTGGTTCATCCCTGCACCAATGATAATCATGGATTTACCGTGCGTTTTGTGGGCATTTTCGGCAAATTCACGGGCAATTTGAATCACTTTTTCGCGGCTTACGCCTGTGATGGCTTCTTGCCATGCAGGTGTGCCTGCGACGGTGGCATCATTGTAATCATCGGTAACGTGCTGACCGCCAACCCCATTTGCCACGCCAAGATTTGCCACCATTAAATCAAACACGGTCACGACTTTGGCGGTTTGACCATTGGCAAGGTTGATGGTGCGACAAGGGATAGTTTTATACTGAATGGCATCGCCAGCGACTGCGGTAAAGTAAGGGTGTTCGTCACCGCCAAAATAATCCAAACCGACTTCCACGGTTTCGCCACTGTCTTTTTGGCTTAACGCTAAATCAATCTCAGCCCCAGTTGAGCCGTCACGAGCTTCCAAGTTCCATTTGCCTTTGTCGGCACGTTCGGCATCGCCCCAACGGTAGCCAATCGACCCTTGTGGTGATACCAATTCGCCATGTTGATTGATGGCAACGGTTTTCCATTCTGGGTTGTTGTCTTGCTCAAGGTTGCCTGTCAAATCAGACGCACGCAAGAAACGTCCTGCACGCAACTCTCGACCTTCGCCTTCGACCATAACAAGCATCGGCAAATCGGTGTAGCGTTTGGCATAATCAACGAAGTAATCACTTGGTTGTTTGAGATAAAACTCTTTGATAATCACATGGCTAAAGGCTTGAGCAAGGGCGGCATCTGTGCCTTGTTTTGGATTAAGCCATAGGTCACAAAGTTTTGAGATTTCGGCATAGTCAGGGGTGATGGCGACAGTTTTTGTGCCTTTATAACGCACTTCGGTAAAGAAGTGAGCGTCTGGGGTACGAGTTTGCGGTACGTTTGACCCCCAAGCGATGATATAGTCAGAATTGTACCAATCGGCAGATTCTGGTACGTCAGTCTGCTCACCCCAAACCATTGGGCTAGCAGGTGGTAAGTCACAATACCAGTCATAAAATGACAAGCACACGCCACCGATTAATGATAAATAACGGCTACCTGCAGCATAGCTGACCATTGACATCGCAGGAATCGGCGAAAAGCCGATGATACGGTCAGGGCCAAAGGTTTTGGCGGTATAGACATTCGAGGCGGCGATGATTTCGTTCACTTCGTTCCAACTTGAACGCACAAAGCCACCCAAACCACGTTTGGATTTGTATTGGGCGGTTTTGGCAGGGTCAGACACGATACTGCCCCATGCTTCGACTGGGTCGGCAAATTGGGCTTTGGCTTCACGCCATAATTTGAGTAGCGGTTTACGCACTTTTGGGTATTTTAGGCGGTTGGCTGAGTACATATACCAGCTATAGCTTGCCCCACGAGGACAGCCACGAGGTTCGTGGTTGGGTAGGTCTGGGCGAGTACGTGGGTAGTCGGTTTGTTGGGTTTCCCAAGTGACTAGACCGTTTTTGACGTAGATTTTCCATGAGCATGAGCCAGTACAGTTCACACCGTGAGTCGAGCGGACGATTTTGTCGTATTGCCAGCGACTGCGGTAGCTGTTTTCCCAGTCACGGCTTTCGTCACGCACTTCGCCATGACCGTCAGCAAATTCGCTTGTTTTTTTGGTAAAAAATTTAAATTGGTCGAGTAGATGGCTCATTTTGCTATCCTCATCTAGATGGTAAGGTTATATCTAGCATGAGTATAGGCGGTGTAAAGTGTCTTGCCTATCGGCTATAGGGTGGTGAATACTACTACTTAGGGGGTATTAGATTATTGAAATGAATAAATATGAATTTATCCTCTGTTGCCGTAAAACCACCGACTTCAGGCGGTGGATATAAGGCAACTCCGCAATCATGCTTACACACAGATGGTATTTAGTGCGGTGTATTTTGCTGTTCAATGTACTGGCGTATAATTTCAATTGGAGCACCGCCACAACTACCTGCAAAATAACTAGGCGACCACAACGCTTCTCCCCATAACTGCTCTTTAAGAGACGGATATTCTTTTTTACGCAATAACCGACTAGACACGCCTTTCAAGCTATTCACCAAACTAGAAATAGCCACTTTAGGCGGATAAACCACCAATAAATGCACATGGTCGCATTCACCGTCAAACTCAACTAATTGAGCCTCAAACTTTGAACAAACTTCCTCAAAGATGGCTTGCATATCGTCTAAAATCTCTTTGGTGAATACTTTTCTGCGGTATTTAGCCACAAAGACCAAATGCACATGAAGATTGTAAACAACGTGCCTACCACGTCTTAAATCGTTTGACATATAATTAGACCAACTGTAAAATAAAAAAATCCAATTATACTTAAACCTATGAAAACACTCAAGCTACGCATACGAGATAAACACACAGACCAATTAAACCGCCTAAGCGGTTCGGTCAATTTCGTGTGGAATTATGTGAATGACTTGAGTTACAGACACCTACAAAAAACTGGCAAATTCTTTTCAGCTTATGATTTGAACGAATACACCAAAGGTAGCGGTGAACTGCTAGGCTTACACAGTCAGACTATTCAGGCAATCAATGAAACCCACGCCAAAGCTAGAAAACAATTCAAAAAAGCTAAATTATCATGGCGAACCAACAACCCAAATTCAAAACGTAAATCATTAGGCTGGCTACCCTTTAAACAATCCGCCATCAAACACATTGCTACCCACCAAACAAGTAAAAAAGGCTTAAAATCCACCTTACAGCTTAGTTTAGCCAAAGGACAAAAGCTGGTCATCGACCTATGGGACAGCTACAACCTTAGCCTATATCAAATTAACACCCTTGAGGTCGTCCAAGACAGCCGTAACCGTTGGTATGCCTGTATCACTGTCAAAGACTACCCTAAAACACAATGCGGAACGGGTAGCGTAGGCATTGACTTAGGCTTAAAAGACAGTGCCACAGCCTCAAATGGCAATAAATTACAAATCAAACAAACGCTCAACTATGCCAAAGATTTAGCCATTGCTCAACGAGCTAAAAACAAACAACGTGTCAAAGCAATCCATGCCAAAATCAAAAACACACGCCAAGACCTCATCCATAAATTCACCACCCAATTAGTCAAAGACAATGCCCTAATCGTGGTCGGTGATGTGAAAACCACCCAATTTAACAGTAAAAAAGGCAAACTCGCCAAATCGGTTTACGATGCAGGCTGGTTTGAACTGA
>ERZ941671.303-NODE-303-length-19604-cov-4.622334_pt1 | contig 19604 bp, 16 predicted proteins | sample MGYA00521093_ERZ941671 | MGnify/ENA primary metagenome ERZ941671 (study PRJEB32759, sample SAMN07749878) | skin metagenome | biome: transportation; feature: city; material: polyester macromolecule | host: Homo sapiens | place: Hong Kong:MOS line | collected... | reverse complement strand
ACACATTAAACTTTTCAGAAGCTTAAGAGCCCGATAAATACCTTAAGGCTAAACAAACTAACGCGAACTGTGTTCAAAATAGGGCTTACTTATCACTTTTAGCCAACTGAGCCCCAGTTTTTGTAAATTAAGTTGTTAACTTAATTAAGGTAATCTCGTGATACATTTGCCAAGTCATTTATGTTGAATGATTGATATCATATATTTTCTAAAAATCCTATAAAAACTGACGGGATAAAAATCTATTGTGGTAAAAAAATGTTAAAGTAGCATAAATAAAATGGATGTCAAAGAAAAAATTAGTTTTAACAATTGCGTGCATTCACCAATGATTTTTGATAAAATACCGCCTCCCACCTCAAGGCAAAAAATCCAGTGTGATGAGGATTTTTTGACAAACAGGTTAACTTCACTTGATAAAGATGTTTAATCTTTGTCAAAAACGAACAAGAGGCTATCATGAAATTAAAAACTCGCCGTGGTGCTGCCAAGCGTTTCAAAAAAACTGGTAACGGTATCAAACGCAAACAAGCATTCAAACGCCACATTTTGACCAAAAAATCTCCTAAGCGTATCCGTCAATTACGTGGATGCAAATTGGTACACGTGTCTGATGAGAAACGTGTTTACCGTATGTGTCCTTACCTATAATTTATAGGTATTCAATCAACTGATATTACAAAACTTTAGGAGTAAATTATGGCTCGTGTAAAACGTGGTGTACAGGCAAATCGCCGTCATAAAAAAGTATTGGCTCGTGCAAAAGGTTATTACGGTGCGCGTTCTCGTGTGTTCCGTGTTGCTGTACAAGCAGTTACCAAAGCTGGTCAATATGCGTATCGTGACCGTCGTAACAAAAAACGTTCATTCCGTCGTTTATGGATTGCACGTATCAACGCGGGTGCGCGCTTAAATGGCTTAAGCTACAGCCGTATGATCAACGGTCTGAAAAAAGCCAGCATCGAAATCGACCGCCGTGTATTAGCAGACATCGCTATGCATGACGCGCAAGGTTTTACGGCGTTGGCAGAAAAAGCAAAACAAGCACTGGCTGCTTAATTTGTTTTAAAGCGATTTTTCAAAAAGCCATTAAGTGCAAGCTTAATGGCTTTTTTTATCGCCATATTTTAGTTAAAATGCCTATCACTATTGATAACCAAGATTGCAACGCTCATGACAGAAATAACGACTGACAAACTTACCCAATATTCTGAAAATTTAACCGATATCACCCAAGACCAATTTTCCCAATTTGTTCAAGATGCCAAAGCCTTAATCAGCACCGCACAAAACCCCCAAGACCTACAAAACATCCGCGTGACTTTAACCGGCAAAAAAAGCCATTTGACCACCTGGTCAAAACAGCTGGGCGGACTCGATGCCGACGGCAAAAAGACCATCGGCGGTATGCTGCATCAAGTACGCACCCAAATCAATGACAGCCTACAACAAGCGCAAAGCGATTTAGAAGCTAAAGCCTTGGCTGCCAAACTTGCCAGCGAATCCATTGACATCACCCTGCCAGCACGTGGACAACAAGCGGGTAATTTGCACCCTGTCACCATGACCGCTGAGCGTATGCAAGGGTTTTTCCGTCAAGCAGGCTTTGAAGTCGCAACAGGTCCTGAAGTTGAGAGCGACTACTACAACTTTGAAGCGCTAAATATTCCAAGCCATCACCCAGCGCGCGCCATGCACGATACCTTTTATTTTGAAAAACAGCATTTTAATGCCAATTATGTGCTACGTACCCATACCAGTTCGGTGCAGATTCGCACGATGGAAAAAGGCAACCTGCCGATTCGTATCATCTGTCCCGGACGTGTGTATCGCAACGACAGCGACCAAACCCACTCACCGATGTTTCATCAGCTTGAAGGTTTATATGTCAGCGAATCGACCAATTTTGCTGAGTTAAAAGGCTTGATTCATGAGTTTTTGCAGGCGTTTTTTGGTCGCAAGCTCACGGTGCGTTTTCGCCCGTCGTATTTTCCGTTTACTGAGCCGTCTGCAGAAGTGGATATCCTTGCCGATACTTATGCAGGTGGGGGCAAGTGGCTAGAAGTGATGGGCTGCGGTATGGTGCATCCAAAAGTGTTGTCCGATAGCGGTATTGACCCGACCAAATACCAAGGCTTTGCATTTGGGATGGGGATTGAGCGCTTTGCCATGTTGTATTATGGGGTGAATGATTTGCGCTTGTTCTATCAAAATGATGTCAGATTTTTAAAGCAGTTTGCTTAGGGGAAAACAATGAAAATTAGCGAAAACTGGTTACGCCAATGGGCAAACCCAAACTTAAGCGCTGAGCAAATTGGCGAACAACTGACGATGGCAGGCTTAGAGCTTGATAGCTTGGATAAAGTCGCCAAAGACTTTAGTGGTGTGGTGGTCGGTGAAGTGATTGACGTCACCCAACACCCCGATGCCGATAAACTGCGCGTTGCCAAAGTGAATGTCGGTGAGCATAGCGAAGCACCCCTACAAATCGTTTGCGGTGCACCCAATGTCGCCGCTGGCGTGCGTGTGCCTGTGGCACTGGTGGGCGCCAAACTACCACCTGCGCAAGGGGATGAACCCTTTAACATTAAAAAAGGCAAACTGCGCGGCGTAGAATCGCACGGTATGCTGTGTGGTGGTAGTGAGATTGACTGTGATGATGGTGTTGATGGCTTGTTAATTTTGCCACAAGACGCGCCCATTGGCATGGATATCCGAGCGTATCTTGGCTTAGACAATCATGTGCTAGATATTTCAATTACCCCAAACCGGGGGGATTGTTTTAGTGTGCGCGGTATCGCCCGTGAGCTTGCAGTGCTCAATGATTTAACATTTCAATTACCCTTTGACAATATCACCGCAGCTGTGACCGACAACGCTAGCCAAGCGGTTAGCGTAGAGACCACCGACTGCCCACGTTATTACGCGCAACTGGTCAGTGGGCTGACAGGCACCACGCCATCACCTGATTGGATGAAACAAGCCCTAAATGCCTCAGGCGTCAAGCCACGTAATCTACTGGTGGATGTCACTAATTATGTACTACTTGAGCTCGGTCAGCCGCTGCATGCGTTTGATGCCGACAAGTTGGTGGGCGCAATTACCGTGCGCCATGCCCAACAAGGCGAAACCCTTGAGCTTTTAAATGAGCAAACCATTACCTTACAAGGTGATGAGCTGGTGATTGCCGATGAACAAGGTGTCATTGCGTTAGCGGGGATTATGGGTGGACTTCGCACCGCAGTGACCGATAGCACGACCCGAGTGGTAATCGAGAGCGCATTTTTCAAACAGTTGGCGATTGCAGGTAAAGCACGCCGTTTTGGCTTGCATACCGATGCGTCACAGCGTTTTGAGCGGGGTGTTGATTTTGAATTGCCAAAATTGGCACTCGACCGCGCGGTCAATCTATTGGCAACATTTGGCAATGGCTCAAGTGAGGTTAGGGTCGGTCAAATCACGCTAGTTGAAAACACCGCTGAACTGCCAAAACGTACGCCAGTGACGCTACCGATTGTCAGTATCAATAAATTGTTAGGCGCGGATATCGCCACCGACAAAGCCATTGAGATTTTAAATAGTCTACAAATCAGCACCGAGTTACAAGGCGAAAATCTGGTTGCCACGCCGCCGAGCCATCGTTTTGATATCGCCTTACCCGAAGATTTGATTGAAGAAATTGCCCGCATTTATGGCTATAATAATATTGCCAACAAACTGCCAGCGTTTACCAGTAACTTGTTTGACAATAAACGCCAAAATGATCTGCATAACTTAAAAATGAGCTTGGTCAATCAAGGTTATTTTGAAGCGGTGAGTTTTAGTTTTAGTGATGCCAAAGTCGAAGCTTTGTTTGATGGGGCGCATTTTGCTGCACCACTCGCGCTTGCCAATCCAATCTCAAGTGACTTAGCGGTCATGCGTCGTACCCTGCTGTCTAGTTTGTTGCCTTGTGTGCAATATAACTTAAACCGTCAACAAAACCGCGTGCGTCTGTTTGAGACGGGTCTGCGTTTTGATGGCAGTGATATCGCAAGCTTAAACCAAGTTGACACTTTGGCGATGGTGGCAGTCGGCAGTACCCACCCAGAACAGCATCATGACAGCCGTGTGATGGATTTTTACGACCTAAAAAATGACGTCGAATCGGTTTTTCCACGGTTTGCCCAGTCTGCTATCCGTTATCAACGTAGCGAGCAGCCGTTTTTACACCCCGGTCAAAGTGCCGATGTACACTATCAAGGCAAGGTGATTGGCTGGTTGGGTCAGTTGCACCCACAGATTGCCAAAGCCTTGGATTTGCCGACCACTTGGGTGGCGCAGCTAAACTTACAGATGGTCATTGACATGCACCAACAGGCATTGACCATCATGACGCCAAGTAAATTCCCACAAGTACGCCGTGATATCGCCGTGGTGGTAGACAAGTCGATTGCTATGCAATCAATGCGAGATACTATCAAACAAGTCGGGGGCGAGCTATTAAAAGATGTGTGGTTGTTTGATGTATATGCCGGCAGTAATTTGCCTGAAAACCAACAATCGCTTGCTTTTGCACTGGTCTGGCAAGACCTCGATGCCACGCTTTCTGACGAGCGTATCAATGCGCAAATGGAAGCTGTCATCGCTGCGCTACATGAGCAGTATCACGCAACGCTACGTATGTAATCTTGGACTAGCAAATTATGCCAGTCGATACAATGTTTTTCTTTGATTTTAAAGTAAAAATAACTATCGACTGTATTTGCTAGAATCGCTAGAATAGGAACATTTAGTAGGGTGGGTATGATAATGAATATGCAAGTTGAAGGAAAAACCTTAACCAAATTAGAAATGATCAATCATTTGATGGAAAATTTGGGCATGACGCGCCAAGACAGCCGCGCATTTGTGGAGAATTTTTTTTCAGAGTTGTCAGAGACGTTGACCAAAGGTCACCAAGTCAAGCTATCGGGTTTTGGTAACTTTGAGATTAAGGATAAAAGCCAACGTCCAGGTCGCAACCCAAAGACTGGCGAGATGGTTCATGTCACAGCGCGCCGCGTTGTTACCTTTAAAGCGGGGCAAAAAATGCGTCGCAGTATTGAAGATAAACTGTTCACAGAATAACGCCTTTATTATTTTTAGATTATTTCCAGTTAATTTAGGCGTTTTAAAATCAGTTGCTGCATTTTGACCATAAAACATTCTGTCCATAAATTTTAACCATAAAAAAAAGAAGCTTAATGCTTCTTTTTTTTATACCAATTATGTCTCTATTTAGCAGCAGAGGCGGCTGCACTGGCAGCTGCTGGTGTCGCAGGGTTTTCGCCCCAGATAGCTGGGTATTTATAACCTGGGAAAGTTTTGTGGGCGTATTGTTTAAATTCTTCTGAATTATACGCATTGGTCACGTCTTTTACCCATTGTGTGTCTTTGTCTTTGGTGCGAATCGCTGACCAGTTGACATACGCATAGCTGGGTTCTTGGAACAGCGCTTCAGTCAATTTGATACCTGAGCTGGTCGCATAGTTACCGTTGATGACTGCAAAGTCAACGTCTGAGCGCGCACGTGGTAATTGTGCGGCTTCTAGCTCTACCAATTTGATATTTTTTGGGTTTTCTGCGATATCATTTTTTGATGCGGTCAATGGGTCGATATTGTCTTTAAGTTTTACCCAGCCCAGTTCGTTGAGCATTACCAGCGCGCGTGCAAAGTTGCTTGGATCGTTCGGTGCAGCCACGGTGGTACCGTCTTTGACTTGTTTTAGGTCATTTAATTTACCTGGATAGATGCCAAGCGGTGCGGTAGGCACTTGGAAGGCTTCAACGATATCTAGGTTGTTGTCTTTTTTGAAGGTGTCGAGATAAGGTTTGTGTTGGAACACGTTGATATCAATATCGCCATCGGCTAAGGCTTTATTTGGGCGCACATAGTCAGAGAATTCAACCAGTCTGACTTTATAGCCTTGTTTTTCTAACTGCGGTTTGACAGAGTTTTTGACCATGTCACCAAAGTCGCCCACAGTAGTACCAATCACAATTTCAGATTTATTCGGGTCGATACCTGTGCTTGCCGCTGCCGTGGTCGTGGTTGAGCTTGCGGTAGTCGTGGTTGTAGTTGTGGTGGTGCTGGCTTGTGCTGTGGTTTCGGTTTTGCTTTCAGGTTTGCTACAACCGACTAGGGCAATCCCTGCCACCCCTACAGTTGCTAATAGCTGCGCGATATGGCTTGATAAATGCGTTAATTTCATACCTTCCTCCAAAAATGAAAAAATAAACGGACAAAACAATCAGCTTACCTTAACATATTCATAAAAAAAATGTTATTGAGAGTTAACCTATGGATATGAAATTTTTTCATAATTCCTAGAAAAACCATCAATAACAATTTTTTAAACAGCCATCAGCTAAAATTAACGTTTATCCAGACGGTGCGCCAAAATATTACCAACCGATTGGATGATAATCACCATCACCACCAATAAAATCACCATAAAAATCATCACGTCATTTTGATAGCGGTTATAACCATAACGAATCGCCAAATCACCGAGACCGCCACCCCCAATCATACCCGCTGCCGCACTGTAAGAGAGTAAACTAATCATCAAGGTAGTGATACTTAAAATCAAACTTGAGCGTGATTCGACTAATAACACGTTACGAATAATCGTCCCTGTACTTGCACCCATTGATAACGCCGCTTCGATGATACCTTTTGGCACATCACGCAGATTTTGCTCAACGAGCCTAGCAAAGTAGAAGATACCGGCGACACTCAAAGCAAGCGATGCCGCGATTGGACCAATGGTGGTACCGACAATGAGGCGAGTGACAGGAATAATCACAATCATCAAAATCACAAACGGAAAAGCACGCATAATGTTGGTAAAGTTGCCAAGTCCTGCATACAGCGATTTGTTGTCGGCGAGCTGATTTTTACTGGTCAAAAATAGCGCGACGCCGAGCAATGTACCAAAGATGACTGACGCAACCGTTGAGATACCCACCATAATCAGTGTTTCCCAAAACGCTTGCCAAATTTCTGCTTTCATCCCCAAAAGATTATCAACCGCGCTTTGCCAAGTTAATGTATTTGCCATGAAATTACCCAACGATTCAATTTAAAACTTAAAAGATTATCCAGCCATCGACCATGTTTGTGCGCCGTTAATCATCACTAATCAGCAGTTGCCCAATCGGCGTGGTGGCATGAATTTGCCCCGAATGTACGTCAGCGACTTCCAGCAATTTGCCTTTATCAAGTAGGGCAACGCGGTTACACAGCTTGCGAATCACAGACATTTCATGGGTCACAATCACGATAGTGACGTTAAACTTGTCATTAATATCCTTGAGACAGGCTAACACCGATTTGGTGGTCGCAGGGTCGAGCGCCGAGGTAGGCTCATCGGCGAGCATTACATGAGGCTTGGGTGCTAACGCGCGTGCGATACCTGCCCGCTGTTTTTGACCGCCAGAGAGCTGGGCGGGATAGTGGTTGGCGCGATTGACCAAATCGACAATTTCAAGGCATTCCATCACCCGCGGCATGATGGCAGCTTTTTCCCAACCGGCAATTTCTAGGGCAAAGGCAATGTTTTGTGCCACCGTGCGATTTGCCATCAGATTAAACTGCTGAAAAATCATCCCGATATTTTGACGGGCATGGCGCAAATCGTGGGTGGACAGCGAGGTCAGCTCCTTGCCATCAATGGTGACAGTGCCGCTATCTGGGCGTTCAAGTAAATTAATCAAGCGTAGCAAGGTGGATTTGCCTGCGCCAGAATAACCCATCAAGCCAAAAATCTCGCCTTGTTGGATTGTGAGCGATGTCGGTTCTACCGCGGTAAACCAGTTGCCATCTTGGGTTTGGAAGCGTTTGGTAACGTTATCAATGGTAATCATGATAATAAAAAATTTTGCAGTGGCTAAAAGAAGGTAATTTTAGCACAGCTCGTCGTCAGCGTTTAGTCGCTTTAACGAATAAATAAATGCCGAATGGTGGGTTTAATTGAATAATAGAGTAGAAAACCGAAAAAATTGTGACAAAACTATAGGCAGAGTTAAAAGCGGTTACGATTGGGTGATAGGTAATGTGACCAAAAAGCGGGTATGACCATGCACTGTGTCGGTGATAATACTACCGCCATGGGCTTTGACAATCTGCGCGACCAAAGATAGCCCGAGCCCTGAGCCTTTTTTCTCTTGTTGTAGCCGTACAAATGGACTAAAAATATCGGTGCGTTTGTCTTCAGGAATGCCTGTACCTTGGTCGATAACCGCAATACACACCTGATGAAATTCTGGCAGGTGCACAATGTCAGATTTTTTACGGGAAAAAATAGACGATTTGTTTTTTGGTTTATTAGCCAGTTTGCTCGAAGTTGCCTCACTATCTGCTTTGACCGTTGCTGTGTTTGTTGCGGGGGGTATAGTGGTCGCGGACATCGTAGTATCAAAGGTGATATCATCGCCGTTTGTGGGGTCACTGGTGGTATTTTTTATAGGGGCGGGCAAAGCTATTTTATCTTTTTCATCATCGGTATGTTTTTGATTATCGGTATCTTTTGTACTCTCTTGCATCGCTGGTAGGGCATCAATTGCCAGTTGATTACCCGCATCATCAATGGCATACAGCTGTACGCTCACAGGTGGGACGCCATGAAGATGGGCATTGTCGAGCAAATTACGCACGAGGTGGGTGAGAAGTTTGGCTTGCCCTTGGATGATAACGTGACCACCCGCAAAGCTAGCTTGTGGGTAGTGCTGAATCTCGTTTTTAATTAACTCATATAAATCGACGTCTTCTACTTTTTCTATCGCATGACCGGCATCCATACGACTGACGAGCAAAATACTTTCCACCAAATCATTAAGACCCGTCAAATCACGGTTGATGGCATCAGCACGTTTTTGTACTTTATCTTGTATCGTTTTGTCAAACTGACTTGCCAGCATCGTCATCATTTCAACTTGTAGACGAATACGGGTAATCGGTGTGCGAATCTCATGAGAAGCATGCGCTAACAGCAGTTTATTGGCATTCATCAAGGTTTCGATACGCTCGGCGGTTTGGTTAAAACCGCGTGCCAAAATGGTAATTTCATCGTTGCCCACGGGCGTGACACGGGCAGAGAAATCGCCATCACCCAGTTGGGTGATTTGCCGACTTAGCTGATTGATACGCCATGTCATGGTGCGCGCAATCATCCATAACATGCCCGACATGATGAGCAGCAGTAGCAAGGTGCCTGTCAGTAAATTAATCGCGGGCGAAATCGCACGGCGGTTACTAAGTTTTGATTGGTATAACAGCACATAACCTGATTGGCTATTGACTTGAATTTCGGTCGGGTGTTTTGGATCATCTCTAGGAAACAAAGAGGAAAAAAATGGCGGGTTTGGCGGTAAGGTGGCAGGCAGCCCACGCATGATCATAATCGCTTCGCCACTTTTGCCATCGTATAGACCAAATTTGGCGTTGAGTGAATCGCTATAGATATTAAAACTACGGCGTACGAGGGCAAGTAGATAGCGGGTTTCGAGATTTTTTTGTTGGTTCTGTGCCGTGCGCAGCTCAACTAGTAGCGGGTCTAGCTGCTGGGTGACTTGGCTGGCAATGACTTGGTGGCGGGTGTTGGCAGAAGTATCGTGTACCAAATGGCTTAAAACTACCATTGCCCCAGCAAAAATGACCAATGCCAGCATAACGCTGGCAAATAACTTGCTAAATACACTGTTAAATTTTATGCCGCTCAATCGCACACAGAATCCAAAAATCGTGGGTCATCACAGGCTATTGTAATAGCTTTGCTAGCATAAATAACCAAAGATAATGACCTTTTGCGTGTTAAATTTTTCAAGCTATCTTACACTCTTACACTTGGTCAGTGGCAAACTGATAGCCGACACCACGCACTGTGATAATGCGTTTTGGCTGGCGAGGATTGTCTTCAATCAGCGCGCGCAGACGTGAAATATGCACATCAATGGCACGGTCGATGTTATCACTGCTGTCATCGTTTGGCATCGCATGCCACAGCTGTTCACGGCTCAGTACTTTACCTGAGTGGGTAGCAAAGTAATGCAATAACTGAAACTGGTGGGTGGTCAAACGCACCGGCTCATCATCAATCGTCACTTCATGACTATCTGGATAAACCTTTAAGCGACCAAATACTAAGTTATCTTCTTTTTGCTGATGAAGCGGCAGGTCGTGACGGCGCATGACCGCACGGATACGCGCCAATAGTTCACGCGGTTCAAATGGTTTTGAGACATAATCATCCGCGCCCATCTCAAGACCCAGTACACGGTCAGTGGTGTCACCTTTGGCGGTGAGCATGATAATCGCCGTTTGCGCCAGACGGCTATCTTTGTGCTGACGAATACGTTGACACACTTGCATGCCATCCATATCCGGCAACATCAAATCTAAAATCACCAAATCAATGGATTTGGCAGGGTTAAATAGCGTCTCTAGCCCTTCTGTTGCGGTTGGGGCATGCTGAACCTCATAGTAGTTCATGCCCAAATATTCGCTAATCAACTCGGCTAAATCTGGATCATCCTCAATCAATAGTACGGTTTTAGTACCACTATTATTTTCTTCCATCACCAACTCCAAAAAATTTCTAAAATAAATCAGTTGTTATTATTGCTTTTGCTTATCGAAGCTAGGCTTCTATCATCAATCAAGAGCCTATTATCATAAAGCAATAGACTGCCAATATGATAGTGTCTTACACAGATTTATAAAACTTCTTAGCTGCCAATCATACAGCTATCAATCACACAGCCCAATTAATGCATAGCCCAATTTAAAATTGTACTGGGCTACTCATTCTTAAGTTTCTTTACACTGTATAAAATTGTAATGAATTATTGCTTAAAGTGAGTCGTGGCGCTCTATCGCAGGGGTTGCTGCTTTCTTTTTAGCAAATAACCGAAAAAACCGCTGTTTGCCATCATCTAAATAGGTATAAATCACAGGCACCACAATCAAGGTCAATAAAGTTGAAGTAATCACCCCGCCAATAATGGCGTGTGCCATCGGTGCTTGCTGCTCCGACCCTTCACCAATGCCCAGTGCCAGCGGCACCATCCCCATCACCATGGCAGCGGTAGTCATCAAAATGGGGCGCAGGCGCGTTTGCCCTGCGAGCATAATAGCTTCATTTCGGCTCAAACCGTTTGATAAAGATTCTTTAATAAAATCAATGAGCAAAATCGCATTTTTACACACCAATCCCATCAGCATGATAATGCCGATGATAGAAAACATATTAAGACTAGAGCCAAATAAAAATAACGCAAAGAACACCCCAATCAGCGATAACGGCAGCGATGCCATAATCGCCACAGGGTATAAAAAGCTATTAAACTGTGACCCTAACAACATATAAATAAACACGATTGCCAGTCCAAGTGCGGTTGTTGCGTAGCCAATGGATTCTGCCATGTCTTTGTTAGAGCCTTGTACCGCAAAGCTGTACCCGGGTGGCAGTTTCATTTCGTTTTGGATTTTTGTGATATCCGCGCCGATATCACCTGCCGGTCTGCCGTCCGTGTTGGCTTGCACTACCACTTCACGAAACAGCGAACGGCGGTTGATTTGCGGTGCACCCAAGGTTTCACTAAAATTCGCCACTTGCGATAGCGGCACTAGCATCGGCTGACCATTTTGGTCCATACGGCTTGATGACAAGTACATGGATTGTAGTTGCGAGATGGTCTGGCGGTTGTCGTCATTTAAGCGCACGTTGACATCGATATTGTTGCCGTTGTCATCTTTAAAGGTGGTCACATTGTCACCGGCCAGCAGCGGTCGTAATGCTTGTCCGATTTGCCCAATCGAAAGACCGGCGTCATTTGCTGCTTCTCGGTTAATGGTGACATTGACCATTGATTTGGGCTGTTTAAGCGTGCTTTCCAAATCTACCAAGCCATTGACGTTTGAGAGTTTTTGCATAAACTCATTGGATAAACGTTGCAGCTCAGTTAAATCATTGCCTTTGATGGATATCATAATCGGCTTAAGACCACCGCTGACTGCCATATCAGCGGCTGCCACTGAGGTGACTTTAATACCGCCTACCTGCTGCAATTGCTCACGCATGGCACGGTTTAAGGCATCTAGTCCGCGCGTGCGCTCATCTTTAGGTACTAACGATACATTCACTTGTACCCGATTGTTACCGCTATAGGACATCGCATTAACCGTGGCATAAGTATTGGTAACCTCAGGAAAACTTTGTAATACCGCGTTGACTTGTGCTGCTTTTTGTTGGGTGTAGTCAAGATTGGCATTGACAGGTGTTTCAAATTTGACTTTGATTTCATTCATATCCGCTTGCGGGACAAACTCTTTGCCCACCAACCCCACGGCAAAAAACGCGGCAACCAGCGAGCCAATTGCAATCAGCACAGTTATCAAACGATGGCGTAAACTCCATGCAAGAATATGGCTATATAGATTGGTCAGCCGATCTAACAGGCGCTGAAAACCCGCTAATAGCCAAGCAATCGGTCGCTTGCGAAACGATACCCGCTCATTGTGTCGGTCATGTTGGTGCGCGGCATCTGGGTCTGGCCAAATCGAAGACAACATCGGGTCAAGCGTGAAACTAACAAATAACGACAGCAACACAGCGGTGGAAACGGTCACACCAAACTGATAAAAAAAGCGTCCGATAATCCCGCCCATAAAAGCCACGGGTAAAAATACCGCCACAATCACCAGCGTCGTCGCTAGCACGGCAAGCCCGATTTCTTGGGTGCCATCAAGCGCCGCTTGGCGGTGATGTTTGCCCATACCCACATGGCGCACGATATTTTCCCGCACCACAATCGCATCATCAATCAGCAGTCCGATACATAATGCCAGCGCCAGCAGGGTCATCATGTTGATGGAAAAACCAAACGTCCAAATGGCTGCTAAAGTACCGAGCAGCGAAATGGGCAGCGTCAATCCTGTGATAATGGTCGAGCGCCACGACCCTAAGAACAACCAAACAATAAACACCGCCAATATCGCCCCTTCAATCAAGGTGCGCACCACATTATTTAACGAGCCGCGAATACTTTTTGAGCTATCAGCCACCACCGTCATGGTGACACCTGGGGGTAGGGTCGCTTGGATTTCTGCCAGACGCTGTTGGGTTTTATCAACCACATCAATCACATTGGCATCCGACATTTTGATAATATCCATTGCCACCGCAGGTTGACCATTTTGTAGCGACGCTGACTCAGCCTCGGCTTGCCCATCAACGACTTGGGCAACTTGCGATAGGTACACAGGCACGATAGCACCCGTGCTTGAACGATTTTGGGCGACAATGATTTGGTTAAACTCATTGGGTGTTTTGACCAACCCGTTAACTTGAATCACCATTTCTTGGTTTTGATTATTGATAGTACCGACAGGTAATTCAACGTTCTCTGAGCGTAGCGCATTGCTAATTTGATTGACTGAGACTTTATAGGCATTCATTTGGGTGGGATTGAGCAGCACACGGATTTGACGCTGCCGACCCCCCAAGATATCGACACGACCCACCCCTGTGACTGTTTGTAGCTGTTTTTTGACCGTGTTGTCTAAATAAGTGGATAATTCCCGAAGCGACATTTTGTCAGAGCGAAACGTGACGGACACCACAGGCGCATCGGCAGGATTGTACTGCGCAACGATAGGCGTGGTGACTTCATCCCGAAAGGTGGGGGTCACCAGTGCCAATTTATCACGCACGTTTTGCGCGGCAACATCGGACGGGATATTTAAATCAAACTGCACGATGACTTGTGACAAGCCTTGTTGGGTGACGGAGGTCACTTCTTTGACACCGGCGATGGTATTGACTTGGTCTTCAATTTTTTTGGTAATGTCGGTCTCGATGACTTCAGGCGAAGCACCACTATAAACGGTATTGACCACCACAAAAGGGAATTCAATATTAGGAAATTCCTCAACTTTCATGCGAAATGTTGCTAGTAGTCCAATGACCATCAGCGCGAGCATGATCATGACAGCAAACACAGGATTGTTGATACTGACGCGGGTGAGCCACATAGCAAATTCCTAATACCAAAATTTTTAACAATAAAATTTTTAACAATATAAAATGATTGAATGAAAAATTATCAGTAGGTTATTTGAGCACGACTTTTTTACCCACATCATTGGCATTGAGATTTGCCACAATCACTGTGGTGTTAGGCTCGATGCCAGTAATTAAATACTGACTGGTATCGTCAAGGTGTTTGAGTACCTTGATAGGCTGTTTGGTAATCACATTGTCTTTACTGACCACCAAAATCGTGCCTGCTTCTAAGGTTGGACTTGTGGCGGATGAGTCGCTGGGTTTATCGGCTCCGCCTTTAGCCGTATTTTTGGCGTTAGAATCCAAGGCTTTTGACTCAAGCATTACCGCTGACATCGGCACCAATACCCCAACTTGTGCAACCCCATAATTAAGCTTGCCTGTGGCATACATGCCCGGGCGAAGTCCACGATTACGCTGAGAAGGTTTAACCGCGATATAAATCGTCAGCTGGCGAGTGGCGGCATCGACTTGGGGCGAAATGCGGCTAATTTGTCCGATGTACTGATTGGTTTGATTACTAATAGTAAAAGGCACTTGTTGACCAAGTTGTAGCTGTGTTTGTGCTTCGCTAGGGACATTGGCGGCAAACTCAAGTTTATTGGGGTCAATGATTTCCATCAAGGCTTGGTTTTGCGTGACTACCTGTCCGACATTGACGCTGCGACTGCTGACAATCCCCGTGGTAGGCGCATAAATCGTGGTATCACCAAACATTTTTTGTGCACTACTTAATTGGGCTTGTTTGGCTTTGATGGCTTCACGCTGGGCAATGCTGTCTGCCACACTACGCTCATACTCTATTTGTGAGACAAAGCCTTGCTCGAGCAAAATTTTGTTGCGCTCAGCAAGTTTATTGGCGACGATGGCCTGTGCTTGGGCGGCAGCAACATCGGCTTGCGCTTGAGCGAGTTGGTTTTTACTATCACTGATATCAAGTCGCACCAGTGGCTCACCTTTTGCCACCGTTTTACCCACATCAGCGAGCACTTGCTGCACTTGCGCATTCACGGTTGATTGCACCACTGTGTGGTCTGAAGGCTGCAGTGTCCCTGTCACGGTGACACTCGGTTCAAATCGGTCTGCTTTGGCGGTGATGACATCAGCGGCTAATAGCTGAATCTCGTTATTGGCGATTTGCGTGGTGGCTGACGCGGTGGTGATTTGGGTCTTTTGGGTTGACAACGGGCTTTTGCTATCGTTTTGCTGTTTTTGGCAACCGCTCAAACTAATAACAGCGCTAGCCACGGCTAGGCTTAATGGTAGAACTTTGGTGATAAACTTCGGTGTTATCATGAATGAGACGTCCTCAGCGCAAACAATCAACTTAAAAAAATATAAAACGATGTAGAAATAGCCAGTGCAATAAACTTTTCTAAGCTTATCTCAAGATGTGTCACTATCTCATGGAATCCGTGTATATTAACATGGGTGTATGGGCAATCTACAAAGCAGTCAATAGATCAAACCTGAATCATCATAGGATGTTAAAAATGAACGATAAGTGCATCGATTTAAGCATACTTTGCAGCAAAAAAGTATGGTAGTATTTTAAAAATATCACCATACAGTTGGTTTGTAACTATACTGTATGAAATATTTGTTATATCTTATAAAAATTATTTAGAATAGCTTTGTTTAATTGTCAAAAATTGTACCAGTTGCTTTTGAGGGTTGAGGCATCATTTGATAGTTGCCCCAACGCCTATAACTTAAAGTTTTGAGCAATCGCTATAGGACAGTGGGTAGCAAAATCATAGCGAAACAACCCTTAGGAAAATATTATGGATGCAAATTTTGAAGGCCTAAAAGTCATGATTATTGACGATTCAAAAACCATTCGTCGTACCGCAGAGACGTTACTTGCCAAAGCAGGCTGTGAGGTGACTACTGCCGTTGATGGCTTTGATGCGTTGGCAAAAATTGCGGATACCAACCCAGATTTGATTTTTGTCGATATCATGATGCCACGCCTCGACGGTTATCAGACTTGTTCACTAATCAAAAACAACGCAGATTTTGCTGCCACGCCCGTGATTATGCTGTCATCAAAAGATGGCTTGTTTGATAAAGCGCGCGGTCGTATCGTCGGCTCAGATGAGTACTTGACCAAACCATTTAGTAAAGAAGAGCTATTTGATACCATTGAACGTCATCGTCCTGCGTCTTAATGCGCTGTGCTTCTTCATGCGCTGGGTTGAAGCTAAACAGCATGCCATTGCTTGCAACTGTTGTTAACCCCTAAAGTCTGCAATCACTCGATATGACTGAAATATAAGCCCAGATTGCAACCTAGCTAGACGTAGATTTGGGATGCGTGTTTAGTTTAACCGTTGTGCTGTTGGGTTTTTATTCCCACCGACATACAAAACAGTAAAATATTAATGCAATCAATAATTAGGTAAAAGGGTAAGTGTATGGCCAAAATCTTAGTAGTTGATGATTCACCATCAGAAATGGCAAAATTTCGAGATATTTTGACTCGTCATCAGCACGAAGTCATTGAAGCGCATACAGGCGAGGATGGAATTCAAAAAGCCAATGAGTTTTTCCCCGATGTGATTTTGATGGATGTGGTCATGCCAGAGATGAACGGCTTTCAAGCAACCCGCAAACTTACCCGTGACCCAAAAACCAGTCATATCCCTATCATCATCATCAGTACTAAAAATCAAGAAGCTGACCGCGTCTGGGGCAAGCGCCAAGGCGCACGGGATTATCTCAGTAAGCCGATTACAGAAGAAGCCTTAATCACTGTAATCTGCGCCGTGATGGAGTAGGTTTCGTGTCCTCAAACGGCTTTATCGAGCTTTTACGACTCGCTAACCGCGGTATCAAACGACAAAAAGGTACTCACTTTGACCAAAGACATCAGTGGCTAGGGGTCGCGTTTTCGCTCGGTGGCCACCACTTGGTAGCCCCACTCGGTGATGTGGCTGAGGTACTATCTTTGCCTGCCTATACCTCGGTGCCTTTGTCAAAACCTTGGCTGCTAGGGATTGCCAATGTTCGGGGACGGTTATTACCGATTACCAATTTGTCGAATTTTTTAGGTTTACCTCCACCAAGCTCAAACTACCAATCCGCCAATCAAAAGATTTTGGTGATTGATCAACCCAAGCTCTTTAGTGGCTTACAAGTTGATGAGGTATTGGGTATCCAAACCTTTAGTCAAGGGCAATATCAGCCTATTGAAATGCCGAACGATTCACCGCTCGCTCAGTATACGCATGGTGGGTTTAAACAAAACGAGCAGATTTGGTATGTGTTTATGCCAAGCTTATTGGCGCAAGACACGCGTTATTTAGAAGCAGCGTTATAACCTAATTTTCTAACTCATTAAAATAATTGAGGGATTACCGTATCATGGATACTAAAACTTCGACCCTAAGTACCAATACCAATTCCCCTGTCGCGGTCGGGCCTGGCAACAGTAATTATCGTATGGATAGGGGGCGCTCAACCAACTGGATTTTTTGGGCAAGTATCTGTGGTGGCGTGGCTGCCTTAGCGTTTATTTATCGACTCTACCAGTTGCTGATTTTGGTACGTCAAGATAATAGTGTTGCCAATAGTTTTTTGACGATTTGGTTGCCCTCTATTTTGATTGTATTAGGCGTCATTGGGGCGATTTACTTTTTGACCCGCCAGATTAGTGCCAAAACCCATCGCGAAATGGTAGAACGTGAACGTGAAACGCTGCGTCAGCGTCATGAGATGGAGGTTGAATCTGAACGTGCCCGCAGAATCCAAGAAGAAAACGAACGTAACCAAATGGCGATTTTGCGTTTGCTTGATGAGTTAGGCGATTTAGCGGAAGGTGACTTGACCGTGAACGCGACAGTCTCAGAAGACTTTACAGGGGCGATTGCAGACTCGGTCAACTTTGCAATTGACCAATTGCGTCAACTGGTTTCTGCGATTAACGTCACCGCAGAGCGAGTCGCTCGCGCCTCTGACCAAACCCAGGCAACGGCAGTTGAACTAGCCCAAGCCTCTGAAAGCCAAGCGCAAGAGATTGCGGGAGCCTCTGCAGCGATTAATGAGATGGCGGTGTCGATTGACCAAGTATCGTCAAATGCCGCCGAATCTGCCGCGGTTGCGGACCGTTCGGTTGCGATTGCCTATAACGGGGCAGAAGTGGTACAACGTACCATCGATGGTATGAATACCATTCGTGACCAGATTCAAGAAACCTCAAAACGTATTAAGCGCCTCGGTGAATCATCGCAAGAGATTGGCGATATCGTTGGACTGATTAATGACATTGCTGACCAAACCAACATCCTGGCGTTGAATGCAGCAATTCAGGCATCGATGGCGGGTGAAGCAGGTCGTGGTTTTGCGGTTGTTGCTGACGAGGTTCAGCGCCTAGCAGAACGTTCAGCCACAGCGACCAAACAGATTGAAACACTGGTTAAAACCATTCAGGCAGATACGAACGAAGCCGTGATGTCGATGGAATCAACCACCGCAGAAGTTGTACGCGGTGCAAAACTTGCAAAAGATGCGGGTGAGGCGCTTGAAGAAGTACAAACTGTATCTAATAACTTGGCATCATTGATTCAGAGTATCTCAAATGCGGTGCGTCTGCAGGCGGCCTCAGCGGGTCATATTTCAAATACCATGAACATCATTCAAGATATTACCTCGCAAACCACATCAGGTACCATGGCAACCGCTCGTTCAATCGGTCAGCTTAATGAAATGGCGGCGGCGCTTCAAGAATCAGTATCGGGCTTTAAATTGCCAGATGATGCTTTAGCTAATGCTTAATGGCTAATTAGGTTTAGTAATCAACAGTTGGCTAAAAGTAAAGGGTGGTTTTAACCACCTTTCTTTTTATGACTGTTAGATAAAGTTATAAGTAGTAGATAAGGGTATGAGTCTTGGATGAGGGGTTGGACGCGCTTGTTTTAATCATTGATTGAGATTTTTTAATACCAAGTCATGTACCGATAATAAGTTATTCACCGATAACAACTAGGGTAGAGGTCAGACTAAATAACGTTTATGCAACAATACCATCTATCTGAGCAAGCATTGTCACTGTGGCTCAACTATGTTGAACATCAAGTGGGTTTTATCCTACCAAAGTCTCAGAACAACTGGGTAAAAGGTATCATTGAGCGGCATATGCGGCGCAATGCGCTTGACAGTACGGCGTTATTACAGACAATTGTGCAGGATGCTACTATCTATCATCAGCTAATCGATGATATATTGATTCCTAGAACCCAGTTTTTTCGGCATTTACCCACTTTTGCGTTTGCTGAAGCAGTTGCCCACGCATGGCATGTGCAGCCACAAAACCAACAACGTAGTTTTACGGCGTGGAGTGTGGGGTGTTCGACAGGCCAGGAAGCTGTCACGATTGCGTTATGTCTAGAAAATGCCTTGGATGGGATGCAGGTTTATCAAGTGTTTGGTTCAGATTTTCACCAGCAATCATTGAGTGATGCAACCCTTGGCGAGTATGACAATGCGCAAAAACCGTTTATTCCTGCTCTGTATCAT
>ERZ941671.294-NODE-294-length-20325-cov-6.200247_pt1 | contig 20325 bp, 19 predicted proteins | sample MGYA00521093_ERZ941671 | MGnify/ENA primary metagenome ERZ941671 (study PRJEB32759, sample SAMN07749878) | skin metagenome | biome: transportation; feature: city; material: polyester macromolecule | host: Homo sapiens | place: Hong Kong:MOS line | collected... | reverse complement strand
AAAGCGCCGCCGATCCATGCCGTCCGGCAGGGAGACGGATCCCGAAAGGGCCGTGGCAGCCACTGCGAAGAGCAATGGTTCCGGCAGGTGGTCCTGCAGGCTCTGGGAGGTGGTGATCTCCCGGGCGTCCAGCACGTCGATGTGGCCGTCACGCTGCCAGTAGTAGTTGGAGGTGTCGATGACGCTGTCGGCCACGCCCCGCAAGCCCCCCAGGAGAGTGCGCTCGTGCTCAATCCCGTCCAGGACGGAGCCACTGCCCTGCAACGGGTGGGGTCGCCGGGCAGCCTCCTGTCGGCGTACGAGCACGTCGTCGGTCGCCTGGCGCAGGTGCACCTCGGTCACGCCGGACGCGTGCGGCACCCGCACCCGCACGGTCACCCGCTGCCCCGGCCGCGGCGCGGGGTCGTCGACGTAGATCGCCGACCCGTCGTGGTGCGGGCGCCGCAGCGGGGACGGGTCGGTCACTTGACCGAGCCCGCGGTGGCGCCGCCGATCTGGGCCACGCGCGGGGAGCGGGCCGTGAAGACGCGCTGCCAGACGTCCTGGCCGATCAGCAGGCCGAGGGTGTAGACCACGAAGTAGGTGACGATCGACTGCACGCCGATCCCGTCCCAGCTGAAGAACTCGGCGCCCAGGCGCTCCTGCATGGCGCTCCAGCCGCCGGCGTTGGCCAGGGAGAGGGGGAGCATGAGGGCGAACAGGCCGATGGTCATGATGAGGAACTGGGCCATGTCGGCCAGGGTGATGGACCACATGCCGCCGAGCACGGAGTAGGCCAGCACGATGCCGCCGCCCACCAGGACGGACAGCCAGCGGTCCCAGCCGAAGAGCACCACGAAGATCGACGCGTAGGCGCCCGTGGAGGTGGCGGCGAGCATGAGCGTGTAGGCGAGCATCACGAAGGAGGAGGCGTGGGAGGCCCCGCCGCGGCCGTACCGCAGGCGCAGCATCTGCGAGACGGTGTAGATCTTCAGGCGGGCCAGGATCGGGGCGAACGCCACCGACAGGATGAGCACGCCGACGCCGATGGCGGCCACGAGCCACGCGCCGGAGAGCCCGAACTCGTACCCCAGGCCGACGCCGCCCACGGTGGCGGCGCCGCCGAGCACGACGGCGGCCATGGTGCCGGTGAACAGCACCGGCCCGAGGCGGCGGCCCGCCACGAGGTAGTCCTCCGAGCTGGCGGCGCGGGTCTTGCCCCACCAGCCGAAGGCGAGCATGCCGACCAGGTAGACGGCGACGATGGTCAGGTTGAGGGTCACGGGTGGTCCTTGGGGCGAGGGGATCCGGGGCGCCGGATGCGGGGGCGCCGCGGGCGGGACAGGAGAGATCGGCGTGTTGCCGATCACACGATCTGGGTCTACGGTAAACATATGTTGTCCATCGGGCAACATGTCATGCAGGATGACATCGCGACGTCGCACGACGCGAGGAAGGAACGCGATGAAGGCCCTCCCGCTCGAGACCGCGCCGGGCCAGGCGCTGATCGGCCGTCGGCTGCGTGCGCTGCGCGAGGCGCGGCGGCTCACCGTGGCCCAGCTGGCCGAGGCGGCCGGCGTCAGCAAGGGCTTCCTCTCCCGCCTCGAGCGGGACCTGACGAGCCCGTCCGTGAGCACGCTCGTGACCCTGTGCCAGGTGCTCGGCGCGAGCCCGGGCGACGTCCTGGACGCGCCCGAGGTGACGGTCGTGCGCCTCGCCGACGCCCCCGCGGTCAACCTCGGCGGCGAGGGCATCCGCGAGCGCCTGATCACCCCGCGCGGCAGTCGTGACCTGCAGATCCTGCGCGCTGACATCGCGCCGCGCGGCCGCGGGGAGGCGGAGCTGTACACCGTGGACTGCCGCGTGGAGGCGGTGCACGTGGTCACCGGCCGCCTCGAGCTGCGGACCACCGAGGCCGTGCACCTGTTGGAGGAGGGGGACACCGTCACCTTCCCCGGCCGCGAGCCCCACTCGTGGGCCAATCCGGACGACCGCCCCGCCGTCGTGCTGTGGACCCTCGTGGGCCACGCGTGACCCCGTCCGGCGCGCCCACACCGGACAGACCAGACCGACCAGACCGAACCGAACCGCCCAGAGAGGACATCCAGATGCTCGAGATCCCCCGCGTCGAGGACAACGGCCGCCTCGGCCCCGTGAACTCCGCCCTCGTGCCCCGCTACGGCGGCGCCCCCACCTACGCGCTGCTGCCGCGCCTGGACGAGGCGGCCGCGGCCGGCGTCGCCCCGGAGATCAAGGTGGTCGGCGTGCCGTTCGACGCCGGCGTCTCCTACCGCCCCGGTGCACGCTTCGGGTCCGGCCACGTGCGGCAGTCCTCGCGGCTGCTGCGCCCGTACAACCCCGCCACGGACACCTCGCCCTTCGCGCAGGCCCAGGTGGTGGACGCCGGGGACATGGCGGTGAACCCGTTCGACATCGGCGAGGCCATCGAGGCGATCCAGCAGGACGCGATGGACCTCACCGAGGACGGCTCCTCGCTCATGACCATCGGCGGCGACCACACCATCGCGCTGCCGCTGCTGCGCGCCGCCTCCGCCCGGGCGGGCGAGCCCGTTGCCCTGCTGCACTTCGACGCCCACCTGGACACGTGGGACACCTACTTCGGGGCCGAGTACACCCACGGCACGCCGTTCCGCCGCGCCGTGGAGGAGGGGATCCTGGACACCGAGGCCATCTCGCATGTGGGCACGCGCGGTCCGCTCTACGGCAAGAAGGACCTCGACGACGACCACCGCATGGGCTTCGGCATCGTCACCTCCTCGGACGTGTTCCGTCAGGGCGTGGACGAGATCGTGGACCAGCTGCGCGAGCGCATCGGGGGTCGGCCGCTCTACATCTCGGTGGACATCGACGTCCTCGACCCCGCGCACGCGCCGGGCACCGGCACCCCCGAGGCCGGCGGCATCACGAGCCGCGAGCTGCTCGAGATCCTCCGCGGCCTGCGCGGGCTGGACATCGTGGGCGCGGACCTGGTGGAGGTGGCCCCGGCCTACGACCACGCCGAGCTGACCGGCGTCGCCGCCTCCCATGTGGCCTACGACCTCATCTCCCTGATGGCCGACCGCCGCGCCACCCGCGCGGCCGCCGGTGAGGAGCCGGGCCGATGACGGACGAGCAGACGACGACGGCGGCGGCCCCGCGGCGCAACGGCGGCGACCTCGCCGTCGAGACGCTCCACGCCCTGGGTGCACGGACGGTCTTCGGCATCCCGGGCCAGCACGCCCTCGGCCTCTTCGACGCCCTGTCCCGCTCCCCGCTGGAGTTCGTCTCGAACCGCGTGGAGAACAACGCCGCCTTCGCCGCGGACGGGTACGCCCGGGCCACCGGCGAGGTCGGCGTCCTGTTCCTGTCCACCGGCCCGGGCGCCCTCACCTCGCTGGCCGGCCTGCAGGAGGCCTACGCGACCGGTGTGCCGATGCTCGTGATCGCCTCGCAGATCCCGCTGTCCGGGCTCGGTGCCCGGCGCAAGGGCATGCTGCACCAGCTGGACGACCAGAAGGCCTCGGCCCGCAACGTCACCAAGGCCCAGTTCACGGTCCACCACGCCTCGGGCATCCCGTCCGCCATCCAGGACGCGTGGGCCGAGGCCATCACCGTGCCGCAGGGGCCGGTGTGGGTCGAGATCCCGCAGGACGTGCTGCTCGGCGAGGTCATGGTGCCCCCGGTCGAGGACGCCCTGGCCGTGCCCTACGACCACCCGCCGCGCGCCGAGCTCGTGGCCGAGTCCGTGCGCTGGCTGCGCGGGGCCGGGCGGGTGGCGATCGTGGCCGGCGGCGGTGTGCGCCGCTCCGGCCGGGCCGCGATGGAGAGCCTGCAGGAGGTCGCGGAGCTGCTCCAGGCGCCCGTGGTCTGCTCGCCGGGCGGCAACACCGCCTTCCCGTGGGGGCACCCGCTCAGCCTCGGCGGCTGGGTGGAGGACCGCCTCGTCACGGACCTGCTCGAGGACGCGGAGGTGCTGCTCGTGGTGGGCTCCTCGCTCGGCGAGGTCACCTCGAACTACTTCACGCTCGAGCCGCGCGGCCGCCTCATCCAGGTGGACGCGGAGCCGCGTGTGCTGGAGACCAACCACCCCACGCTGGGTGTGCGTGCCGACGCCGGCCAGGCGCTCGAGGCCCTCGCCGCGGCGCTGCGCGAGTCGGGCTCGGTGGCGCGGGACGCCGCCGTCTGGCACGGCCGCACCCCGGCCGAGGTGGTCGCCGACGTCAACGCGCGCATCACCGCCCGGCTCGACGCCCAGGACCTCGGCGTGGAGCGCCGGCTCCTGGCGGACATCCGCGCCGCCGTCCCGTCGACCATGCAGACGTACTGGGACATGACCATCGCCGCCTACTGGGCGTGGAACTGCTGGGACGCGCAGGACGGCGAGTTCCACTCGGCGCAGGGCGCCGGGGGGCTCGGCTACGGGTTCCCGGCCGCGTTCGGCGGCGCGGTGGGCCTGGCCCACCAGGGACGCACCGGGATCGACGGGCGCGTGCTCGCCGTCGCCGGCGACGGCTCGGCGATGTACTCCCTCGCCGAGCTCGCGGCCGCCAGACAGCACGGCGCGGCGGTGACGTGGCTGATCATCGACGACGGCGGGTACGGCATCCTGCGCGAGTACATGGAGGGCGCGTTCGGCAAGGCCACGGCCACCGAGCTCGACCGGCCGGACTTCCAGGCCCTCGCCGCCTCCTTCGGCGTGCCCGCCGAGACGGTGGGAGTGGGGGACGTGCGCGGCGCGCTCGAGCGCTCGTTCCAGGCGGACGGGCCGAACGTCGTCGTGGTGCAGACCCGCCTGGCGATGTGGGCGCCGAGCCACCTGGGGGAGGCCCCGGAGGTCTGACGCGGCCCGGCGCCGGAATCGCTGACTCGACCCTGAGAGTGTGCGCCACCTTTCCAGGTGCATGTTTCAGCAACGGAGCTGGACCGGCAGGTAGTTGAGGCGTCGACCGAGGCGCCGGCGGTCCCGCCCGTGTCAGAAACCGCCCAGGAGATGTCCTGGAACCATCCCGCCGATCTCACGAAAACGTCCGGCATCCGTTGCCATGCTGGCCTCTCGACGCGGCCCGCCACCCGGCGGGCGCCCCACGAGAGGAACTCCATGGCCCCCTGGCTCCCGACCCGCTCCCGCCGTCCCTTCCCCCAGGTCACCGAGGGAGGCGAGGCCCCCGCCGTCACGCCCACCTTCGAGGGCCGGGCCTTCCACCGCCCGGCCGAGGACGTCGAGGACCAGGGCGCCGCCTTCGACGTCGGCACGCTCGTCTCCCGCCGCAACGCGCTGGGCATCTTCGGCGCGGGGGCGGGAGCCCTCGTCCTCGCCGCGTGCGGTGTCCAGGAGGGCGCCTCGTCCTCCTCCGGCTCGACGTCGGCGAGCGCCGGCTCCTCGTCACCCGCGGCCTCCTCCTCGTCGGCGGCGAGCGCCTCGCCGTCCGCCACCCTGACCGAGATGGTCACCGAGACCGCAGGCCCGTACCCGGGCGACGGCTCCAACGGCCCGGACGTGCTCGACGCGTCCGGCATCGAACGTTCCGACCTGACCACGAGCATCGACACGGGCACCGCCGCCGAGGGCGTCCCGCTGAGGGTGACGATGAACGTGATCGACATGGCCAACGGCGACGCCGCCATGACCGGCGCCGCCGTGTACCTCTGGCACGCCGACGCGCAGGGCCGCTACTCGATGTACTCGGACGGCATCACGGAGGAGACCTACCTGCGCGGCGTCCAGGTGGTGGGCGACGACGGCACGGTCACCTTCACCACGGTGTGGCCCGGCTGCTACGACGGCCGGTGGCCCCACCTGCACTTCGAGGTGTTCCCGGACAAGGCGTCCATCACGGACGCGACGAACAACGTCCTCACCTCCCAGATCGCCATGCCCGAGGAGCAGTCCGCGCAGGTCTACGCCACCTCGGCCTACGACGGGTCGACGGCGAACTTCGCCCAGGTCAGCCTCGAGACGGACAACGTCTTCTCGGACGGCTACGAGACGCAGCTGCCGCAGATCACGGGCTCCGTGGAGAAGGGCTTCGCCATCACCATCGACGTCCCGATCGACACCACCACCGAGCAGGAGCAGGGCGGGATGGGCGGGCCCGGCGGTGGCCAGCCCCCGGCGGGCGGCGAGGGCGGCCAGCCCCCGGCGCAGCCCTGAGCCCGGCGGACGTGGGCTGAGCCGTCCGGCTCAGCCCACGCGTCCTGCCGGCGGCTCAGTCGGTCTGGGACTCGTTGCGCTCGGGGTGCGGGCCGAACACGAAGTGGCGGCCGGACACGCGCTGGACGTCCACGCGGACGTAGAAGTCCTTCAGCGTCGGCACCCACGGCTCGATGCCGAGGGACTCGGCCTCCGCGATCTCCGCCTCCGTGTCCAGGCGGCGCGCGGTGCCGTGCACGAGCACGGACCAGGCCTGGTCGGCCAGGATCCCGTCGGCCTGCACCACGACGCGCGGGTTCACCGTGAGCTCGGCGAGCTTCGAGCCGGGCGCGGTGCGGAAGTAGATGGCGCCGTCGTGGGCCCGCACGTTCACCGGCACGATGTCCGGCCGCCCGTCCACGGCCAGCCCGAGGCGCGCGTGGCCCACGCGGCCCAGCAGTCGCCAGACCTGGTCCTCGTCCAGCACCAGGACGGCCTCGCCGTCCGGGTGCTCGAACATCAGGTGGTCCCCGGGCTCCGCGACCGGATCGGGGCGCTGCATCGACGGGGCGTCGTCGGTGTCATGGTGCTGCTGGGTCATCGGGGCCTCCTGGCATGCCGGGACGGGCGCCGTCGGGCGCGGCGCTGAGATCGGGCTCACATCCACTCTATACATGGTCGGTCGCCCGCGAGGCGACGATGTCACCCAGCACCGCCGCCGTCGTCGGCGCCTCGCGGCCCGGGGCGACGGCGAGCGCGAACGGGCACGTGTGGGCGCGCGGGCCGTCGTCGACGAGCCGGCCCGACGACGGCGCGGCCGGGTCCGGCGTGAGCCACCTGCCCCCGGCGCGGCGCAGGATCAGCTGCCCCGCCGCGACGTCCCAGGGCTTGGTGTCCACGTACAGCGCGGCGTCGGCCCAGCCCGCCGCCGTGTGGGCGAGCTCGAGGGCGCCGGAGACGGTGCGGCGCACGGTCGCGTGGGCGGTCACGAGCCGCCCGAAGCGGCGCAGCGCGTCCTCGCCCTCGCGCGCGAGCGCCTCGCCCGCCGGATAGGAGGTCACGAGGTTCTGGGCGCGCTCGCCGCCGGCCGGCGCCGGCCGGCCGACCTCGGCCAGCGGGCGCTCCGGCCCGTCGCCGCGGGTGAGGTAGGCGCCGTCCGCGTCGGCGGAGAACGCCAGCCGGCCCACGGGGTCCAGCACGACGCCGGCCACCACCTCGCCGTCGACCTCGGCGGCCAGGGACACCGAGAACATCGCGAAGCCGTGTGTGAAGTTGGAGGTGCCGTCGATGGGGTCGACGATCCAGGTCAGCCGGGCGGCCTCACCGGTGCCGGCCTGCGCCCCGAGCTCCTCGCCGAGCACGCCGGAGCCGGGGACCGCCGTCGTGAGCGCGGCGACGAGCCGGGCCTCGGTGTGTCGGTCGTGCACGGTGACGAGGTCGTGGTGCGTGGTCTTGGCCTCGGGCCCGGTGGCGGCGGGGGAGCGGAAGGCGGCGGCGAGGTCGCCGGCGACCGCGCGGGCGGCGTCGAGGGCGATCGCGCGCAGCTCGGCGGGGCGGGGCAGGGCGGGGCTCATGCCCCGAGCCTAGGCGGGGGCCCGGACACGTCGGACCGCACGCGAGACAATGGGGCCGACCCCCCCCGAGCAGAGGAGCCGCCATGACCGAGCACCCCCTCCCGACCCCCGACGACGACGCCACCCTCACCGGCCCGCAGACCCCCACGCCCCAGCGCGTGGCCGCCGTGCGTGCGCTGCGCGAGCTGCTCGCCGCCGGCTACGGCACCGAGGCCCGGCCGATCGCCTCCTACGGCGCCCCCGCGCCCGGCACCCTCGGCGGCGTCTACCCGGACTACGACGACCGCGTGTTCCCCGGCCTCGTGGCCGCGCAGGAGCTGGCGGGCATCGACGTCGACTACCTGCGGAACGTGGACCGGGTGAGCGAGGCCGGCATCGCCGAGGCGTCCCTGGCCGACCTCGGCACGCTGTTCACCTACCTGGTGCGCGGCGAGCGGTTCGCGGACGGGCACGTGGCCGCCGCGATCGAGAACGGCAAGGTCGGCCGCATGCTGGACCGCCTGACCGCGCTGGTCCCCGAGATCCGCTGAGAGCGCGCGGTGCGGAATACTGGGCGCATGCCCGCAGCCTCCGACGCCCCCACGCCCGCGCCCCGGCGCGGCCGCCTGGCCCCTTCCGGTGACCCCACTCCCGTGGAGAACGTCGCCACGCACCTGCAGGAGGGGTGGAACCGCTGGCACCGCGCCCGCGCGCTGCGTGCCGGCAACGTGCCGACGGTCATGGCGTTCACGGGCTACGGCAGCACCAGCTGGGTGCGGATCCTCTCCCGTGTGGTGATCGCCTCCGACGAGGAGTTCATGAACGGCCGTCGGCTGTCGAAGGTGGTGGCGGACGGCGTGCGCGGCTGGCGCAACTTCGTGGCCCCGCCCATGGCCTACGCCGAGGTGGAGGTGCAGGTGGGGGACCTGCGCACCACGGTGCGCACGGACCGGATGGGCGTCGTCGACGTCGTGCTGGACGTCGAGCTGGAGCCCGGCTGGCAGACCGCCACCCTCCACGTCGGCGGCCAAGAGGAGCACGCCGTCATGGACCTGTACATCTGCGAGCCGGGCGCGCGGATCGGCCTGGTCTCGGACATCGACGACACCGTGGTGGTCACCTCGCTGCCCCGCCCCCTGCTGGCGGCCTGGAACTCGTTCGTGATCGACGAGCACGCCCGCACGCCCACTCCGGGGATCGCCGTGCTGCTGCGCCGGATCGCCGAGCTCGAGCCGAAGGCCCCCGTGCTGTACCTGTCCACGGGCGCGTGGAACGTGGCGCAGACCCTCACCCGCTTCCTGGGCCGCAACCTCTACCCGCTCGGCGCCCTGCTGCTGACCAGCTGGGGGCCCACGAAGGACCGCTGGTTCCGCTCCGGTCAGGAGCACAAGAGGGTCCAGCTCGAGCGCCTCGCCGAGCAGTTCCCGGACATCCAGTGGATCCTGGTGGGCGACGACGGCCAGCACGACCCCGAGATCTACGCCGAGTTCGCGCAGCGCCACCCCGACCGGGTCAAGGCGATCGTCATCCGGCAGCTGACCCCCTCGCAGGCGCTGCTCGCGGGCGGTCGGGCGGAGGACACCCGCCATTCCACCCCGGGCATCCCGTGGTGCTACGGCCCGGACGGGGCCACGCTGTCCAATCAGCTCGAGGACCTGGGCATCCTGCCCGTCGAGTTCGTGGACGTGCAGCCCGAGGCCTGGCGCGAGGACATCCTCGGCGACGACGAGGCGCCGGCGACCCTCGACGCCGCGGCGCAGCGCGACGGCCGGTCCGCGGACGAGGAGGCCGCCCGATGACCGCCTCGCGCTCCGTCGAGGTCCGCATCCCGCTGCGCTGGGCGGACATGGACGCCTACGGCCACGTGAACAACATCGCCGTGGTGCAGCTGCTGGAGGAGGCCCGCGTGGCGGCCTTCGGCGTGCCCGCGAACACCGGCGCCGGTGGCGGGCAGGCCCCGCCGATCGACCTGCTCGAGGGGGTGGCCCCCGGTGTGCGGACGTTCATCTCCGAGCACACCGTGAAGTACCGGGCCCAGATGCCCTACCGCCCCGTGCCGCTGCGCGTGGTGGTGAGCGTGGACGCCGTGAAGGCCGCCTCGGTGCACGTGGGCTACGCCCTGCACGACGGCGTCGACGACACCCTCTGCGCCACCGCGACGTCCGTCATGGTGTTCGTCGACGGGCAGACGGGCCGCCCCGTGCGCATCAGCCCCGAGCAGCGGGCGGCCCTGGCCGGCTGAGGTGGGCCGAGGTGGGCTGCTGACCGCCCGACAGCCGCCCAGCGACATCACCGCCGTGCAGCACGGCTGCGATGTCGCAGAGCGGAGGTCGAACGCTCGGGCTCGCGGAGGTCGGGACCGGGCCCGTGGGACGGCCGTGGATCAGACCGAGCGGGGGACGCCCGCGGCGGTGAGGATCCGCGCCAGCCGGTCCGGCCGCAGGAGGTCTCCCCACGTCCAATGCGCGCCCGCCCGGGTGACCAGCTGCAGGGCCACCTCCCGTTCCTTCTCCCGGCGGATGCTGGCGCGGCGGGCCGTGTCGTCACCGTCGAAGAACGACAGGTCGTACTTGCCCAGCCCGTCGAACTCCCCGTACACCCGCACCTGCTCCCACCAGAAGTCCGTGCGGGCCACCTCGCGTCCGTTCGCATCCCGGTGGCGATGCTGCAGCGCCGTGGGCGGGACGAAGCCGAGCTCGTGGATGATGGCCCGGCTGTAGGACTCGCCGGCGGATTCCGCCCGCGCGTCCGCGAAGTGCCAGGCCCGCTCGAATCGGCGGAGGGCGGCCGCGGATTTGAGTCGGCTCTCCGCCTGCCTCGCCCAGCGTGCGGCCTCCTCGGGCCGGGCTCGGACGAGCGCGTCCAGCGGGGCCACGGCGTCGCGGAACGGGGTGGCCGCCCCCAGCACCAGCAGCACCGTGGGCAGCGGATCCGCCAGGACGGTTCCCAGGCTCTGCCCGTCCGACAGGACGGCCTCGACCGGCTGAGGCGCGGCGGGACGGGAAGCCGGCGATCGTGGGCCACCACGGAGGGGGCGAAGGGACGGCGGGTCAGCGGACCGGCGCCGTGATGCCCGGGCGAGGGGGCGCGCAGCTCGAGCACGGGCGGCTCGACGGCCGGCCCCAGACCGTGCAACCGGGCCGCGGTCAGGCCCGTGAACACCGTCGCGGGGCGGGCGATCGAGAGGGCGACGGCGGACACGACCGCCCTGTCCCACGGACGCAGCGCGGCCCAGTCGCTGACGCTGATGTAGACGCGCGGGCAGAGCCGCACGAGGACCCCGCGGGTCCAGGCGCGTTCGAGACGGCGCCGCGCCGCCCCGTCGTGAGGGTCCGCCGCGCTGAGCAGGGGCCCGCGTCCCGGGAGCAGCGCACGCGAGTGGTCGGAGAGCAGGGTCATGCGGCCCAGTCTCGTGGGCCCGTCGGGGGCGCGACGGGTCGGCCGCGCCGGCGGTGGAGGGCACCCGACGTCGGGGGGCCTGTGCAGGAGCCGGGCGCCCTTGAGCGACCGCCGCCCTGCGACATCACCGCGCGTCAGAACGGCGGTGATGTCGCAGGGCGGCGGAGGGTCACGGAAGGGGCAGGGCGGGGACTCAGACCACGCCCTGGGCGATCATCGCGTCGGCGACCTTGATGAACCCGGCGATGTTCGCCCCCGCCACGTAGTTGCCGGGGGTGCCGTACTCCTCGGCGGTCTCCACACAGCGGTCGTGGATGTCGCGCATGATCTGCTCGAGCCGGTCGTGGGTGTAGTCGAAGTTCCACGAGTCCCGCGAGGCGTTCTGCTGCATCTCCAGCGCCGACGTCGCCACGCCGCCCGCGTTGGCGGCCTTGCCCGGGCCGAACAGCGTCCCGGAGTCGACGAACAGGTGGGCGGCCGCCTCGGTGCAGGGCATGTTCGCGCCCTCGGCCACGGCCTTCACCCCGTTCTTCAGCAGGGTCCGCGCGGCGGACTCGTCGAGCTCGTTCTGGGTGGCACACGGCAGGGCCACGGTGCCCTCGACGTCCCAGACGCTGCCGCCGGTCACGTAGCGGGACCGCCCGCCGCGGCGCTCGGCGTACTCGGAGATGCGGGCACGCTCGACCTCCTTGATCTGCTTGAGCAGGTCCAGGTCGAGGCCGTCCGGGTCCACGATGTAGCCCGAGGAGTCGGACGCGGTGAGCACGGTGGCCCCGAGCGCGGCGGCCTTCTCCGCGGCGTAGATGGCCACGTTGCCGGAGCCGGAGATCAGCACCTGCTGGCCGTCCATGGATTCGCCGCGCGTGCGCAGCATGGAGTCGACGAACATCACGGCGCCGTAGCCGGTGGCCTCGGTGCGGACCAGCGAGCCGCCCCACGTCAGGCCCTTGCCGGTGAGGGCGCCGGCCTCGAAGCGGTTGGTCAGTCGCTTGTACTGGCCGAACATGTAGCCGATCTCGCGGGCGCCCACGCCGATGTCACCGGCCGGCACGTCCGTGTGCTCACCGATGTGGCGATGCAGCTCCGTCATGAAGGACTGGCAGAACCGCATGATCTCGCGGTCGGACTTGCCGGCGGGGTCGAAGTCCGAGCCGCCCTTGCCGCCGCCGATCGGCATGCCGGTGAGCGAGTTCTTGAAGATCTGCTCGAAGCCCAGGAACTTGACGATCCCGAGGTACACGGAGGGGTGGAAGCGCAGCCCGCCCTTGTACGGGCCGAGCGCCGAGTTGAACTCCACGCGGAACCCGCGGTTGACCTGCACGACGCCGGCGTCGTCGATCCACGGGACGCGGAAGATGATCTGGCGCTCCGGCTCGCAGAGGCGGTGCATGACCCCGGCCTCGACGTACTGGGGGTGGCGCTGCACCACCGGCCCCAGCGCCTCGAACACCTCGGACACCGCCTGGTGGAACTCGGCCTCGCCGGGGTTGCGCGCGAACACTTCGTCGCGCAGGGTCTCCAGAGACTCATTCATGGTGTCCTCCTCGGACGTCGGGGTAGAGACGCCCCGCGGTGCCCCCGCCGTGGCGCGCCGCGGTCGGAGGAGGCCGCGGTGCCTGACGCCCATCCTGACAGGGAGCGCGCTCTGTTGCCGAAATGAGACGCGGGCCACCCCGGGCCCCGCGTTCGGCTCAGCGCGGCGGCGCCGCCTCGGTGTCGATGCTGGCCTGCTGGCTCTCGCTGTAGCGCGGGCCCGCCACGGTCGCGTCGTTGACGAGGTCGTCCAGCCGGGCGACGTCGGCCGGGGTCAGCCGCACCTCGTGCGCGCCCCGGTCCTCGAGCCAGTGCTCCCACGAGGTGGTGCCCGGGATCGCCAGGACGTCCTTGCCCTGGGCCAGGACCCAGGCGACGGCGAGCCCCGCCGTGCTCGTCCCGAGCCGGACGGCCTCGGCCGAGAGCGCCTCGCGCAGCGTCAGGTTGGCCTCGTAGTGGCCCTCGGCGAAGCGGGGCAGCCGGTGCCGCAGATCTCCCGCGTCCAGCCCGCCCAGCCGCGGCGGCGCGTCCGTGAGCAGGCCGCGGCTGACGGGGGAGAAGGCCACGAAGGCGGTCCCATGGCGGCGGCACGCCTCGAGCACGCCCCACTCGGGGTTGCGGGTGGCGAGGGAGTACTCGGACTGCACGGCCGCGATCGGGTGGACGGCCACGGCCCGGGTCAGGGTGACGGCCGAGACCTCGGACAGGCCGATCGCCCCGATCTTGCCCTCCGTGACGGCCTCTGCGAGCGCCCCCACGGACTCCTCGACGGGGACCTCCGGGTCCAGCCGGTGCAGGTAGTACAGGTCGATCCGGTCCTGGCCGAGCCGGCTCAGGGAGGCGTCCACGTGCGCGCGCAGCGTCTCCGGGCGGCCGTCGATCCGCCGCTGCCCGTCCCGCACGAGCCCGCCCTTGGAGGCGAGCAGCACGCGCTCGCGGACGTCCGACCCCGCCCGGGCGAGCGCGCGCCCCACGAGCTCCTCGCTGCGGCCGCCGCCGTAGAGGGTGGCGGTGTCCAGGTGGTCGGTGCCGTCCTCCAGCACGCGGGTGAGCAGGTCGACGGCGGCGTCGTCGTCGAGGAATCCGGAGTAGCCGTGCACGATGTTCATGCACCCGAGGCCGACGGGGTGCACGTCCTTGCCGGCGAGGCGGCGGGGCGCGGCGGGATCGGGCAGGGGGCCGGGCTCGGCGGGGCGGGGCTGCGGGGTGGCGTCCATGCCCGCCACCCTAGCCACGGCTCCGGACGCGAGACCCGGACCGCCGGGCGCCCGCCCGGCGTCCGGCCCGGGGCTCAGCCGAACACGCGCGCGGCCAGCAGCGCCGGCGCCGTCAGCAGCCGGCGGGCCAGCTCCACGCGGCGGCGCTCCTGCACCGCGATCGCCTTCTCGTAGTAGCCCACGAGCTGCTCGCACAGCACCGGCCAGGTCCGGCCCTGCACCGACGCCCACGCCGCGTCGGCGAACGCGGCCCGCTTGACGTCGTCGTACACGAGGTCCGCGACGTGGCGGCGCAGCTCGTCCAGCTCGCCGGGCGGGTAGAGCCAGCCGGTGCGGGAGGCGTCCACGATGTCGAGGGGGCCGCCGCGGCCGACGGCGACGACGGGCACGCCCGAGGCCATCGCCTCCTGCAGCGTCTGGCCGAAGGTGTCGGACTCGCCGGGGTGCACGAACAGGTCCAGGCTGGCCACGTGGCGCGCGAGGTCCTCGCCCCCCTGGAAGCCGGCGAAGTGCGCGCCGGGCAGCTCCCGCTCGAGCTGTTCGCGCAGCGGCCCGGAGCCGATGACCACGAGGCGGGTGCCCGGCAGGTCCGAGAGCACCCGCAGGTCCCCGACCTGCTTCTCGTGCGCCAGCCGCCCCACGAAGCCCACGAGCTTCTCGCCGTTCGGGGCGAGCTCGGCGCGCAGCGCCTCGTCCCGCTTGGCGGGATGGAATCGGCGGGAGTCGACGCCGCGGCCCCACAGGTGCACGCGTCGCACCCCCTGGCGGTGCAGCTGCCGGACGGTGAACGACGACGGCGCGAGCGTCAGCGTGGCCATGTTGTGCAGGCGCGCCACGTGGCTCCACAGCACGTCCTCCAGCCACGGGGCGCCGTACCGGGCCGCGTAGCCGGGGACCTCGGTCTGGTAGACGGCCACGGAGGGGATGCCGAGCTCCTCGGCCGCCTGCACCGCGCGCCAGCCCAGCACGAAGGGGGAGGCGATGTGCACCACGTCCGGGGCGAAGTCGGCGAGCATGCCGCGCAGCCGGCCCACCGTGCCGGCGGCCACCCGCACGGAGGTGTACCCGGTCAGGGGCACGGAGGGCAGGGTGCGCACGGGGAAGCCCTCGACCTCGCGGGGGGCCTCACCGGCGCCCGCGCGTTGGGTCCACCCGGCGGACCACGAGGCGGCCGGGGCGACCACCATCGCCTCGTCGCCCCGTTCCCGCAGGTGCCGCAGCACCTGGAGGATGGAGTTGGTGACCCCGTTCATATGGGGCAGGAACGATTCGGCGACCACGACGACACGCACGTGGCCGACGCTAAGGACCCCGGACCACGGCCGGGACACCCTCCGACGACGGCCCGGTGACCCCGCGGTGAACTCTCGGGGCGCGTGACGGTCGTCGCACCGGCCCGCGCGGCCCGCCCCCGTCCAGGCGCCGCCCGGAGTCGGGTGGCACCATGGACGGGTGAGTTCCCGCCCCGCTGCGCCCCGTCTGCTGCGCCCCGTCCCCCTGCCGCTGTGGCTGCAGGGGGTGGTCGAGGCGCTCGTCACGGCGATGATCAGCCTGCTCGCGGTCATGGTCCCCACCCTCGCGGTGTGGGCCACGGGCGGGTTCGAGCGGCCGACCATCGAGGGTGCCGTCCAGGTGGGCGGCGTCCTGTGGCTGGCCCTGCACGCGGTGCCCGTCACCGTGGCCACGGCCATGCCCACCGCGCCGGATCACCTCATCACCGGCACGGCGTGGCTCGTGCCGTGGGGCCTGACCCTGGTCCCGCTCGCGCTGTCCTGGCGGGCCGGCCGGCGCCTGGCCCGCGCGTCCTACCGGGACCAGGCGTGGCAGGCCTTCGTGGGCGCGGTGGGGGCCTACGCCCTGGTGGGGCTGGCCGTGGCGTTCCTGCCCGGCACGGACGAGCTGACGGCCCACCCCGCCCCGGCGGCGCTGCTGCCCGCCCTGCTCTTCGGCGTCGCCGCCCTCGCGGGGGCGCGGCGCGAGGCCGGCACCTGGGCGCACCTGATCGGCCTGGACCTCACGGAGCGGATCTCGCGGCGCTCGCAGTACGAACGCTGGGCCGGCTCGTACGCGTGGTCCGTGGTGCGCGCCGCGGCCGTCGCCGTGCTCGCCCTGACGGGCCTGAACGCGCTGCTCGTGGCGGGGCGGCTGGCCGTCGAGTGGGCCGCCGTCGTCACCGTGGCCGAGGCGATCGGGGGCGGCCCGCTGGGCGGCCTGCTGCTGGCGCTGCTGCAGATCGGCTGGCTGCCCACGTTCACCGCGTGGTCGATCGCGTGGACGGCGGGCCCGGGGTTCTCCGTGGGCGCGGACAGCCTCTACTCCGTGTTCGGCGCGACGCCGGCCACCGCGCCCGCCCTCCCGGCGCTGGGTGCGCTGCCCGGGACGTGGTCGCCGTGGCAGCTGCTCCTGCTGGCCGTGCCGATCGGCGCCGGCGCCGTGGCCGGCGTGTGGCTGCTGCGGGAGGGGGAGAACCACCTCGACGACTGGCTGCACACCCGCCACGGCAGCCGCGCGGTGTCCCTGACGCTGTCCACGCTGGCCCTGGCCGTGCTCACCGGACTGCTCACGGGGCTGCTGCTGCTCGTGCCGCTGGCCCTCACCTCCGGGACGCTCGGGCTCGGCACGCTGACGGACATCGGCTCCCACGTCTGGGCGGTGTGCGCCGCCGTCGCCGGGTGGGTCGCGCTGGGCTGCGCGGCCGGCTACCTCACGGCCCTGGCCGTGGCCGGGCACCGGGACGGGACGACGACGGTGCCGCGGTCCGGCGACCGCGCCTCGGGCCTGCGCGACCGGCCGTCCCCGCGCCGGGCGCGGGACTGACGCCCGCGGCTCAGGGCCGCAGCTGGGGCACCCCCGTGCGCTCCTCCACCTGACGGGTGAACTCGTCCGCGCACGCCTGCTGCGCCCGCACGGTGAGCGCGGAGGCGCCGCACTGCTCGAGCTGGACCGTCGCGTCCCACGCGAGCAGCGGCAGCGCCGCCGTCGTCATGCCCATCAGCGCCATCGCCATGCCGGCGGACGCCACCGCGCGGGGCAGCCCCGAGCGCTCGGCGCCGCGGCTCGTGACCCACACGCGCACGCCGAGCACGAGGGCGACCAGCCCCAGCGCGAGGGCGATCAGCTTCCACGGCAGCACGAGGGAGAAGGAGAGCACCATCCCCAGCAGCGCCACGGACTGCCACAGCAGGGCACGGCCGGTGCGGACGCGGCCGGGGTCCGGGGCGCCCTGCGGCGGGCGGGGCGGGGAGGAGGGAACGGGGGCGGACACCCCCTCACCCTACGATGGGCGCATGCGCATCGTTGCCCTCGTCTCCGGTTCCGGCACCAACCTGCAGGCCGTCCTCGACGCCGTCGCCTCCGGCGCCCTGGACGTGGAGATCGCCGCGGTGGGCGCCGACGTCGCCGACGCCGGCGGCCTGGAGCGTGCCCGCGCCCACGGGATCGAGACGTTCGTGGTGTCCCCGAAGGACCACGCGGACCGGCGCGCGTGGGACGAGGCGCTCGCGGACGCCGTCGCCGCCTACGCGCCGGACTGGGTGGTGTGCTCCGGGTTCATGCGGATCCTGGGCGCCCCGCTGCTCGAGCGGTTCGACGGCCGCATCCTCAACACCCACCCGGCCCTGCTGCCCTCCTTCCCGGGGGCCCACGGCGTCCGGGACGCGCTGGCGCACGGGGTGAAGGTCACCGGCTGCACCGTGCACGTGGTGGACGCGGGCGTGGACACCGGCCCGATCCTCGCGCAGGCCGCGGTGCCCGTGCTGGACACGGACACCGAGGCCGAGCTGCACGAGCGCATCAAGGTCCAGGAGCGGGCCCTGCTGCTGCGCGTGCTCGGCGAGCTCAGTCGGCGCTGACCTCGAGGGCGCGGCCGCGGGTCTCCGGGGCCAGCGCCAGCATCGCCGCGCAGGCCAGGACCACGAGCCCGCCGGTGACGGCGAACGCCCCCGGCAGCCCGAGGGCGGGGACCAGCGTGCCCACGAAGAGCAGCGGACCCAGGCCCGCGCCCACCCGCGAGGCCGCCGACGCCCAGCCGAAGCCGGAGGCGCGCAGCGTCGTCGGGTACAGCTCGGAGACGTACGTGTAGAGCACCGGGATCGCGACCTGCACCACGAAGCCGAACGCCAGCACGAGCGGCAGCACCGCGGCGGGCACGTCCAGCACGCTCGCCAGCCAGACGGTCAGGGCGCTCGCGACGACGGCGCTGACGGCCAGCAGCCAGCGGCGGCCGGTGACCTCGATCAGCGCGGTGGCCACGACCACGCCGAGCAGGCCGGCCGCGGCCATGCCGGAGGTCATGATGAAGGCGCGGCCCTCCGCGTAGCCGGCGTCGATGAGGAACGTCGGCAGCCACTGCAGCGCGATGTAGTAGACGAGCATGATGGCCACGAACAGGGCCCAGGCGACCGCGGTGATGCGCGGGGAGAACCGCCAGACCGCGGCGAGCTGCGCGCCGACGCCGCCGGAGCGGGCCGGCTCGGCCGGGGGCATCGTGTAGGGCCGGCGGGGCGCGCCGGTGGCCGCCACCATGCGGTCGATGACGGCGCGGGCCTGTGCCTCGCGGCCCCGGCTCATCAGGAACAGCGGGGACTCGGGGATGCCCAGGCGCACGACGAACACGAGCAGGGCCGGCAGGACCATGGCCAGCAGGGGCAGGCGCCAGTCGCCCCACGTGCCCACGAGCCAGGCGGAGACGAGGCCGCACAGCGCGGCGCCGACGGGCCACCAGCCGTCCATCGCGGCCAGGACGCGGCCGCGCAGCCGGCGCGGGGTGAACTCGCCCACGAGCGCGTAGTCCACGGGGATCGTGCCGCCCAGGCCCATGCCGGCCACGAACCGGAACAGCGCGAACCACAGCAGGGAGTCCGTCAGCGCGCCCGCGATCGTGAACACGGAGAAGATCGCCAGCGTCCACGCGAACGCCGCCTTGCGGCCGATGCGGTCCGCGATGGTGCCCCACAGGAACGCGCCCACGGCCATGCCGATGAGGTTGGCGGTGCCGATCCACGCGGCGTCGGCCTTGTCCAGGGCCCACTCCTCGCGCAGCAGCGGGATCATCACGCCGTTGAGCGTGACGTCCCACGCGTCGAACATGAAGCCCAGGCCGCCGATCAGGAAGATGCGGCCCTGGACGGACCAGCGCCACGGCAGCTCCTGGACGACCGCCTCGCCGGTGGGCAGGGCGGCGTCGGGGGCGACGACGTCGGGCGTGGGCCCGGGGTGCGCGCCGTCGGCGCTGGGGCGGGGTGGGGTGGCGGAGGACATGGTCGGCTCCCGTTCGTCGGGTGGAGTGGGGGCGGTCCGTCACGCGGACGCCTGGGCCATTATGCGGCCCGGCCTATGCTGGGGGACGCACCCGGACCCCCTCGAAGGAGCGCCCCCTCGTGACCTCTGCCCAGTCAATCCCCACCGTCCTGGACACGGTGCCCCTGAAGCGGGCCCTGATCTCCGTGTACGACAAGACCGGCCTCGAGGAGCTCGCCACCGGGCTCCACGCCGCGGGCGTGCAGATCGTCTCGACCGGCTCCACCGCCCAGCGCATCGCCGCCGCCGGCGTGCCCGTCACCGAGGTCGCCGAGGTCACCGGGTTCCAGGAGTGCCTGGACGGCCGCGTGAAGACGCTGCACCCGCGCGTGCACGCGGGCATCCTGGCCGACCGTCGTCGTGAGGACCACGTGACCCAGCTGCGCGAGCTCGAGGTGGAGCCGTTCGACCTCGTCGTCGTGAACCTCTACCCGTTCGTGGACACCGTGAACTCGGGCGCCGCGGAGGACGCCGTCGTCGAGCAGATCGACATCGGCGGGCCGTCCATGGTGCGCGCGGCCGCGAAGAACCACGCGTCCGTGGCGATCGTCGTGGACCCGGCCCGCTACGGCGAGGTCGTCCAGGCCGCGCAGTCCGGCGACGAGGCCCACGATCATCGCGCCGGTCTCGGCCTTGAGCACCGCGAAGGCCAGGTCCGACGGTGCCGAGAAGGCGCCGAAGGAGGACCAGAAGCCGCCGGAGCTGAGACCGAACTGACAGACCGAGACGGTGAGCGCCACGAGCATCGCCACCGCGACGATTGCGACCAGCAGCATCGGCGCGATGATCATCAGCGCGAGCATGCGGGGCGCGATGAGGCGGGCGATCGGATCGACGCCCATGACCTGCATGGCGTCGACCTCCTGGTTCATCTTCATCGATCCGATCTCCGCGGCGAAAGCCGAGGCCGACCAGGAACATGTAGAGGCCGATGCCGGCCTGCGCGACGAGCCCGACCCACGAGCGCTCCTGGGCAGTGAGCCTGGCGTACCAGTCGTGCTGCGCCTCGAGTCGCTGGGTCGCAGCCCGGGACAGGTCGCCGCCATTGCGGCGCACCTGCCGACGGGTGGTGAGGGAGACGAGGCCACGACGCGACACCCCGTCATCCTATGTGCGAAGACCACAATGCTCAGTCGGTGCCGAACTCCATGGCGGCGCGGTCGAGGGCGTCGTCCTCGTCGTCGACGTTGGCCGCCGCGGGGTTGGAGGCGATCTG
>ERZ941671.291-NODE-291-length-20417-cov-5.531578_pt1 | contig 20417 bp, 16 predicted proteins | sample MGYA00521093_ERZ941671 | MGnify/ENA primary metagenome ERZ941671 (study PRJEB32759, sample SAMN07749878) | skin metagenome | biome: transportation; feature: city; material: polyester macromolecule | host: Homo sapiens | place: Hong Kong:MOS line | collected... | reverse complement strand
CCCGGCTCCACCCCCGAGGTGCTCGCCAGCCTGCGCCCGATCATCAAGAAGGACGGCGTGGTCACCGCCGGCAACTCCTCCTCCCTCAACGACGGCGCCTCGGCGATCCTCGTCGTCTCCGAGCGGGCCGCGCAGAAGTACGGCCTGACCCCGCGGGCCCGCGTCGTCGAGTCCACCTCGGCGGGCCTGGCCCCCGAGATCATGGGCCTGGGCCCCGTCCCGGCCACCGAGAAGGCCCTCGAGCGCTCCGGCTGGTCCGTGGCGGACCTGGGCGCCGTCGAGCTCAACGAGGCCTTCGCCACCCAGTCCCTGGCCTCGATGCGGCGCCTCGGCCTGGACCCGGAGACCGTCAACGCCGACGGCGGCGCGATCGCCCTGGGCCATCCGCTGGGCTCCTCGGGGTCGCGTCTCGTGGTCACGCTGCTCGGTCGGATGGAGCGCGAGGGCGCGGACAGGGGCCTGGCCACGATGTGCGTGGGTGTGGGCCAGGGCTCCGCGATGCTCGTCGAGAGGGTCTGAGCAGATGACCGACTTCAGCCACTTCTCGGCGCTGCACGTCGAGGAGCGCGAGGACCGCGTCCACGCGCGCATGGACCGCCCGGGCGTGCGCAACGCGATCGACCAGACCATGGTCGACGAGTTCCACGAGCTCTGCGCCCACCTCGAACGCGAGCCGAAGATCCTGATCATCTCGGGCACGCAGGTGGAGTCCAAGCGCGAGCCGGGGACGTTCTCCGGCATCTTCGCCTCCGGCGCGGACATCGGACAGCTGCGCGAGCGCCGCCGCGACGACGCCCTGCGCGGCGTGAACTCGCAGGTCTTCGACCGCATCCACCGGCTGCCCATGCCCGTGATCGCGGCGATCGACGGCTTCGCCCTCGGCGGCGGCGCGGAACTGGCCTACGCGGCCGACTTCCGCATCGCCACCCCGGCGCTGAAGATGGGCCAGCCCGAGACGAGTCTGGGGATCACCGCCGCTGCGGGCGCCCAGTGGCGGCTCAAGGAGCTGGTGGGCGAGCCGGTGGCCCTCGAGCTGCTGCTCGCCGGACGGATCCTGGACGCGCAGGAGGCCCTGGAGCTCAAGCTCGTCACCGAGCTGCACGAGCCGGACGCCCTGCTCGACGCCGCCGACGCCCTCGCCGACCGCATCGCGCAGCAGGACCCGCTGGCGGTGCGGCTGTCCAAGCGCGTCTTCCACCTCCCTCGCGAGGCCCACCCCCACGTGGACGAGATCGCGCAGGCCATCCTGTTCGAGTCCGAGGCCAAGTTCGAGCGCATGCAGGCGTTCCTGGACCGCAAGAAGAAGTGAGGACTGACATGACCGATCAGCAGCACACCCCTGATGCCGCGCCGTCCTCCGTGCCCGCCGTCGTCGGCGTCCTCGGCGGCGGCCGGATGGGTGGCGGCATCGCCCACGCGTTCCTCGTCTCCGGCTCGTCCGAGGTGGTCGTCGTCGAGCGCGACCCGCAGTCGGCCGAGGCCGCCAGGGAGCGCATCGAGGCCGACCTGGCCGCCTCCCTCGAGCGCGGCAAGATCGACGGCGACCTGGACGAGTGGGCGCAGCGCCTGACCGTCTCCGTGGACCGTGCCGACTTCGCCCGCTGCGACCTCGTGGTCGAGGCCGTGTTCGAGGACATGCAGGTGAAGATCGAGGCGCTCACCGACGTCGAGGCCCACCTGCGCGAGGACGCCTGGCTGGCCAGCAACACCTCCTCCCTGTCCATCGACGAGATCGCCACGCACCTGCAGCGCCCCGAGCGCTTCTGCGGCCTGCACTACTTCAACCCGGTGCCCGCCTCGAAGCTCGTGGAGGTCGTGATCGGCGAGCAGACCGGTGCGGAGCTCCAGGCCCTGTCCACCGAGTGGGTCCGCGGGCTCGGCAAGACCCCCGTCGTCGTCAAGGACGCCCCGGGCTTCGCCTCGTCGCGCCTGGGCGTGGCGATCGCGCTCGAGGCCATCCGCATGGTCGAGGAGGGCGTGGCCTCCCCCGAGGACATCGACGCCGCCATGGTGCTCGGCTACAAGTTCCCGGTCGGCCCGCTGGCCCTGACCGACATCGTGGGCCTGGACGTGCGCCTGGGCATCGCGGAGTACCTCGAGTCCCAGCTGGGTGAGCGCTTCGCCCCGCCGCAGCTCATGCGGGACATGGTGGCCCGCGGCGAGCTCGGCCGGAAGTCCGGCAAGGGCTTCTTCGACTACCGCTGAGCCCCCGGGGCAGGCGCTTTCGAACGGGAGATAGGGCCTATCTCCCGTTCGAAAGCGCCCATTCCCCCGATATCACGTTCGAAAGTGCGGGGCCGGCGCGGCTAACGTGACGGGCATGGACGAGCCCACGCTGCTGCGCGTCGCCCGCGACCGCGCCCTCGAGCTGCCGGGCAGCGCCGCGTCGCACCCCTTCGGCCCGGACACCGAGGTCATGAAGGTGCAGGGGAAGCTGTTCGCGGTGTTCATCGACCACGACGGGCGCCGCCTCGTGAACGTCAAGGCCCGCCCGGAGGACGGCGCCCAGCTGCGCGCGGCCCTGCCCGCGGCGATCACGCCCGGCTATCACATGGACAAGCGGCACTGGCTCAGCCTGGCCGCGCACCCGGACCTCGACGAGCAGCTCGTCCGGGACCTCGTCACGGAGTCGTACCTGCTGGTCGTCGCGAAGCTCCCCCGCACCCGGCGCCCCGTGGACCCCGAGACCTTCGGCCGGGCCTGATGTCGGCCGACCGCCCCTTCCGCTTCACCCACCGCTGGGCCGTCCCCGCGGACGCCCGGTCCGTGCTGGCCCTGCTCGCCGACCCGGCCGGCTACCCACACTGGTGGCCGGCCGTCCCGCGCGCCCGCCACCTGGGCCCCGACCGCGCCGCCGTCCGGCTGCGCGGGTTCGTGCCGGTGCGCCTGACGATGGAGCGTCTCATCGACGACCGCGCCCGCGGCCTTCTGGTCGCCCGCCTGAGCGGGGACCTGACGGGCACCGTGCGGGTCACCGTCCACGACGACGGCGCCCCGGCCGGACACGCGCCGCGCTGCATCGTGGCGTGGGAGCAGGAGGTGGTGCTGACCTCGCCGTGGATGCGCGCCGTGGCCCGCGTGCCGGGCGCCCGCACCGCGATGGGCCTCAGCCACGCGGCCGCGATGCGCTCCGCGCGTCGGGCGCTCGGGGCGAAGGCCGTGCCGACCGCTGATCCCGCTCGAACGGCTCGTCCATGACGGCCCGGCGCCCTCGGGCCGGCTCAGACCTCGGCCTGGGCCTCGTTCCACTCGCGGGACAGCGGCGGGCGGGAGAGGCCGTCGAGGAGGCCGTCGGCGGGGTCGATGCCGAGCTCCACGATCCTGTTGTCCGCGTCCACGTGGACGACCTTGGGCTGGAAGTTGCGAGCCTCGTCGTCGTCCATCTGCCCGTAGGCGATGAGGATGACGATGTCCCCCGGATGCACCAGGTGGGCGGCGGCGCCGTTGATGCCGAGCACGCCGGAGCCCCGCTCGCCCGCGATGGTGTAGGTCTCCAGTCGCGCGCCGTTGGTGACGTCCACGATGGACACGAGCTCGCCGGGGAGGATGTCCGCGGCGTCCAGCAGGTCCTGGTCCACGGTCACGGAGCCCACGTAGTGCAGGTCCGCCTGGGTCACGGTGGCCCGGTGGATCTTGGCGTGGAACATGGTGCGCAGCATGCGGCAGAACTCTCCGGATGAGGGGGTGGGGCGGGTCCGAGAGGACCGGTGCTCGATTCTACGCCGGTCCGGAGACGAGGGGCAGGGGCCGACGCCGGCCCGAGGCTCCCGCCCCTCTCGTCGAGGCCCGCAGACACGCCGCTACGCCCTGGCGGTAGCGGCGTGTCTGCAGGCCTGGGCGGGTCAGATCCACGACGGCGGCACTCGGCCCGGCATCGTCCGCGCGGCCACCAGGCCCCGCAGCTGCCGCACGAAGAGCTCCCAGTGCCCCGGCCGGAACACGTCGGCGGTCACCCGGATCACCTCCCACCCCTCCGCGCGCAGGGCCGCGTCCCGCTCGCGGTCCTCACGCCACTGCCGGCGATCCGTGCGGTGCTGATCGCCGTCGTACTCGACCGCCACCTTGGCCTCCGCCCACACCAGATCCACGCGGAGCCGCTGTCCCGTGGCGAGGCGGATGCACGGGTTCACTGCGGGCTCGGGGACGCCGTCCAGGACGAGCCGCGCCCGCAGTCGGCTCTCCTGCGGCGAGTCGGCCCCGGGACGCACGAGCTCCAGCGCCTCCCGGGCCGCGCGGATCCCGCGCACCCGTCCGCGTTCCTCGACGGCGGCGCGCAGCTCGGCCACGTCCGTCACCCCGGGAGGCAGCCGACGGCGGCGGGCCTCCGTCGGGGCGGTCCGCACCATGCTGTCCCCCAGCGCGACGAGATGGTCGAGCGGCCCGGCCTGCGCGGCGAGGTCCACGAAGATCCACCCCGGTGCGGTCACGCGCACCCCGTCCACGATCCGCACCGGTGCGTCGGCGCGGAGGCGGTGTGAGCGGACCCCGGCCCGGCTCGACGCGGTGCCGTGGCCGCGCGGGGTCGCGATGTGCACGGACCGGTCGGCGGCGAGCGGCCCGGTCAGCCACAGGCCGAGCACCCGGGCGGCCGTGACGTGGCTGAACACGCCCTCGGGGTGCAGATCCTGCAGCGCCCGCACATGGTCCATGGGGTCCGGTTCGACGCCGCGCAGGCCCCAGAGCCCCCAGCCGAGGGAGACCACGTCCCCGCGCCGCAGCCGGGCCGCACTCACGCCCGCCTCGCGCGCGGCCGGGGTCGAGAACACGGTCGGAGCGCGGAGGAGGCCGTCCAGTCCGCAGCGCATCGGAGGCAGGGGCGCGGGCGAGCGGGGCATGCGCCGAGCGTGCCCGATCCGGGCGGGCCGCCGTCGTCGTCCGCCGGGATCTGTGGACGACGCCCCGCCGAGGCCCGCAGACACGCCGCTACGTCCTGGCCGTAGCGGCGCGTCTGCGGGCTTCGGCGCCACGGGCCGCGCCGCCAGGCCCTCCCCACGACGACGGCGTCACCCGCCCGGCTCCCCCTCCCGCGTGATGCACGTCTCGGCTAGGGTGAGGACCAATAACCGACCGATCGGTCGGGACTCGTCCGCGCCCCCGACACCAGGAGCCCCCGTGACCGTCACCGCCCCCTCCCTCCCGGAGATCCTCCCCAGCTACGTCGCCGGCAGCTGGTGGACGCCGTCGCACCCGTCCAAGGTCACCGACGTGACGGACGCGAACACCGGCGCGCGCCTGACCGGCGTCTCCACCGACGGCCTCGACACGGCCGCCGCCATCGAGCACGCCCGCACCGTCGGCCAGCAGGCCCTGGGCGAGCTGACCATCCACGAGCGCGCCCTCAAGCTCAAGGAGCTCGCGCTCTACCTGAACTCCCGCGTCCAGGAGCTCTACGACGTCTCCTTCGCCACCGGCGCCACGCAGCGCGACCACGCCTTCGACGTCGACGGCGGCATCGGCACCCTCTTCACGTTCTCCGGCAAGGGCCGCCGCGAGCTGCCGAACTCCACCGTGATCATCGACGGCGACGTGGAGCCCCTCTCCCGCGACGGCTCCTTCATCGGCGAGCACATCTACCAGCGCATCCCGGGCGTGGCCGTGCAGATCAACGCCTTCAACTTCCCCGTGTGGGGCATGCTCGAGAAGTTCGCCCCGGCCTTCGTCGCCGGCGTGCCCACCGTGGTCAAGCCGGCCACCCCCACCGGCTACGTCACGCAGAAGTGCGTCGAGCTGATGCTCGAGTCCGGCGTGCTGCCCGAGGGCTCGATCCAGCTGATCTCCGGCTCCGCCCGCGACCTGCTGGACCACCTGGACTACCGCGACCACGTCGCGTTCACCGGCTCCGCCGCCACCGCGGCCACGCTGAAGAAGCACCCGAACGTGCAGGAGGGCGGCGTCCGCTTCACCGCGGAGACCGACTCCCTCAACGCCGCCATCCTCGGCCCGGACGCGGACCCGGAGTCCCCCGAGTTCGAGGCGTTCGTGAAGGTCGTCTTCCAGGAGATGACGGTCAAGGCCGGCCAGAAGTGCACGGCCATCCGCCGGGTGATCGTCCCGCAGGACCGGGTCGAGGCCGTGACCGCCGCCCTCACCGAGCGCCTGGCCGCGAAGGTCGTCCTGGGCGACCCGCGCGTCGAGGGCACCACCATGGGCGCCCTGGCCTCGAAGGAGCAGCAGGGCGAGGTCCGCGGCGCGGTGCAGCGCCTGGTCGACGCCGGCGGTCAGGTCCGCCTCGGCGGCCCCGAGGGCTCGACCGGCGACGCCGACGCCGAGTCCGGCGCGTTCTTCGCCCCCACGGTGCTCACCTTCGAGGACGCGCGCACCCCCGAGGTGCACAGCGTCGAGGCGTTCGGTCCGGTCACCTCGGTGATCGGCTACACGGACGTGGCCGACGCCGTGGCCCTGGCTGCCCTGGGTTCGGGATCGCTCGTGGCCACGGTCGCCACGAACGACGGTGAGACCGCGCGCGCGTTCGCCGCCGGGATCGGCGCCCACCACGGCCGCGTGCACGTCCTGAACCGCCAGACCGCCACGACCACCACCGGTCACGGCGCCCCCGTGCCGGTGCTGATCCACGGCGGCCCCGGCCGCGCCGGCGGCGGCGAGGAGCTCGGCGGGGTCCGCGCCGTGAAGCACTACATGCAGCGTACGGCGATCCAGGGCTCCCCGGACATGCTCACGGCCATCACCGGCGTGTGGCATCAGGGCGCCGCGGCCCACACGGTGACCCGCGAGGACGTGGAGGCCGGCACGGCCGTGCACCCGTTCTACAAGTCCCTGGCCGAGCTGACGGTGGGCGACCAGTTCGCCTCCGGCCTGCGCACCGTCACCCTGGAGGACATCACCGCCTTCGCGGAGGAGACCGGGGACAGGTTCTACGCCCACACGGACGAGGAGGCCGCCATGGCCAACCCGTTCTTCCCGCGCCGGGTGGCCCACGGCTACCTGCTGGTCTCGTGGGCCGCGGGGCTGTTCGTGGCCCCGGATCCGGGCCCGGTGCTGGCCAACTACGGCCTGGAGAACCTGCGCTTCATCACGCCGGTGACCTACGACGACGCCATCCGCGTGACCCTGACGGCCAAGCGCATCACCCCGCGCGTGAGCGACGAGTACGGCGAGGTGGCCTGGGACTGCCGGATCCACAACCAGAAGGACGAGCTCTGCGCCCAGTACGACGTGCTGACGCTCGTGGCCAAGACCTGGCCGATGGCCCCGTCCGAGACCTCCCAGGGCTGAGCCCCCCTGCTTCGACGGGCCGTCCCGTGCGCCCGCTGCGCGCCGGGCGGCCCGTCGTCGTCCCCGGGAACAAGGAGCGTGCCCGGGGCGTTCACCTGTACGTCCCATTCGGACCGCGAGAGAAGAAGGTCGACACACATGTCCGAGTTCACCCGTTTCGAGCAGGTCGCCGTGCTGGGCACCGGCGTGCTGGGTTCGCAGATCATCATGCAGGCGGCGTACCACGGCAAGAAGGTGATGGCCTACGACGCCGTCCCCGCCGCCCTCGAGGGGATCGAGCGCCGCTGGGCGTGGATCCGCCAGGGCTACGAAGCAGACCTCGGGGAGGGCTACGACCCGCAGCGCTTCGACGAGGCCATCGCCCGCATCACGCCGACCTCGGACCTCGGCGAGGCCCTGGCGGATGCGGACATCGTGGTCGAGGCCGTCCCGGAGAACCTGGAGCTCAAGCGCAAGGTGTGGGCCCAGGTGGGCGAGCTCGCCCCCGCCACGACCCTGTTCGCCACGAACACCTCCTCCCTGCTGCCCTCGGACTTCGCCGACGCCAGCGGCCATCCGGAGCGCTTCCTGGCCCTGCACTACGCCAACCGCATCTGGGCGCAGAACACCGCCGAGGTCATGGGCACCGCCGCGACCTCGCCGGAGGCCGTCGCGGGAGCCCTGCAGTTCGCCGAGGAGACCGGCATGGTCCCCGTGCACGTGCGCAAGGAGATCCCGGGCTACTTCCTCAACTCCCTGCTCATCCCGTGGCTGCAGGCCGGCTCCAAGCTGTACATGCACGGAGTGGGCAACCCGGCGGACATCGACCGCACCTGGCGCGTGGCCACCGGCAACGAGCGCGGCCCGTTCCAGACCTACGACATCGTGGGCTTCCACGTGGCCGCCAACGTCTCCCGCAACACGGGCGTCGACTGGCAGCGCGGCTTCGCTGAGCTGCTCGAGAAGAGCATCGCCGAGGGCCACAGCGGTGTGGCCGACGGCCAGGGCTTCTACCGCTACGGGCCGGACGGGGAGAACCTCGGCCCGGTGGAGGACTGGAACCTGGGCGACAAGGACACCCCGCTCGGCTGACCTCCTCCGCTGACGGATCAGGGGCCGTCCGGTGCGCACCACGCATCGGGCGGCCCCGACGCATGCCCCCGCCGCTTCCTTGTGGCATCCGTCACAGCGCACGTAGAGTCGAGCCATGACAACCTCCCGACTCCCCCTGCTCGGCGCCCTCGCCGTGGGCGCGCTCGCCCTCGCCGGGTGCGCGGGCGGCGGCGGCGCGGAGCCCTCCTCCCCCGCCCCCTCGTCGGCGTCGTCCACGACGACGGCGGCCTCGTCCGCGTCCACGTCGCCCGCGGCCAGCAGCGCCACGGCGAGCACGGGCGCCGCCTCCTCCTCGGGCAGCCTGTCCCTCGAGATGCCCCCCGCGCTGGACGGGCAGCGGACCCTGGCGGTGCAGGCCGCCGTGCAGCGGGCCGCGGGGCCGGGGTCCGAGGTGGGGTTGAGCGCCGCCTCGCCGCTGGAGCGGCAGACGGAGCTGCGTCAGCGGGCCGCCGGCCTGGAGCAGACGGTCGACGCCGGCGCGAGCCCGGCTCCCACCCGCAGCGCGGAACAGGAGGCCTGCCTGGACGCCGCCCGCTCCGCCCTGGAGCGGGACGCCGAGGCCGGGGCGGCGGACCTGGGGCTCACGGCCCAGCCGGAGACGGCCGCCACCACCGGCGGCGGGCCCACCACGACGCCGGCGCCCTCCTTCACGGCGTCCCCCGACGCCGAGGTCACTCCGCTCGGCGTGCGCGTCACCGTGTACCCCACGGAGGAGGCCGCCCGCGCCGCCCTGGAGGACGCCCGAGCGGCGGCGCAGGCCTGCACCGGGGTGGACCTGGCCGGGCTCGACGTGGAGAGCGTGACGCGGACCGAGCACGAGGGCGGCACCGCGTACACGGCGCTCCCGGCCCCCGGGGGGTCCGTCTACTCCCACCTCACGGCCGTGCAGGACGGCGCCCGCACCGTGGCCGTGGCCCAGGCCGACGCGGACGGCGGGGTGCCCGCGGACGCCGAGGACCGTGCGGCCTCGATCGTGGCCGACGTGCTCGCCGCGCTCGACGGCGAGGGCTGAGGACAGCGGGCCCTCAGCCCCGCAGACCCCCGAGCACCACGCCCGTGACGGCGTCGATCATCTGGCCCGGTCCCTGCTGGCCGGGGGCGCCGCGATCCGGCCGGTACCAGTCGACGATCGAGTTGATCATGCCGAGCGCCAGGCGGGCGAGGTTGCGCGGGGTCACGTCGGAGCGCACCGCACCCGCGGCCTGGGCGGCCTCGAGCAGGTCCCCGAAGCGCCGGGTGATCTCGCGCCGGCGCTCGACGGCGGCCACCTCGACCGCCGAGTTCCCGCGCAGGCGCAGCAGCAGGGTCACCTCGGGCTGCTTCTCCGCCAGCACCCCGAGCGTGCCGCGGATGGCCGCCTCGACCTGCGCGCCGGCGTCGGCCCCGCTGGCCACCACATCGTCCAGGCACGCCTCGAGGGCGTCGAGCGCCTCCGTCACCGCGTGGTCGAGGATCGCCTCCTTGGACTCCACGTGGTGGTAGATCGCGGACTTGGAGATGCCCAGGTGGGTGGCGAGCATGCCCATGGACGTCGCCTCGTAGCCGTGCCGGTTGAAGAGCTCGACGCACTCGGCCAGCAGCGTCTGCCGGTCATAGCCGGGCCGGCCGCGGCGCGGGGTGGGGCTGCTCTGGGGCACGGGGCTCCTTCGGGGGCGGGCGGACGCCGACGACGACGGCGCACCGGTCCACTCTACCGGGCACGCCGGCGTCGGGTTCGGCCGCGGGGTCGGGATCAGGCCTGGTCGCGCAGGTCGTAGATCCGCTTGAGCTTGCCGGAGGAGCGGGCCAGGGACTCCGGCTCCACCACGTTGATCACGCACGAGGAGCCGATCTTCGTCTTGATCTCCATGCGCAGGTGCGCGGCGCAGGCCTGGGCCTCCTCGAGGGTCGCATGATCGCGGCGCTCGATGTTCACGGCCATCTGGTCCATGCGGTCCGGGCGGGTGATCTCGAGGGTGAAGTGCGGCGACAGGGCCGGCTCCTTGAGGGCCAGCTCCTCGATCTGCGACGGGAACAGGTTCACGCCGCGCAGGATGATCATGTCGTCCGAGCGGCCGGTGATGCGGCCCATGCGGCGGTGGCCCGGGTGCGTGGTGCCCGGCAGCAGGCGGGTGAGGTCGTGGGTGCGGTACCGGATGATCGGCAGCGCCTGCTTGGTGAGCGAGGTGAAGACGAGCTCGCCGTGGCGGCCGGTCTCGAGGACCTCGTCCGTGAGCGGGTCGATGATCTCGGGGCGGAAGTGGTCCTCCCAGATGTGGGAGCCGTCCTTGGTGGCCGCGGACTCGCCGGCCACGCCCGGGCCCATGACCTCGGAGAGGCCGTAGATGTCCAGGGCGTCGAGGTCGAAGGTCTGCTCGATCTCGCGGCGCATCTCCTCGGTCCACGGCTCGGCGCCGAGGATCGCGACCTCGAGGGAGGACTCGCGGGGGTCCAGGCCGAGCTTCTTGAAGCCGTCCGCGATGGTCAGCAGGTAGGTGGGCGTGGAGAGGATGGCGCGCGGCTGGAAGTCGGTGATCAGCTGCACCTGCTTCTCCGTCTGCCCGCCGGACATCGGGATCACGGCCGCCCCGATGCGCTCGGCGCCGTAGTGGGCGCCGAGGCCGCCGGTGAACAGGCCGTAGCCGTACGCGTTGTGCACGCGGTCACCGGGGCGGATGCCGCCGGCGCGGAAGCAGCGGGCGACGAGGGTGGCCCACGTGGCCAGGTCGTCGTCGGTGTAGCCGACCACGGTGGGCTGGCCGGTGGTGCCGGAGGAGGCGTGGATGCGACGCAGCTCGGGGCCCGTGGCGGCGAACGCGCCGAACGGGTAGCTCTTCCGCAGGAACTCCTTGTCCGTGTACGGGAACTTGGCGAGGTCCCCGAGCTCCGTGAAGTCCGAGGGGTGGACGCCGTGCGCGTCGAAGTGCTCCCGATACGCGGGCACGTTCTCGTAGGCGTGGTGCAGGGTCCAGCGGAGGCGTTCGAACTGGAGCGCCTCGATCTGGTCCCGGCTCATCGTCTCCTCGGGGTCCGGGGCCCCGCGGTCGGCGGGGGCGGGCAGGGGTGCCGGCGTGTACGGGTTGGGGATCGAGGCCTCGAGCATGGCGTTCTCCTGGGGATGCGGGGTCGGGCGGCGGTCGACGACGGCGGCGCACCGGCGGGTGCGCCCGTCGGTCAGCGTCCGGGGGCGGGGATGGTGCGGGAGCGGCCGCGGAAGGCGGCCACCGGGGTGCCGTCGTCGGTGGTGACGGTGATGTCGTAGACGGCCGAGCGGCCGGCGGCGGCGACCAGGCGGCCCTCCGCGACGAGGGTCTGCCCGGCGCGGGTGGCCGCGAGGAAGTTGACGTCCACGCCGGAGGCCACGGTGAGGGTGGAGCCGTCCGAGGCGGGGTCGTTGCAGGTCAGCGCGAAGCACGTGTCCGCGAACGCGAAGACGGCGCCGCCGTGGGCCAGGCCGAAGCCGTTGTGCTGGTCCTCGGTGAGCGTCATCCGGATGCGCGCGTGGTCCTTCTCGGCGGCCTCGAGGGTGACGCCGAGCCACCGCGCCACGCGGTCCTCCGCGAGCATGGGGTGGTGGGCGGTCTCGGTCATGGGCGGGCCTCCCTGCCGGCACGGGCGCGCCGGCGCGGCGGCGCAGAGAATTACTGAACGATCATTAGGTAACTCTCTGGATGTGACCCACGTCAAGTCCGGTCCGGTGTGTGACGCTCGCCGCCCCCGCCGTCATGCCGTGGGAGCGGGGCACACCGGGGGACCTGTGCGCGGGCCCTGCCCATCGCGTCCGCGACTCCTGTCTAGGGTGACGGCATGGTGACCTTCGCGCCGGACCGCGCCTCCTTCATGCTCAGCCCCTCGGACATCACCGCCGCCGCGACGTGCACGTACGGGTGGCTGCGCGGGACGGTGGACCCCGCGCTCGGGCGCGCCCCGCGGATCGGCGTGGCGGACGCGTTCCTCGAGCGGGTCTCCCGCCTCGGGGACGAGCACGAGTCCCGCGTGCTCGCGCGACTCGAGGCGGAGCACGGCGCGGACCAGGTGGTCCGGCTCGCCCGCCCGGAGCGCTACACGCCCGAGGGCGTGCGGGCCGCCCGGGAGCGCACCGCGGCGGCGTTGGCCGCGCGTCCCGCCGTCGTGTTCCAGGGGATGCTGCACGACGGCGCGTTCGGCGGCCTGGCCGACTTCCTCGTGCTCCGCACGGACGAGGAGCACCCCGAGGGCGCGTACGAGGTGGTGGACACGAAGCTGGCCCGGCATGCGCGGGTGACGGCGCTGCTGCAGATCGCCGCGTACGCGGACCTGCTGGACGGCATGGGCGTGCCGCGGGCGCGGCAGGGCAGCCTGTGGCTCGGGGACGGTTCCCGGCACGTCGCGGACCTGGACGAGGTGATCCCGGTGTACCGGCACCAGCGCGCCCGGCTGGAGGCGCTGCTGCAGGATCACGTGGCCGCCGGGGAGCCCGCCCGCTGGGGCGACGACCGCCTGAGCGTCTGCGGCGCATGCGAGGCGTGCGAGGAGGCCGTCGCCGAGCACCGGGACGTGCTGCTCACGGCGGGGGCCACGCGGTTGCAGCGCACCCGGCTGCGCGAGGCCGGCATCACGACCATCGAGCAGCTCGCGGCGTCCGTCGCACCGCCGGAGGGCATGGCCCGCCGCACGTGGGAGGCACTGCGGGAACAGGCGGCGATCCAGCTGGAGCCGGCCGGGGCGGACGGGCTGCCGCCGCATCGGATCGTGGACCCGCGCGCCGTGGTGGGGCTGCCCGTGCCGGACGCCGGAGACGTCTTCTTCGACTTCGAGGGGGACCCGCTGTGGGTCTCCGCGGACGGGAGCATGGAGGGCCTCGAGTACCTGTGGGGCTGGGTCGAGGCGCCGGGCGGGGACACCGCGCGCACCGCCTCGGCCGACTTCCGGTTCACGGGCCTGTGGGCGGACACCCGTGCCGCCGAGCGGGCGGCGCTCGAGCAGTTCGTGGCGTTCGTGGAGGCGCGGCGCGCGGCCCACCCGGGGATGCGGATCTACCACTACGCCGCGTACGAGGTCACCGCGCTGAAACGCCTGACCGTGCGCCACGGCGTGGGCGAGCGCGAGCTGGACGACTGGCTGCGCGCGGGGCTGTTCGTGGACCTCTACTCCACGGTCCGCGCCGCCCTGCGGGCCGGTGTGCCGAGCTACTCCATCAAGAAGCTGGAGCCCCTCTACATGGGGGCGGAGCACCGGGCGGAGGACGGCGTCACGACGGCGGCGGACAGCGTCACCGAGTACCACCGGTACGTCGCCGCGCTGGAGGCCGGAGACACCGAGGTCGCGCGGGCGATCCGCGCCGACATCGAGGACTACAACCGGTACGACTGCGTCTCCACGGCGCGGCTGCGGGACTGGCTGCTGGCGCAGGTCGAGCCCGAGGAGACGGCCGTCGCGGACCGTCCCGTCGACGACGCCGCGACCGGGAACGAGCCGCTGGTCGAGGCCGCGCCGTCGCTCCAGGAGCAGGACGCGGCCCTCGCCGCCTCGCTGCAGGCGCTGGCAGATGTCGAGAGGGACGAGGCGGGTGGGACGGGGGCCCCGGAGGCGGAGCTCGACGGCGGGCGGCGCGGTATCGCCCTGCTGGCCGCGGGCCTGGGCTACTTCGCGAGGGAGAACAAGCCGCTGTGGTGGGCCATGTTCGATCGGGCCGTGTCCGCCCCGGACGAGTGGCAGGAGCCGCGCGCGAACCTGGTGTTCGACACCGTCGAGTCGGTGGGTGCGTGGGAACGGCCCACCCCGCGGAGCAACCCCGCCCGGACGCTGACCGTGACCGGGCGCCTCGAGCCGGGCACCGAGGTCCGGCCGCGTCGGAACAGCCAGGAGAGGTTCAAGCTCAACGCCCTGTACGAGCAGCCGCCGCGCTGGGCGGAGCTGGCCCCCAACGCCGTCCGCTGGCAGAGCCGATCGCCCGTGGACGTGACCGAGGTGGAGGAGATCGCACCGGGCCGGTTCCGCGTCAGCCTGCTGCAGCGCCTCAGCGCCAAGTACGAGCCGGAACCGCACGCAGAGGTGCCCATGGCGGTGTTCCACCTCAACTATGTCCGGCCCGGCGGCCTCCTCGAACGCATCCGGGAGCAGGCCGCCGAGGCCGCCCGCCGCGGCCGGCTGCCGGACGGAGCGGTGTTCGACATCCTGGCGCGCCGTGCCCCGCGCACCACGGGCCGGACCCTCGCCGCGATCGGGGCGGACGTACGAGACGGCCGGCGGGACGGCGTCGGCGGCCTGGTCGAGGCGGTCGAGTCCGCACGCGGCTCCTACGTGGCCGTGCAGGGCCCTCCCGGCACCGGCAAGACGTTCGTGGGCAGCCGCGCGGTGAAGGAACTCCTGGACCGGGGCTGGACGGTCGGCGTCACCGCCCAGTCCCACGCGGTGGTGGAGAACTTCCTCGACCAGCTGATCGGCGTCGGTGTGGACCCCGACCGCGTGGGCAAGGAGCCCAAGGACCCGGACGGACCGCACCGCTGGACGTCCCTGGGCTCATCGGAGGTCCATGCCTTCCTGGCACCGGGCCGGGTCCTGGGCGGCACCGCGTGGACCTTCGCGAACGCCGCGGCCCAGCCGGTCGACCTCCTGGTGGTGGACGAGGCCGGGCAGCTCTCCCTCGCGCACCTCCTGGGCGCGAGCGCCCTGGCCGAGACGGTGCTGCTGCTGGGTGACCCGCAGCAGCTCCCCCAGGTCAGCAAGGGCGAGCACCCCCAGCCCATCGGCGACGCGGCCCTGACCTGGATCGCGGAGGGCGCCCCCGTGCTCCGCGCCGACCGCGGCTTCTTCCTGGACACCTCGTGGCGCATGCACTCGGCGCTCACCCGCGCGGTCTCCGAGCTCTCCTACGCCGGCCGCCTGCGCTCGCACACCCCGCGCACGGACGCCCGCCGCCTCGACGGCGTGGAGCCCGGGCTGCACCCCTGGCCGGTCTCCCACACGGGCAACGCGGTGTCCTCGCCGGAGGAGGCCGCGGCCGTCGTCGAGATCATCCGGTCACTGCTCGGCCGCACCTGGTCCACCGGCCCGGACGACCCCGGCCGGCCGCTCGAGCCGTCCGACGTGATCGTGGTGGCCCCGTACAACGCGCAGGTCGCCACGGTCCGGGAGGCGCTCGACGCCGCCGGTCTCGAGGGCACCACCGTCGGCACCGTGGACAAGTTCCAGGGCCGGGAGGCCGCCGTCGCGATCCTGACGATGGCGGCGTCCTCACCGCAGGAGGTGCCGCGCGGGCTGGACTTCCTCCTGAACCGGAACCGGCTCAACGTGTCGATCTCGCGCGGGCAGTGGGCCGCCTACCTCGTCCACTCCCCCGCCCTCGCGGACGCGCTGCCCACCAGCCCCGAGGACCTGCCGATGATCGGCGCGTTCCTGCGGCTCGTGCACCGCTGACTCAGTCGGCGGCGCCCTGGCGCAGCAGGAACCGCTGCAGCTTGCCGGAGGGGGTCTTGGGCAGCCGGTCCACGAAGTGCACCCGGCGCGGGTAGGCGTGCTTGGAGTACTCGTCGCGGACCTTCGCCTGCAGCTCGGCCGCCAGGGCGTCCGGGTCCGCGACGGCCCCGGCGGGCACCACGAACGCCACGACCTCCTCGCCCCGCACCCCCTCCGGGTCCGGCAGGCCGACGACGGCGACCTCCTGCACCCGCGGGTGGTCGATGAGCACGGACTCCACGTCGAACGGGCCGATCCGGTACCCGGCGGCGAGGATCACGTCGTCGTCCCGGGAGGAGAAGAAGAACCAGCCGTCGTCGTCCTGCCGGGCGGTGTCCCCGGTCAGGTACCAGCGCCCGTCCGGGGTGAAACGCTCCGCGGTCTTCTCCGGCTCCCCGAGGTAGCCGGGGAACCAGAACAGGGGCGAGGCCGCGTCGATCGCGATCTGCCCGTCCCGGATCTCGGCGGCGATCCCCGGCAGGGGCACACCCATCGAACCCGGGCGGGGCGGCGCGGCCAGCTCGGGGTGCGCAGGGGTGCAGATGACCATGCCCAGCTCGGTCTGGCCGTAGTGGTCGCGGATCTCCGTGCCGAGGGCCGCCCGGCCCCACTCGAGCACGGACGGCGGCAGCGGCTCCCCCGCCGTGGACACGCGCCGCAGCCGCAGCGGGGCGTCCTCGGTGACCTCCCCGGCCTTGGCCAGCGCGCGGAACATCGTGGGGGCGCCGGCGAGGTTCGTGACGTCCTGCGAGCGGATCACCTCGACCATGGTCGCCGGGGAGAAGGCGCCGCGGTACTGCACCGAGGTCGCCCCGAGCACCAGCGTGCCGACGATCCCGTAGTACAGCCCGTACGCCCAGCCGTGGTCGGCCGCGTTCCAGAACAGGTCCTCGGGGCGCAGGTCCACCGCGCACGTGAGGTAGACGGCGAACGCGGCGGCCGCGCGCAGCGGCACAGGCACCCCCTTGGGGCGGCCGGTGGTGCCGGAGGTGAACAGCAGGGCGATCGGCCCGTCCCCGCCGACGGCGACGTCCTCGGCCAGCGGCGCGGAGTCCGCGAGCGCGTCCCACTCCGGGCCGGTGCGGATGATCTCGATGCCCGGGATGTCCGTGAGCTTCTCGGCCTGGCGGGGCTCGGCGACGACGAGCCGCGCCGCCGCGCCCTCGATGCGCATCCGCGCGGCGCCCGCGGCGAACGCGGTGAACAGCGGCACGTGCACGGCGCCGAGCCGCCACAGGGCCAGCAGCGTGATGACGAGCTCCTCCCGTTTGGACATCATCACGGGGACCCGGTCGCCGCGCGTGACGCCGCGGGCGGCGAGGCCGGTGGCGAGGCGGCGCGAGCGGTCGGCCAGCTCGCCGAAGGTGAGGTCGACGGCGGACATGTCCTCCGCCACGAACCGGAACGCCACGGCGTCGGCCGGCCAGCGGTCGCAGAGCAGGTGGGCGGCGCAGGCGTCCGGGGTCTCGACGTCGGCGACCCACCCGGCCATCAGCCGGTCGATCGTCCCGGCCTCGTGGGCCTGCCCGGTCCGTTCCGTCATCTCGGTCTCCTCATCCCTCTCGGCATGCCGACGCCGGGCGACGGCGACGTCAGCCACGGTAGGTCCACCGCGCCCCGGGCCACCGGGCGCGTCCGCATGTTGCACTCGCCACCCCGTCGCGGCTGAGGGCAGGATGGCGCCATGACTGATCTCGATCCCGCCACCCCTCGCCCCTCCGGGACGCGCGCGGACGCCCCGCCCCGGACCGACGTCGCGCTGCGCCCGGTGGCCGCCGACGACGCCGACTTCCTGTGGACCTGGATCCACGGCGCCGAGGACCCCGAGTGGAAGTCGTGGGACGCCCCCTACTTCCACGCCGCGGACACGGCCGCCCCGCCGAGCCGCGCGGACTTCGACGCCGACCACGCGCGCCGGCGCGTCGGCGACCCGGACGTCCGGGTCGTCACGGTGGACGGCGCCCCCGTCGGTCTCGTGACCCGCACGGAGCAGCATCCGGCGGGCTCGGGCTGGTGGGAGCTCGGCATCCTGCTGTTCGACCCGACCACGTGGGGCCGCGGCGTCGGGCGGGCGGCGCTCACGCTGTGGTCGGACGCGTCGTTCGCGGAGACGGACGCGCACCTGCTGAGCCTGGTCACGTGGTCCGGCAACGCGCGGATGATCGCGTCGGCGGTCCGCGTCGGGTACACCGAGGTCGCCCGCATCCCCGAGGCGCGCTCCTGGGACGGCCGGCGATGGGACTCGGTGCAGCTCGCGGTGCTGCGGCGAGACTGGTGGCCGGCGTCGACGGACGGCTGAGGACGGACCCGGTCGTCGCCTTCGGCGGGCGTCCGCGGCGCCTGCCAGAATGGGGGCCATGACCTCGCAGCCCGCGCCCGCGTCCACCGCCCACCGCCGTTCCCTCGCCGAGGCCGGCATCGCCCTCGGCCCCCTGGACGGCCGCTACCGTGCGGCGGTGGAGCCGCTCGTGGAGCACCTGTCCGAGGCGGCGCTGAACCGCAACCGCATCCACGTGGAGGTCGAGTGGTTCATCCACCTGGCCGAGCACCGCGTGCTGCCGGGTCTCGAGCCGCTCACGGCCGAGCAGCAGGCGGGCCTGCGGGCGATCGTCACGGACTTCGACGCGGAGTCCGTGGCCGAGCTGGCGGCCACCGAGAAGGTCACGGTGCACGACGTGAAGGCCGTCGAGTACTTCATCGCCGACCGCCTCGAGGGGCTGGGCCTGGGCCGGCTGAAGCCGCTCGTGCACTTCGCGTGCACCTCCGAGGACATCAACAACCTCGCCTACGCGGTGGGCGTGCGCGACGCCGTCGAGCAGGTCTGGCTGCCGGCCGCCCGCGCCGCCGTGGCCACCGTCTCCGCGATGGCCGCCGAGGCCGCCGAGACCCCCATGCTCTCCCGCACGCACGGCCAGCCGGCCACGCCCACCACGCTGGGCAAGGAGATGGCCGTGTTCGTGCACCGTCTGACCCGCCAGACCCGGCGCATCGCCGGCCAGGAGTACCTGGGCAAGATCAACGGCGCCACCGGCACCTACGCCGCCCACCTCGCCGCCGCCCCGGACGCGGACTGGCCGGCCCTCTCCCGGTCCTTCGTGGAGCACCTCGGCCTCACCTGGAACCCGCTGACCACCCAGATCGAGTCCCACGACTGGCAGGCGGAGCTGTACGCCGACGTCGCGCGCTTCAACCGGATCCTCCACGGCTTCTGCGTGGACGTGTGGAGCTACATCTCCATCGGCTACTTCGCGCAGATCCCCGTGGCCGGCGCGACCGGCTCCTCCACCATGCCGCACAAGGTGAACCCGATCCGCTTCGAGAACGCCGAGGCCAACCTCGAGCTCTCCTGCGCCCTGCTCGACTCGCTGGGCGCCACCCTCGTGGAGTCCCGTTGGCAGCGCGACCTCACGGACTCGACGTCGCAGCGCAACATCGGCGTGGCCCTCGGCCACTCGGTGCTCGCCCTGACCAACGTCACCAAGGGCATGGGCCAGCTCCAGGTGGCCGAGCCCGTGCTGGCCGAGGACCTCGACACGAACTGGGAGGTCCTCGGCGAGGCGATCCAGACCGTCATGCGCGCCGAAGCGATCGCCGGCGTGCCGGGCATGGACAACCCCTACGAGCGCCTCAAGGAGCTGACCCGCGGCCACCGCGTGGACGGGGCGCGCATGCGCGAGTTCGTGCAGGGCCTCGGCCTGTCGGAGGCGGCCCAGGCGCGCCTGCTGGAGCTGACCCCGGCCGGGTACACCGGCGTGGCGGCGGAGCTGGCCAAGGAGTTCGGCCCCGCGCAGGGCTGACCGGGCCGGCCGCCCCGGGCCGGCCCGCCCGGGGCGGCCGGGACGCTGCCTGGGTGTCAGCCTCCCGGCGGGCTCGGACGCCCAGGTCACGATCCGAGGACAGGATGGTCACGACCTGAGCACACCTCTGGTGTGGCGTGCGCCACGCGGGCAGGCTGAGGGCGTTGCCGCCACCCGGCGGCCACGACCCGCCGCAGAGCACGCCCCGAGGAGACCTGATGTCCGCTCGCCGCACCACCCGCCCGCTGTCCACCGCCCTCGCCGCCGCCGTCCTGGCGGGCGGCCTCGCCGCCACCGCGGCCACCCCGTTGGCGGGCCCGAGGATCCACGGCGCGAGGTGGGCGATGCCGCCGAACGCGAACAACGCCGAGGTGCCCGTGCCGTGCCGGTCGCCGACGAGGCCCGGTTCGCCGACGAGATCCGCGCCGCGATCCGCGGCGTCGGACTCGACGTCACCATCGACGGCTTCAAGCCGAACGGTCAGGACATCGTGGATATCCACAAGCACTTCTACGGTCGCATGTGCGTCGGCTACGGCTGGGGCACCAACCTGACCAACGATTTCCGCGAGTGCGATCCGCGCCACGAAGACATCTTCGATTCGATCTCGCTGGTTTGCAAGATCAAGTCGGCCAACGATTTCCCGGCGGTGAAACTGTCGGACAACTACAACAAGGCCACCGGCCCGGAAGATCAGATCGCGCTCTATCGCGAGACCTTCGGCACCGCTGGCATCACCGGCGCCCCGACGCTGGTCTGAACAGGAGAAACCAATGACTCTCGATCCCCGCCTCACTGATGATGAACTGGCTGGCATGTTCTCGCGCACCACCACCATCAACCAATCCACCGATGCTCTGCTGATCATCGACCCGCAAA
>ERZ941671.285-NODE-285-length-20767-cov-7.082271_pt1 | contig 20767 bp, 16 predicted proteins | sample MGYA00521093_ERZ941671 | MGnify/ENA primary metagenome ERZ941671 (study PRJEB32759, sample SAMN07749878) | skin metagenome | biome: transportation; feature: city; material: polyester macromolecule | host: Homo sapiens | place: Hong Kong:MOS line | collected... | reverse complement strand
ATTAGCTAGTGACTTGATTAAATTGATTGATGAGCTGGCAGAAAAAGACATTGGCTTTAAAGCGATTAATTCACCGATGGATACCACAACCCCTGCAGGTCGAGCCTTTTTGCAGATTCAAGCCGCTTTTGCTGAGATGGAGCGTAATATCATTCGGCAGCGGGTGAAAGAGGGGATTGCGGCTGCAAGGGCTCGAGGGCGCAAAGGCGGCAGACCTAGAATCATGACGGCTGAGAAACTGCGCTATGCCCAGCATCTGATGGCTGACCAAACCAAAAGTATTCCAGCAATTTGTAAAGAATTGGGTGATATTCCCAGCAGTACGCTGTACCACTATGTGACGGCGAAAGGGGAGTTGAAGAAAGCTGGAGTGGACTTGATAAGCAAAATCGAATAATTACAGTATTTTTGAAAGTTTCTATTTTTCAGCATTCTAAAATCGATTGTTAACTAGTAGATTTAGTATTATAATGCAATGTATCATATATTAAAGGTTTGCTATGTATACGGTTGTCGAAACGGAAAGCTTTAAAGTTGAGATTGCTCACTTGTTAGATTTGGATGATCGATTGGCTTTCTTTACTTACCTTTCACAAAATCCATTAAAAGGTGATGTGATTCAACATGGCAAAGGTTTACGTAAAATTCGTTGGGCAACCAGTGGTAAAGGTAAGTCGGGTGGGGTTCGAGTTATTTACTACAATATGCTAGATGATGGACTGATAGTTTGTCTAGCTGTGTATGCCAAAAATGAAAAAGAAAATATTTCTGCCAAAGAATTAAAGTCATTAAAAAATGAAAAGCAAGGAAACCAATCATGAAACCTGTCAACTTTTCTGATTTAGATATTGCCAATATTGTTGAAGCAGTTATTAAAGATGATCCTGATGCGATTGTGATTAAGGACAGTTTAGCCAAATCACTTTCTCAATTACGAGAAGGACGGTATGCACCCGTATCGGAAGTCAGCCAAGTTCGTCAAAAGACAGGCTTGTCGCAAAGTCAATTTGCCAAGTCATTGGGTATTTCGGTCAATACGCTAAAGTCTTGGGAACAGGGTCAGCGTAAACCGAGCGGTTCAGCTCAAATCTTGCTTAAGTTATTGGGCAAAAAACCTGAGTTAATTGATGAGATTGCTCATTTGGCGTAGTTTTCCAACTATATCCACTTCCAGTCTGACCTAAGCTTATTTTGAGTTTTCTGATAAACTCAAGATAATGGGTTTATCTGACGCTGTTTTATAGACAAGTTAATTGACAAAAATAGGGGCGATTTGCCCCTGTTTTTTTGTGGAAATTGAAGTGTCTAAAAAACCAGCGTTTTATAAACACCTTGACCATTATCATTTTTATAAATACTTGATTAATTTCCTTAGCGTACTATTTTCTCCGCATTCTGTGCTAATCCCAGTCTCAACTGTGAGCGTAGTTTGAATAGCAGTTTGCAATTTGTTAATTTGGCGTTCATTGCTCTGTTATTAAAAAGATTATGAACAGGTTCTAACCCCTAATGAGCTAGATTTAAGATGTTTTTCTCATCAACCACATAAAGTACACACCACCTATGATAGCTGCGATTGTGCCTGCAGGGATTTCATAAGGGAAAATCACATACCGACCCAACCAGTCAGCCATTACCATCAAAATTGCCCCAAATAACATACTAATCGGTAATTGTTTATTAAGATTAACCGCCCCAAAATAAGTTGCCAAGTGTGGTATCATCAGCCCCACAAAACTTAACGGACCAACTGCTAGGGTAGTCGCTGTACTTAAGCCAGCAATCACCAACAGGACAGCCATATCTGCCATCCGAATACCAAGCCCTAACGACCTGGCGACTGAACGCCCTAGGCTCAATAATCGAAGGGGTTCAATTAATAGCCAACCGCAAGTGACTAAGATAATGGCAAAGCCGATAAGCCACCATACGGTTTCAGGTCGGGCACTATACGTTGTGCCAGATAGCCAACTTAATATCGATTGGAGTCTTGGGTCGCCTGCCAAATTGATTAAGCTTAGGACACCATTCATCAACGCCCCTATCGCCACCCCAACCAAAATTAAATAATCCGAGCTTAATTTTTTAGACAACATTAAAATTAGCCACAAGGTTGCCAATGCACCCACAATACCACCGACAAAAATACTACCCAATGCCAGTGGCAAGCCTAATAACGAGGCAATCAGTAGATAAATCAGCACCCCCACCGCAGAGCCAGAGCTGATACCTAGCACTTCAGGGCTTGCCATCGGGTTTCGGGTATAAGATTGAATCATCACACCTGCCGTTGCCAGCATAATTCCTGTGGCAGCCGCACTAAGCGTTCTGGGTAAGCGAAATTGATAAATCATCTCGCTATCCCATGATAGCCCCCAACCGCCCGTATGGATATTTTTGGTAAACCCCAATGCCATCATAATAATGACAAACAATGCCAAACTTAAACCTACATAAGTCATGGGAGTAATGGCTCGCTGGCGATAGTGGGTAAAAGTCGCCGTATCACCGAGCGTTTGGTGACGCTGCCGTAAAATCACCCAAATAATCAAAGGTGCACCCAAAATACCTGTGATTGCCCCCACAGGAATCACCACAGGCATTTTCTGCATGAGCATCATCACCACATTACTGGCAAACCATAACAGCCCACCACCGAGCAAAAACCCCAATACCAACCGACTGGCTAACTGTCGTACCCGACTGATATTAACCAAAGTTGCCGCACCCAGCCCCACAAAGCTTAACACCCCAACCTGACTGACAACCAAAGCCACCAGTACCGCCACCAGTACCAATACCAAAGCTCGTATCGTGGAGATAGGCACACCCAGACTTTTGGCTTGGGTATCATCCAAGCTCATCAAGCTAAGTGGTTTGAGCAAAGGAACAACCAAAAGGGGTAGAGCGATTGTAGTTATCGCAAGCAACTGGGTACTTTGCCAACCAAGTTGAGATAGCACACCCCCACCCCAAACCATGACACCCAAGGATTTTTCCGAAAAAAATAACATCATTAATGAGGACAAAGCTGAAAAGAAAATATTGATAATCAAGCCAGACAAAACTAAAACCACAGGGTTAAAACGGCTTGGCATTGCCATCAGCCACACCAGCCCCATACTCATAAGTGAGCCAATCAGTGCCACCCAAAAATTACCATACAAGCCAAGATTCGGCAAAAACAAGGTGACAATCAACAGTGCCATTTGAGCACCGCTACCCACTGCCAATGTGGTATCCGAAGCCAGTGGATTTTTTACCAGTTGTTGTAGTAACAGACTGGCAACCCCCAGTAGCCCACCTGCCATGATAGCTACCAATGTGGTGGGTAATAGCTTGAGCTGTGTGGCTAACTCCTGCACGCTTAACTGTTGGCTTGCCGTAAACAGATGAGCAATAGGGGCATGCCATAATTGAGCGAATAGATAATAACTACTAGCAACAATCAGCCCAAGCCAACATATAATGCCAACAAATTGCTTAACAAAAGACTTATTCACAACACGGCTACGGGTATTTTGGGTGATAACGCTTTTTTTCATTTTTACCCCTTTGGCTTGGTCGTGTTTGACAATGGTGGGGATGACAGGTTTGGCGGTGCCACGCCTTGTAAGGGCGTTTGGCTTAAGTGGTCAGCAAATTGACGCATGGATGCGATACCCCCACCATATGACCAAACAGGGTCTATTATAGCCATACACCGCTTATGACCAAAGCCAAGTTGTTGCCATAGCACGCTTTTATCAAGTTCGGCTTGTAGCATATGACTAAAGGGTTTTATCACTATCAGACAACTGTCGTTCTCAAGTTTTGCCAATTCTGCTAACTCAATATTACTAAAGCCCCATTTATTGCCTTGATGAAAGTTGACAAGCGATACGCCGAGCTGGTCAGTTGTAACTTTAAATAGACTATTGTCAGCATACAGACGTAAATGCCCTGCATCCGCAAACTGTACGATTGCCAATTTTTTGATATTAGGATAACGATGCCTAAATTGCTGTCCTTGCTGTTGTAAGACCTGCTGACTTTGGGTAAGGTAAGTCTGTACTCGTTCATTGCCTTGTGGGTTGCCAGCATCCTGCAGGATTTGACCCAGTGCTATGGTAGCCGTAGCAAAGTCTTGCCAAGTAGCAACATCTCCTTTGGCTTTAAAAAGCACGGACTTGGTAGGCACACTGCCATACATCGGGCGGATATGCTCATAAAAAAAGTTATCAATCACCAAATCGACATTCAGTTGTGCGATAAGCTCTGGGTTGGGTTGATAACGAATACCAAGGTCAATGGTCTGCTTGGGTAGTGGTTTTCCCATCCATTGCTCATACATTCGCAAGTCGCCTGTGGCAATGGGCGGATAGCCCAAAGCTGTTAGTTCGGCGGCAATTCCCCAATCAGGGGTCAGAATGCGTGTTGCTTGTGTCGTATGCACAGAGGCAGGCATATCACGGGTGGCAGTGGTCGTGTTAGAATGACAAGCGACTAGACCAAAGCCCAGTAAAACAATGCTAAAACAACGGCTTAACTGAGCCAATCGATTATGGGTCGTGTATTGGTTGGTTTTTGTCATAAGATTGCCACCTTGTAGTCATGTTCAGGGTGGTCAATCAAGCGTAATGACACCCCAAATATCGACTCAAGCACCGCTTGGGTCATGGTATCTTGCACGCTACCAAGATGACAGAGCTTACCGTTTTTAAGGGCGATGATATCATCACAAAACTGAGCCGACAGATTGATATCATGGATAATCAATACCACACCCAATTCACGTTCTTTTGCCAACTGACGTAATAAACGTAAAATTTCGACTTGATAGACAATATCCAATGGGGCTAAAAGTTCATCAAGTAGTAGATAGCAGGTTTGCTGTGCTAGTGCCATGGCAAGCCAAGCCCTTGCTCGCTCACCGCCCGACAACGATGCAACCGTCTGTGTCGCTTTATGCTGAATTTGGGTTTGGTGCATACTGTGTTCTACAATATCTCGGTCAGCTTGGACGGGCTTACTAAGCCAGCGTTGCCAAGGGTAACGCCCCAACATCACCAGTTCTTCCACGGTAAATGCGTGGGTCGCAGGTAAATTCTGCGGTAGATAGGCGATTTTTCTGCCCAATGCCTTACCGCCTAATTGTCGTAAAGGCGTATCATCAACACGGATATCGCCGTGTGAAGGCAGTATTTCACCTGCCATCAATTTGATGAGTGAAGATTTTCCAGAGCCATTTTGACCAATAAGGGCATACAGTTTGCCTTGGGCAATATCACAGGAAATGTCTTCAAGTATGGGGGTATTACTTTGTTGCCAAGCGACTTGATTGATTGTCAGCATCGAGTATCTCGTCTAAATTTTAAGAACTTTGTTACAATGAATAACGCTGATTAATTATTAGCGTTAAAGTTAAGAATCTGCCATAGCGATGCTCTATCATCGCCAATAAACTTTTAAAACCATCTGTTGTCTATTCATTGCTAAGGCTTGTTGCAACCAAGGTCTTAGCGTTTTGACCAGTCCTGCTTGCAGTCCGCCCCACACGCTGTCAAAGGTCATCTGTTCATCCAGTAATTGCTGAATATGTCCTTGTATGTCATGGCTATCATAATGATTTATTTGAATTAAGCGATAAGGCGTGGCACTTGTACTGTGTGATAAATAAGCCTGTTCGGTGGCATTGTGGGTCATGACCATCACCACAGGTGGGATAGGATTTTGCCATTGCTCAAGTAACCGTGCCACAGTTGGTAACGATGTTTCATCCGCTATAAGCAAAGCTTTGCCATCATGTAAATGATGAACATGCTCGGCAAACTCTCGCTGGGTGGTGATGGTGTCGCCAAGCTTGCGAGATGTTGCCCAACGACTGCCAAGATTATCACCATGCACATAGACATCTATCCAAACTTGAGCATTTGATGTGGTTTGGGTGACTTGGCGAAGGGTGTAATAACGGTGTGGTCGGGGTCTGCTATCTTTGGTGTTATCAACCAATGACTCATCGATATCAAATAAATACGCATAGCCTGCTTGGTCAATGACTGTATCGTTTGGTGCAGTTAATACCATGCGATACATATTCTCGGTCACAAAAAACCCTTGTAGAAAAGTAAATTTTCGCTCAAGCGTCTGAATCGGCAATCTACCCAACTGACGTTGACTACGCTCTAGGACTTTGACATACGCCATCATCAAATCTTCTAATTGCTCAATGGGTTGGTCAAAATCCACCCATAAGCGGTGCAAAACAGGCAAGGGCTTTTCTTGGCTTGGCGTATTGGCTATGGCGTTATGAGTGGCGAACTGGCAGACCTTCATCTCAAAGCCATGGTGATAAATCTGCTCAACCGACACAGCAATTTGCTGAGATAGCTCACCCAGCTTGGCTTCGGCTATCGTCCGTAAGTCATGGGTATGCTCATCATTAATGTGCGAAATAATGTCTGCTAAAAAAGGGGTAATATTAGGGTCACTGATAGGTGTAGGTGGCAATGTTTGCATAGTAAGATATTTTTGATTCACTGATTTAAACTCTGCTAAAACCCTTTATCATCTAAGCAGATAACGTTTTTGGCATAGCGTTGCATAGGGTTTTGAAAATTATAGTAAAAACTGAATTATAATGAACAAGGTCATTCATGGTGAGCCTGTCGAAGCATAGCGACCGCCACCCTTCGACAGGCTCAGGGCGAGCGGTGCTCATTTTAATTTCCGATTAACTACAGAAAGTAGCCAAAAGACGGTTTAGAACCAGTTTAGGCTATATTGAAGCCCATAAGTCCGCCCTTGGGCTTCTTGCCCTGCCAAAGGACCTGCAATCGCTTCAGCAGTTTGGTTAAACACGCTGCGGTAGCGAGTATTGCCGATGTTATACACCCCAAACGCCAAATCCCCTTTAGGTAGTTTGATTTGTCCTAACAAATCTAGGGTGGCATAGCCAGTGATTTTTGCCTCACTGGATTTGCTAATATTGTCATCCACCGCTGCAACTAGCATGTCGTTGTAAGCCTTATCGGTACCACCAATTGCAGTGCCTTGTAGGCGAAGGCTATTGCCTTGCGGGAATGTATATTGTGCATAAGCGGTTGCTTTAAGGGGGGTGACGCGAAATGCCCCTAAGTCACGCCATGCCCCTGCGGCATCTTTATATTCGCCTTTAGTATAAGCAAGACTAGAACCTACTGACCATTCTTGATTAAATCGGTGATTGATACTGGCTTCTGCCCCATAGATTCTCTCATCAGTATCAGCAGCGATGACATTAAAATCTTTGGTAAACTGCACCACTTTATCTGAGGTATTATAAAACCCCACCACTTTGGCTTTGGTTTTGTCAAAATCACCCTGCCAACCTAACTCATAATTATTGACTGCAATCGGTGCAACCGTATCAGAATTGACCTTAAAGCCGACATTCACATCTCGTAGTAACCGCTGAATATCGGGCAGATTAAAGCCTTGGGAAAAGTTGGCAAAAATTTTCTGCTGGGGTGCGATGTTATAACTTGTCCCAAGATTAAATAAGGTTTTGTTATGCTTGGTTTCACCTGCAGGCACACTACCTGCTTGATAAGTCAAGTTGAGTTGAGCCAATAATAAATCTTGTAATTGGGCTTCGTTACGAGTGGTAAAGGCATCCGTCTTAGTGGTGATGTTTTGGTGGCGAACACCGCCACTCACATGCCATTTATCTGTGACATCAGCATCTAAATTAACAAATGCCCCTACCTTATCAATGGTGCTGTTTGGGCCTGCGGTGTAGCGTGTATTATTTGGCTGAATCTTCAGCCCATTACTGTCAATAAAGGTTTTAAGGTCATTACCATCGTAATACTGCTTGTCTGTTTCTCGCTCAAAGTCAGCACCATAGCTCCATAACAGCTTTTTATCTTGCCATGTACTTGGGGTTTGCATGGCGGCACGCAGTCCCACCACATTGATATCGGCTGTCGATTGCAAGATACTGTAGGCACTGTTTGCCAGTATCTTTTTATATTTATTTTTGGTTGCGTTATCAACCGCCAAACTGTCAATCAAGGGATAGGCAGGTTTGATCGATATGGGGGCAGGTGTCGGATAATAGCGTCCGTCTTCTTGACGATAATAACCTGTCACGTTCAGATTAGAGCCTTTGATATCACTGTTATTGTAGTTAAGGCTCACGGTGGATTTTTTGGTAAAGGGTTGATTGTCTAATTGCAACCCTTTGATGGCTTGCATTGATGGTGTATCGCCTTTGAGTAGCACACCTAACCCTTTGCCATAATCAGGGGCATAGTCGGTATCTTGTTGGTCTTTATAGTAAGTAGCCGCCAAATTGATGTTTTGTGTGGGTGTGGCTTGATAGTTGAGATTGGTGTTGACGCTCAAACTATCAGTATCTTGTAAATCCGTTTGCCAAACTTCTGGGGCAATGCGTTTATTGTCACTATCAAAGCGTCCACCCCTTGATTCATAATCCACATCTACTCGGGCGTTAAGCTTGTCATTACCAAAAGTCACTGTCTGCCCAGCACTATAACCCAACGCCTCTTTGTTAAAATTATTATTGGTCGATATGCCAATACGACTTTCACCATGTAGCCCTTGTTGGTAGCTAGATTTGGTCACTAGATTAATCAGTCCACCTGTCGCTCCAGACCCATAGATACTGGTTGCTCCTGATAAAACTTCGATACGCTCTAACTGCTTAGGGTTGATGCTATTGATTTGGCGTGAAATATCTCGAGAGCCTGTCAATGGTACGCCATTGATAAGGTATTGGACAGGTCTGCCGTGCATGGTCATCCCAAAGTTACTCGCCGTACCACTGCCTGCACCTAAGCTTGGCACAAGTTGTCCTAAAACATCAATGACGGTACGACCTGCTACTGCTTGTTGGGAAATTTGTTTTTCGCTAATGACTTGGGTGACTTCAGGCATTTCACTGATTTTTTGTGCCAATACCGTGCCTGATTTGATTCCGGCGTAGAGTGTCAACTCATCCAACGTTGTGGTAGGTATATCATCGTTCGCTGATATTTGTGCTTTGGCGGTTTCAGCATGCAGTTGTTGGTTAACCGCAACTGCTAGCAGGGTCACTATAAAAGCTTTTTGGTACATAAGAATCCTCACTCAAATCTAACAAATTATTTTGGTTTTGTAACAATTGAGTAATATTAGCACATATAATTAATAATGATAATCATTATTATTTGATATTTTGAAAAATTTTACCTTTTAAGTAAATTCACCCATGAAGCTTGAGAATTTTTCATCATCTTGTTGTTGTTTTGATTGCAACTCATTTTTGAGTAACATAGCTTGCGATGAAGATAGTACAAACACCCCATCATTATCTAGTACCACCAAGCTATTGTTATTGAGCGTGATATCATAGCCTTCATGGCTATAGTGTATTGGTTGATACAGTGAAGCAGTGTTATCTTCATTGTTATTGGCATTATCAAGCGTTGCACTGGTCGTTAAAGGACTGATACCAAGCCCAAATACAGGAAAACCAAGTTGCTCTATGGCTCGTGAATCTGTCACTCTACCTAATACCATAACCGCACTGACACCATGATACATAGCGATACAAGTACGCAACGCCCCCCAACAAGCTCTATGATTCAATACTCGAGCATCAATACATAACACATCACCTGATTGGCAATTTAACAATGCTTGACGAATTGCTTGTGTATTTTCATTTTTCAAAATCACGGTCACCAAGTTGCCTGCATAGACTTTCTGACATGGGGCAATCGGTCTTAAACCTGCAACATAGCCTTCACCGATGAGATGCCCAATGGTTGAAGTGTTAATAGTTTGATAAGCGTCAATAAGTTCTTGAGATATCCGTGCCATTGCCAAACCTTGTTGAAAAAATTATTGAGAAAATTGATGAGATATTTGATAAAAAGGATTGGTTGTCAAGCTTGCTCCTGCTGGCATACTTCCGTGTTGTTCATCGCCTCGCTCAGCGATAGGCAATAGCAAGGTTTTGTATGGGTAGGTTGGTTGCTTTAACAGTTGCTCAACTAACCATATACGGCGTTGTTCATCCAATGCCAGCGTGGCTAATTGGGTGGTTAACTGCTGATAAGCTACTTGCCACAGCGATGCTTCGTCAATCTGATAGTGGTTGGCAAGGCTCTCAATAATGGCTCTGATATTCACTAAAATACCCAATGATTGAAAGTAAAACAGCAGTTCTGTTGCAGATTGGCAATACAGTCGATTGCGAAAATTTGGCGGACTCAAATAACAGGGGTCGGCTATGCCTTGTTCAGTTAGCCAAGGTAAATAAATACGCACAGAGTCATGGTCACGTAACAATAGCCCAACCGTGTGAGCCTGCTCGGTAACAAGTACGATATTTTGACCATGTAACTCGGGGATAAATCCCAGCTTTAGACAGCGTAACATCGTCCCAAAAAATATCTCGCAGATTTCTGAAAACGCTTCCTGCACGGCTGTGTGTAGTCGTGACATATCATCTAACTTGTCTTTGAACCATTCGTCAAACAGATGATAATCAGAACCATGGTGAGCCAGACTTGCCATGGGTATAAGCCGAGTGGTATCACGACACACTTCTTCAGGCAATCGTCTCAATAAAATGCCGAGTTGCGTGGGCTTTTCTTGATAAAAATAAGGGTTATCACTACTTTTATCGTGGCAATGCCCCTGCTCCATATATGTCCACCACTGTGTTTCTTCCCACAAATACAACTGGGCTTTAAGTGTGGCATCAAGCGTCTTTGCCTGTTGTAAGATTCGTTGATTTTTTTCACCATTAATTAGCTTAAGTGGTGGTAAGTAGCGTTGCGAATTGAGTGCAAAAATAGCCAATGGCAGTTTGGTACTGTAAGCAGAAGGGCTGTCTAACAGTAGGCTACGAGTGGATGAACTTGCCAACATCGTCAATGCCTGAAAATCCAAAACCACCACGATTTTTTGCTGATGCTCTGCCCCATACAACCGCTCAAGCATACGGGGAAGTTGCCACGGATGGACAGGGATTGTGATGTGTGTCGTTGAGAGATTTTTTTCACACATCTCTTGGTTTAGGGCTTGGTATTGTGGTGCTGATAGTAGCAAGTTGGCAGGAGTCTGTTGGGATAAATCTGCCACACCCGAACCATACATCACATATCGCTTGTCAAGCGCCACCCAATTTAGGCAAATGGGTTGGTTAAACTCAGCCATATAGGCTTGATAGTCTGCTTGGTCAAAGCCGATTTTTGCTTTGGCAAGCGGATGAAAGGGTCTATCGCATAAGGATGCCCATTGCTCCGCCACTCGCCAAGTCTGATACCAGTGATCCTGTGCATTAATCGGGGTAACATGGGGGTTTGAGATAGCGTTTTGCTGTGACCAAAGCAAGGCACGTTTGGCAAGTTTCAGCTGTTCTTGCAACAGATTAATGCCTTGTGGGTTATTGCTTGTGTTAGCTGGATTATTGGCTAGCCCTTGTAATAACAGGGCTAATAATGCCTTGCTATCGGTAATAACTTGATAGCACACAGCGTCGTTTGGCAGGCTTATCTGTTCAACGCATATGCCAGTGCTGTGAGCAAGCCTAACCACAGGATAAGTTGATTTTTTTAGTCGCCAATGACTACAAAACCCATGTTCTACCTGTATCATCATCTCACAGCCATCACCTAAAATGAGATGCAGACAATCACTATCCGTCTCCAATAAGTCATGGTAAGCCGTTGGCAAGGCGGAATATAAAGCAGTCTTTAGCCACAGGGGCTGCTGCATTAACAGACTGGTGCTTGTGCTGATAATATGATTGGGGGATAGCCAGTTTTCTAGTAAACAACATTCGATTATATTCGCCATGATTTGCCATTCAGCGGATAAACAAAGTGTCTGACTGGCATCACCATCGCTCGTGTGAGCGATTGGCTGATAGGGTGTCGTATGGTTGTCCTGCTTGGGAGCTGTTAGAGACATTGTTACCCCTGCTTCAATTTAAACTGAGACAATGGATTGTCTAGCCATTTGATTGGAAAATCACGGTCACCAAATAATCGACGTTTTGCCAGTGATTCAATTCTGGTTTTTTCAGCAAACAAGTCAAAGCACTGATAGCGAGATTGATGTTCGGGATAGCGTTGTGCAAAGGCATAAATACTATCAGCCACTTGTTGCCAAAATACGGCTTCTGAATAGTGATAATGGGTCTGTAAAAAAATAGCAATATCAGCAAATGCCACAAAAAACAGACAAGCAACCGTCATATCACGAATACCTGCGGTATCGTCTGTTTCGATAAATGAGCCACGATTAAGCCTTGCATGTGCCTCTGGTAGTTGCTCTAAGATAGGTTTGGTATTAGGGTGAGTCAGCTTATCAGGGCAAAAGCGAATGCCATCATGCAAATCTTTCAGTAACACCTTGATGGGATAGCCATCATCATGCACCAAAACGATATTTTGGGCATGGCACTCCAATGCAATGCCTTGGGCAAATAGCATATAAATGATCGGTGTAACCGTCACGTCAATCAGTTGCTCCACCCAATCTGCTGTGTCATAACGTTGCAACCAACTGTCAATCAAAGGTTTGCCATTTGGCTGAATATAACTAATACCATTGAGCGGGAATGCTGACTGCCCTTGCCCTAAATACTGATGAACATTTTCACGCCATATACTTGCCAAACCGCCATAGATTGCAGGGTGATGATAGCCTTGCTGTTGTAAGCGTTCGTGGTTTAGACTCACCCCCATGACTTCACCCAAGAAATTCACTTGCAAATCCACGGCTTGCTTGTCGTTCGCCACCAATGTTTTTAGCCAATGTGTGATGGTTGCACTATTTAATACTGTATGTTTTGCCAAAATACGGGTACTTGATGTATTCACCAAGTGCATTGCCAGTTTGAGATAAGGTGATGGCGATAGGGCGTGTTTTTTATTATCAGTAGGGCGATAAACTAAGGTACGAATCGACTGCTGGGCATAATACTCCATGCCAACTTCACCAAGATAGACCACTTGATGCGTTTGCATTAGGGGTGTCAATGCCTCTATCAATGTCGCTTGCCACTGCCAAGGATGAACAGGGACGAACGCAAAATGCTCAACAGCTAATTCATATTGCGATAGCCGTTCACACAACTGCTCATAAATCTCATCACCAAGATATTGGCGACACCAACTGGCATAACCAAACTCTTGCGTGGTGTTAGTGACCAATAGCTCTGTATTAACCGCTAGCCACACCAGTTGTATCGGATGGGCAAATTCTGGACCAAAACGGTCATTATCTTCTAAGCTAAAACCCAGTCTTGATTTATAACAAGGGTGATACGGATGTCCAAAGTCCAAATAGCCTTCCAACTCATCGTAAGTCATCTCGTGTAGTTGTTTGATATGTTGCTGTCTATGGTGGCGTGATTGGCAATCATGGATGAACGTTTGACGTAATTCTTTGATAAAACTGTCTTTAAGCGTTGCCTCTTCTAATGGCATTAACACATCATTAATGACATCATCAAGGTGGACTGTTGTTTGCATACCTTGATAAGTTTTGGTTACAGGCGTATCAGATAAGCGAATCATGCCAAAGCTAAAATGCACTCGCCCAATGGCTTTATATACCACATCGTTCGGACACGTGATACTAAACTGAACCAAGCCCTGCTCAAGACTTGAACACTCAACCACACATACGTTTGACAAAATATCTTCAAACAATAATGCCTGTAACAACTGGCGGATAACCCGTTGCTCAACTTCGTGAATAATTGCAGTATCCAGTGGCGACTGCCACACTTGCAAAGCGTTAGATGTCAAAATATTCCCCTTAAATTTATGATTGTTGTTGATTGATAAAACTACTCGATGTTCTTGGTAATGCAAATGCAAAGGGCAAACTAAGCAATAACATCCCACCTATTAATAACAATAGCTCCTGTAAAATGCCGACCTCATTAACGGCTTGTGTTTGACGATAATTGACATACGCCATCGCAAGCCAAATCACCAACCCTGAACATATTCGGCGACTGATATTATTGAGCGATGCACCCTCTGTAACTTTATCAGCAGGCAGTTGGCTAAAACCAACGGTCGTGGTTGGGATATAAGCAAGCCCTACGCCCAATCCATGCACACAAACCCATATGACCACAGCAATGATAGAAATATCCACCAACTGCCAAGCCAAACCAAAACTTGCTGATGCGGTCAATATCACACCCCAACAACCGAGCAGTCTAGCACCCTGCTTGTCAACAATTTTGCCCACTAATTGCGTGGTAACACTCGCTATCAAGGTTGATGCCATCAACACCCACCCCGTCCATGTGGCAGGGTGGTGCATGACTTGTTGTATCAGCATTGGCAACAAGATTAAATACAGCATCAAGCCGATGGTTTGCGTCACACTGATAATGGTGCAATAGCGATAGATACGATTATCAAAAATGTTTACCTGTAACAAAGGGGTCGCATGGTGATATTCATAGAGCCACCAACGATAGCTACCATAACTCAGTATCCCACCCAGTCCGATCATGGCAACCATCATCCACTCAGAAAATTGAGCAGTATATTGATGAGCCACACGCTCCCACACAAAACCACCCAGTAGCAACAAGCAAAGCCCTAACAAGCCTTTTTTATCCAAGTTTCGTTGCTGGATTTTAGCTTGCTGATGTGGTAGATAATGCCAGACCAAAGCCCATGCCAATCCCATCAAAGGCAAATTGATAATAAACAACGCATCCCAGCCATACCACTTGACCAAGTACGCCCCAACCAATGGACCAACTGCCAAACCCAACATCACCACCATACCCCACAGCCCCATCGTCTGACCTTGACGCTGATGTGGTACGATTTGGTACAATATCCCTACCGACAAAGGAATCAAAATCCCCCCTGCTAGACCCTGTAAAAACCTTGCCCCAATCACCCAATCAATACTGGGTGAAAAATAACCCATCATTGACCCCAAACCAAAGACCGCAAGGGCAGTCAAATACAATGTTTTTCGGACAAAAATTGTCGCTAAATAACTCACCATGATTAGCCCGATTGCCATGGCAATCACATAAGCATTTAATACCCAACTAGCGCTCACTAGTGGAACACCAAACACTTGCATAAACAGTGGGATAGCGGGGTTTAATGCACTGTTGCTGAGACTGACGACTACACCGCCAAGTAGGAGCGAAAAAATCACAGCAGAATTTGACAGTGACTGTGGTGTGTGTTTTGACATATCAGCCATTACCCATACGACCCTAAGCTAGGATTACAAAGTATCTGTGATTGTTGGATAAAAACTTTGATAGCCATTTGATTGATAAAAATCCTCACGATGACAAAAGTACAAACTGGCTTTTTTCTCAGGCATCTCAATATAGCGTTGCAAAAAATAGCCAAATTGCTTTGTCACCCATTGATATAACTCAATGCTGCTATCTGGCTCTACCACAATTTTAGTTGCCTCAGTATGTTCAAAAATAAACTCTGAAATCAGCATCCCTGTCGGTTTTAGGTAGCCTCGACCCACCGCATCCGTATTACCCAACAATAAATGCCAGCCAATATCACTATCTTTAGCTTGGTAATAGCGAGCAAGACGGTCACGTTTGGCTTCATAAACTTCGGTATAGCCAATATCCACCCCATCGCAGACAACGATGTATAGACGCTGGTGGTCATCAGCAAGAGCTTTTTCGATATGGGCTTTAAGTGCTGGCATTGGCAGGTGTAATTGCCATTGAGCGACAACATGTTCGGCGTGCATCCATTGGTAAATCAATGGCATATCTTCAGGATAGCGTAACGCACGCAAGCAAAAGGTTTTTTGATAAAAATTTCGACTAAATTGATTGGGTAGCTGTGTCATCATCGCTGATTTCATTTATGGCACCTCATCATGTGACACATTGTTAGCATGACCGAAAGTTTGGAATACCGTCAAAGCTTGCGTATCAAAATAAGGCTCGCCCAAAATTTGATTGGCAATCACCCCTGCTCGATACGCCCCCAGCCCAAGGTCGGGTGTACCTATGCCATGACTGTGTAATTCTTGATTTTGTACAAACACTTCCCCAACATGCTCTGTTGATGAACCCAATATCAAACGATAATCATGGCTAATTTTGGGCTGTCCCAAAGTCGTTGTTGTCACTTCTGGCATCAGAGCATCCATACAACTTGGGAATTGATGTTGATAACCTGTTCCAGCGATAATACAATCATAAGTCTTTTGGCAAGACTGCTGTTGCTGACGTTGAAAAAACTGCACCGCTAAACGCTCATCGACTCTTACCACGGAATCAAGCTGACAGTTTGCCATCAAGGTGCAATGCTGAGGACGATTACCTATGGTACGTTCATACAGTAGCTGATAAATATCTTGAATCGTGCTCATGCCCATGCCTTTATACATCAGACCTTGTTCACACAGTAGTTGAGCCTTGATAGACTCATCCAAATGGTAGTAATACTCTGTATAAGCAGGGCTGAAATGCTCCAACCCAAGTGGCGAATACTCCATCGGAAAAAACCCTGACGACCGTGTTACCCAGTCTATCTCATAATTAAGCTTGCTATCGGTGTACTGCTGTTGCAACAGATGACGATACACTTCAGCTGAGGACTGCCCTGACCCGATAACCAAAATATGTGGAATATCGATGTGCTTTTTTAGTGCGGACAAATCAAACTGACGGGCAAAGTTAGCAGAGTGCATACAACGATTAGGCATGTCATTAGCGACAGCCTGTAATACTTTCGGCAAGGTCGGCTGTGTACCTGTCCCAATGACCACATGACGAGCATGGTAGCGGTGACTGATGCCATTTTGTATGACAGTAACCACATAGCCCACGCCACAGCTGGATTTTTCGACACTTTTTACATGACTATCAAAAACCACATTGGGTAATTGATGAGCAGCCCATTGGCAATAATCATTGTATTCCTGACGAGGGATTTTGAAATTTTCTAAAAAATAAAACTTTAACAGTCTTTTTTTATGGCTTAAATAATTCAAAAAACCATACCGACTGGTGGGGGCAACCAACGTCACCAAGTCAGCAAAAAATGGGACTTGGAGCGTAGTTTTTGGTAACAACATTCCTTCATGCCAATTAAAATCACTATTTTTTTCAAAAAACAGAGAAGTTATATTAGAGGTTACTGCTTTTTTTGATTCATTCGCTTGCACAAGCAAGGCAGCCAAACTTAAATTAAAAGGACCTAAACCAATACCAATGACATCAAGCACAATGCACCCCATTATTTAATTGACGTGAATAAATAGGTTGTAATGGATTTGGCACATTGACATACACAGATTGGGTTTCAACAGGTGCAGTCAATTCATCCAACCCTTGCATACGGGTCAATAAATTACCCTTAAAAGGAAGCATGTCCTGTCTAAGCAATAGCTCAAATAACTCTCGATGAGGATAGCGTTGTTCTAATGCCATCAATCTATTGACGAGTTGCGTGAGTAGTTGCTCTTCGCTTGCCCAACCTGTACGTGCAATAGCAGTGATAAGTCCAAATAGATGGTTGGCGATAATATAATAAGCAAATCGCTCATTGGCAAAAAATTCAGGCACAACACATTCTGCCTCATCCATTAAGGCGGGTATTTCATCTATTAATGAGCCTGCGTACTCGGCAATATAGCCAAATCCTTGATTATCCCTTACCCACAATCGGCTTGGATAATAATCCTTTAACTCAAGCAAGCTATTTTGTTGATGGGCTTCAAACCCCAACCCATGTTCATAATAAAGCGACACTAATGGCTCAAATCCTACTTTTAAGTAGCTGTCAAACCAGTCGCTAGCAATGACTGTGTTATCTTGGGCAGTATTTGCTTTAATCGCTTGGAATAATGTCTTAATTCGATTGGTACATCGAGTCGGATGGTCTTGGCATAAACTGGCTAAATTTGAAACTTGTATAGATGGGTCAAATGGATTGTCCCTTAAAATACAAATGGTTTCATTAATAACCTCACCATCAATGGTGAGTGCAAGCCAAGCAGGGTCATTAATGACTGACAAGGTGGGGTATTGTTGTTTTAGACGTTTGCCAAACTCACTTCGCCAGATTTGACAAGCATAATAGCCACGCTGACACTCTTTGGCTAAATTGATTCTGACTGAATTGGTAATAGCAACTGATAGGGAAAGCTTGAACATCCAAGGGGCATCAAAACTGGCAAGCGTTCTGACCGAAGTGGTCGGTGATAGATACCAGCCCATTGCTCCTAACGGATAGATTTTTTGCTGTTGAAACAACGTTTCATACCAAGGTTGCTGTTGCAAAAATCTTGCTTGCCAAGGATGTAATGGCAACAACCGATAATCTGTGTGTTGCTGTAGCATTTTTTGCTGATAGTCTGTTAAATAAGGTGTGAGCTTAGTTAATAGCTCTTGATAAATATCTTCACCGTCCACCCAGTTACCTGTAACATAATCTGACTGCACCAACCAATAGTTAAGTTGGAATTTACTTTGTGTTTCAGGGGCGTATTGCTCCCATTCTTGTGCATAAAAACCATCTCGACCTTTGGGCGTTGGGTGCATGGTGTGACCATATATGAGATTTTGTTCCGTCTCCACAAAATTTAATTCTGCACTGACAATATCATCAATATTATCTAAACGATGGGTAAGTATCTTGCCTAACCCTTCATAACTTTGTAACCAACGCCCTAACACCTCATGTGATTTATCAGTAGTGGATTGGGTGTTAGATGATAATTGATAATAAGCAATACTTTGTAATACCAATGTTGCCACTGTTGATGCAGTGTAATCACAGCTTTGACCATTCAAAAATACCGTCGGCTCTTCCGAAAATCGTACATTACCTAGCTGACTTACCTTGTCAATAGGCACTCGTAATAACATTGACGTAGGCAACAAAGGCACTTCAAGTAAGGGTTGACGTTGTGAAAAATTTAAACACGCTTCATTTTGCTCTGAAACCTCTATATAACGCCCGACCCCAAGTTCATAGCAATAAGCGTTGATTAGATTTTGTAAAGCCAACCGATTTTGAATCTCAGTCTGCAACATAAATTTCCCTAAAATTTAAATGATAATGATTTTTAGTTTTCAAATGATAATCATTATCATTTAATTCTTCAACTATTTATTTTTTATTTATGATAATTGCATTAAATTTTACCCAAAATTCAAAAAATCGAGCGTTAAGAAATGGTGTCGAATATTTGAGATACCCTAATAATGTCCAAAAAAACGCTCGTTTTTTGGATAGGTTTCCTATCATCAAGCTGATAAATTATCGACAAAATTCCTTAATTTACCTTAGCATATTATTTTCTCCGTTTTCTGTTCTAACCCCTATATAATCCGAATTCTGAGATGCACGCTGATTGAACCGTCCCGGGATTGTCGGAGACCCAAAACTCTGAGACAGTACCCTTATGAAAAGCAAACAATACCCAACAGAAGTTAAGAGTAGAGCCATCGAATTACTCATCGAATCGCAAAAAGATTATCCCTCACTGTGGGCGGCCATCCAAGCCATCGCCCCCAAATTCGGGTGTACCCCTGAAACCCTACGCTCATGGCATCAAAAGCACCTAGCTAAGCAAAATCCTGTGACTATAAGCACTGAGAGCCAAGCGGCTCGTATCGCTGAACTTGAGCGAGAAAACCGAGAACTCAAACAAGCGAACGAAATCATTCGCAAGGCAGCCGGTATTGAAGCCCAGGCGGAGAAGGGCCGCAAACCCAAGTGATGGTCAAATTCATTGATGATGAAAAAGAAAAATATGGGGTCGAGCCGATTTGTAGAATACTGCCAATTGCCCCATCCACCTACTATCGCATCAAAGATGAACAAGAGAACCCAGAGAAGCAAAGCCGACGCAAACAAAGCGACAAGCACCTTATGGAGCAAATCAAACAGATTTGGCGAGACAGTGGCTGTCGTTATGGCATTCGTAAAGTCTGGCATAAGCTTAAGCAAGATGGCATGCCAAAGCTTGGTCGCTGTACCGTTGAACGCCTGATGAAACAGCTTGGCATACAAGGCGTATGGCGAGGCAAAGGCAAAATTACCACCAAACAGCGACCAGGACAACAAAGTCCCGATGATTTGGTCAAACGCAACTTTAGCGCAGATGCCCCAAACAAGAAAAGACGCTTGCGGAGCAGTGCTCCTCAGGTCGCTGATTTTACCTACATTAAAACTAAATCAGGTTGGGTCTATACTGCCTTTGTGATTGACGTATTTAAGCGAGTTATTGTGGGTTGGAAAGTATCGAATCATATGGACACTCAGCTGGTCTTAGATGCCCTAAATCAAGCATTAGACGCTAGAGGTAGACCAAGCGGGGTAATCCACCATTCTGATAAAGGTAGCCAGTATCTATCGATTAAATACGGTGAACGGCTTAAACAATCGGGACTTGCCGCATCGGTGGGTACCACAGGTGATTCTTATGATAACGCTCTAGCTGAAAGCGTGAATGGGCTTTACAAAGCGGAGGTGATTGACTACTTAAAAGAAGAATGGGAGGGTGTGAATGATGTTGCGCTAGCGACCCTTGATTGGGTACACTGGTACAACCATGAACGATTGCATTCTACCAATGGATATGTATCGCCTGTTGATGCAGAAAATATCTACTATTGTTCATTAATTCCGTCAGGCTATGCTGCCTGACTCAAGCAAACCTGTCTCCGATAAAACCAGGACGGTTCAGTAAAGTTCTACAAGATTGTCCATGTAAGAAGTCCTGGTTAAAGGTGTTTGTG
>ERZ941671.274-NODE-274-length-21607-cov-6.063706_pt1 | contig 21607 bp, 16 predicted proteins | sample MGYA00521093_ERZ941671 | MGnify/ENA primary metagenome ERZ941671 (study PRJEB32759, sample SAMN07749878) | skin metagenome | biome: transportation; feature: city; material: polyester macromolecule | host: Homo sapiens | place: Hong Kong:MOS line | collected... | reverse complement strand
GCCGTACCCACCGCCCCACATCAGCGCGAAGTAGACCAGCAGCGGCAACGCGATCCGCGCCACGTCCAGCGGGTGCCCGGTGATCTGGTGGCCCTGCAGGGCGAACAGGATGACGATGGTGAACAGCAGCCCGTAGAGCGCCCACGGCCCGATCCGGGGCAGGAACTTCGACTCATACCAGTCGCGACCCTTGGCCTTCTCCCCAAGCCGACGGGAGAGGTAGCCGGCCAACAGCGGGATGCCCAGGAAGATCAGCACGAACAGGCCGCGGCTCGGGTCCGCGGCGAACGACAGCCCCAGCGCCCGGCATTCCTCGGTGTACAGGAACATCGCCTCGGGATCGTTGGCACCGATGATCACCAGATCCGGTGTGCCCGTGCGCGTCACGACGTCGGCGAGCTTGATGTTGCGAGACTCCGACATCGCGCCGGGATAGAACGACGCGATCTGCGCCATGTCCTCGTCGGTGGTGCACACGAACCGCGCGGTGTAGGCGGAGTCGGACACCAGAACCGCGTCGCAGTTCACGCCGGCCCCGGTCAGCCACTCACGGTAGTCGTCGAAGTCGGCGCCGACGGCGCCGATCAGCGTCGGGCTGGGCGCCGCCTGACCGGCAGGCGCGGCCGGGGTCGCCGGGGCGGGCTCGTCCGCGGTCGACCGACCCGCGCCCGCGTCGACGCCGTCCCCCGCCGCGTCCGCGCCGACGACGCCGGCCCCGCGGCTGTCCCGGACCCTGCGGGTGGTCGAGGGCCCGAAGGCCGGGCAGACCATCGCCCTGGAGGGCCGTCCCCTGCTGATGGGCCGCGCCCAGGACGCCGACCTGGTGCTCGTGGACGACTACGCCTCCGGCCGCCACGCCCGGCTGTTCCCCCAGGGCACCCGCTGGTTCCTCGAGGACCTCGGCTCCACGAACGGCACCTACGTCAACGGCGCCCCCGTCACCCGCGCGCTGCCCGTGGGCCCCGGCACGGCCATCCGCATCGGCAAGACCGTCATGGAGCTCGAGGCCTGACCCATGACCCTCGTCCTCCGCTACGCCGCCCGCTCCGACGTCGGCCGCGTCCGTGCCAAGAACGACGACTCCGCCTACGTGGGCCGTCATCTGGTCGTGCTCGCGGACGGCATGGGCGGGCACGTGGGCGGCGACGTGGCGAGCGCGTCCACGGTGCTGGACCTGGCCCCGCTGGATGCGGTGGGCTACGAGGACCCGGCCACGGTGCTGCCGGACGAGATCCAGAACGCCAACCTGATCCTCAACGAGCTGGTGCACGCCAACCCCAAGCTCGCCGGCATGGGCACCACGTGCACCGCCGGCCTGCTCGCGGGGACCACGCTGCACATCGCGCACATCGGCGACTCCCGTGCCTACCGGCTCGCGGACGGCGAGTTCTCCCAGGTCACCACGGACCACACGTTCGTGCAGAAGCTCGTGGACGAGGGGCGTCTCGAGCCCGGGGAGGCCCCGTTCCATCCGAACAAGAACGTGCTCATGCGCGTGCTCGGCGACGTGGACGCCTCCCCCGAGCTGGACGTGTTCGAGGTGCCCGTCGCCCCCGGAGAACGGTGGCTGTTCTGCTCGGACGGCCTCACGGACGTGGTCCCCCCCGAGAAGATCCACGAGGTGCTGCGGGACTCGGAGGCTCTCAACCAGGCCGTCGACACCCTCGTGGACCTCACCCTCAAGGGCGGCGCCCCGGACAACGTCACCGTGGTGGCGTTCGAGATCGCGGAGGGCACGGCGGAGGAGCTGGCCCCCGTCCCGGACGTCCACCTGTCCGAGCAGGCCCTCGCCGCGGCCCACCCGCCCGAGGTCGGCCCGGTCTCCGGCCTGCTGCTGCGCGAGGACCTGGACGCACGACCCCACCTGCTCGTCGGCGCGGCCTCCAACGCTGTGAGGACCGATCGCATCCCCGTGGTCACCCGCAGCTCCACGCGCCGCCGCGCCGCTGCCCTGCTCGGCGAGACGCCCGTGCCGGAGAACCGTCCCCGGCGCACCGCGGCCGTCCTCACGGACGGGCCGGATCCCGCCGCTGCCCCGCGCCCGGACGCCTCCGTCCCGCCCGCCGCGCAGAGCGGCACCGCTGCCGCCGCCGGCTCCTCCTCCGCCGCCACACCGGCCGCCACCGCTGCCGACCAGCCGTCCGACGAGGCCGCCGAGGCGTCGGCCACGGCCCCCACCCCGGCCCCGGCGACCTCCGGGCCCGCCGGCGGCTCCGAGGCCAGGGCCGCGCGTCGGCGGCGTGGGAAGGACGACCGCCCGGTGCAGTACCGCCGCGGCTGGTTCATCCCCGTGTTCACCACGCTGCTCGCCCTCACCCTCGCGGCCGTGGCCGTGTGGGGCTACCTGTGGACCCAGACGCAGTACTACGTGGGGGCCAACGACGGCCGGATCGCCGTGTTCAAGGGCGTCTCCCAGCGGCTGGGCCCGCTCGAGCTGTCCCACGTGGACCGCCAGACCGACCTCCCGGTGGACGCGCTGCCCGCGTACGCACGCGACCGCGTGAACGCCGGCATGGCCGCCCGGGACGTGGACCACGCGGAGCAGATCGTCGCCGAGCTGCGCGACTCGCTGCACCCGAACGCCCCCGCCCCCGCCGGTGAGCCCTCCGAGCGGGCCCGGCCGAGCACGACGCCGTCGTCGTCCTCCGCCCGCCCCTCGGACGCGTCCGGCTCCGCCGCGCCGACGAGCCCGGCGTCGTCCCCGAGCGCGACGGGAGGTGAGGCCCCGTGACCGAGGTGATCTCCCCCGCACGCCCGCGCCGGAACATCGAACTGGTCCTGCTGCTGGCCGCCCTGGCCATCGCCCTGGGGGCGGACCTGCTGGGCATGATCGGCACGGACGCCCCGCTGGACTCCACCGCCTGGGTGCCGCTGGGCATCTTCGGCGCGGCCACCCTCGTGCTGCACGTGGTCCTGCGGCTGCGGGCCCCCTACGCGGACCCGTTCATGCTGCCGATCACCGCCCTGCTCAACGGGCTGGGCCTGGCCATGATCCACCGGCTGAGCCAGGACGCCGCGATGGCCAACCCCACCTCGCAGCTCGTGTGGTCCGTCCTGGCCGTCCTGGTGGCCTCCGCCCTGGTGTTCCTGGTGCGCGACCACCGGGTGCTGCGGCGCTGGCCCTACCTGTTCCTCGCCGCGTCCGGCGTGCTGCTGCTCCTGCCGCTCGTGCCCGGGCTGGGCCTGAGCATGTACGGGGCGCGGATCTGGATCGACGTCGGATTCGGCACCTTCCAGCCCGGCGAGATCGCCAAGATCACGCTGGCCATCTTCTTCGCCGGCTACCTCTCCGCGAACCGCGACCTGATCCTGCTGGCCGGCCGCCGCGTGGGCCCGGTGACCTTCCCCCGAGCCCGGGACCTCGGCCCGTTGCTGGCCGGCTGGCTCCTGGCGCTCGGCGTGCTCGTGTTCCAGCGCGACCTGGGCTCGGCCCTGCTGTTCTTCGGCATGTTCATGGCGATGCTCTACATCGCCACGTCCCGCGCCTCCTGGATCCTCCTCGGCCTGGGCCTGATCGCCTTCGGCGCGGCGCTGGCGTTCCTGTTCATGCCGCACGTGACCGCCCGGTTCGAGATCTGGCTGAGGGCCTTCGACCCCGAGATCTACCATCGCGACTTCGGCGGCTCCTACCAGGTGGTCCAGGGCCTGTTCGCGATGGCCTCGGGCGGGCTGATGGGCACCGGCCTGGGCGCGGGCAACCCCACCCAGGTGCCGCTGTCCTTCTCGGACATGATCCTCACGGCCATCGGCGAGGAGCTCGGCTTCGTGGGCCTGGCCGCCGTGCTCGTCCTGTACCTCCTGCTCGTCACCCGCATGATGCGCGCCGCCCTCGGCGTGCGCGACGCGTTCGGCAAGGTGCTCGCCTCCGGCCTGGCCTTCACCATGGCGTGGCAGGTGTTCGTGGTGATGGGCGGCGTGACCCTCGTGCTGCCGCTCACCGGCCTCACGACGCCGTTCCTCGCCGCCGGCGGCTCCTCGCTGCTGGCCAACTGGATCATCGTGGGGCTCGTGCTGCGCATCTCGAACGCCGCCCGCCGTCCCGTGGTCGTGGACGGGATGGTCAACGCGTCCGGGCCCGGCGCCGGCCACCTCGACCCCGGCACGGCGCTCCCGGCGGCGGCCGTGCCCCCGGGAGGAGGTGAGGAGCGGTGAACGAGGCGATCCGACGCACGTGGACCGTCATGGCGGCCATGATCCTGGTGCTCGCGCTGGCTGCGTCCGTCATCCAGGTGCTGGCCGCGGACCAGCTCAAGACGCACGCCCTGAACTCGCGGCAGATGTTCCTGGAGTTCGGCGCCCCGCGCGGGCCGATCCTCGTGGACGGCGAGCCGATCGCCGAGTCCGTCCCCTCCGACGACGCGTACCACTACCAGCGCGTCTACCACGAGCCCGAGCTGTACGCCCCGCTCACGGGCTTCTATTCGCTCACCTACGGCACCGACGGGCTGGAGGCGGCCATGAACGAGCAGCTCTCCGGCACCCCCACGTCCCAGTTCGTGGACCGCGCCATGGAGATCATCACGGGCGCCACGCCCGAGGGCGACCAGGTGGAGCTGACGATCGACCCCGAGCTGCAGCGTCTGGCGTACGACGCGCTCCCGGACGGCGTGCGCGCCTCCGCCGTGGTCACGGACCCGACGACGGGCGAGATCCTGGCCATGGTGTCGAAGCCGGGCTTCGACTCCAACGCGCTCTCCTCGCACAGCGCGACCGAGGCGCAGTCGGCCATGGCCGCGATCGACCAGATCCCCGGCGCCAGCGCGTACCGCAACCGCGCCGCGGAGCAGCTCGTGTCCCCCGGCTCCACCTTCAAGCTGATCGACGCGGTGGCCATGCTCGAGTCCGGTGACTACACCCCGGACGGGACGGTGGACATCCCCGCCGCGTGGACGCTGCCCGGCACGACCACGGAGCTGCCCAACTACGACGGCTCACCGTGCAACACCGTGGGGCGTCAGACCCTCACGTGGGCGCTGGCGCAGTCCTGCAACACGCCGTTCGCCATGGCCGCCGTCGAGCTGGGCCAGGACCGGATCCGGGAGGTCGCCGAGCGGTTCGGCTTCAACGACTCCTTCGACTACCCGCTGCCCGTGACCGGCTCCGTGTTCCCCTCCGACCTGGACGACGCCGCGCTGGCGCAGTCCTCGATCGGCCAGCGGGACGTGCAGGCCACCGCGCTGCAGATGGCCATGGTGGCCGCCGGCATCGCGAACGACGGCGTGGTCATGGAGCCGCAGCTGATCAAGGCGGTCCGCCGTTCGGACCTCACCACGGTGCAGGAGTTCAGCCCCCGTGAGCGCGGCCGGGCCACGACCCCCGAGGTGGCCGGGCAGGTCTCGGACATGATGGTCTCGGCGGTGGAGGACGGCATCCTGGGATCCGTGCAGTCGGACACGGTGCGGATCGCGGCGAAGTCGGGCACGGCCGAGGTCGGGGACACGGGCAACGTGCACTCCTGGATCACCGGCTTCGACGCGAGCGAGAACCCCCGGGCGGCCGTGACGATCGTGGTGGAGGACGAGCCGCCGGGGGTTGGACATCAGACAGTCGTCAGTGGCATGAAGGCAATCATGGAAGCGGTGGTCACGGAATGAGGCCGACATCGGGCATCACCCTCGGCGGCAGGTACCAGCTGACCGATCGCATCGCGATCGGCGGCATGGGCGAGGTGTGGAAGGCGCGGGACAAGGTCCTGGGCCGGATCACCGCCGTGAAGATCCTCAAGGAGGAGTACACGGGTGACCCCAACTTCCTGCGCCGCTTCCGGGCGGAGGCCCAGCACACCGCGCTGCTGAACCACCCCGGCGTCGCCAACGTCTACGACTACGGCGAGGAGAAGGGCTCCGCCTACCTCGTCATGGAGCTCGTGCCGGGCCAGCCGCTGTCCTCCATCCTCGAGAAGGAGAAGGTGCTCTCCCCCGAGCGGACCCTGCGGATCATCGCGCAGACGGCGGCCGCGCTCTCGGCGGCCCACGCCCAGGGGCTCGTGCACCGCGACGTCAAGCCCGGCAACCTCATGATCACGCCCACCGGCCGGGTGAAGGTGACGGACTTCGGCATCGCGCGCCTGGCGGACCAGGTCCCGCTCACGGCCACCGGCCAGGTGATGGGCACCGCCCAGTACCTCGCGCCCGAGCAGGCCACGGGGCAGCAGGCCACCGGCTCCTCCGACCTCTACTCGCTGGGCATCATCGGCTACGAGGCCCTCGCCGGGCATCGCCCGTTCACGGGCGAGTCCCAGATCGCGATCGCCCTCGCCCAGGTCAACGACACCCCGCCGCCCCTGCCGGACACCGTCCCGGCCCCGGTGCGCGCCCTGATCATGTGCATGCTCTCGAAGGACCCCAAGGAGCGGCCCTCGGACGCGACCGCGCTCTCGGAGGCCGCCGACGCGCTGCGCCGCAAGGACACCCGCGGCGCCGTGGAGGCCGTGCCCGGCCTGGCCGTCTTCCTCGAGGAGCAGGGCGTGGCCGACCCCTCGGGCGCCGAGACCGCTCCCCTGGACTACGACGGCATGCGCACCACCCATCCCCGCGCCGAGGGCACCCGGACAGACGGCTCCCCCGCCACCGCGGCGCTGCCGGTGACCGCGGCCCAGCCCCGCACCGACGACGACGCCCGCGGCCCCGGCGCCGCCGGTGCGGCGGCCGTGGGCGCGGCCGGTGCGTTCGGCGCCGCCGCGAACGCGCACACGCGTGACCACGAGATCGCCGCCGTGCACGACCAGCAGACCCGCCCGGGCGACGTCGTGGACCCGGGCCCGCCCGCCGGGGGTGGCTCCGCGCCCGCCCGCCGGCGACGCGCCAACCCCTGGCCGCTGTGGGCGCTGCTCGGGCTCGTGGTGTTCGCCCTGCTGGGGGCGCTGCTGTGGCCGCTGCTCACGGGTGGCCGCGGCGACGGCGGCTCGGCGCCGGCGACCTCGCAGGAGGAGTCGTCCGTGAACGTGGACCCGGAGGCGTACAAGGGTCGCCCCGTGAGCGAGGTGCGCACCGAGCTCGAGGGCCTCGGCCTGGCGGTGCGCGAGGAGGACCGCGACGCGCAGAGCCCGCAGGGCACCGTCGAGGAGATCAACCCCGTGGGGGCGCTGCGGCGCGGTGAGACCGTCACGCTGGCCGTCTCCACCGGGGAGGGCGTCATCCCGGAGGGCCTCGTGGGCCAGCCCGTGGAGAGCGCGATCCAGACGCTGCGCGACCGCGGCTTCACCGTGGACCGGGTGGACGACCCGTCCGCCGACGGCGCCGACGGCGAGGTGGTGCGCGTGGTGCCCGGCGAGGGCGAGCGTCACCGCTACGACACGCACGTGCAGCTGATCGTGGCCACCGGCGGGTCCGACGCCGCGCCGACCCGCGAGGCGTCCCAGCCCGCCTCGGAGCCGGAGCCCAGCGCGTCGGAGGAGCCGAGCACCGAGCCGAGCCCGTCGGCCTCGGACGAGCCCAGCCCGTCCCCCACCGCCGAATCCCCGACGGCCACCGCCGACCCGGAGCCCACGCCGGAGCCGTCCGAGGAGCCGACGACGCCCACGGGGGATCCGACGACGGAGTCCTCCGGGGAGTCCACGGCGCCGACGGATCAGCCCACCACCGACCCGTCCGCTGACGCGCGTGGCGCGGAGGCCTCGTCCGCCGACGCCACGCCCTCCGCCTGAGCGGCGGGCGGGACGAGCACGCGGACGTGTCTGTGGACGAGCAGAGGACCCTGAACGGGCGGTACCGGATCGGTGAGCTGATCGGGCGCGGCGGCATGGCGGACGTCTTCCGCGGCGAGGACCTGCGGCTGCACCGCCCGGTGGCGGTCAAGCTGATGCGCCGGGACCTGGCGCGCGATCCGCACTTCCAGGCGCGCTTCCGCAAGGAGGCACGCTCGGCGGCCTCCCTGAACCACCCCTCGATCGTCTCCGTGTACGACACGGGCGAGGTCTCCCTCGAGGACGGCCTCCATCCGGTGGACTGCCCGTTCCTGGTGATGGAGCTCGTCTCCGGCCGGACGCTGCGGGAGATCCTGCACGCCGAGGGCGCCGTGGGCACGGACCGTGCCGTGGCCTGGACCCGGGGCGTGCTGGAAGCGCTCGAGCACGCGCACGAGGAGGGCATCGTCCACCGCGACGTGAAGCCCGCGAACGTCATGGTCACGGAGACGGGCGCCGTGAAGGTGATGGACTTCGGGATCGCCCATGCGCTGGCCGACACCTCCGCCACCACGTCGCAGACCCAGGCCGTGGTGGGCACGGCCCTCTACCTGGCCCCGGAGCAGGCGACGGGCCGCACCGTGGACGGCCGCGCCGACCTCTACGCGGCCGGCTGCCTGCTGTTCGAGCTGCTCACGGGCCGACCCCCCTTCACGGGTGACACGCCGCTGGCCGTGGCCTACCAGCACGTGCGCGAGGAGCCGCCGGCGCCCTCCGACGTCGACCCCGACCTGCCGCCCGCGTTCGACCCCGTGGTGCTGCGCGCCCTGCGCAAGGATCCGGAGGACCGGTTCCCCACGGGCACCGCGTTCCTCGCGGCCCTCGAGGAGGCCGCGGCGGATCCGCACGCCGGCCCCGGCCGTCACACCCCGCCGCTCGATGCCTTCCCTCCCGCCCTCGTCGGCGCGGTGCTGGGCGCCGCGGCCGCGGAGCACGGGGCCGATGTGCCGACGGCCGCGGTCCCGCTGACCCGGCCGACGCCCTCCGTCCCGGCCGAGCCGGACGCCGCACAGCCCCAGGCGGCGAACCATGCCGTGGCGGGTGCGGGACTGCCCGGCGCCGCCTCCGCCGCGCAGCTTGCCGCCGCCGCCGCCATGGACGGCCCCCGCCCGGTGACGGTCGGCCAGCCGGTGATGCCCGGTGCGGTCGCGACGCCCCGGCCCGAACCGCAAGGGGACACGCCGGCGCCAGCGACGGCCACGCACCGTCGTGTCCGCCGGCGCCTCCGCCGGCGCACGCTCCTGGCGGCCGGCGTGGTCCTGGTGGCGCTGGCCCTGGTCCTGGCGCCGTGGCTCGCGGCGGCCCTGCGCACCACGGTGGAGGTGCCCGCGGTGGTGGGGCTGCAGCAGGACGAGGCGGTCGCGGCGCTCGAGGACGCAGGTCTGGTGGCCGTCGTCTCGTCCGCGTACATGGCCGACGCCCCGGACGGGACCGTCACCCAGAGCGACCCGCCGACGGGCACGGAGGTGCCCCGCGGGGCCGAGGTGCGGATCCGGGTGTCCCGCGGCGAGGAGGGCATCGCGCTGTCCGACTCCCTGCACGGGCTGTCCGAGGACGCGGCCCGCCGCGAGCTGGAACGGCTGGGCCTGCGCGTCTCCTCCGTGCAGTACCAGGACGACGGCCGACTCGAGCGCGGGCTGCTCGCCCGCACCGACCCCGCGATGGGCACGCACGTGCCGCCCGGCTCCTCCGTGGTGCTGCACCTGTCCAGCGGCATGGTCGCCGTGCCGGACGTGGTGGGGATGAGCGCTCCGGACGCGCGGCGTCAGCTGGCGCTGAGCGCCCCCGAGCTGCGCGTGCGGATCCAGGACGAGGACGGCGCGACCACCGACACCGGCACGGTCGTGGCCCAGGATCCGCCCGCCGGCGTCCGCGTGGACAACCGTTCCTCCCTGACCCTGACGGCGTCCTCGTGGATCGCGCCCACGGCCGAGCCCTCCGAGCCGGCGCCGCCGTCCAGCGAGGCGCCCGAGCCCACGCCGTCGGCGTCCGCGTCACCGAGCCCCCCGCCGTCGGAGAGCCCCGAGCCCTCCGAGAGCGCGGAGCCGTCGCCCTCGCCGTCCGCCTCGGCCACGCCCAGCCCCGAGCCGACGGCGACCGTGACGCCGTCGCCGACGCAGAGCCCGTCGTCGACGTCGGCGGCCCCGTCGACCTCGCCGGGGCCGACCGAGCAGTCGCCGAGCACCTCGCCCACCGGGACGCCGGTGGACCCGCTGCCGACGCTGACGCCGGACCCCGAGCCCTCGATCGATCCGCCGCCGTCCACCTGAGCGGACGGGGCGCCGTCGGACCCGCGAACCGGGCCCCGGGACCGGTCAGTCCTGGCGGACGAGGGGCGAGAGCCGGCCGCCGCGCTCGGCGGCCCCGGAGAGCCCCACGGACTCGAGCCAGTTGCCGAGCATCCGGTAGCCGCCCTCGGTGAGCACGGACTCGGGGTGGAACTGCACGCCCCACAGGGGCGCGGTGCGGTGGGCCAGTCCCATCACGACGCCGTCCTCGGTCTCGGCGGTGATCTCCAGGACCGCCTCGTCCACGGTGGGCCGCACGGCGGCCAGCGAGTGGTAGCGGGTGGCGGTGAACGGCGAGGGGACGCCCTCGAACATGGGGTGCTCGCCGTGGCGGACCAGGGACGTCTTGCCGTGCATGAGGGACTCCGCGTGCGTCACGGTGGCGCCGAACGCCTCCGCGATGGCCTGGTGCCCCAGGCACACCCCGAAGAGCGGGCGGCCGCCGTCGGCGGCGGAGCGGATGAGGTCGAGGGAGACACCGGCGTCGGCGGGCGCGCCCGGCCCGGGCGAGATGAGCACCGCCGTGTGCTCGGCCGCGAGCTCGAGGGCGCGGGCGGGGGTGACCTCGTCGTTGCGGATCACGGTGGTGCGGGCCCCGAGCTGCTCGAGGTAGCCCACCAGGGTGTAGACGAAGCTGTCGTAGTTGTCGACGACGAGGACGGAGACCTCGGGGCTCTGCACGGGGGCGCTCTTTCCTCCCCGCCGCGTGGGAGCGGGGTGCATAGACTGGCCGGGCACGTCGCTGACCCCGGTCCTGGGCAGGTCAGCAGGATACCGTCCCCGCCCCGGTCCCCGCCGGTGGGGGCGCCCACCACCCCCCACCCGAGGAGAAGACCCGTGGCAGCACCCGCCGGCAAGCGCAAGGACTCGGCCCGTCGGAAGCGCGAGGAGCTCGAGGCCGCGCGCCGCAGCCGCTCCGCCGTGCGGACGGACCTCGGGGACGTGGACCCGGGTCCGAAGCCCCTCTCCCCCGTGTACAAGGCCGTGATGTTCGGCCTGCTGATCCTCGGCCTGCTCTGGATCATCGTCTACTACCTGACCCAGGGTCTCTTCCCGATCGTGCAGATCGGCGGCTGGAACATCCTCGTGGGCTTCGGCATCGCGCTCGTCGGGTTCCTGATGATGTCCCGCTGGAGCGAATGACACGCGTGTAGTTCTCCACAGCGGTGGACAACCCTGTGGATGAGGGATCCGCACGATCCGGCCCGGAGACGAGTTGTCCCCGGAGTTGTCCACAGGTGTGGACACCCCTGTGGGAAGAAGTGCACACCCGCCTGTGGAGAACTCCGGGGACGGCGGCCTAGCCGAGCAGGCCGGCCACCGTGACCCGTGCGGCGCCGAGCACCGTGAGCGCCGCCAGCGCCGCCGCCACGACCACGAGGCCGGCCACCTGGGCGCCCACGGACGGCAGGCGCGCGCGGCCGGGGCGCAGCCCGCCGGCCAGGGAGAACACGACGGCGACGACGGCGCCCGTCAGCAGCCCGCCCACGTGCACCTGCCAGGCCACCCCGGGCAGCAGGAACGAGAACACGAGGTTCAGGCCGATCAGCACGGCGATCGAGCGCACCTGCCCGCCCCGCACCCGGGTGAGCAGGAACAGGGCCGCGAACATGCCGTACACGGCGCCGGACGCCCCGACGACGGGCTGCAGCGGGTCCGAGACCCACAGTGCGAACACCGCACCGCCCACGGCGGAGAGCACGTAGAGGGCGAGGAACCGCCACCAGCCCAGCGCGGGCTCGAGCACGCGCCCGATCACCCACAGCGCGAGCATGTTCAGCAGCAGGTGTGTGGGGCCGGAGACGTCGTGCACGAGCGCGTAGGAGGCCATCCGCCACGGCTCCATGCCGTACGGGGACGTGTAGAGCCCGGCGTACCAGAGCGCCTCGGTCACGCCGGACGCCTGATCCCGGGTCATCCACTGCGCCGCGTAGACCACCGTCGTGACCGCCAGCAGGATCCAGGTGACGGGCGAGGCGGCGAAGCCCGTCCGCCGTCGGGCCGGGACCGACGCGGCGGCGCCGGCGGGGGCCGCCGTCGGAGCGGGGCCGGCCACGACGCCGGACGCACAGTCCACGCAGACCGGTCCGGCCGCGGAGCCGGGACGCTGGCAGTCGAGGCACGCGGGGCGCCGGCAGACGGCGCAGCGCACATACGCCGCACGGCCCGGATGCCGCGGGCACACCGGGGGTGTGCCGTCCGCGGAGTCCGGGCCGTGCGGGTCAGAGGGGGTGGTGCTCACCGAGGGGCTGCTCAGGCCTCGTCGATGTCGATGGACTCGATGACGACGTCCTCGAGCGGGCGGTCACGGGGATCGGTGGCGACGGCGTTGAGCTCGTCCACGACCTTCTGGGAGGCCTCGTCCTTCACCTCGCCGAAGATGGTGTGCTTGCCGTTGAGCCAGCCGGTGGGCACGGAGGTGATGAAGAACTGCGAGCCGTTGGTGCCGGGGCCGGCGTTGGCCATGGCCAGCAGGTAGGGACGGTCGAACTGCAGCTCGGGGTGGATCTCGTCGCCGAACTGGTAGCCGGGGCCGCCGATGCCCATGCCGAGCGGGTCGCCGCCCTGGATCATGAAGTCCTTGATGATGCGGTGGAACACGGTGCCGGAGTACAGCGGGGCGCCGTTGTTCTTCTCACCGGTCTGCGGGTGGGTCCACTCCTGCTCGCCGGTGGCGAGGCCCACGAAGTTCTTCACGGTCTTCGGGGCGTGGTTGCCGAACAGCTCGACGACGATGTCGCCGTGGTTCGTGTGGATGGTCGCGGTGTGCGTCTTGTTCGCCATGCGCCCCATTGTTCCATCCGCGGCGGCGGGCCGTCCGGATCCCGCCGTCCGGGGGCGGGTCTTCCGCGATCGGCGTACGCACTCCCGGCGTGCCGGGACCCGTGCCACGGCGGGGGTCGGCCACTAGGCTGGGCCTCGAGGACCACCGCGTTCAACGACCATCCAGAACCCACGGGAGGCATCACATGGCTCGCAAGACCCTGCACGACGAGATCCAGCACGACGGCGGCGCGAACGCGTTCGTCGCACGCCAGGCGGAGAACCTGCGCCACTGGGCCGCCCCGAAGGTGGAGTCCACCCGCGCCTGGAGCGAGGTGGCCGCGGCCTACGGGCTGATCGGCGGCTCCGCCGCGGCCGAGGAGGGCCGCCGCAAGGCCCAGGACGCCAAGAAGGAGTACGGCCCCGTGGTCGAGCGCGGGGCGCGGAAGGCCGGCGAGGCCGTCGCGCACCAGTACGGGCTGCTGGCCCCCGCCGTCGCCAAGGGCGTGGACACCGTCCAGGACTTCCTCGAGCACCTGCAGGCCCAGGCGCAGGACGCCGGCCACGAGGTGCAGCAGCAGTTCGCCGCGGCGCGCAAGGACGCTGAGAAGGCCGCGAAGAAGGGCCGCCGTCGTGGGGGCCGCAAGGCCAAGCAGCTGCGCCGGGACGGCCGCCAGGCCGCCAAGGGCCTGCGCAAGGACGCGAAGAAGGCCGCCAAGGGCGCCCGCAAGGACGCGCAGCGGTCCGCCGCCCTGTTCAGCGACCGTGCCGGCCAGGCCAAGGACGCCGCCGCGGCGGGCGGCCTGACCCTCGCCGGCCTCCTCGCCACGGGTCTGTCCGCGCTGCAGGAGCAGGGCGGGAAGGTGGCCCCGCAGGTGCAGGCCCGCCTGGCCGACGCCGGCGACTACGCCCAGCGCCGCAAGGAGGAGGTCCTCCCCGTGGCCGCCGCCCGCCTGGCCGACGGCGCCGCGCACGCCCGCAAGACCGCCCACGACGTCGAGGTCCCGGACGCCCTGGAGCAGGCCCTGATCAAGCTCACCGGGGACAAGGCGATCGTGAAGCGCCTGCGCAAGGGTGCCGAGCAGTACGCCGGCGCGGCCGAGAAGGACCTGAACCGTGCCGCCGGTCGCCGGGCCTCCCGCTCGGGCGGCCGCGCCTGGATCGTCGCGGGCATGGCGGCCGCCGCCGCCGGCGCCGGCTACGCCCTGTGGCGCCTGACCAAGCCGGTGCAGGATCCGTGGACCGCCCCGGTCCCGGGCCCGATCACCGCGAACATCCCGGTGGTGGAGGCGAACAACCCCTACGCCCAGCAGCAGAAGGTCGTGGCCGAGGCCGGCTCGGCCGCGGCGGGCCAGGGCGTGCGGGTGGACACCGCCACCCCGGACCCGGTGGCCGCCGCCAACGCGAAGGTGCTGGGCGTCCAGCCCGGGCAGCAGCGCTGACTCGCTTCCCCGCGCCCCGAGCGCGCAGCGGACGGCGCCCGGCCCGCGCATCCTCGGCAGGACCGAGGGGGCGCGGGCCGGCGCGCGTCCGGGCGCAGGTCGGGGCGGGAGCCGGTGGGTCGCCGTCGAACGGGGCGCGGGCCTTGTCCGCCGCCGGGAGCGCGCGGGAGGCTGGGAGCGCCCGGGATCCCGACGCCGGGCGGAGGAGTGATCTGCATGAGCACGACCCTGACCCTCTTCGGCCACTCGGCCGTCCGCCTCGAGAAGGCCGGCCGGCGCCTCGCGTTCGACCCCGGCGCGTTCAGCGACGCGGCGGTCCTGGACGGCGCGGACGCCGTCCTCGTGACGCACGGCCACCCGGACCACGTGGTCCCCGAGCAGCTGGCCCGGGCGTTGGCCGGCACGGAGGCGCACGTGTGGGCGCCACGGGACCTCACGGGGCCGCTGGCGGAGGCGGGGCTCGACGCCGGACACGTGCACACGGCCGTGCCCGGGGAGACGTTCGAGGCCGCCGGCTTCCGGGTGGAGGTGCTCGGCGGGGAGCACGCGGTGATCCACGCCGAGGTCCCGCGCCCGGTCAACGTGTCCTACCTCGTGGACGGGGCCGTGCTGCACCCCGGCGACTCGTTCACGGTGCCGGACGCCGACGTCGAGGTGCTCCTGCTGCCCGCCGCGGCGCCGTGGCTGCGCATCGCGGACGTGGTGGACCAGATGCGGGCCATCGCGGCGACGCACACCCGCCCCATCCACGACGGCATCCTCAGCGAGGACGGCAAGGGCGTGGTGGATCGGGTGCTCTCGGGTCTCGCCGAGGGCGTGACCGACTACCGGCGCCTGGCCCCCGGGGAGCCCTGGACGTTCTGAGGCACGGGGAGGCGACGGCGGCCGCCCCGGGGCCGGTCACCAGCTGAGGGTGATCTCCAGCTCGGCGTCGCCGCCGTCCTCGACCTCGAGCTCCACCTCGAGGCCCACGCGGTCCGGGACGGTGACGACGACGTCGCGGCCGCCGTGCTCGACCCGCACCTCGTTCTGCCGGGAGAGCTGGTCGGCGAGGTCGCGCAGGCGTGCGGCGGCCTGCTCGCGGCTGAGGGTCTGCTGCTGCTCGTGCTCGAAGAGGTCCTTGCCCATGGCACCGACGGTAGTCGGTGGGCGGGGTGCGCGCGACGGACGGGCCCCGGCGCGGCCGACGCCGGGGCCCGTGCGGGTCAGCGGGACGTGGCCGGGGCGAGGGCGGGATCGTCGTCGCGGTGGATCTCGAAGCCGGGTGCCCGGTAGGTGGGCTCCCGGCGCTTGAGGGCGCGGATGACGAGCAGGGTCACCGGCACGATGAGGATCTCCACGAGCGTCTTGTACGCGAAGCCGGTCACCGTGTAGTTCGCCAGTTCCAGCAGCGAGATGGTGCCGGCGTAGGCGATGGTGCAGAAGATCAGGGTGTCGAAGAACTGGCCGACCACGGTGGAGAGGATGAGCCGGAACGCCACGTGCCGTTCCTTCATGCGCTCCTTGAGGCGGACCACGATGGACGCGTTGAGCAGGGAGCCCACGAGGAACGCGACGAAGCCGGCCACGGTGATCCGCAGCATGGGCGCGAGGGCCTGGTCCCACACCTCGAAGCCCTCGACGGGCGTGGTCCAGGAGACCACCGTGTAGGTGAGGGCGGCGAGCACGAGCATCGCGAAGCCGAGGACGATGGCGCGGCGGGCCCGGCGCCAGCCGTACACCTCGGCGAGGATGTCGCCGACGATGTACGCGAACGGGAACAGGAAGGCGCCGCCGTCGAAGATGAGGGGGCCGCCGTCGTAGAAGAGGTCCGAGATGACCGGGACGGTGGGGCCGTAGAAGAGCTTGGCCGCGGTGACGCCGGAGAGGATGAGGAGGGCGATGAAGACGCCCACGAAGATGTCGTAGTAGCTCGCGGGCACCCGGGCGTAGGCCGGGGTGCCCTGCCCAGGGGCGGGTCGGTCGGGGGACGGGGTGTCGATGGTGGTGTTCACCGGACCATCCAACACCACGCACGACGACGGCGGGCACGGTGGGCGGGTCCGGCGGCGGGGGTTCGGGGCAGGCCATCCCCGTCCCTCCGTGGGCAGAAACGCCCTCTCTTCTGCCCACGGGGCCCGAAGTCCTGCGGTTTGTGCCCCAGGAGCCCCCGGGTCGCCGGTTTCTGCCCACGGTGCCGGCGCCGGCGGCCACCCTGGGCATACGAAAGGGCCCGGGAGTCTCACGACTCCCGGGCCCTTCTTCGGTGGAGGCAAGGGGACTCGAACCCCTAACCCCCTGCTTGCAAAGCAGGTGCGCTACCAATTGCGCCATGCCCCCGTGAGGACCGGTCAGTCCTCCGGTGCCGGCTCGACGCCGTCGGCGTCCTCCGGCAGGTCGTCCGTGGCCGTGGCCCAGACGTCCTTCCCCGCACTGTTCTCCCGCCAGAGACGCGCCCCATAGGCGGCTGCCGCGGCGCTGACCACGAGGGCCACGCGTGCCAGTCGACCCATGGGAAGACCTCCGGAGACGAACGGAGCCCCAGCGGACCGGGGCTCTGTGTGGTGGGAGTGGGCGTACCAAGACTTGAACTTGGGACCTCTTCGTTATCAGCGAAGCGCTCTAACCGCCTGAGCTATACGCCCTCACCGTCGCTCACGGCTGACGCCGTTCACAACAGGAGATGACTGTACAGGAACGCCGACGCCCCGCGCAAATCCGCGCGGGGCGTCGTCGAGGGTCTGCTCAGTCGTCCGTCAGCGTGACGCCGAGGCCGCCCACGAGGCTCGCGCAGAGGTTGTAGAGCAGCGCGGCCACGGTGGCCAGGGCGGTCAGCAGGATGACGTTGACCACGGCCAGCACGGTGGCCAGCGAGGTCACGGTGCTCAGCGGGGCCAGGGACGCCACGGTGTAGCGCCCGGCCTCGGAGCCGAGCACGGTGCCGATCACGTCGTTGACCCTGTCGAAGATCCCGAGGACGTCGGACAGCGAGTACAGCGCCACCGCCGCCACCACCGTGAGGATGCCCAGCGCCACCGAGAGCAGGAACGCCAGCTTCAGCACGGACCACGGGTCCACCCGGGTCAGGACCAGGCGGGCGCGGCGCACCTTGGCCTTCGGGACGGCGCGGACCAGGTCCTCCTGCGAGGACCCGCTGGCCTTGCGCACCGGACGGCCGGACCGCGGCTCGGCGGCCTTCCCGGTGCTCCGTCCCTGGCCGGGACGCGACGACGCGGACGTGCTCACTGCTCTCCTCCGTCTGCACCCTCACCGGCGTCCTGCGTCAGGGCGTCCTCCGGTGCGGCTACGGGGTCGGTCGGGTCGATGTCTGCGTCCAAGGGTACATCCGGCCCCGCCTCGGCCTCGGCGTCCGCCTTCGCCTCCATCTCCTGCTCGTTGTTCAGGGTGACGGCGACGATCCGGTCCCGCTTGTCCGGCTTGGCGAAGATCACGCCCATCGTGTCGCGGCCCTTGGCCGGCACGCCGGCGACGGCGGAGCGCACCACCTTGCCCGAGGCCATCACCACGAGGACCTCCTGGTCCTCGCGCACCACGAGACCGCCGGCGAGCTCGCCGCGGTCGTCCACGAGCTTGGCGACCTTGATGCCGAGGCCGCCGCGGTTCTGCAGGCGGTACTCGTCCACGTGGGTGCGCTTGGCGAAGCCGCCGTCCGTGACGGTGAAGACGTAGCCGTCCTCCTCCACCACGTCCATCGTCAGCAGGGAGTCGTCGTCGCGGAACTTCATGCCGGTCACGCCCGAGGTCGCACGGCCCATGGGACGCAGCGCCTCGTCCGTGGCGGTGAACCGCAGGGACTGGCCCTTGTGCGAGATCAGGATGAGGTCGTCGTCGGGCGAGACCACGCGGGCCGAGACCAGCTCGTCCCCCTCGCGCAGCTTGATGGCGATCAGGCCGGCGGTGCGGTTCGTGTCGTAGTCCAGCAGCGGCGTCTTCTTCACGAGGCCGCCGCGCGTGGCGAGCACGAGGTACGGGGCCCGGCCGTAGTCCACGAGCGGCTGGATCTGGGCGATCCGCTCGTCCGGCTGGAACGCGAGCAGGTTGGCCACGTGCTGGCCCTTCGCGTCGCGGCCGGCCTCGAGCAGCTCGTACGTCTTGATGCGGTACACGCGGCCGAAGTTCGTGAAGAACAGCAGCCAGTGGTGCGTGGACACGGTCAGGAAGTGCTCGACGACGTCGTCGCCGCGCAGCGTCGCCCCGCGCACGCCCTTGCCGCCGCGCGCCTGGGACCGGTACTGGTCGATCCGGGTGCGCTTGACGTAGCCGCCGCGGGTGATGGAGACGACCATCTCCTCCTCGGGGATCAGGTCCTCGATGGACATGTCCCCGTCGAAGCCGGCCATGATCTCGGTGCGGCGGTCGTCGCCGTGCTTGGCCACGATCTCGGCGAGCTCCTCGGAGATGACCTCGCGCTGACGCTGCGGGGACTCCAGGATCCGGTTGTACTCGGCGATCTTCGCCATGAGGTCGTCGTACTCGTCCTGGATCTTCTGGGACTCCAGGGCGGCGAGCTGGCGCAGCTGCATCTGCAGGATGGCCTGGGCCTGGACGTCGTCGATGTCCAGGAGCTCCTTGAGGGCCTCGCGGGCCACGTCCGCCGAGGCCGAACGGCGGATGGTCGCGATGACCTCGTCCAGCATGTCCAGGGCCTTGAGCAGGCCGCGCAGGATGTGCGCGCGCTCCTCGGCCTTGCGCTTGCGGAACGCGGTGCGGCGCACGATCACGTCGATCTGGTGCTTCACCCAGTGGTGCACGAAGCCGTCCAGGGACAGGGTGCGCGGCACGCCGTCCACGAGCGCGAGCATGTTGGCCGAGAAGTTCGACTGCAGCTCGGTGTGCTTGTAGAGGTTGTTCAGCACCACCTTGGCGACGGCGTCGCGCTTGAGCACGATCACCAGGCGCTGGCCGGTGCGGCCGGAGGTCTCGTCGCGCATGTCCGCGATGCCGCTGATCTTGCCGTCCCGCACCATCTCCGCGATCTTCGCGGCGAGGTTGTCCGGGTTGGTCATGTAGGGCAGCTCGGTGACCACGAGGCACGTGCGGCCCTGGATCTCCTCCACGTTGACCACGGCGCGCATGGTGATGGGGCCGCGGCCGGTCCGGTAGACCTCCTCGATGCCCTTGCGGCCCAGGATCTGGGCGCCCGTGGGGAAGTCGGGGCCGTGCACGCGGGCCAGGAGCGCCTCGAGCAGCTCCTCGCGGGTGGCCTCGGGGTGCTCGAGGTACCACTGCACGCCCGCGGCCACCTCGCGCATGTTGTGCGGCGGGATGTTCGTGGCCATGCCGACGGCGATGCCCGAGGAGCCGTTGACCAGCAGGTTCGGGTACCGGGCGGGCAGGACGACGGGCTCCTGCTGCTTGCCGTCGTAGTTGTCCTGCATGTCGACGGTGTCCTCGTCGATGTCCCGGACCATCTCCATGGCCAGCGGGGCCATCTTGGTCTCGGTGTAGCGCTGGGCGGCCGCGCCGTCGTTGCCCGGGGAGCCGAAGTTGCCCTGGCCGAGCGCCAGCGGGTAGCGCTGGACCCAGTCCTGGATGAGGCGCACGAGGGCGTCGTAGATCGCGGTGTCGCCGTGCGGGTGGTAGTTGCCCATCACGTCGCCCACCACGCGGGCGGACTTGTTGAACGCGCGGTCCGGGCGGTAGCCGCCGTCGTACATCGCGTAGAGCACGCGACGGTGCACGGGCTTGAGGCCGTCGCGCACGTCCGGCAGCGCGCGGCCGACGATCACGGCCATCGCGTAGTCCAGGTACGAGCGCTTCATCTCCGACTCGAGGTCGACGGGCTCGACCTTGTCGGCGGCGCCCTCGGGGAGCACGTAGTGCTCGACCTCGATGTCCAGGCCGGTCTGCGGGGGCTGCGGGGTCGGGGCGCCCTCGACGGGCTCGTCCGGGGTCTGGGGGGTGGTCTCGTCGCTCACGCGGGTCCTCTCGTGCTCCCCGCGACGGCGGGGAGGGTGGTCGGCTCAGGCAGGTCTGCGGGTCCGGCTCAGACGTCCAGGAAGCGGATGTCCTTGGCGTTCTGCTGGATGAAGGAGCGGCGGGACTCCACGTCCTCGCCCATGAGCACCGAGAACACCTGGTCGGCCGCGGCGGCGTCGTCCATGGTCACCTGCCGCAGCACGCGGTTGTCCGGGTCCATGGTGGTCTCCCACAGCTCGGAGTAGTTCATCTCACCCAGACCCTTGTAGCGCTGGATGCCGTTCTCCTTGGGCAGGCGGCGCCCCTTGGCCTGGCCGGCCTCGATGAGGGCGTCACGCTCCCGGTCGGTGAACGCGAAGTCGTGCTCGGCGTTGGTCCACTTGAGGCGGTACAGCGGCGGCTGCGCCAAATAGACGTACCCGTGCTCCACCAGCGGCTTCATGAAGCGGAAGAGCAGCGTGAGCAGCAGGGTGCGGATGTGCATGCCGTCCACGTCGGCATCGGCCATGAGCACGATCTTGTGGTACCGCGCCTTCTCGATGTCGAACTCCTCACCGATGCCGGTGCCGAAGCTCGAGATGAGCGCCTGCACCTCGGTGTTGGCGAGGATCTTGTCCAGGCGGGCCTTCTCGACGTTCAGGATCTTGCCGCGGATGGGCAGGATGGCCTGGTTGAAGGGGTTGCGCCCGGCGATGGCCGAACCGCCGGCGGAGTCACCCTCGACGATGAAGACCTCGGAGACCGTGGGGTCGTTGCTCTGGCAGTCCTTGAGCTTGGCGGCCAGACCGCCGGACTCGAGCAGGCCCTTGCGGCGGGTGGCCTCGCGGGCCTTGCGGGCGGCCATGTGCGCCTGGGCGGCCTGCACGGCCTTGCCCACGATGGCCTTGCCCTCCGACGGATGGGCCTCCAGCCAGTGGCCCAGCTGGTCGGCCATCGCGCGCTGCACGAAGCCCTTGACCTCGGAGTTGCCCAGCTTGGTCTTGGTCTGGCCCTCGAACTGCGGCTCGCCGAGCTTCACGGAGATGACGGCGGTCAGGCCCTCGCGGACGTCGTCACCGGTGAGGTTGTCGTCCTTGTCCTTGAGCAGGCCCTGCTTGCGCGCGAAGTCGTTGATCATCTTCGTCAGCGCCGCACGGAAGCCCTCCTCGTGGGTGCCGCCCTCGTGCGTGTTGATCGTGTTGGCGTAGGTGTGGACCGACTCGTTGTACGCCGTCGTCCACTGCATCGCGACCTCGACGGAGAGGTAACGCTCGGTGTCCTCGGCCTCGAACGCGATGATGTCCTCGTTGACGACCTCGGCCGAGTCACCATCGAGGCGGCGCAGCTGCTCCACGAGGTCGCGGCGCTTGCGGTCCAGCCTCTCCGGGATGACGACCTCCATGTGGACCGTCAGGTCACCCGCGCCACCACCGCGGACGCGGGGCATGCCGCGCCCGGTGAGGGTGACGGTGTGGCCGGGCTGCGTGCCGGCCGGGATCTCGATCTGCAGGGGTTCGCCCACCACCGTCTCG
>ERZ941671.271-NODE-271-length-21865-cov-6.823475_pt1 | contig 21865 bp, 16 predicted proteins | sample MGYA00521093_ERZ941671 | MGnify/ENA primary metagenome ERZ941671 (study PRJEB32759, sample SAMN07749878) | skin metagenome | biome: transportation; feature: city; material: polyester macromolecule | host: Homo sapiens | place: Hong Kong:MOS line | collected... | reverse complement strand
TTCCTCGACCTCGGCCTCGCCGCGGACCAGCCGGTCCATGACCCGCATCATCCAGCCGGTGCCCTCGCGGCAGGGCGTGCACTGGCCGCAGCTCTCGTGCTTGAAGAACTTCGACAGCCGCCAGATCGCCTTGATGACGTCGGTGGACTTGTCCATGACAATGAGATTGTCCGCAAGGCACAGGCGAATGCTGGTGTTGATGGCAGGGAGCTCTCTGAATTCACAAAACCACTGGAAATCGTCAAGCTATTAGGACACGGGAGCTATGCTGTTGTGTATCTCGTTCGTGAAGTGATTTCAAGTTACGACACTTCAACTTTGTTCCCTTTGCCTTGTGTACCGTCAGTCACTTCGTCTGGGTCGTCGCCCTCACTTCCAACTAACGTAGACAAAGCAACGACAACAGCAGCAAATGCTCACCAAGCACAACATGTCGATACTGCTGCACTAGATTCGTGTATTGATGACTATGCATCTGTCCACTCATATGTTGCGCCTCCATCCAATCAGGCTAACGATTCGCCGAAGGAGTATGCGCTGAAGTGCCTATCGAAAAGGAATCTGACGCCGGATCATCTCGACCGGCACGGCACGCTGGAAGCCTATGCGGCGATCAAGGAGCGGCTGGTCGCGGGCGTCCAGCAGGGCGGCACTGCGATCACCGGCGTCGACGATATCTGGTGCCGCAACATCGCCGACCGGCTCGATCGCGCCGGCAAGCGCGTGGTGCGCATCTCGGTGAAAAACCCGCTGCCGGACGGTCTCTATGTCGAGCACGAGACCATCGTGCGCGCACAGGGCGCGGCGCGCAGCGAGATCGCGCGTCTCGGCGGCATCGGCTCGTTGCGCGGCCTGCACAATGCGCAGAATGCTGCCTGCGCCGCGGCCTGCGCGCTGGCGATGGGCATCGCCACCGACGTGTTGCAGAACGGCCTGCGCAGCTTCCCGGGCCTGGCGCATCGCATGGAGCAGGTCGGCCGTCGTGGCCACGTGCTGTTCGTCAACGACTCCAAGGGCACCAACGCGGACGCGGCCGCGCATGCGCTGTCGTCGTTCGCCGACATCTACTGGATCGCCGGCGGCAAGCCGAAGGCCGGCGGCATCACCGGCCTATCGGAATATTTCCCGCGTATCCGCAAGGCCTATCTGATCGGCGAGGCGGCGGCTGAATTCTCCGGCACGCTCGGCGAGCGCGTCCCGCATGAGATGTCCGGCACGCTCGACGTCGCGGTCGCCAGCGCCGCGCGCGATGCCGAAGCATCGGGGCTCGCGGAAGCCGTCGTGCTGCTGTCACCGGCCTGCGCCTCGTTCGACCAGTACCGCAATTTCGAAATCCGCGGCAGCGCCTTCCGCGACATCGTCCAGGCGCTGCCCGGCGTCAAGCCGGTGGTGTGACCGGCGTTGCGCCAATGTCGCGCCGCCGTCATTCCGGGGCGTGCGCAGCACGAGCCCGGAATCCATTGAACCACACATCCTGCGGCCGAACGGATTGCGGGCTCCCGCTTCGCGAGCCCCGGAATGACGGCGATGTCGCGCGCCGCGACTTCCAAAGCTCTCCCTCAAAAGTTACCCAACCCGTTAACCCCTTGGAAACCATCCTGCGCCACGAATGGACGTTATCTCTGCCATCTGGGGACGCCCATGCTCGCCCGTGACCAACGCACCCCGTTCTCGGACTGGTGGTGGACCGTCGACAAGTTGCTGCTGTTGGCGATCGCCGCGTTGATGCTGGCTGGCGTCATCCTGTCGCTGGCGGCGAGCCCGCCGGTCGCGACCCGGATCGGGCTCGATCCGTTCCACTTCTTCAACCGCCACGTCATGTTCCTGGTGCCGTCGCTGATCGTGCTGATCGGGGTGTCGTTCATGACGCCGCGGCAGATCCGGCGCACCGCGCTGATCGTGTTCGCGATCTCGATCGCGCTGATCGTGCTGACGCTCCTGGTCGGGCCCGAGGTCAAGGGCTCGCGTCGTTGGATCACGCTGCTCGGCGTCAACATCCAGGCCTCCGAAGCCGCCAAGCCGTCCTTCGTCATCGTGGCGGCCTGGCTGTTCGCGGAATCGACCAAGCGGCCGGAAATGCCGGCGACCTCGATGGCGTTGGTGCTGCTGATGATGCTGGTGACGCTGCTGGTGATGGAGCCCGACTTCGGCCAGACCATGCTGATCCTCACCGTGTGGGGCGCGCTGTTCTTCATCGCGGGCATGCGGATGATCTGGGTGTTCGGGCTCGCCGGCGCCGCCGGCGCCGGACTGTTCGGCGCCTATCTGCTGGTGCCGCACGTTGCCGGCCGCATCAAGCGCTTCATGAATCCCGCCTCCGGCGACACCTTCCAGGTCGACACCGCGATGGAGGCGTTCTGGAACGGCGGCTGGTTCGGGCTCGGGCCGGGCGAGGGCATCGCCAAACGCAGCCTGCCGGACAGCCACACCGACTTCGTGTTCGCGGTCGCGGCGGAGGAGTTCGGCATCATCCTCTGCCTGATGCTGGTCGCGCTGTTCGGCTTCATCGTGATCCGCACGCTGACCCGCGCCTACGCCACCGAGGACATGTTCTCGCGCTTCGCGGCTTCGGGGCTTGCGATCCTGTTCGGTGTGCAGGCGACGATCAACATGGCGGTCAATCTGCAACTGATCCCGGCCAAGGGCATGACGCTTCCGTTCATCTCCTATGGCGGCTCGTCATTCGTCTCGCTCGCCTATGGCGTCGGCATGATGCTGGCGCTGACGCGGCAGCGGCCGCGCACCGAGATCGAATCGATGGAGGGTGCCAGCACGCAGCGCGCCTACGCGTAGGTGACTGTGACTGCGGCGTCGGTTATCTGGAAACCATGGACAACGCGCCCCTGATTCTGCTGGCGGCCGGCGGCACCGGCGGCCATTTGTTCCCGGCCGAAGCGCTCGCCGTGGAGCTGATCAGGCGCGGCCTGCGTGTCCGGCTCGCGACCGACGGCCGCGCGCTGCGCTATTCCGGCCTGTTCGGCCGGGACAGCATCGATCTGGTGCCGAGCGCCACCGTGCGCAGCCGCAACCCGATCTCGCTTGCACAAACCGTGCTGATGCTCGGCTACGGCACGCTGGTGGCCGCCAACCTGGTGCGTCGGCTGAAGCCTGCGGCCGTCGTCGGCTTCGGCGGCTACCCAACCCTGCCGCCGCTGATGGCGGCGCGTCTGCTCGGCGTGCCCTGCATCATCCATGATGCCAATGCGGTGCTCGGCCGCGCCAACCGCTTCCTCTCCGGCCGCGTCAATGCGATCGCAACCTCGCTGCCCGGCGTGCTCGATCGCGATCCGGCGCTGGCCGGCAAGGCGACCACCGTCGGCACGCCGATGCGGCCGGCGATCCTGGCCGCCGCCGCAGTGAAATACACGCCGCCCGAGGTCGACGGGCCGTTGCGCCTGCTCGTCGTCGGCGGCAGCCAGGGCGCGCGGGTGATGAGCGATATCGTGCCGCCTGCGATCGAGCAGCTCGAACCTGCATTATGGAGCCGGCTGATCGTCACCCAGCAGGTGCGCGAAGAGGACATGGCGCGGGTGCGCGCGGTCTACGACCGCCTCAAGATCAACGCCGAGCTCGCGCCGTTCTTCGCCGATCTGCCGGCGCGGCTGGCCTCGAGCCAGCTCGTGATCTCGCGCTCCGGCGCCGGCACCGTCGCCGAGCTCGCCGCGATCGGGCGTCCGTCGATCCTGGTGCCGCTGCCGGGTGCGATCGATCAGGACCAGTTCGCCAATGCCGGCGTGCTGTCGCAGGCGAATGGCGCGCTGCGTATCAAGCAGAGCGACTTCACGCCGGAACGGCTGGCGAGCGAGATCTCGGCCTTCGCCGCCGAGCCCCAGAGGCTGACCGCGATGGCGGAGGCCGCGCGCGGTGTCGGACGGCTCGACGCCGCCGAGCGGCTCGCCGACCTGGTCGCGAAGGTGGCCGGGATTTGATGTGCCAATCCGGCAGGACGCCGGGGGAGACTCGAGCATGACGGGCCTGTTGATTCACTCCGTCTCTGAATTCTCGGATCTGATCCTTGAGGCGTTGCGCCTCGCGGATGCGCGCGACATCGTCGAGATCGGTGCGGAGTATGGCGGCATGTCGGCGCTGCTCGCCGATCACTGCCGCATCCGCGGCGGCCAGCTCACCAGCGTCGATCCCGCGCCGAAGCGCGAATTCCTCGATTGGGTGGCGACCAGTCCGGATGTGCGTCACGTTGCAAAGACCAGTCTCGAAGCATTCGGCGAACTGGATGCACCCGATGCCTGGATCGTCGATGGCGACCACAACTGGTACACCGTCTATCACGAGCTGCGGCAGATCGAGGCGATCAGCCGCCGCGTCGGCAAGCCGGTGCTGGCGTTCCTGCACGATGTCGGCTGGCCCTGCGGGCGGCGCGACATGTATTATGCGCCCGAACAGATTCCGGCCGAGCATCGCCATCCGCACAGTTTCGATGCAGGCGCAATGTTGGATCGCCCGGCGCTGGTCGAGGGCCGCGGATTTCGCGGCGGGGGCCTTGCCGCATTCGCCAACGTCTCCGGCGGCGCGCGTAATGGCGTGATGACCGCGATCGACGACTTCCTGGCCGAGCAGCTCGCGCAGGGCAGGGAGTTCGGCTTCGCCGAGATCCCGGCCGTGTTTGGTCTCGGCGTGCTGTTCGACATGAACGCCGCCTGGAGTGGGCAGCTCGCCGAACTCGTGCTGCCCTATCACCAGAACAAGCTGCTGCGCGTGCTCGAGACCAACCGGCTGCGCAACTATCTTCGCGTCATCGAGATGCAGGACGAGGCCGCGGCGCGCGCTGCGCGGCCGGGAGCGGCATAGGCGGCGAGGATGCTCCTGATGTCGGATCGCGACCATTGGCCGGTAGCTGACAACAGCGACATTTCCGCGGCCGAAGACCGGAAAAAGCCCTTGTCACGCATGGGAAAAGCGGGGCATCCAGTGGTCTGCGCTGCCGATTTGAGCCGCGCGAAGAAGCTGGATCGATCGCCCCGTGGTGAAGCCCGCATTGGGCAGACGATGAGATCAGGAACCGGATCATGAGACTGCCGCGCGAGATCGGACCCATTCATTTCGTCGGGATCGGCGGCATAGGCATGAGCGGCATCGCCGAGGTGCTGATCAATCTCGGCTACACCGTGCAGGGCTCGGACGCATCGGACAATTACAATCTCGACCGGCTGCGCAAGAAGGGCGCCAAGGTTTCGGTCGGCCACGCCGCCGAGAATGTCGACGGCGCCGCGGTCGTCGTGGTCTCGACCGCGATCAAGCGCGACAATCCCGAATTGATGGCGGCGCGCGCGCGGCGCGTTCCGGTGGTGCGGCGCGCCGAGATGCTGGCGGAATTGATGCGGCTGAAGAGCTGCGTCGCGGTCGCCGGCACCCATGGCAAGACCACGACGACGACGATGGTGGCGACCTTGCTCGACGCCGGCGGGCTCGATCCGACCGTGATCAATGGCGGCATCATCAATGCCTATGGGTCCAATGCGCGGCTCGGGGCCGGCGACTGGATGGTGGTCGAAGCCGATGAGAGCGACGGCACCTTCCTGAAGCTGCCGTCCGATGTCGTGATCGTCACCAACATCGATCCCGAGCACCTCGATCACTTCAAGACCTTCGAGGCGATCCAGGATGCGTTCCGTAATTTCGTCGAGAACGTTCCGTTCTACGGCTTCGCCGTGATGTGCACCGATCACCCCGTGGTGCAGGCGCTGGTCGGCAGGATCGAGGATCGCCGCATCATCACCTATGGGCAGAACCCGCAGGCCGATGCGCAGCTGCTGGACCTCACGCCGATGGGCGGCGGCTCGAAATTCAAGGTGGCGATCCGCGATCGCAAGACCGGCGCGACGCATGAGATTGCCGACATCATGCTGCCGATGCCGGGACGGCATAATGCGTCCAACGCAACCGCGGCGATCGCGGTCGCGCATGAGCTTGGCGTGTCCGACGACATCATCCGCCAGGCGATGGCCGGCTTCGGCGGCGTCAAGCGGCGCTTCACCAAGACCGGCGAGACCAACGGCGTCACCGTGATCGACGATTACGGCCATCACCCGGTCGAGATCGCGGCCGTGCTGAAGGCCGCGCGCGAATCCACCAACGGCAAGATCATCGCCGTGGTGCAGCCGCATCGCTACACCCGCCTGCAATCGTTGTTCGAGGAATTCTGTACCTGCTTCAACGATGCCGATGCGGTTGTGGTGGCGGAGGTCTATGCGGCCGGCGAGGCGCCGATCCCGGGCATCGACCGCGACCACTTCGCCGCCGGCCTGCGCGCCCACGGTCATCGCAACGTTGTCCCGCTGCCGAACGCCGGCGAACTCGCCAAGATCGTGCACGGCCTCGCCAAGTCCGGCGACCTCGTGGTCTGCCTCGGCGCCGGCAACATCACGCAATGGGCCTACGCCTTGCCGGGCGAATTGAAGGGGCTGGGGTGATGGAAGTCTCCTGTTCATCCCCGTCATGGCCGGGCTTGTCCCGGCCATCCACGTCTTCACTGCACTATCGAGTCGTAGAGGTCGTCCCAGTTTGGGTTTGTCACGATAATCTTGCGGACTTTCCAAGCGCGAGGCCAATGCTTGATAGTATGTTCGCGCTGAATGGCAGTGCGGATATCGTCAAATTGCTCGAAGTAGACCAGCTGCTTCAGTCCGTAGCGTTTGGTAAATCCATCAACAAAGCCCGAACGATGCTCGAATATCCGGCGGACGAGATCGCTTGTCACTCCGACGTACAGCACGCCGTTCGGACGATTGGTCAGAAAATAGACGTATCCACCTGTCATGCGGAGATACTGCAAGACGTGGATGGCCGGGACAAGCCCGGCCATGACGGATGGAGAGGTCATATATGACCTTCCCCGACATCACGCCCGACCTGAAAGCCGCGCTGCCGGAGCTGCGTGGGCGGTTGCTCGCCAACCAGTCGATGGCCGAACTGACCTGGTTTCGCGTCGGCGGTCCGGCGCAGGTGCTGTTCACGCCGGCCGATGAGGATGATCTCGCTTATTTCCTGAAGCGCCTGCCGCAGGAGCTGCCGGTCTATGTCGTCGGCGTCGGCTCCAATCTGATCGTGCGCGACGGCGGCATGCCTGGGGTCGTGATCCGGCTCGCGCCGCGCGCGTTCGGTGAGACCAGCGCGGCCGGCGAGGTCGTCAGCGCCGGCGCTGCGGCGCTCGACAAGCGCGTCGCGGAAACGGCGGCGGCCGCTGGCATCGGCGGCATGGAGTTCTTCTTCGGCATTCCCGGCACGGTCGGCGGCGCGCTGCGCATGAACGCCGGCGCCAATGGCGGCGAGACCAAGGACGTGCTGGTGGAGGCGACCGGCATCGGCCGCGACGGCACCAAGCGTGTGTTCGGCAATGCCGACATGAAGTTCGTCTATCGCAACAGCGGCGTCGATCCGTCTGTTGTGTTCACCTCGGCGCGCTTCCGCGGCAGCATCACCGATCCGGATGCGATCCGTGCCCGCATGAACGAGGTGCAGACCCATCGCGAGACCGCGCAGCCGATCCGCGAAAAGACCGGCGGCTCGACCTTCAAGAATCCACCCGGCAACAGCGCCTGGAAACTGATCGACGCCGCCGGCTGCCGCGGCCTCAAGGTCGGCGGCGCGCAGGTGTCGGAGCTGCACTGCAATTTCCTGATCAACACCGGCAACGCCACCGGGCACGATATCGAAACCCTTGGCGAGACGGTGCGTGAACGGGTCAAGCAAACCAGCGGCATCGAGCTGCACTGGGAAATCAAGCGGATCGGGAATTCATCGTAGTCGTCATTCCGGGATGGCTCGAAGGGCCAGGCCCGCAATCCATAACCACGATCGTGAGTATGGATTCCGGGCTCTCGCTTCGCTAGCCCCGGAATGACGGAGATAGCGAAGACAGGCAAAAGAACATGCAGGTGACCATTCTGTTCGGCGGCACCAACAAGGAGCGGCTGGTCTCGGTGGCGAGCACGCAGGCGCTGCACCGCGCACTGCCCGACGCCGAGCTCTGGTTCTGGGACGTCGACGACACCGTGCACGCGGTGACGTCGGAGAAGTTGCTCGGCCATGCGCGGCCGTTCGAGGTCGACTTCAAGCCGGACGGAAGCGGCATCACGCTCGAGCAGGCGCTCGACAAGGCGGGTGCCGAGCAGCGGGTGCTGGTGTTCGGCCTGCACGGCGGCCGCGCCGAGAATGGCGAGTTGCAGGCGATGTGCGAGATGCGCGGCGTCGCGTTCACCGGCTCCGGCTCGGCGTCGTCGCATCTGGCGTTCGACAAGCCGTCGGCGAAGCGCTTCGCCGCGATCGCCGGCCTCAACGCGCCGCAGGGCATCGGCGTCGAGCAGATCGACGACGCCTTTGCCCAATACGGCAAGCTGATCGCAAAACCCGCGAAGGACGGATCGAGCTACGGGCTGATCTTTGTCAACGCGAAGCAGGATCTCGTCGCGGTGCGCAATGCCGCCAGGCACGAGGAGTATCTGATCGAGCCGTTCGTGTCGGGCGTGGAGGCGACCTGCGGCGTGCTCGAGCAATCCGACGGTGCGGTGTTCGCGCTGCCGCCGATCGAGATCGTGCCGGGGGAAGGCGCGTTCGACTACACAGCCAAATACCTTCTGAAGTCGACCCAGGAGATCTGCCCCGGCCGCTTCGCGCCCGACATCACCGCCGCGATCATGGACCATGCGCTGCGGGCGCACCGCGCGTTGTCGTGCGGCGGCTACTCGCGCAGCGACTTCATCGTCTCGGCCAATGGCCCGGTCTATCTCGAGACCAACACGCTGCCGGGGCTGACCGCGGCATCACTGTACCCTAAGGCCTTGAAAGCACAGGGCATTGCCTTTGCCGACTTCCTCAATGACCAGATCGAGCTCGCTCGCCGCCGTGTCCGACGGTAGGCTGGTGCGGTGGGAACCGGGCCGGCCCGGCCGGATGGAACCCGGGCGCTGTTGCTAAAATGCTAACGAGTTCGCGGCAAAGTACTCACAGCGTTGATCAAAACACGCTCCAGGCCGAAGTCATTTACCGTTTGTTTACCAGGAAGCCCGAAGGTTAACGCTGGCGGCGCATGTAGCGCTTGGCTGCCGGGGCGTGAGCTGTCGCGGATTACCGCTTCGAGGATCGCAACCAGGGAACAGGGGGCCACTCTAATCCCACCCGGTTTTGCCGAGACGTGATTGTGCCGGGACCCGCGGGGGTTTCGCGGGCACAACATGTGACGAGTTCGTGCAATGGACGGTGCAGGACGCCTCACCCGATCGGTGCGATCGCTGGGGCCTCAAGCTGACCTGAAAGCAGCCGCTATTGGAGCGGCGGTGCTGTTGCGCGAGTATGTCGGCGCCCATCTCGCACGCCGCCGCCGCCGTCCCGCCAAGCGGCCGCCGGTGATCGATCGCGAGCCGCCGAACCGCTACATCCTGACGGTCGAGCGCTATCTGCCGCGCCGCATCGGCCTGGTCGCGACGCTCGCGATCCTGTTCGGCAGCCTGGGCTTCGGCATCGTCCGCGGCGGTCATGTCGAGGAATTCACCACGGCGCTGAGCGACACCCGCAACGCGCTCGCCAATGCCGCGGGTTTCCGCATCACCACCGTCGGCATCAACGGCCGCAAGCAGCTGAGCCAGGACGAGGTGCTTGCGATCGGCGGCGTCAATGGCCGCTCCTCGCTGCTGTTCCTCGACGCCGACACGGTGCGCGCCAAGCTGAAGGCCAATCCCTGGATCGCGGATGCCACGATCCTCAAGCTCTATCCGGGCCGGTTGCAGATCGACATCGTCGAGCGCACCGCCTTCGCGCTGTGGCAGCAGGACGGCCGCCTGTCGGTGATCGCCTCCGACGGCGCGGTGCTCGAGCCCTACGTGTCGCGCCGCTTCCTCAGCCTGCCGCTGGTGGTGGGCAAGGGCGCCGATACGCGCGCCCACGACTTCCTGGCGCTGCTCGACCGTTACCCGCAGGTGCGTTCGGTGACCAAGGCCGCGATCTTCGTCGGTGAGCGGCGCTGGAATTTGCGGCTCAAGGACGGCCTGGATGTTCGCCTGCCCGAGAACGACGTCGGCAACGCGCTCGCCGCGCTCTCCAAGCTCGACAAGGACGAGAAGCTGTTCTCGCGCGACATCGTCGCCGTCGACATGCGGTTGCCCGATCGGCTGATCGTGCAATTGTCCGAGGACGCCGGCAAGGCGCGCGACGAGCAGTTCAAGGACAAGAAGTCCAAGAAGAAGGCCGGGGACGCCGCATGACCGGTCTTGATCGCAACCTGACCCCGAAGACCCGCCCGATGCAGAAGCGCACCGCGATGGTGGCTTCGCTCGACGTCGGCTCCAGCAAGATCGCCTGCATGATCGCGCGGCTCAGGCCGTCGCCGCCGAACGAAGCGCTGCGCGGCCGCACCCATGCGGTGGAATTGATCGGCTACAGCCAGATCCAGTCGCGTGGCGTCAAGGCCGGCTCGGTGGTCGATCTCGCCGAATGCGAGAAGGCCGTGCGCCATGCCGTGGCGCTGGCCGAGCGCATGGCCAAGGTCCGTGTCGAGTCCGTGCTGCTGTCGGTCTCCGGTGGCAGGCAGCATGGGCAACTGGTTGAAGCCGCGGCCGATATCCGCGGCGGCTCGGTCACCTCCGACGATATCAGCCGGGTCACCTCGGCCGGCATGCGCCACGCTGCCGGCGCCGGCCGCACCGTGTTGCACGCTTTGCCGGTCGGCTACGCGCTCGACGGCGTCAAGGGCATCCGCGATCCCCGGGGCATGGTGGCGCGCCAATTCGGCGTCGACATGAACGTGGTGACCTCGGACGCGACGGTCGCCAAGAACTTGATGCTGGTGGTTGAGCGCTGCCATCTCAACGTCGAAGCCATGGCATCGAGCCCCTATGTCGCCGGCCTGTCGGTGCTCACCGACGACGAGGCCGATCTCGGCGCCGCCGTCGTCGAGATGGGCGCGGGATCGACGACGCTTGCGACCTATTCCGGCGGCCGTCTCGTGCACGCATCGGGATTTGCGCTCGGCGGGCAACACATCACGATGGATCTTGCGCGCGGCATCGGCGCGTGCATTGCGGATGCCGAGCGAATCAAGACGTTATATGGCACGGTGCTGACCGGCGGTTCGGACTCGCGCGAGCTGATGTCCGTTCCCACTGCAGGCGATGATCGGGAGACTCCGCAAATCGTGTCCCGCGCCACGATCGCGAACATTGTCCGGCATCGCGCCGAGGAGATTTTTGAAATGATCCGTGACCGGCTCGCGGATTCCCCCTTCGCGGCAGAGCCGAGGGCGCGCGTCGTGCTGACCGGCGGCGCCTCGCAGCTCACCGGCACCGTCGAGCTCGCCACCCGTATCCTGAACCGTCAGGTCCGCATCGGCCGCCCGCTCGGCTTTGGCCGGCTGCCAAACGAGGCGAAGGGCGCCTCGTTCTCGGTGCCCACGGGCCTGTTGGTCTATCCGCAATACGCTCACCTTGAACATGTCGAACCGCGGCGCACGCGGCAGCTCAGGACAGGGACAGACGGTTACTTCGGAAAGGTCGGACGATGGCTTCGCGAGGGCTTCTGATGACCGCACCCCGGCTCACTGCATTTTCACCAGCTCCCGCGGCCAGCGGCCGGGACGAACCAACGCGCGCATAATCGAGAGAGGCAACCATGGCACTCAATCTGACACCCCCTGACATCAGCGAGCTGAAACCACGGATCACCGTCTTCGGCGTCGGCGGCGCGGGTGGTAATGCCGTCAACAACATGATCACCGCCGGGTTGCAGGGCGTCGACTTCGTCGTCGCCAACACCGACGCGCAGGCGCTGACCATGTCGAAGGCGCAGCGCATCATCCAGATGGGCACCCAGGTCACCCAGGGCCTCGGCGCCGGTTCGCAGCCCGATGTCGGCGCCGCGGCCGCGCAGGAGGTGATGGACGAGCTGCGCGATCATCTCACCGGCGCCAACATGGTGTTCGTCACCGCCGGCATGGGCGGCGGCACCGGCACCGGTGCTGCGCCCGTGATCGCCAAGGCTGCCCGCGAGATGGGGATCCTCACCGTCGGTGTGGTCACCAAGCCGTTCCACTTCGAAGGTCAGCGCCGGATGCGCACCGCCGAGCACGGTATCTCCGAGCTCCACAAGGTGGTCGACACGCTGCTGATCATCCCGAACCAGAACCTGTTCCGGGTCGCCAACGAGAAGACCACCTTCGCCGACGCGTTCGCGATGGCCGACCAGGTGCTGTACTCGGGCGTTGCCTGCATCACCGACCTGATGGTCAAGGAAGGCCTGATCAACCTCGACTTCGCCGACGTCCGCGCCGTGATGCGGGAAATGGGCAAGGCGATGATGGGCACCGGCGAGGCCACCGGCGAGAAGCGCGCGCTGACCGCCGCTGAAGCTGCGATCGCCAACCCGCTGATCGACGACTCGTCGATGAAGGGCGCCCGCGGCCTCCTGATCTCGATCACCGGCGGCAAGGACCTCACGCTGTTCGAGGTCGACGAAGCCGCGACCCGCATCCGTGAAGAGGTCGATGCCGACGCCAACATCATCGTCGGCGCCACCTTCGACGAATCGCTCGACGGCATCATCCGCGTCTCGGTGGTCGCAACCGGCATCGAGCAGGCCGCGATCGCGTCCCGTGCCCAGGCGCCCGCCCAGCAACAGGGCGGCTCGCCGGAGAGCCGGCTGGCCGATCTCACCGCCCGCCTGCGTGCCGACAACCAGCGCATGGCCGAGCGTGCCCAGAAGCTCGAGCCGCCGACCGGCGTGACGGTAGCGCCGATTGCCGCCGCACCCCAGCAGCGTCCCGCCGTCGAGCGCGCCGCGCTCGCCGCGATCGCCGCCGCCGTTGCCCCGGACAGTGCACCGGTTGCTCAGGCGTCGATGCAGCCGGCCTCCTACGGTGACGTCACCGTGCGACCGATCGCCCAGAAGCCCACGCTGTTCCCGGACCACGAGGCAGCCCGGGCCGAGCAGCACGAGCCGATGCCGCCCGAGACCTTCATCCCGCAGGCAGCCGAGCGGTCGCCGGTGCGCGCCCCGCGGATGCCGAAATTCGAGGACCTGCCGATGCCGGCGCAGGCCGAGATCCGTCAGGCCCATGACGGCGAGGCCGAGCACCCGCAGAAGACCCGGCTGTCGCTGCTGCAGCGGTTGGCCAATGTCGGTCTCGGCCGTCGTGACGAGGAGACCGAGCCGCCGATCGCGGCCCGTGCTTCCGGCCCGGCGATGCCCTCGATGCCCTCGATGCCCTCGATGCCGCCGCTGCCCGAGCGCAAGCAGGCCCGCAGCGTTGCTCAGCAGATCTCGGCGAACGAATCGCCGGTATCCGAATATGCGAAGCGCCCAGCTCCGCAGGGATTGGACGCCCATGGCCGTCCAGCACCTGTTGCCCCGGCGCCACAGGGTGATGACCATCTTGATATCCCGGCCTTCCTGCGCCGTCAGGCCAACTGAAGTTTGTTACAACCTTGGCGATGAAGAAGGCCTCGGCGGGGAACCGCCGGGGCCTTCTCCTTTAGGCGCAGAGGCGGTTTCGTTGGGTCAACAACCAACTGATTTTAAATGATTAATTATTCTTTCGGTGGTCAGATGCGCGCTCGCCGAAGACCGTTTTCGCTGTCGCAATTTGGTTAACCTTGGGCCTGAATGCGGCGGAGATGGGGTAACAATCGGTAAAGAAGCGTGAGTTGGCGCGGTTTAGGGCAGTGACTATGGTCTGCCGTGACTTGGGGAGCTCAAGCGAGTCGGCCTTGGGGAAGTTTGGCCACTTGAATTGAGTGAAGTCGGGTAGTGGGCATTATCGAATGAAGTTCAGCCGTCAAACAACGCTTCGGTCGCAAGCCACCGTGACTGGCGTAGGCGTTCATTCTGGTCTTCCTGTCAATCTCACATTGGGACCTGCACCTGTTGATGCGGGTTTTATTTTTGTCCGCACCGGTCTCGATGGTGCCGACCGCGAAGTCGCCGCGACCGCTGACGCTGTGATCGCAACCGAGTTTGCGACGGTGCTGGGTGACCGCGAAGGGCCGCTGGTCTCGACCGCTGAGCACGTGCTCGCGGCGCTGCGCGGCATGGGCGTCGACAACGCCACGATCGAAATCGACGGCGCGGAAGTTCCGATCATGGACGGCAGCGCTGCGGCGTTCGTCGCAGCCATCGACCAGGCCGGTATCGTGACCCAGCCTGCCGTTCGTCGCTTCATCCAGGTGCTGAAGCCGGTGCAGGTCAAGATTGGCGACGCGATCGGCGAGTTGCGTCCGTTCGCCGGCGGGTTCCGCGCCGAAGTCGAGATCGACTTCACCAACAAGGTGATCGGCCACCAGACTTTCTCCTTTGATCTTTCGCCGGAAGGCTTCCGCCGCGAGGTCGCACGTGCCCGCACCTTCGGCTGCATGAATGACGTGGCGCGGTTGTGGGGCGCAGGCTTCGCGCTCGGCGCCAACTTCGACAACACCGTGGTGTTCGACGAGGCCCGCCTGCTTAACGCCGAGGGCCTGCGCTACGCCAACGAATGCGCCCGCCACAAGGTGCTCGACGTGATCGGCGATCTCGCGCTGGCCGGCCTGCCGCTGCTCGGCAGCTATCGTTCGGTGCGGGGCGGTCACAAGCTCAACAACGCGGTGCTGAAGGCGCTACTGGCCGATCGCAGCGCCTGGCGCGTGGTCGAATCGGAAACCGCTCGGCGGCCCGTCCGTGGCCATGTCGAAGCCGGTGCCGGCATGGCTGGCGGGCTCGTCGCCCCGGCCTACGGCCCGGACGTGTCCTGATCGCCGCAGGCGGTCGGGCCCAATTTCCGTAATAACCACAGCAGACTGTGCGCTGCGCCGGGTCGCCTTATTCCCGGCGGATTGGCTCCGTATTCGGTTGGTCCACGGTCATTTTTCGGTTAAACAGGCCCGCGGTTGCCTCGATACGGCGCCAACGGCGTGAGAGATATTGCATCCATGATCGCGGTTCATGGGTGGAGTGGGGTCGCCGTTAACCGCATCAAAGGCGTCAGGTTTTACAATTCATGTCGGCAATGCGTATGGCGCTCGAACCACGCTATTCTTCTGACGTCTCCGGCCTGACCAGGGCCGCGCGCACGCTGCGTTTTGCGGTGGGCCTCATCGTGCTGGCCATGCCGCTCTCAGGCTGCGGTACCGGCGCGCTGTGGGACAAGTTCATGGCCAAGGACGACACGTTCGTCGATGAGCCCGCGGACAAGCTCTACAATGAGGGCTTGTACATGATGAACGAGAAGAAGGACCTGAAGGCCGCCTCGAAGAAGTTCGAGGAAGTCGACCGTCAGCATCCCTATTCGGACTGGGCCCGCAAGTCGCTGCTGATGTCGGCCTATTCGTATTACCAGGCCGGCGACTATGACAGCTGCATCGGCTCGGCGACGCGCTACGTCACGCTGCATCCCGGCAGCCCGGACGCGTCCTACGCCCAGTACCTGATCGCGGCGTCGCATTTCGACCAGATCCCGGACATCTCGCGCGACCAGGGCCGTACCGAGAAGGCGATCGCTGCGCTCGAAGAGGTGGTGCGCAAATATCCGACCTCCGAATACGCCACCCAGGCCAAGAACAAGATCCAGGCCGCGCGTGACCAGCTCGCCGGCAAGGAAATGGCGGTCGGACGCTACTACGTCGAGAAGCGCGACTACACGGCCGCGATCAACCGCTTCAAGACCGTCGTCACCCAGTACCAGACCACGCGCCACGTCGAGGAGGCGCTGTACCGGCTCACCGAGGCCTATATGGCGATTGGCATTGTCGGCGAGGCGCAGACCGCCGCCGCGGTGCTCGGCCACAATTTTCCGGACAGCCGCTGGTACAAGGACGCGTATAATCTAGTAAAGTCCGGCGGTCTCGAGCCGAGCGAGAATCAGGGATCCTGGATCAGCAGGACCTTCAAGAAGATAGGTCTCGGCTAGGAATTGTCCTCGCATGCTGGCCCGTCTGTCGATCCGTGACATCGTCCTGATCGAACGGCTCGATATCGAATTCTCCCCTGGCCTGGCGGTGCTGACCGGTGAAACCGGCGCCGGCAAGTCGATCCTGCTCGATGCCTTTGCGCTGGCGCTCGGCGGTCGCGGCGATGCGGACCTCGTGCGCCATGGCGCCGAGCAGGGCCAGGTCACTGCGACGTTCGATGTGCCGAAAGGGCACCCGGCGGCGAAGATCCTCGCCGAGAACGGCCTCGACGACACCGGTGAGATGATCCTGCGCCGCGTGCAACTCGCCGACGGCCGCACCCGCGCCTTCATCAATGATCAAGCGATCAGCGTGCAGACCCTGAAGGCGGTCGGCGCGGTTCTGGTCGAAATCCACGGCCAGCACGACGAGCGCGCTTTGGTCGACGCTTCCACCCACCGCCAGTTGCTCGACGCCTTCGCAGGGCACGAGAAGGAGGTCGCGGCGCTGGAAGCGCTGTGGGATGTCAGGCGGACCGCTGGTACCGCGCTCGACGAGCATCGCGCCGGCATGGAGCGCGCCGCGCGCGAAGCCGACTATCTGCGTCACGCCTCGCAGGAGCTGAAGGCGCTGGCGCCGAAGGAGGGCGAGGAGACCGAGCTCGCCAACCGCCGCACCACCATGATGCAAGGCGAGAAGGTCGCGACCGATCTGCGCGAGGCGCAGGAGGCAATCGGCGGCCCGCACTCGCCGCTGTCGGCGCTGTCGGCCGCGGTGCGGCGGCTGGAGCGACGCGCCGCCAATGCTCCTGGACTGATCGAGCCGGCGGTGAAAGCGATCGACATCGCGATCAATGCGCTGGAAGAGGCCGACCAGCACCTTCACGCCGCGCTGGCGGCGACCGATTTCGACCCAGCCGAGCTCGAACGCATCGAGGAGCGGCTGTTCGCGCTGCGCGCCGCCTCGCGCAAATATTCGACGCCGGTGGATCTGCTGGCCGCGCTGGCGGCGCAATATGCCGGCGACGTGGCGCTGATCGATGCCGGCGCCGATCAGCTCAAGAAGCTCGAAGCGGCCGCCGCCGAGGCCGACAAGCGCTATGCCGCGGCCGCCGCGAAGTTGTCGGCGGCGCGCAGCAAGGCCGCCGAGAAGCTCAACAAGGCCGTCAACGCCGAGCTCGCGCCGCTCAAGCTCGAGCGCGCCAAGTTCATGACCCAGGTCGAGAGCAATGCGGCCGCGCCGGGGCCGCAGGGCATCGACCGCGTCGAGTTCTGGGTGCAGACCAATCCGGGGACCAAGCCAGGACCGATGATGAAGGTCGCCTCCGGCGGCGAGCTGTCGCGCTTCCTGCTCGCGTTGAAGGTGGTGCTGGCCGATCGCGGCTCGGCACCGACCCTGGTGTTCGACGAAATCGACACCGGCGTCGGTGGCGCGGTGGCGGACGCGATCGGCTCGCGGCTGGCGCGCCTCGCCGGCAAGGTGCAGGTGATGGCGGTGACGCACGCGCCGCAGGTCGCGGCCCGCGCCAGCCAGCATCTCCTGATCTCGAAGGACGCGCTCGACAAGGGCAAGCGCGTCGCCACCCGCGTCAACGCGCTGGCGTCGGATCATCGCCGCGAGGAGATCGCGCGCATGCTGGCCGGCGCCGAGATCACCGCGGAGGCGAGGGCCGCCGCGGAACGGCTGCTCAGGGCGGCGAGTTAGGTCGTCCATGGCCACCAAGGCGAAGAAGGCGCTGGTCGACGTCGACAAGCTCACCAAGGCCCAGGCCAAGGTCGAGCACATGAGGCTTACGCTCGAGATCGAGGCGCACAACGAGCGCTATTACCAGAACGATGCGCCGACCGTGTCCGATGCGGCCTACGATGCGCTGCGGCGTCGCCTGGAGGCGATCGAGGCCAGATTTCCCGATCTCGTCACCAAGGATTCGCCGACGCAGACGGTGGGCGCAGCGCCGGCCCGCGGCTTCGCCAAGGTGCAACATGCCGTTCCGATGCTGTCGCTCGGCAACGCATTCAGCGACGAGGACGTCACCGAGTTCGTCGAGCGCATCAGGCGCTTCCTCAAGCTGGATGCCGATCAGATGCCGGCGCTGGTGGCTGAACCCAAGATCGACGGACTGTCGCTCTCGCTGCGCTATGAAAATGGCGAGCTGGTCCGCGCCGCGACGCGCGGCGACGGTTTCACCGGCGAGGACGTGACCGCCAACGTCCGCACCATCAAGGACATTCCGCACACGCTGAAAGGCCGCAACGTTCCGGCAGCCTGCGAAATGCGCGGCGAAGTCTATATGCTCAAGAAGGACTTCCTCGAGCTGAACAAGAAGCAGGCCGAAGCCGACGATACGATCTTCGCCAATCCGCGCAATTCGGCGGCGGGTTCGCTGCGCCAGAAGGACGTCTCGATCACCGCATCGCGACCGCTGAAATTCTTCGCCTATACATGGGGCGAGATGAGCGAGCCGCCCGCCGACACCCAGCACGGCATGCTGCAATGGATGGACAGAGCCGGCTTCGTGGTCAATCCGCTGATCACGCTATGCAAGAGCGTCGATGACGTGCTGAAATTCTACGCCAGGATCGGCGAGGAACGTGCTTCGCTCGGCTACGACATCGACGGCGTGGTCTACAAAGTCGATCGCCTCGACTGGCAGGAGCGGCTCGGTTTCGTCTCGCGCAGCCCGCGCTGGGCCATCGCGCACAAATTCGCGGCCGAGCAGGCAACGACGATTCTCAAGGGGATCGATATCCAGGTCGGGCGCACCGGGGCGATGACGCCGGTCGCGCGGCTGGAGCCGGTCACAGTCGGCGGCGTCGTCGTGTCGAATGCGACGTTGCACAACGAAGACTACATCAAGGGCATCGGCAACGACGGAAATCCGATCAGGGATGGCGTTGATCTCCGCGTCGATGACACCGTCGTGGTGCAGCGCGCCGGCGACGTGATCCCCCAGGTCGTCAGCGTCGTGCTCGACAAGCGGCCGAAGAGTGCGAAGCCCTACAAGTTCCCGGACACCTGCCCGGTGTGCGGCAGCCACGCGATCCGCGAGGAAGGCGAGGCGGTGCGCCGCTGCACCGGCGCGCTGATTTGTCCGGCGCAGGCGGTCGAGCGGCTGAAGCATTTCGTGTCGCGGCTGGCCTTCGATATCGATGGTCTCGGCGAGAAGCAAATCCAGGAATTCTACGAGGACGAGCTGGTGAAGTCGCCGGTCGATATCTTCACCCTTCGGGAGCGGGACGAGCGGTCGAGCAGCAAGCTGATGGAGCGCGAGGGCTACGGTGAGACCTCGGTGCGCAACCTGTTCGACGCGATCGACGCACGTCGCAAGATCGAGCTGCACCGGCTGATCTTCGCGCTCGGCATCCGCCATGTCGGCGAGGGCAATGCCAAGCTGCTGGCGCGGCACTACCACACGATCGAGAATTTCCGCGACGCGATGCTGGCCGCTGCCAAGGGCAGCGGCGACGAAGAGAACGGCACCGAAGCCTACCAGCACCTCAACGACATCGATGGCATCGGCGAGATCGTCGCCGATGCCGTCGTCGAGTTCTTTGTCGAGCCGCGCAACGTCAAGGCGCTCGGCGAATTGTTGCGCCAGATCGAGGTCAAGCCGGCCGAGCAGCCGCGCAAGAGCTCGCCGGTCTCGGACAAGACCGTGGTGTTCACGGGCTCCCTGACCAAGTTCACCCGCGACGAGGCCAAGGCGATGGCCGAGCGTCTCGGCGCCAAGGTCGCCGGCTCGGTTTCAAAGAAGACCGACTACGTGGTCGCCGGCGAGGAAGCAGGCTCGAAACTCACCAAGGCGCGTGAGCTCGGTGTTGCGGTGCTCACCGAGGACGAGTGGCTGGAGCTGATCGGAGAGTAAGGCGCAGCGCCGCCGCGCTTACCGCTGTCGTCCTCCGCGAAAGCGGGGGACCCAGTATTCCAGAGGCCGCAGTGGTTCACCCGACAGGCCGCGACGTACTGGATCCCCCGCTTTCGCGGGGGATGACGAGTTGAAGGCGCGCGCCTCACATCATCCCCTGCTCATCCTCCTCAGCCTGCGCGATCAGCGCTTCGCTGACCACAACATTGCGCCGCGGCACGACGAAGATCATGGTGCAGGCGCAGGCGATCGAGATCGCGAAGATCGCTGCGGTCAGCGGCAGCGTGGTGGTGGAGTGGCCGCCGAGATAGGCGCCGAACTGCGAGATCAGCGAGCCGATGCCCTGTTGCAGGAAGCCCATGGCGCCGGAGGCGGTGCCCGCGGCCTCGGGCCGGATGCTGATGGCGCCGGCGGCGGAATTGGCCATCACGAAGGCATTGGCGACCATTACGATCATCTGGGTGCCGAACAGCCAGAGCGGTGCCTGGTTCAGCCCGGCGAAACTCCAGACCAGGTTCAGCAGGCTGCCGCCGACCTGTAGCGCGAGACCGAACCAGATCAGCTTCTCGAGGGAGTGCCGCGGCGAGAAGCGCACGCAGAGCAGGTTGCCGATGAAATAGCCGAACCCGGTCATCGCGAACCACGCGCCATACTCGGCGCTGCTGCGGCCCATCTGGGTCACCACGATATAGGGGCCGCCGCCGGCGAAGGCGAAGATGATCTGTGACGCCAGCACCTGGCACAGCAGATAGCCGACGAAGGCGCGGCTCCGCAGCAGTCTGCCGAGGTCGCCGCGAAAGCTGGAGCTGTCGGCGCGGTCGCGCCGCGTCTCGGGCAGCGCCAGCGCGATGAAGATGGTGACGGTCAGCGACGCCGCGGTGATGAGATAGAGGATCGCGCGCCAGCCGAATGCGGTCTCCAGCAGGCCGCCGGTCAGCGGGCTCACCATCTGCGCGATCATCAGCGCAGCCACGACCAGGCTGATCATCGCGCCGACCCGTTCGCGCGGATAGAGATCGCGGATGATGGCGCGGCTGATCACCATGCCGCTGGCGCCGCCGAGCGCCTGGAAGAAGCGCGCCGCGATCAGCTGCGGCAGGGTCTCGGCGAACACCGAGCCGATGCCCGCCACGACCATCAGGCCGAGGCCCGCGAGCAGCACCGGCCGGCGGCCGAACTTGTCGGACAGCGGGCCCATGATGAGTTGCGACAGCGCAATGCCGACCATGTAGAGCGACACGGTCATCTGCGCGATCGAGATGTCGCGGCCGAAATCGGTCGCCAACACCGGCAGTGCCGGAACCAGCATGTAGAGCGAGATCGGCGCGACGCCCGTCATCACGACGAGCATCAGCAGCATGACCTTCGATGTCGCGATGTTGTTGTCTTGTGCCGCGCCGGGCGGCTTGCCCATCACGCCGTGCATTCAGGTCCGTTTCCGCATTGTGAAACGACTGTAGCGTGCTCCCTCGCGCGGAATACGGGTGTTTCGGCATACGCCCATGCGGTTCGGGAAGAGGCGGCCGTGATGTTTCGCCTCGCGCAACAACGCAGCGTGAGCCGCGAAATTCCGCCGTCGTCCTCCGCGAAAGCGGGGGACCCAGTATTCCAGAGGCGGTTGTGATTCACTGAGGAGCCGCGGCGTACTGGCTCCCCCGCTTTCGCGGGGGATGACGCCGAATGTGGGGAGCGATGTGCCGCCTACTTCAGTTCCGCCGTCGCCTCGTCGAGCCACAGTTTGGTGGCGTTGTCGTCGAGCTGCGGACGCACGGTGCGTGCGACGCGGGCGTGGTAGTCGTTGAGCCAGGCCAGTTCGTCCGCGCTTAGCATGGCCACCTCGATCAGGCGGCGGTCGATCGGCGCCAGCGTCAGCGTCTCGAAGGCGTTGACCGGCTTCTCGGCGCCGGCAATGTCGGTGCCGATCACGAGCTCCAGGTTCTCGATCCGGATGCCATAGGCGTCGGTCTTGTAGTAGCCGGGCTCGTTGGACAGGATCATGCCGCGTTTCAGCGGCGTGGTGCCGAGCTTGGAAATCCGCGCCGGCCCTTCATGGACGCTGAGATAGCTGCCGACGCCGTGGCCGGTGCCGTGCTCGAAATCGATCCCGGCCTGCCAGAGATACTGCCGCGCCAGGGTGTCG
>ERZ941671.265-NODE-265-length-22440-cov-49.788698_pt1 | contig 22440 bp, 22 predicted proteins | sample MGYA00521093_ERZ941671 | MGnify/ENA primary metagenome ERZ941671 (study PRJEB32759, sample SAMN07749878) | skin metagenome | biome: transportation; feature: city; material: polyester macromolecule | host: Homo sapiens | place: Hong Kong:MOS line | collected... | reverse complement strand
CGTTCTCGCAGACCGACCTTCGCCGGATGATGCGAGGCGCCGGCGGCGGTCTCACTGATCCCGACGCGGTTCCGAAGGTCGAACCCGTCGTGGTGACGGAGCTGGGCGACGTCTGGATCCTGGGCGACCATCGCATCCGCTGCGGCTCTTCGACCGATCCGGCGGACGTCGCGGCCCTGCTGTCAGGCCAGGTTCCCGAGCTGATGGTGACCGATCCCCCATATGGGGTGAAGTATGACCCCAACTGGCGCAGCGCCGCGACCGGCCAGAAGGTGCGCGCCACCGGCCTGGTCCTCAACGATGACCGCGCGGATTGGCGCGAGGCCTGGGCGCTCTTCCCTGGGTCGGTCTGCTACGTCTGGCATGGCGCGCTCCACTCGGGCACCGTGCAGGCCTCGCTCGAGGCCGAGGGCTTCCAGATGCGGGCGCAGATCATCTGGGCGAAAGATCGCTTTGCCCTGTCGCGCGGCCACTACCACTGGCGTCATGAGCCGGCCTGGTATGCGGTTCGGAAGGGGAAAGCGGCGAAGTGGCGCGGCGGCCGGAAGAAGGACACGGTCTGGCGCGTCAAAGATCTGGAGGCGGATCCCGAGCGCCTCGCCGTCGTCCAGGAGCTGGTCGATCAAAACGGCGTCCTCGATACCGTCTGGGAGATCCCGATGACCGTCGACGACGGCTCGACCGGGCACGGAACCCAGAAGCCCGTCGAATGCATGCGCCGGCCCATCGAGGCCAACTCCGACGAGGGCGATTTCGTCTATGAGCCGTTCTCTGGGTCGGGCTCGACCATCATCGCTGGCGAGCAGTCCGCGCGGCGGGTTCTAGCCATGGAGCTCTCGCCGGCCTATGTCGATGTCGCGGTGCGGCGCTGGCAGGCGTTCACCGGGCAGGCTGCTGTTCTGGAATCGACGGGGGAGACGTTCGCGGCGATGGCCGGCTATCGCGCCCCTGCTGTGGAGGGTGATGACGATGCGTCGTGGGCCTAAGCCCCAGCCGACCAATCTGCGTCTCTTGCAGGGTGGGTCGGCCCGTTCCTCGAATGAGCCCGAGCCCACCCGGCCGGCCGAAGTCCCCGCGCCCCCGATCTACCTCGCCGGCTATGCCCTGCAGGAGTGGAACCGGATCATCGAGGATCTGTATTCGACGGGGACGTATCGGAACGTCGACCAGACCATGCTGGCCGCTTACTGCATGGCGTTCAGTCGGTGGGTCCGCGCCGAGCTGGATCTGGAGAAGATGGCCGAGCTCGACCCGACGACGCATGGCGTGATGATCAAGACCACCAATGGGAACGCGATCCAGAACCCGCTGGTGGGCGTGGCCTCGACTGCCCGCCGCGACATGCAGCGCCTCGCCGCCGAGTTCGGCCTGACGCCGTCCAGCCGAACCCAGATCGACACCGGGCGTGGCGGCGAGACCGATGCTATCGCTGCCAAGTATGGACTCTAGCGATCCCGTCACCGCGTATGCCGAGGCCGTCCGTGATGGCGTGATCATGGCCGGCCCCTACGTCCGCCTGCGTTGCGCCCAGCACCTGTCGATGCTGAAGACCCAGGGCAAGGTCTGGGTGTGGCGGCCCGACCTCGCGCAAAAGTGGATCGACTTCTTCCCCGACATGCTGACGGTCGAAGAGGACGGGGAGACGGTCCCGTTCCTGCTGCTGGATTGGCAAGTATTCGTCGCCGGCTCGATCAATGGCTGGCGCGATGCGAAGACCGGCCACCGGCTCTATACCCGCGCCTACGTCGAAGGCGGCAAGGGCTGCGGCAAGTCACCCTTTGCAGCCGGCATCGGTCTGCTGATGCAGATCGCCGACGACGAGCCGAAGGCCGAAGTCTATTCGGCCGCCGGCAAGAAGGAGCAGGCCCACATCCTGTTCCAAGACGCCGTGTCGATGAAGAAGACCTCGCCGCGTCTAAACTCGCGCCTGGTCGAATCTGGCAAGAACCCGGTCTGGCAACTGACGCACCGGCAGTCCGGTTCGATCTTCAAGCCGCAGTCGGCCGACAAGCAGAAGTCGGGCCTCCGCTCGCATTGCGTCCTGGTCGACGAGCTCCACGAGCACAAGGATCGATACACCATCGACATGGCGACGGCGTCGTTCAAAGGCCGCCGCCAGCCGCTGCTGTTCATCATCACCAACTCGGGTTTCGACCGGAACAGCATCTGCTGGGAATGGCACGAGGACGGCGTGGAAGTCCTCGAGGGCACCCGCTCAAACGACCGCTTCTTCGTCTACATCATGGCCCTGGATCTGGACGATGATCCGCTGAAGGATCCCAGCTGCTGGCCGAAGACGAACCCCGGCCTGGGCATCACCATTACCGAGCAGTATCTGAAGGATCAGGTGCGCGACGCCCGGCAGGTGCCCGGCCGCGAGAACATCGTCCGCCGCCTCAACTTCTGCCAGTGGACCGACGCCGACGAAGGCTGGATGACCCGCGAGTCGTGGGAGGCCATCGAGGAAGAGCTGGTCGAACCGATCCGGCCGCGCTCGCGCCTGCTGACGGCGAACCCCGGCGGCAGCGTCCCGATGTTCACCCTGACGGGCGGCGGCGCGGTCGATCCCGAGCCCTTCGAGGGCGCCGAGCTCTATTGCGGCCTGGACCTGTCGTTCGCCTTCGACCTCACGGCTCTGGCGTTCGCCTTCCCCGAGGGCGACCAGCTGCTGTGCTGGATCGAATATTTCAAGCCGCTGCAGACGCTCGAGGAGGCCGAGAAGAAGGACCGGGTTCCCTACCGCCGCTGGATTAACGAGGGCCTGATCCACGGCGTCGAGGGCGCGGTCATCCGTAAGGAGCACGTCGGCGCCCGGATCAATCAGGTGAAGGAGCAGTTCGATCTGCGCTACATCGCCTATGACAAATACGCCCATAAATCGCTCGAGGACGACATGATCGACCGGGGCATCTATGCCCCCTGGATTGAGCACCCGCAGGGCTTCCGGCGTGGCGGGCTGCTGCGTGATCGGTCTGGGAAGGAGATCAAGGGCGCCGACGGCAAGCCGCTCGAGAACCCCCTCTGGATGCCGGATTCGGTTAATGGGCTGGAGGGCCGTATCATCGAGAAACGGATCCGGGTCCAGCCGTCGCCGGTCACGCGGTGGCAGGTGTCCTCGGTGAAGATCCGCCAAGACCCAGCCGGAACGGGGAACCGAGTGTTTGACAAGAAGAAGGCCGTTGGGCGAATCGATGGCATCGTCGCGCTCGCCCAGGCGGTCGCGGCAGCCGACATGCGTCTCCCCGTCATGGATCTGACCGGGTTCCTCAACTCCCCTGTGGTGGTGAAATCATGAGCCTGCTTTCCTGGATCGGCCAGCGCATCGGCCTCGGCGGCAACTCCCAGGGCTTTTGGGGCCGGGCCTTCGGTCAGGAGTCGTATGCCGGCGAGACCGTCACCCCGCAGCGCGCCATGCAGCTGTCGGCCGTCTGGCGCGCGATCCGGCTGTCCGCGACGACGATGGCGAGCCTGCCGGTCAATACCTACCTGACGGTCGACGGCGGCCCGGTCGTGGAGCAGGGCGGCGACACCGATCTGCTGCTGCGGGTCTCCCCGAACGCCGACCAGACGCCGCTCGAGTTCTGGGAGCAGATGTTCGGCTGCATGGAGCTGGTCGGCGAAGGCGCGGCCCGCAAGCATTGGAACCTCGGCCGGACTCGAGTCGTCGCCATCGAACCCATGGACCCGACCCGGCTTAAGGACGTCGACAACCCCCAGGGCACCGACTGGTCCTGGGAATACACCGACCGCAAGGGCCGCCAGATCAAGCTGTCGCGCGATGACGTCCTGCACCTGCCCGGCTTCGCTCTGAACGGCCGGCGCGGCTATTCGCCCGTCTCCTATGGCGCGCAGACCATGGGCCTCGCCATCGCGGCCGAAAAGACCGCCGGCCGCCTGTTCAAGTCGGGGCTCCGCAACTCGGGCTTCCTGAATGCCGGCCAGGTGCTGAACCCTGACGACCGCGCCAAGCTCGAGAAGATCATGGCGGACTATATGGGCGCCGGTAACGCGGGCGGCCTGATGATCCTCGAGGGCGGGATGACCTTCACGGCCATGAACATGAGCTCGCAGGACGCCGAGCTGCTGCTGACCCGCAAGTTCGAGATCGAGGAAATCGGCCGTTGGTTCGATATGCCCCCGATCCTGCTGGGCCACGCCGTCGACGGCCAGACCATGTGGGGCTCTGGCGTCGACTCGATCATTCAGTCCTGGATGACCCTGGGCCTGTCGCAGCGGATCCGCCGCGCCCAGCAGGCCATCGACAAGAGGCTGCGGACGGCCGGCGAGCGCGGCCGGGGCCTCTACACCCGCTACAACCCCGACGCCCTGCTGGCGGTCAACTCTGTGGCGCGAATCAACTTCATCACCCAGGCGGTGCAAAACTCGATCCTGACGCCCGACGAGGGCCGGGCTCTGATCGAACGCGGCAAGATGCCGGGTGGCGATAAGCTGCTGGCGCAAGTGAATCTTGTCCCGCTCGACCGTTTGGGCGATACATCGGCACCTGCAGATCAGGCGCGCTCGGCTTTGCGGGCGTTCCTGAACATCGAGGACAAGCCGAATGAGGACCGCCTTCCCCTGCTCTGACCCAGCCCGCTACGGCCGAAAAGCCTATGATGGCGTGGTCGCCGACACGCTGGTGAAGGCGTCGACGGGCTTCCTGGAGGTCAAGGCCGACGGCTCGGATCCCGAGGGAACCATCCGGGGCTATGGGTCGATCTTCGGAGCCGTCGACTCCTACGGCGAAATGACCATGCCGGGGTGCTTCAAGAAGTCCCTCGCGCAGTGGCGCAAGTCCAAGCGTCCGATCAAGATGCTGTGGAACCACTCCTCGCTGGAGCCCATCGGCGGGTGGTATGAGTTCGAGGAAGACGACAAGGGCCTGGCGCTGGTCGGCCGGCTCAACCTCGAAGTCGCCCGCGCCCGCGAGACCTACTCTCTGATCAAGGCCCGCGAAATCGACGGGCTGTCCATCGGCTACTTCGAGGTCAAGGTCGATCCTTACGACTACGACTCCGACGAGCCCCGCAAACTCTACGAGCTCGACCTGCGCGAAGTGTCGCCGGTGACGTTCCCTGCGCTGAAGGAGGCGCAGCTGGACCCGATCAAGGCCAAGCGCATGCGCGGCGAGCTCCTCTCAATCCGCGAGTATGAGCAGGCGCTTCGGGAGAAGTTCGGCTGGTCTCGCGCGTTCGCCGAGGATGTAGCGACCCTCGGTTATAAGTCGGTTCTTCTGCGGGAGCAGGGGCCGGATGCTGTGCCGGATCAGGCGGTCGCGGAGGAAATCAAAAGCCTCCGAGCCGCGTCCCGACTGATCCTTCCGACCCTCTAACCAGCCGTCGGGACTTCCCCCGTCGGCCACTCCAATCGAAAGACTGCACCCATGCGTAACGCTCTCGCTCAACGCCCCGCTCGCGCCTTCGCTGGCGCTTCCATGCTCGCCGGCGCCGCTGCTGCTGCCCTGGTCACCCCGTCGGCCGGCGACGTCGCCCGCTATGGCAAGAAGGACGACGACATCGATCCGAAGGCCATGGTTAAGGAGTTCCGTGGTCTGAAGCATGACCTGAAGGAGCAACACGACGAGGTCCGCCGCTGGACCGAGAAGGCCGCCGAGTCCATCGAAAAGACGGGCAAGATCGCCGACGAGGTCAAGGCCGGCCTGGAGGAAGCCTCCAAAAAGGGCGAGGCTCTGGCCGCCAAGTTCGGCGAGCTGGAGCAGCTGGTCGCCAAGCTCTCGGCCAACGAGAACAGCGGCCCGCGCGCGCGCTCGCTCGGCAAGGAGGTCACCGAGGACGAGAAGTTCCAGGCGTGGCTGAAGGACGGCGGCGACAAGTCGCGCATCCGCGTCGGCGTCAAGGCGATCACTTCGCTGACCTCTGGCGACGGCGCGGCCGGCGATCTGATCGTCCCGCAGCGCCAGCCGGGCATTATGCGCCAGCCCGACCGGCAAATGACCATCCGCAATCTGCTGACGGTCGGTCGGACCACGTCCAACTCCATCGAGTATGTCCAGGAGACGGGCTTCACCAATAACGCGGCTCCGGTCGCGGAAGGCGCCCAGAAGCCCGAGTCGTCGCTGGAGTTCACGCTGCAGTCGACCCCGGTTCGGACCATCGCCCACTGGATCCAGGCGTCGAAGCAAATCCTGCAGGACGTGCCGGCTCTGCAGTCCTACATCGACACCCGCATGCGCTTCGGCCTCGAGATCGAGGAAGAGACGCAGATCCTGTCGGGCGACGGCACCGGCCAGAACCTTCTGGGCCTGATCCCGCAGGCGACGCCCTACGACGTCTCGCGGACCAAGCCGGGCGACACCCGCATCGATATCGTCCGCCGCGCCATGACCCAGGTGCGCCTGGCCGAATATCGCGCGGACGCCATCGTGCTCCACCCGAGCGATTGGGAAGAGATCGAGCTGACCAAGACCGACGAGGGCGCCTATATCTGGGCGAACCCGCGCGGCCTGCTTGGCCCGACCCTCTGGGGCCTGCCGGTCATCGATACGACGGCGGTGGAAGAGGGCGAGTTCCTGGTCGGTAACTTCCAGATGGCCGCCATGCTCTGGGACCGTGAAGACGCCGTGGTCGATATCTCGACTGAAGACCGCGACAACTTCATCAAGAACATGGTGACGATCCGCGCCGAAGAGCGTCTGGCCCTCGAGGTCTCGCGCCCCGAAGCCATGATCTACGGCGACTTCGAAGAGCTCGTGACCGGCTGATCGCCTGATCGATCGATCTAGGAAAACCCCTCGGACTTGCGCCGGGGGTTTTTTCTATGGTTGTCTCTGCTCGTGAAGCTCCGACCCTCAGTTCGCTGGGGAGCTTTAGTCACCCCCACGTCGGACAAGGGTGGACGCGCGCAGGCCGTGATCCAGACGGAACCGGAGGGGTCCGTCATCGTCTGCAACCCCTCCGCTGATCCCGAGCGAAAGGGATGCGCTCGACGGCACGGCTCCAAAGGGGCCAGGCCTTAGCTTCCCGAGTAGGCCTGTCCCCGGCGGTGGGTGACCTGGACGCCGTCCCAGACAAACGGCGAGGAAGGCCCCGGTTCGCGCCGGGGCCTTTTTCGTGGCATGTGTGCGGCTTCCCTGCAGAGGAGGTTCATCGTGCTCATCGAAATCAAACGGGCTTATGGCGGCCAAGAGGGCAAGCGCGTTCGCGTCGGCCAGCAGTTCTGGGTCGCGGCCCCCGGCGCCAAGAAGGCCCCCGACGGCCTGGTCGTCATCACCTTCAGCCGTTGGAAACAGCTTGAGGCCGCGCGCCTCGCCGCGAAGGTCGAAGGCGATCCTGCCCCGGCCCGCGCTCCCCGCGAGTCGACGACCCCGAAGCGGTCGCCCTCGCCTGTCCCCCGCTCCAAGGTGGAGCCCGATTCCAACGCCCCAAAGCAGCCGGGCGCGCGGGCGGTCTCCAAGGCCAAAGAGCCCGCCCCGCAGTCCCCCCGCCCTGGTGGCCCCAAGGATGGGAAGGATGCGACATCGTCGTCGTCGCCGGCGGCCCCTCAAATCGGAAAGTCGGGTTTGAAGCAGCGCGGGACGCGGCGGGGGAGCGGGTCCGCTGGATCGTCGTCAACAACGCCCACCAGCTCTGTCCCTGGGCAGACATCCTCTACGCCTGCGACGCCCAATGGTGGCGACTCCACGACGGGGTCGGACGATTCGGCGGCCTTCGCGTAACGCAGGCCCGCTCGGTCGGCATCCCCGGCATCCATCGCGTCGAGGTTCGGAAGGTCGACTCCTTCCAGCTTGAGCCCGGCGTGGTGGGCTGGGGGTCGAACGGCGGCTTTCAGGCGGTCAACCTTGCCGTGCAGTTCAAGCCGCGCCGGATCCTGCTGGTCGGGTTCGACTGTTCCATCGAGAAGGGGGTCCACTTCCACGGCTCCCATCCGTCGCCGCTGAACAATCCCCGCCAGGCCTCCGTCGACCGCTGGGGGGCCGTCCTGGACGCGCAGAAGGCCCTGGTCGACCAGCTGGGCATCGACGTCGTAAACTGCGCCCCGCACTCGCGCCTGACGGCCTATCGTCGCCAGCCCTTATTGGAGGCCCTTCTCGATGTCCCTGGTCTCGTTTGAGAACAACGACAACTTTATCCGCAACGCCGTGACCATCGCGGGCGAGGCCCGGCCCTGGGCTGGCGCGACGCTCCGCAAGGTCTCGACCGGCGGCCTGCCCGTCGCCCTCGAGGAGATCATGGAGGATCTGCGGATCGACGACCCCGACGAGGAGTCCGAGACCATGGACCGGATGGCGCGCGGCGCCTGCGCCTTCATCGAACGGCGCACCGGCTATGTGCTGCTGCCAACCGTCTATGAGCTGCTGGCGTCGTCCTGGTGGACCGGCGGCCTCGAGGTCTCGCTGGCGCCGGTGCGCGAGGTCGAAGCGATCACCTATCAAACGTCCCGCAATGTCTGGGCGGATGCGGATCCCGAGCAGTTCTGGACGGCCGACCGGGGCCGGGGCTTCATCCTTCGCTCGCTGTCCACCTTCGACCGCCCCCAGCTGTGGCAACCCGAGGACTCGATTCGTGTCCGGTTCTCGGCCGGCTTCGATGCTGCGGATGAAAGCGGCGGCGAGCGCCCCATCGAGGACGGGCTGCGAACGATCCTCACCATGATCACCGGCCACTATTACGCCAACCGCGAGCTGCTGGGCGCGGCCGACGCCGTGTCCGGTGTCCAGGCCGTGGAGCTCGGCGCGACCTCCCTGCTGGGCCAGTATCGGCAGTTCTGGTGAGACCCCGCCCCCTGGTCATCCGAGGCATGTTCGGCCTCGGCGATAACATCATGCAGCGGCCCTTCGTCCGCGCGGCCTATGTCCGCAACGAGGTCGTCTATCTGCAGACCCCATGGCCCGAGCTCTACGCCGACATGCCGCGCCTGCGGTTCGTCCGCTCCCAGACCCGGCTGCGGACCCAGGCGAAGAACGAACGCGCCTCGCGCGTCCGCTGGCACCTTGCGCCGTCTGGCCGCGTCGTCCGGTTCGCCTACGGCTCCGCGTCCCTGTCCGGTGGCGCGTCGATCCAGGAGTGCCTGGAGTCCCGCCTGCCCCTGGGCGATCAGCCGTTCATCTGGGACTTGCCGACCGTCGGCCGCGTCCCTCGCCTGGACACCGGCGGCCGGCCCATCGCCCTGATCCGGCCGGTGACCGAGCGCGCCGAATGGCACAACGCGGCCCGGTCGCCCCGGCCCGAGTATGTGAACCAGATCGCGGCCCGGCTGATGGACACGCACTATGTCGTCGCCGTCGCGGATCTGGAGGCCGGCAAGGAATGGCTGGTCGGGGATATGCCGCTCTGCGACCGGGCCTTCGTGAAGGGCGAGCTCTCGACCATGGACGTGCTGGCGCTGATGCGCGTCGCGGACGTGACCGTCGGAGGCGTCGGCTGGATAGTCCCTGCGGCGCTCGCCATGCGCCGGCGGGCCTTCATCGTCCTGGGCGGCAACGGCGGCCACAATGCGCCCGAGGTCATCGTCGACCGCCGCGCCGACTCCTCTCGCCTGGGCTTCGCCATGCCCGACGCATTTTGCAGATGCGCCGAAAAGCAGCATGATTGCGACAAGGTGATCGCTGACCCCCTCGAACAGTTCGGGCGCTGGGCGGCGGGCCAGGGGGTTTCGCAATGCTCGAGTCCATCATCGCCGGTGACGGCGCCCGCCTGATCTGGTCGCAGAGCGACGGCGTCGGCTTCCTCGAGGTCGCAAACGAGGACGTCTACGACGAGGCCTATTTCGAACGCTACAGGGCCCTGTCGCAGACGCCGATGGCCGCCGCTCTAAACGACTTCCGCGCCCGGCTGACCATGAAGCATGCGGCCCTGGGCGTGGATCATATCCTCGATGTCGGCATCGGCGACGGCGCCTTCCTCCGTCGTCTGGAGCAGCTGCAGGCCCCGCCCTCGATCCGCGTGTCGGGGTGCGACGTGAACCCGGCCGGCATCGCCTATCTCATCGAACGCGGCCAGCTCTGGTCGCTCGAGGACGGCGCGGACCTGGTCACCTTCTGGGATAGCCTGGAGCATATCCGCGACCCGCGCGCGGCTCTCGAGGGCGCTCGCGTGTGCGCCATCGTCTCGATCCCGATCTTCGGCTCGGTGGAGCATGTGCTGGCGTCGCGGCATTATCGGCCCGACGAGCATTATTGGTATTTCACCCGCCAGGGCTTCCTCGATTTCGCCGACCGCCAGGGCTTCTACTGCGTGGACGTGCTGGCCACCGAGACCGCGCTCGGCCGCGACGGCATCGAGACCTTCGTTCTCAAGCGCCGGGTCTAGGTGTAAGGGTCGGGCGAACCGAGGAGGGTGCCCCATGCGCGTCGGGCCTGCTGGCGAGCTTGATCGCCGGATCATGATCCAGCTGTCGACCCCCAAGCTGGACCCGTCAGGCGACCAGATCCAAAGCTGGGACGATGACTTCAAGCTGTGGGCTCGGCGCGTTCCCAAGGCCGTCGGCCTCGAAAAGACGACCGAGGGCGGCCTGCTGCGTGAATACGACATCGTGTTCGAAGTCCGCGACGGCGGTAAGGCGCGCAGCATCGCGCCGGAGTCGAACCGGCTGATCTATAAGCGCCGGGTCTATGAAATCGTCGGGGTTCGCCCGTCTGCCCATCGCGCCGACCGAATCGAAATCCTCGCCGCGACGCGTCCTGACCAACGCGGATCCCGAGCACCGGAGGGAGCCAGTGGCGAGCCGTAGCGCCGGCGGCGGTCGCAAGACCAGCCTGATCCACATGGAGATCGTCGGCGCCCGCGAGCTCGAGGCCGCGCTGATGGCGCTGGGCCAGGACCGTCTGATCAAGGCGACCCTGAAGCGGGCCCTGCTGGACGCCTCGAAGGGCGCGGTCGCCACGGCCGAGCGGCTGGCGCCGAAGCATACCGGCCGCATGGCCCAGAAGATCGCGGTGTCGACGACCCTGTCGCGCCGGCAGCGGCGAGGCGGCGGCTACAAGGTCAATCCGAACACGGCCTATGTCTGGATTGGCGCCGCGCCGCGCGGTCCTGGCGTCCTCGCCGAGTTCGGCACCGGCCCGCGCTACCACAAGAAAACGCGGAAGTTCGTCGGCGCGATGCCCGCCCAGCCCTTCCTGCGTCCCGCCTGGGAGCAGCATAAAGACCAAATCCTCGAGGACTTCTCGAAGGCCCTGTGGATCCAGATCGAGAAGTCGGCGAAGCGCCTTGCTCGCCGGCAGGCCAAAGCAGCGGGCATCAAACCATGAACGTCGGAATCATCCGCGACCTTCTTCTGGAGCAGCCGGATCTGGTCGCCCGCGTCGGCGAGCGCATCCATCCCGTCGAATGGCCCGATGCGCCCGAGTTCCCCCTTATCATTCTCCAGGAGGTCACAGCCCTGGGCGAAACCGATAACCAGGGTGAGGCCGGCATCGAATCGTGCCGCGTCCAGATCGACGTCTATTCGGCGCGCGGCCATTCCGATGCCTATGATATCGGCCTGCTGGTCCGCCGCACCCTGCATGGGTTCAAGGGCGGGCCTGCGAGCGCGCCTTGTGCGATTGATCGTTCTGCCTGTATCAATGCGTCCGACCAGCCGGTCCCCGCTGCCGAGCGCGCTGGTCCTCGGCTCCGACGTCGGATGCTCGAGTTTCGCATCTGGAACAGGGAGGTCTAACCCATGGCCGACTCCGACGCCCGCACCGGCTTTGGTGCTCTACTCCAAAAGGGAAACGGAATCGGCTCCCCCGAGGATTTCGTGACCATCCTGGGGATCAAGTCGATCTCTGGGCCTTCGATCAGCCGCGAGACCCATGACACTACCGTCATGACTTCGCCGGGCGGCTGGCGCGAGTTCATCGGCGGCCTGAAGGACGGCGGCGAGGTCGGCTTCGGCGCCAACTGGCTTCCCCGCGATGAGACCCAGGGCCAGGGCGACGACGGCCTGATGGCCGAGTTCGACAAGGACTCCTGCGAGTCGCGCGGCAACTGGCGCATCGTGGTCCCGGCCTGCCCCGGCGAGCCCGAGGTCTACCTCGAGTTCCAGGGCATCCTGACGGGCCAAAACGTCGATATCCCCATGGACGACCTGATGTCGTTTGAAGGGACCATCAAGGTGTCGGGCCGGCCGACGCTGGTGATCGAGGACTTGTCGTCCTGATGGCCGAGCTGCAGGACATTCCGCTCGAGCTTGGGGGTCGCTCGCTCACCATACGCTTCTCGTATCTCGCCCAGAAAACGATGAAGCATCATTGGAAGCTGGAAGACGACCGCGAGCTGCAAGCCCGCATGGTCAAGCCCTCGATGGAAGACGTCGCCGTCATCCTCTGGGCTGGCCTTCGCCGGCATCACCCCGACATGGGCCTGTCCGATGTCGAGATCCTGCTGGACGACGCCGGAACCGCCGGCATGACCGCAGCGGTCGGCAAGCTGGGCGACGCCATCGGCGCTTCGTCCCCGCCGGAATCCAACGACCCAAAATAGGCGGGGGACCGCCACCGGAGCCGCTGAGCCTCGATGACCTTATGGCCGAGTGCTCAGCGGCAGGCGTTCACCCCCAGGACTTCTGGCACCTGACGCCCCGCGAAGTTTACGCGGTCCTCGCCGGATCCGGCCTCCGAGCCCGCCGCGACCACAAGCTGACCCTCTGGGGCGCGTGGCAGACGGCCAACCTCTCCAAAGCCAAGCGCCTGCCCGATCTGAAGTCCCTTCTTAGGAAGCTGGACCCGGTGCGTGTTATGTCCTCGGCCAGCATCCGCGCCGAGGTGATGAACATCGCTAAGGCCATGGGCGCTGCTGTCGTTCATAGGGTCCGTCGGAAGGATTAAATCATGGCTGCGGTGATCGGCTCTCTGCGGGCGGACCTGTCCGCCTCGGTGGCGCAGTTCGAAGACGACATGGGGAAAGCCTCGAAGGCCGTTGAAGCCTTCGGCAAGCGCGCCGCGTCGGTCTCCCAGAGCCTCACCGATATCGGCGCCAAGATGTCGCTGGCGATCACCGCGCCCTTCATCGCCCTGTCGTTCCGCGCTCTGCAGGGCGCCAAGGATGCCGCGAACGCCAGCGGCCAGGTGCAGGCGGCCCTGACCTCGATGGGCGGCGCGTCGGGCAAGACGCTGGAGGAGCTGCAGGCCCTGTCGCTGGAGCTGCGTGGTCTGTCGACTTTCGACGACGACGACATCATGACCAAGTCGACGGCGAATCTGCTGACCTTCGGCAACGTCGCCGGCGCGACCTTCGACCGGGCCTCGAAGGCGATCCTCGACGTGTCGGCCCGTCTCGGCAACGACCTCCAGGCCTCGACCATGCTGGTCGGCAAGGCGCTAAACGACCCGATCCGTGGTCTGACCCAACTTCGCCGGGTCGGCATCCAGTTCACGGACGAGCAGGCCAAGATGGTCGAAGGGTTCATGAAGACCAACCGCATCGTCGACGCCCAGGCGGTGCTGCTGGGCGAGCTCGAGAAGCAGTTTGGGGGAGCGGCGAAGGCCGCGCGCGACGCCGACTCCTTCGCCAACCTCCGCGATATCTGGCGCGACATCGAGGGCGTCCTGGAGCGCATCGCCACCCAATACCTCCCGCCGGTCATCAAGGCCGTGGAGCGGCTGGGCCAGGCCTTCCTCGCGCTGAACCCTGAGACGCAGACCTTCATCGTCGGCATCGCGGCTGCGGCTGCGGCGCTCGGCCCCCTGCTGGTGGCCGCCGGCGCCGTCGCTGGAGCTATCGCCAACCTCGCGCCGCTCTGGGCTGGTCTGGTGACCATCTTCGCGGACGCGGCTGCGGCGGCCGGCATCGCAAACCTTGGCCTCGCCCTTCGCGCCCTGGTCGGATATCTCGCGCCGTTCGCCGGTGCGATCCTGTTCGCCGTCGGGGCCTTCTGGGAGTTCCGAGGCGCCTTCGTCGAAGCGTTCGGCTATGTCGCCGAGCACTTCCAATCGACCGTTCTGCCCGCCCTGCAGAAGCTGTGGGGCGCGCTGCAGGATCTGTTCGCCAACCTCGACCGCCTGATGACCGAGGGCCCGCTGGGCGAGCTGGTCACCTTCGTGGCCTGGGCCGTCGCGGAGCTGTCCGCGCTGTTCCTGCAAGGGCTCGGCCACGCCATCGTCATGGTGGTGGGGACGATGGTCGATCTGCTGGCGACCGCGATCCAGGCGGTGTCGGATATGGTCAGCATCGTGAGCGATCTGCTGTCCGGTGACTTCGCCGGGGCCTGGGAAGGCGCGCAGGATCTGGTGGTCGGAGTCGTGACCGGCATCCTGGACGCGTTCGAGAACATCGTCCCCGGCATCACGGCGGCGGCGACGGCGGCCTTCGAGGCGGTGCAGACGTGGATCGGCGAGGGCATCGCCGGCGTCATCACCTGGATCAGCGGCCAGTTCCCCGGTCTGGTCGACGCGGTCGCGGCTGCTGCGGCCGGCGCGGTGGCCTGGGCGAAGAACCTTTACGAAGGCATCAAGACCTGGATCGCCGATAACCTGGGCCCGGTGATCGCCTGGGCGAAAGACCGCATCCGCGAGCTCAACAACCTCTTCGGTCTGATCAAGGCCCGTCAGGCGGCTGTGAGGGGTGGTGGCGGCTCTGAGGGCCCTACCACCCCGCAACCCCAGCCGCGCGCCCAGGCGCCCGCTCCCCGGCCGTCTGCGGGCGGTTCTGGTGGCGGCGGTGGTGGACGCGGCGGCGGTGGCGGCAAGTCGAACGCCGAGAAGGAGGCCGAAAAGATCGCCAAGGCGACGGAGAAGTTCTCCGAGGCCCTGGACGACGTGCAGTCCAACATCGACCGCGCGTTCGACCGGACGAAGCTGCCCCGCTCCATGCAGGCCGCCAAGGAGCTGCGTCGCCGCATCGCGGATCTGGAGGAGGAAGCGAAAGCGGCCGGCGTCTCGACCGGGGCCTTCGCCGACGAGATCGCCAAGCTGCAGCTGCAAATCGGCGAGCTCGAGACGAAGGGTCTGCAAAAGGAGGCCGAGGACTTCGCCCGCGACGTCCGCGACATGGCGGCTGCGGTGACCGATCTGGGCGGTGGTCTCCCGCCCCTGGGCGAAGAGCTCCGCGACCTCGACGACCGCTATGCGGATCTGCGGACTTCGATCCAGGAGCAGATCGAGGAAAACGCGGCCCTCGCCGGCGCCAACGAGGACGCGGCGGCTGCGATGGCCGTCCTGGAGCGCCAGCTGTCCGCGCTGGACGCGGCCCATGCCAAGGCGACCGAAGCGGCTAAGGCGCAGTTCGCGGCCGAGGAGCGGCTGGCCGATCTGCAAACGTCGGCCCGCAACACCGACACGGCCCGGTCGATCCAGGATCTGCGGGAGCGGCGCGGCGAAGGCAGCGGCGTCTCGCAAGGGATGCGCGAGCTGCAGGCCATCGAGCGCGAGCTGGCCGATCAGCGCATGCAGGCCGCCCAGGAGCTCGCGTCCCTCGAGGCTGAAAAGGTCCGCGCCGAAGCGTCGAACAATCAGGCCGAGCTGGCGCGGATCAACTCGCAGATCGCCCTGCAGACCCAGCTTTTCGATCTGGTGACGGCGACGTCGGCCGCGCAAATCCAGGCGGCCGAACGGCTGCAGGTCGCGTTCGACTCCTTCGTCGATGGCCTGTCGACCGAGCTCACCGACATGGTGATGGATTGGGAGTTCGACCTCGACGGGCTGCGTGATGTCTTCAAGCAGCTGGCGCGCGATCTGTTCATCAAGCCGGTGATGGACTCCTTCTCGTCTGGCATCGGAAACTTCATCAAGGGCTTTGCGGGCGGCTTCGCCACCGGCGGCACCCTGCGTCCTGGGCAGTGGGGCATCGCCGGGGAGATTGGTCCCGAGCCCATCTTCGCCGGCGCCCGGTCGCTCAGCGTCATCCCGAACGACGAGGCCTTCGGCTCGCGTCGCGGCGGGACGACGATCATTCAAAACATCTCGACGCCGAACGCCGATTCGTTCCGCTATTCTCAACGCCAGATCGCCCGCAAGGCGAAGACGACTCTGGGAGGCTAGATTGTTCATCGACCAATACCCGCCGGCCTCGATCATGAAGTTCGGCTTTGTGTCGTCGCCGCGCTGGTCGACCTCGATCACGGCGGTGGCGAACGGCGGCGAGCGTCGGAACCGAAACTGGCAGCACCCGCTGCATTCTTTCTCGGCCCCCGAAGCCGTCGAGTGTCATGAGCACCTGGCCGCGCTCCATAACATGTGGATGGCGACGGCCGGGCCGCTCCACACCTTCCCCTTCCGCGACCCGCTGGATTTCGCCTCGCGCGACCTTCCGGCGGCCGACGTTGAACCGCCCATCGGCCCGACGGACCAGGTGATCGGCATCGGCGACGGCCAGACGACCGAGTTCCAGCTGGTCCGCCGCTATTCGTTCGGCGGCCAGCAATACGCGCGGACCATCGCGCATCCCATCGTCTCGACGGTGTCGGTCGCCATCAATGCCCTTCCGCCGGATGATCCGACCCTGCCCGGCGGCCCCTGGACCTGGTCCGTCGACCGCGAGACCGGCGTGGTGACCTTCAACAAGCCGATCCGCCTGGGCGACGTCGTGACGGCCGGCTTCCTGTTCGACGTGGAGGTCCGCTTCGAGAACGACGACAGCTACGACGGGATTGTGCGAAGCTGGCGCGTCTCGGGTCACGCGGATCTGGTCTTCGTCGAAGTCCGCCCCTGCTAGGAGAGCCCCCATGCTGCTTTTCATCGATGGCTTCGACCACTACGGCCCGGTGCCCTTCAACGGCAACATTCTACGCCAAGGCGTCTATGCCGAGACCAACCTGGGCACCGGCGGGGTGAAGGCGGGGATTGCTCGGACGGGTCAGTATGCCCTGCTGATCACGGCCGATAACAGCCCCGGCGTTCGCCGCGTCCTGCCCGGTGGCGCCGTCGAGACGTGCGGGGTGGGCTACGCCTTCAGCCTGGGCGGCCTCCCGACCGACTCGAGCTCGCTGGGCCTGCTGCAGTGGCGGACGGCCGAGAACGCGATCCTCGCCACGCTGATGGTCTCCAGCATCGGCCAGGTCATCCTGCAGCGCGGCGCGAACGGCGGCCCTGAAATCGCCCGCTCGGACGTCTGCATCTTCCCCGACTCCTACCAGCACTTCGAGGCGGTGCGCTCGCCGGCTGGAATCGAGGTCCGCATCAACGGCGTGACCGTTTTGAACAATGCGGATCCCGGCGTCGCCGGCATGGTGTCCCAGGTGAAGATCGGGACCAACGGCGTCGCCCTCACCGGCATGATCAACTCGCCGATGACCGTCGATGATCTGTTCTGCTGGTCGGGCGAGGGCCCGAACAACAACGACTTCCTGGGCGACGTGAAGGTCTTTACCCGGATGCCGACGTCGGACGGCCCGGTGCAGGAGTGGGAGCCGAGCATCGCCGGCCCCGGCTTCGCAATGATCGATAACGTCCCGCCGCTGGACTCGACCGAGTATCTGTCCGCACCGCCGGCATCGGGCATCCGCCGCAGCGAGTTCGGCATCGCCGACTTCCCCGAGGAGATCGTCTCGGTGCGCGGCGTGTTTCTGGCGACCCGCGCCTTCAAGACCGACGCCGGCAACGCGAAGGTGCGAACCGGCGTCATGGTCGACTCGGCCGAAACGCTGAACCCCGAGCATGCGCTGTCCCAGGCCCCGGTGTGGTATGGGGACGTCTTCGAGCTGAACCCGGCGACGGCCTTGGCCTGGAGCGTCGACGACCTTAACGATCTGCAGACCGTGATCGAGCGGACTGAATAGGAGAGAGCCCCATGGCTGCTGGAAAAGTCACCGTTCTGAACGTCGCGCTCGACAAGCTGGGGCGAAAGGTCTTCGACCTCGATGCCGACTCCTTCAACGTCGTGCTGACGACCAACGCGCAGGCCTTGTCGGCTGCGTTCACCGGCACGTCGGGTCAGGCTCGCTATTCCGATCTGACGGCCGAAGTCGTCGGGGCCGGCTACACGGCCGGCGGCAATCCCCTGGGTGATGCGACGTGGACGCGGTCGGGCGCGGTGCTGACCTTCTCGGCCGATCCGACCAGCTGGGATTCGCTGACGGCGACCATGAAGTATGCGGTGATCTGTCTGGCGACGGGGACGAAGGACATCCTCGCCATCGTGGATCTGGAGACGACCGATGCGGCGGGCCGAACGTCGGCCGGCGGCGACTTCATCATCAACTGGACGGGCGGCCTATTTACGCTGACCCGTGCCTAAAAGTTCGCGGCTTCGCAGGTGAACAGCTACGGCAATCCAGGGGGTTCGGGTAATCGGACCTCCCTCATCCGCATCACGGCGACGGTTAACCTTCGGGTTTTCCGAAACTATCCCTATCGCGGATATTCGCTGATCAACGGCGACTACGGCAATAATGGCGACTGGACGTCGGGCGGTCATGTGACCTTCGACTTCGGCGAGCCGCGCTGCATCGATGAGGCGAAGTTCTACCAGAGCACGGCCGACGTGCATGGCACTTGGCAGTGGAAGGGTTCGAACGACGGCGCGACCTTCACCGACGTAGGGGGCTCATTTGTTCTGGGCGGCGCGACTGTCGTGGTCCTGACCAGCCTTAACGGAAACGCTGATTTCTATCGCTACTGGCGCTTGGAGCAAGTGTCGGGGTCGGTGTCGACGTCCCCGTATATCCAGGGCATCGACTTCAAGATCGACGACGGGTCGCATCTGGAGGCTCGGTGGTGTCACCCGCAAGGCTGGGGCGACCGCCGCGCGCTGATCGACGAGACCTTTACGCCGGCGCCTGGGGCGGTCTCGGCTCCGTTCGGCCCCATCGATGGCTCGATGCTGACGGACGATTGGTCTCCGTCGTCTGGGACCGTAGATCCGGCCCTGACCTACAAGGGGTCGTTCTATTGGTCGAACGGGACGCCGACCCCGCAGATCGTATTCGACTTCAAGTCGCCTGTGACGATGACCGCCCTGCTGATCCGCGCCAGCGACCGGGTCAGCCAGGGCAACTTCTATGTCGAATGCTCCGATAACGGCTCGACCTGGACGGAGGTCGGATCGTTCGAGTGGGGCTCCTACTTCGGCATGGTCCAGGATCTGATCTTCTGGAACCAGGAAGTCCCGCTGTCGACGACCGGGCCGCATCGCTACTACCGCGTCCGCCAGTGGAACGGTGCGGTCAACCAGAGCCCCTATCAGCACGAGCTGCTGTTCAAGGTGTCGGGCGCAACCGGCCCGCTCCCTGTCGAAGTCGACGCGGGCGCCGGCTCGCTGATCGTCTCGGGCGGCCGGCCCACCCTGGTCATCGATCAGCTGGTCCAGACGTCGCCCGGCGCCCTGCTGTTGACCGGCGGGCAGGCGGCCATCGTGACCAATGTCGAGATGGACGTGCCGGCCGGCGCTCTGGTTCTGACGGGCAACCGGCCGACAGTCCGCGTCGGGGTGTCGGTTTCCGCCTCGCCTGATGCCCTGGTCGTCGAAGGGCTCGCCCCCCTCATCTTCACCGACTTCCGCGCCGTGCTGCCCCAGCAGGCCGCCCTGGCGGTGGTCGAACCGCCACCCCCTCCGATGCGGCTGTCGCAGCAGGCGACCCTCGCCGCCGGCTACGTCATCCCGCCGGTCGCGGTCTCCCAGCAGGCGGTGCTGATCCTGGTCGACGGCTCGCCCTGCGTCACCGAGCGGTGCCAGCTGTGGCGGATCAAGCGCCGCGATGGCGTCGAGTTCCGGTATACGTCCCTCGACCGCGACGTCCGCTATGGCGGCCAGGTCTACAAGTCCTGCGGCTCGCTGAACCCGTCGGCCTCCGAAGACGCCTCGACCCTGGGCACCGTTTCGAACATCGAGCTCGAGGGCATCATTTCGGACGACGGCATCACCGAGGCGGACCTCTACGGCGGGCTCTTCGACGACGCCTATGTGACCGTCGATCTGGTGGCGTGGGGCGCCATGCCCGAGTCGCCGCGTCGTCTGGCGTCGGGCTGGACGGGCGAGCTCTCCCAGGGCGACACCGGATTCAAGATGGAAGTGCTGGGCGCCGGCTCCCGCCTCGACCAGCAGGCCCTGGTCCAGATGGTGACGCCGGGCTGTCGCTGGGTCTTTGGCGACTCCCGCTGCGGCAAGGATCTGGAGGCCATGAAGCTGACGGGCGAGGTCACCGGCTCGCTCACGCGGTCGGTCTTTGGCGCGTCGCTCTCCGGTGATGGCGCCGGCCGCCAGTGGGAGAACGGGACGGTGCGGTTCACATCGGGCGTCAACGAGGGCCAGCGTCTCGAGGTCCGCTCGGTCGACTTCGCCGCCGGCGTGGTCAACCTCTGGCCTTCGGCGGCCTTCCGCGCGGAGCCGGGCGACACCTTCGATCTGCTGCCCGGCTGCGATAAGTCCCGCGACGGCGGCTGCACCCTCTACGCCAATGTGATCAACCATGGCGGCTTCCCCGACGTGCCGGGGAACGATGCGATCCTGGAGACGCCGGATGCTCAATACTGACAGCCCCCAGGCCGTCCTGCTGGTGGAGGCGGCCCGCCGCTGGGTCGGGACGCCCTACCGGCATCAGCATCGGACTCGAGGGCATGCCGTCGATTGCGTCGGGCTGGTCATCGGCGCCGGCCTCGATGCCGGGGTGCTCCCGACCTGGTCGGAGCAGGCCTGGGCGCCGCACTCGGCCTATGGCCGCGCGCCGAACCCCGAGCACATGGGCCGGGCGATCCGCCAGTTTCTGAATCCGATCGATCTGGATCCCAGAGCGACCGCGCCGGATGGTTCGGTGGCCTTCATGGGCTGGCGCGAGCATCTTCCGATGCATCTGGCGATCATGGCGACCGCTGCTGACGGCCGGCGGACGATGATCCATGCCTATGCCCACATCGGTCGCGTCGTGGAGCACGGATTCGACGGCCCATGGCCCGAGCGGGTAGTGTCCTGGTGGAGCTATCCAGGAATCTAGGAAGACTGAACATGGCCGTGCTGGCGTTGGGGTTCGCAGGGCAGGCCCTGGGCGGTGCAATCGGCGGCTCGATCCTGGGCGTGTCGGCCGCGTCCATCGGCGGCTTCGTCGGGTCGACCATCGGCGGTCTGCTGGACAACATGCTCTTTCCGCAGAAGCAGACCGGGCCGCGCCTGGACGACTTGACCGTGACGGCCTCGACCTACGGCAAGCCCCTGCCCCTTCTCTTCGGCCCCGAGAACCGCATCGCCGGCAACGTCATCTGGTCGACGGGCCTGATCGAAACGAAGAAGAAGAGCAAGCAGGGCGGCAAGGGTGCGCCGTCGGTCTCGGTGACTGAATACACCTATCGCGCGTCGTTCGCGGTGGCGGTGGGCGAGGGCGTCCTGTCGCGGCTCCGCAAGGTCTGGGCGAACAACGCCCTCATCTTCGACGCGGATAACCCCGGCGCCGTCGAGACCGCCCTCTATTCGGCGATCCGCTTCTACCCCGGCACCTTCACCCAGACGCCCGATCCGACCATCGAGGGCTATGTGGGCGTCGGCCAGACCCCGGCGTATCGCGGGACGTCGTATGTCGTTTTCGAGGATCTGCAGCTGGCCGACTACGGCAACCGGCTCCCTAACATCGAGTTCCTGGTGGAAGCGCAGCCCGAGATCACCGTGGCGGCGGTGGTCTCCGATCTCATCGTCCGCTGCGGCCTGTCCGATAACCAGGCCTCGACCATCGCCCTGACGGAGCCCCTGCGAGGCTATGCCATCGGGACCGCGTCCAGCGGCGTGGGCGCCCTGCAGCCTCTGGCGCTGGCCTATGACTTCGACGTCGCCGAGGTCGCCGGCGCGCTGCGTTGCACCCGTCGCGGCGCCTCTGTCCTGGGCGTGGTGATGACCGACGACCTCGCCGGCCACGAGGGCGGGTCCGAGCGGCCGGTCGATGCGATCCGCTGGTCGCGCGGCCAGGTGACCAACCTCCCGAAAGAGGCGACCATCACCTTCCCCGATCCCGACCGCGATTGGCAGAAGAACAGCCAGCGGGCGCGGCGCTCCCAGGGCTCGGCCGACTCCGCGCTGAGCACCGAGATTGCCGTGGTCCTGTCGGCGGATGAAGGCCGGCGCCTCGCTGACCGCATGCTCTGGGAAGCCTGGACGGGGATGCAGACGGCGAACGCCCAGACCGACGACCGCTGGATTTCGCTGGAGCCCGGCCGCAAGTATCTGTTTCAGACGCCGGCCGGCCTTGAGCCCCTTCGCGTGACCCGCAAGACGCGCGGCTGGAACGGGGTCATCGATCTGGATCTGCGTCGTGACTCCGACGAGGTCTATCAGGGCTCGACCAACGGCGTCCCCGCGCCGGCGCCGCCGAACCCGGTCAGCCTGCCCGGCCTGTCGCAGATCGTGCTGCTGGACATTCCCCTGCTGCTGGACGGCGACGAGCCGACCGAGACCGGGTTCTACTATGGCGTTCGCGGCTCTGGTCCTGGATGGCGCGGCGCGGACGTCCTGCGCTCGGTCTCCTCGCCCGGCCCCTATGAGAACGTCTCGCCCCAGGGCCGCGAGCTGACCATGGGGGTGATCGACGCGCTGGGCGCTCCAAACCCCGGCTTCGACTCCGCGACCAGCTGGGACATGCTGAACG
>ERZ941671.263-NODE-263-length-22496-cov-3.108730_pt1 | contig 22496 bp, 14 predicted proteins | sample MGYA00521093_ERZ941671 | MGnify/ENA primary metagenome ERZ941671 (study PRJEB32759, sample SAMN07749878) | skin metagenome | biome: transportation; feature: city; material: polyester macromolecule | host: Homo sapiens | place: Hong Kong:MOS line | collected... | reverse complement strand
GATCGTGTCAGACGACTCGACCTCGAGCGTGATCGTCTTGCCAGTCAGGGTCTTGACGAAGATTTGCATGGCAGGCAACGACAATCGTTCGTACGACGCAAAAGAAAGAGTGGCGCGCCCGGCGGTCGTCCTAGGAGCCCTGCCTGGGTTTTTGCAGTTTTAGCAAATGTCACGTGTCCACAAAATAGGCATGTGCATGGCCTCCACGTGGCCAAAAAAAGAGTGGCGCTTCTTCGACGCACAGAGCCTCTGATTGCCACCATGAGCCAGTCAGCCGCTGACGATGTGTTCACCTGCATTACATGCAGTGTGGCATTCCTCAGCGCGCCTGAACAGCGCAAGCACTTTCGTGCGGACCTCCACCGCTACAACATGAAGCGCCGCGTGGCAAATCTCGCCCCCGTCAATGCGCAGACGTTCAACGACAAGATTCGCGAGCGCCGTGCGGCACTCGAATCGTCCGAAAAGGCGAACAAGGAGGATCATGGCAGGTGCGATGTGTGTAGCAAGACGTTTTCGTCTCTCAATGCGTACCGAGACCACATGCAGTCGCGCAAGCACCGCGAGAAAGCACTAAAGTACCAGCCCAGATCCAAAGCGCCCCTGGAGCATGTACGTGAGATGAAGCAGGCCTTGCCGGAAGATGACGAAAACGTGGATGACGAGGAGCGCGCTATCCGACAAAAGCTCAGCAAGGCGCGCCGTATCGATCCAGCGAACGAGTGCATGTTTTGCAGCGCGGCACAGTCGTCGCTTGAGGCCAGTATGGAGCACATGCGTGCATCGCATGGCTTTTTTGTGCCGGAGCGCAAGTATCTCGTGGACCTGGCCGGTCTCTTACGCTACCTTGCCGACAAGGTATCGGTAGGAAACGTGTGCCTGTGGTGCAATGGCCGCGGCCGCGGCTTTCATGACTTGGGTGCCGTCCAAAAACACATGGTCGACAAGTCGCACTGCAAGGTCGCATACGACACGCAAGAAGACCAGCTAGAGCTGAGCGACTTTTACGATTTCCGCAGTAGCTACGCCAACGCTCCGACCGCCACGGACGAGTGGGAAGATGTGGAGGAGGAAGAGCAGGACGACGGCGATGGCGAAGCGGTGTGGGAAGACGACGATGACGAGACGATACCCGATAACGGCATCCGGTACGGTGATTCCGAGTACGAACTCGTTCTGCCGTCCGGCGCGCGCCTTGGACACCGCTCTATGCAGCGGTACTACCGCCAGTCGCTGTGGCAGACGCCTGCGGCGCATGCTCGCGAGACGGCCTCGACGGCTCATGGACGTGCATTGGCGCATCGTCTAGCTGACGCATCGTCCAAGGAGCTGGTCGTGCCGTCGCGTGGTGGCCAGGAGCTCGTCGCACGCAACCGTGGCGAGGCGAAGGAAGCTACGCGTCACGTCCGCGAGTTCCGTGACAGCCGGCGCCGTGAGCTCTTCCGCACTAAGGTTGGGTTCAAGCATAACCACCAAAAACACTACCGTGATGCTCTTTTGCAGTAGATATGTGTATAGTATTGTATTTCTATGAGCCACGACCGCGACCTCGGCCTCGTCCACGCGGAATCCGACCTCCTCGGCCCCTGTCGGGACCCCAAGTGCGTTCGGTGCGCACATTGAGGTTGGGCGCGACCATCGTCTGCGCCTGTGTGAGCTTGGCCTGTTTGTGTGGATCGCGCTGGAAGAGCATGGCCCATTCTTCGATCTGTTCGTCGCTCCCGAGACCGTAGGGCGCCAAGGCCTCACGGAGCTGAGACCGCGCAGGCATCGCACGGGCCGCTTTCGAGCGCACAAATACAGAGGCGTCCATTTGGTATGCCTGGAGCAGCAAGCGCTCAGAAGGCGAGGAGCCAAGGTCAGAGAGGATGCGATCAGTCGTTGCCTGTGACTCGGCGCTCGCCAGAATCGCCGCCTTGACATCAGCAGGTAGGGTATCGTCCGTGGGCGGCTTAGCCGAGGACGGCGGCATCGGATCGTGATCCGCCTCGATGTCGTGCAGACCGTCTGGATCATCAAGGAACGCTGACACGATTTCCTCGGGCGCCATAGTCGCATAGCGCGAGCGCGACAGACGTCGCTCGACTATGCGGCGCTCGAGCTGCGGCAGCACAGACAGTACCAGGTCCACCAAGGCCGGATCGACGCGGGTCGTGAGCGAGGCACGAACAGCGGCCCATGCGGCTCCAGGAAACGGCATCGCTGCGCCGCCGGGCAAGTGTGGTGCACACGACGGAGCTGCCATGCGCAGATCCACAAGGAGCGGCGCATCTACGAGTGCCACGGCATCGGGAATGTGGTGAGCATGGAGCGTCAGTGCGTCGAGAACCGCAGGGGCGAGCGAGACACATCGGTCAGCCACACTGAGCAAGTCTACCTTAGTAGCGAGCCAGTAGGTGGGCCATGGAGTGGCGGACGAGGACGCCTCATCAGGTGGAATGTGTCGAGCATGGAGCTCGACATGGTACAGCGTCGCCACCAACTCGGCGAGCGGATACAGCTCGTCCTTCGACGAGGATGTGAGCACATCAAGGAGTGCATAGGCCATACGAGCTGCGCGGCGAATGCGCTGCACACGCTCAGTCCACGTCGAGGCTTGGCGAGCGTGCCCCAGGGCCCATGTTGCTACTTCCATCCAAGCGTCGATCTCGCGCTGGGGCCATAGCATCATGAACAGCGGCCGCACATCCACGTCACTGGTGCTGGCAAGAATGCATGCATCCACGAGATGCGCTTTCCCACATGCGCCCTCGACCAGGGATGGGTCGCCATGTGCACAAAGGCGCACGAGGAACTCGAGGACACCGTGCACAGCGGCCTGGTCCACAGGCTCGCTCGCCAGCACTTTTTGCGCCAGAGACGTGAGCACACCCTGTACGATGCCCTCGAGCTCTCTGTACGTGAGACACGCGCGCGCCACGCCTGCCGGGTCCGCCGGCAGCGCCCGCCACAACGCGGCGTGCATCGACATGGAGGCCAAGGAAGAGCGTTGCGCGGCCTCCACATCTGCTCGGCCGATGCCACGACGACGACGACTCAGGCGGCCTACGATGCTAGGGTCTTTTTTTCGCACCGCTACGGCCCACCGCGACGTTGGCGTTGTACAAGGCACCTCTTTGCGAGTAAGCGAGGTGCACATATTCTGACGAGCATTGCACAGCGCGGCGTCTGGTGGCTGGTACGATGGCCAAGACGCCCGCTGAGTTCGATCATATGACGCACGACGTGCCACCGACGAGCGACATGGGCGGCGCTCTCACGCCAGCCGCCCTCGCTTCCGCGAAAAAGAAGAAACACCGCAGCCGTCCCCTCTTTGACGACCGCGCATCTTCACTTGCGGCGACGGCGCAGGTGCAGGCCGATCTTCTCGCGACCGCCAGCGATCTGTACCGCCGCATCGAGGCCGATCCCCATGGCCTGCGCGACGACGAGGCCTACTGGAAGTCGCTCCCTGCGCATCTTCGCACATTCATACGAAACGCGCTGCCACTCGGGCAATTTGGGCAAGATGCGTCCGCAGACACGCTGCCCCCTCGCCACGCATCGACGCAGGCCATGATTGCGGTGGCGCAGCAGCTTGCCCAGGCCGCGCATGGTCCGCAGGCCGCGCCGCCCATGACCGAGTTGTACCGCGCGAAGCAGCGGTACCTGTCACAGCTGCCCAATATGCCCCTACCTGTCGGTGAGGACGGCGACCTCGTCTTTGTCGACGACCTCGACTACGACGACGACGAACTTGCCTATGCGAGTGACGACACCGAGTCGGACAAGAAGAAGAAAAAGAGCAAAAAGAAGAAAAAGAGCGCACCGCCGCCCCCACCACCCCCGCCTGCGCCGCTGCCACCGAAGCGCAGCATGCCGCTGCCATCATCGCGCGCCGCCGGCAAACTTCCTATGCTCTTCCACGCTCCGCCCCCACCAAATCCCCACCCTGCGCCCCGCCGCAGCCGCTCACTGCACGAGCACACGCCGCCTGTGTTCCCCGCCAATATGGCCGGCGCGGCTCCTCCAGCGGGCGCGAGTGTGCTCACCATCAGCAACGCCAACGAGCGGTACGAAATCCAGGCGTTCTGGCGCGGCCTATCGCGACAGGAGCGGCGTGCGCTCATTGAGGGCGAGGAGAAGAGCGTGAAGCGCAAGCTGCATGAGTATCAGCGGCATGCGTGTGCGTGCGCGATCTGCCAGCGCAAGCGGCATGCGATCGACACCAAGCTGAGCGAGATGTATGCGGCATACTATGACGCCGCCGAAGCTCATGCAGCAGCAGCGCCGGAGCTGATTGACTTTGATGCGGCCGACGAGGCCGTGCTGCCTGGCCCCTTTCCAGGCAGCGTGGCGCTGGACCGGCACGGCGGCGTCGTGGGGCACAATCTCATTCTCGCACGGTATGCGCTGCGCTCGCGCCGGCGAAAGCGAGATGATGTGTACTATGACGAGCTCGACGACGACGAGTATGATGACGAAGACGACTATGACGACGACCTCGACGACGAGGATAAGTGTCTCCAGAACCCCGACTGCTACTGCATCAACTCGACGCTCACCATCAAGGGCATATTATCCGTCGCCGACGATCTCTCTGGCAACGAGGTCCAAAAACTCGTCTTGATGCTCGAGCAGTTCAGTGAGCGCCGCACCACGGCCGACGACGCCGATGACTGGACAGACGACAGCTCCTCCCGCAGCGAGGTCGAACTGTCGCCGAGCGAGCAGCGCGAGCAGGGCTGGCGCATGTTCCAGATCTTCGCTGCGCGTGTGCTCGAGCACCGCGTTCTACAGGCGTATCGCGAGCGCGTCGCGCATGAGCGGCAGCTGCAATTGCTGCGCGAGCTCGAGGAGGAGGAGTCGACAGAAAAGGCGCGCGAGGCGAAACGCGCCAAAGAGAATCAGCGCCGCAAGGACCGCAAGCGCCAGATGCGCCAGCAAAAGGAAGAGGAGCGGCTGCGCAAGGAGCAGGAAAAGGCCGCCGAGGAAGAAGCGGCTCGCGAGGCGGAGCGTCGCGAAGCTGAGCGTCGCGAAGCACAACGCCGCGAAGCCGAGCGCCGCGAAGCTGAAAAGCGCGAGGCACAGCGCCGCGAGGCTGAGAAGAAGGCGGCGCAGCGCCGCGAGGCAGAAAGGCGCGAGGCACAGCGCCGCGAAGAGCGCAAAAAACAGGCGGAAGAGCGGCGACTCGCTGATGAGCGGCGAGCCGCCGAGGCGGAAGAACGCAAGCGGCGGCAGCAAGAGCGGCGAAAAAAGAAGACCGAAGCGCCGCCGAAAGCAGCGGCATCCACTCCCTCCGAGCCGACAGAGCCTGTGCGTCCCATCGCCGAGCCTGTGCGCCCCACCGCCGAGCCCGTGCAAGCTGCGCCGTCTGTGGGGTCAGATGCCCTGCTCGACTTCTCGCCCATGTCGTTCGTCGGCCCTGATGGCTGGCACCCTCGGTTCGACCAGCCTTTCGTGCCGCCATCGTCGTCCCTGAGTCGCTTGTCGCTGCAGGAGCCACACGACCTGTTGGGACCTTGGGCACCGCCTCGCGACGCTGCAGCACCGCTTGGCCCCATTGAGCCGCCGCGCCGTGCGGCCACGACGCACGTGGAGAGCGCAGCACCGAGTCCGGGTGTGCTGGGCAGCGCGGCCCTGGGAGACGACGAGCCCATTGAGCCGCGTGGACGCCGTGCGCCCGGGTCCTTTGGCGCGCCGTTTGCGCCATTCTATTCACCATGGGCCACGGCGCCAGGCTACTCCTTCGGTCTAGGCACGTCGCTCGCGAGTCCTCCCTCGGCGCATGCGTCGTCCATGGCCTCCGCGGCCAGCGGCGCTGCCGCGTCCGCCATACCAGCTTCGTTCTCCCCTGCCTTTGAGCCACGTGCGCCACCTACGTTCGAGTCCACGTGGCCATCGTCGTGGGATCGCGCGCGCCATGCCTTTGAGCAGCCGATGGACCCACTGCCGGACTTTGGTGGTGTCAGTAGCCTCTCGCCCCCGTCGCTTCCATCGTCGTCGTTGGCAGCAGGTCGCGCGCGGCATACCATGTACCCCTATCCATAGTCGGATCCAAAAAGAGCTGGCGGCTCTCCACATCGAAATCGGCCCAATATTGGTATCAACAGTCGCTATCATCCGGCGGCTCGAACCACCGGTGCGCTAGGCGCGTCGCATCACTACAGTCCCAGATCGGCTTGCCGAGCCGCTCGTTCACAGAGTTATGCAATTCACATAGCCATGTGCGTAGGCTGGGTCCATCCTGCACGGCGCGCTCGCGCTGTGCCTCATTCGCGAGGCTCGTAGCGTACACACGGCGCAGGTCCTCGGCACACACCGAGCATGGATACACGTGCGGCAGAGCATCCAGCAGCGCCCGCATCGAGTGCCGCTGCACAGACGTGGGCGCATCAGGGTAGTAGGCCGCGGCTGAATGCAGGAACGTCCACGTCGAATGCCCCAGCTCTTCCACATCTGGCGGACACGGCGAGCGCTTCGTCACGTTTCGCAGCGCCGCGCCAAAAGCCAGTTTGGAGCTACATGCGCGGCACGGCTTGCCATCGGGGCCCAGCACGACAGGCGGCTTGCGTGTCGCTTTGGGTGGCGGTGGCGTCGTCTCTCGCTCGGACGCAGGGCGCTCTTCGGCTTCGATCGGCTTGCGGCGCGCAAAGAACGAAGAACGCGAATGCGCATCCAAGTCTTCCCTCACCGCCTCTCTGCCCTCTGGCGCCGGCGCCGGCACGCCACCCCACTCCGGCATGCCCACAGGCCGCGCGACGCGCTTCGGCTCCCAGTCATCCAGCTCATCTGCCCGGCTCTGCAGCTTGAAGTACTCTTCGCGGATATCCAAAGGCTTCCTATCGCGCTGGAGACGCAGCTTTTCTTCCTGCGTCAACGCACGCACCTTGGCATCGTGCTGCTCGTACCGCGTTTGCGTGAGCTGCGCCAGGAAAAAACTGCCCACGACAATCGACGACACAAACGGCACGCCAAACAGCAGCGTCGGACTCTGGTGCACTTTCGCTCGTACGCGCGCCCATATCGGCCTCCAGCTGAGCGGCATGGTACCACGCCACCCTCCTGGGCCGCGTGCGCCGTGCGCTGGGTCTGCTTAGTCATCTACAAAGGGGACGCTCGGCGCGAGAAAAAGAGCATGTACGGCGACGATGTGTGGAGCTGTGCATCGCCGGGCGTGACGCGGCTGTCGTCGCAATAGTACCAGAGGCCCTGAGTGCGGACGGATGCCGTATAGTGCCCGGAATTCAGCGTACCAAAGTGGTGCGTCACGGCGTGCAAATCGTACAGGTACGGCGGCCGCTGACTCTCACTCACGGGTATACCATGCACCGACATGCCTGGCGGGAGAGGCGGGGGCATGTAGTTGGACAGGTCGAGCTTGTCAAAGGGAAAATTCACGCGCGTCTCGATCTTGTTCGACGCAGGGCCACGGAACGTGAAGCGCTTCAGGTGGATCAGCAGCACGGGCGGCAGACGCGCGAGACTGAGTCGCTTGGTGGAGCGGCGCGGCCGCTGGCACTTGGGGCAGTGCCACGCATTGCCCTTGTCCAGCACCTCTTCGTGCACGAACGCGTCCATGCACTGGTACAGCGTGGCCTGCGACACACCACGCCCACTCGGCACCGGCAGCGACAACGACATGAACGCGTTGTACGTGACGGACATGTGCCCACACGTGAGGCATGTCAGCTGGTTGCGAAGCTGCCCCTGGAACGTGTCCACAATCACACTGTCATTCCGCCGGCGGTACAGACTCCATTCCGCCACACTCGCGAGTTGCTGTGGCAGCCGACTCAGCTCCGCCTGCTGCGCCTCGCCCAACTCAAGGGCCGGTGGCCGCTGCACAATGCGGTTCAAGTCCTCGTGCAGCCCATCGAGCAGAAACAGCAAAAACTCCTGGCTGTCTTGCTGCTCGTGGCCGCGGAAAGCAGGGGCAAACTGCCCAATCGCCTCCCGGAACGCCGTCGGCGCCACTGTCACAGACTGCTCCGACCACAGCGCCCGCAGCAGCGCTGCCAGCGCATGAGACAAGGCGCCACGTGTCCCAAGTGGATTCTGCGTGTTGATGGCTTTTTGGTACGTCCCATCCAGCATGTACTGCGCGAGCAGCATCGTCGCGCTGAGACACTGGATCGTCGCATTCATGTAGCATGTCTGCCCAAAGTTGCACAGACCCGTCAGACCAATGCGGACATCGCGCGGCACAGGAAAGCTCGGCGGTGCCATGCTATGACTCCGCGACATGATGCTCGGCCCCGCTATAAGCGACGCAGGCATGGGCGTGCGGGCCGCCGGCGGTGGCGTCGGCCCACTCATGCGCGGCGTCGACAGACTCGTAATGTCCGGATACGTAAACTTGCCGCTCGTCACAGGCACCTGGTATGTTCGCGGCGGGACACTGGGCGTCACGAACGCTGTGCGTCGTGCGCTGGGTGTAGCTGGTGAGGCAGGCTTCGCTGACGACCCACGCTCACGGATCACTCCCGAATCACCGACTTGCCGCGCCCATGACTCGAATCCACCGCGCAGCAGACACGGCGAATGCACCAGATCGACTTCCAGGGTGCGCAGCACCGACTCGATATGCTCTTGCTCCGGCGTCGCGTTACCCCCGCTACTGAGCGCGCGCGTGCGTTGGTCATATAGGACCAGCAAGTCGTACTCACTGCGTTTTTCCAGGTACGCTGCTTCTTTGGGCGGAAGAGATGCCTGGAGATCTGCCATGGAGACAGGGGGCGCTCGGAGCACGGTGGGCTCGATGCAAATGGTATCAGCGCCGCGAATATGGCCAGCAGCATGCATAGAACGTGGCCGAATATCCACCAGCAGAATCTGAGGGCCTCGGCGCTTCGAAAGGAGCTCATGCCCTGCGGTATCGGTGGTCCGATCAAAACCAGGGTACATGTACGTCCATAGCTCTTCCACAGAGAGGCACCGACCATAGGGTATCGTGGGTGTCTGGGCCGCGGACACCCGGGGCTGCGCAGGGGCCACAGCCGGGCTGTGCCTGCCACTGCCGTGCTTCTCGAGCTGCGCGTCCCGCATCATGTCTTCGGCTCGTGCCGTGAGTTCTCTTTCAATCGCATTCGCTCTCTTGACAATCTCAGGCGTGCGGTTCATGAGCTCCTGGTAAGCCTGAAAGGTCGCACCACGCTGCTGCCTGATAGAAGGCCATTCAGCATGTTTCGGCACGAATGACGCAACGCTCGCTGCGGTTAGATAGTGTATAAAGGCCATCTCCAAGTGGCCCTGAGCATCGGCCATTTGCGCCTTATCCAGCAGCGTCGACGCTGCGCCAACATAGCTCTTCACCGAGAAAGATGGGTCTAGCGATAAATTCACTTGTTTTCGTAGGTTGATAGGGTGCATGGGCGGCAGGTGCTGGCTGCCGCCGTCACCCGGTCCGACACCCACCATGACCGCCGCGAACGACATGCACAGCGAGCGGTCAGGGCGGGGGTGCCAAGCACATCACGTGATACGAAGCAACGCGTCACCGCTCGGCGCTCGCGCCGCCTTTTTCCCATGCCACGTCCGTCCCGCAGACAGCGGAGTACGGCAGACGACGCGCGGCGGACGACGCGATCACAGCGTGCGCGCTCCCCTGTATCTTCGGACAATGAATCAGATACGTATAGCGATGAGAAGCCTGTCACCCGGCGCCGTGGACGGCGTGTGTCAACGCCGCGCTACGAAAGCACGCCCGTAGAGGACGAGGACGAAGAAGAGGAAAAGCCAGCACGGCGCCGTGGACGCCGTGTCGCGACGCCACGCGAAGAAGGCACGCCGATGGATGAAGACGAGGATAACGAGGACGTGCAGCAGGACTACCATGTGGAGAATGATGCATTTGTGCTCGACGAAGACGAGGCGGGCGAGAAGAAAATCGACCCTGATGGCTACTTGCTCGGCGGCCGCTCCTTCCATATTCCCACGATGCTGCTGCCCGAGCGTAGTGATCGGCGCCTTTACATGCTGTCCATCGACGTAGCTCGCGGCCTTGGATACCGCGACTCGGGCTACTTTTTCCGCAAAAACCCCCTCATCCACAAGGTGCTGCTGACGATGGACGAAAAGGACCAGCTCATTGCTGAGGGTCGCATCAGCTCAGGACTTCGCTCACGCAACGTCACAGCTGTCACGGCGCGCGCCGTGTTCCAGGTCATCGGTGCACGCTCGATTGCTCGCGGCCGGAACGTCACCGACGACTACTACGAGGCGCAGGCTCGCGCCGAGGGCAAGAAGGAAGGCACGCTTGCGATGCAGCCATCCACGCAAGACTTGATGTCGCGCCGTGGCGATCGGCGCCGTGATTATGATCGCGAGCGGCGCCACGGCTCGGATGCCGCCACATACACGACCGTCGATCCACACGGCCATGTTGTCACCACTACATTCGGCGATGCGGGTCATGCGCCCTTTGATCGAACAAGCCACTTGACGCAGCGGCGCAACATGCTCATGCGGGCTGACATGTCGGAAGAGAACTGGATGGCCATGTACGCCCAGAGTGTGCGTGCTGCGAACGCCGAGCTGCTGGCCGCTCGTCGTGACCGTCTCGTGGCCTTGCCCTCGTCACACAAGCCGAGCGCGCTGGACGAGCATGTGCTTTGTGATACGCGGCCGCCTTGGGAGCGAGAGGCGGCGCCCACGACCGACGCGATGCGTCGGCATGCGCGTCGGGAGCGTGCGCCGCCTCTCGGCCTGTACGATCCCCACACACACACGGCGCATGTGCCCTTCCATACACAGCCGACGGCTGCCTGGTTCGCCAAGGTCGACGATGAGCCCCGTATTCCCGTGCCTTCCGCTCGCCTGGCCCACATCTATACGACAGAAACGTGCATTATGATGGGATCTTAGTCTATGTGCGCGCGATGCGCCCGATACCATGCGCCCAGCTCGGCGTCACTCGGCACGCTGGCCTCGCCCAGCCACTGAGCCAGCCATGTGCGCCACGACGCGGTGCTCGCGGCCGGTGGAAGTCGCTCATCATGCACGGAGCACCACAGACACAGCGTCTCACGCATCGGCGTAACGTCCAGCGCACGCATCCACGCGGCTATGAGAAACAGCTCCTCCCACAGCTGATCGGTCGTGGCGTGGGATGCGCCTGGAAAGTCCACCTCCATCAGGGTAAGTACGAGCTCCGCATAATGATGAAAGACGCGCGCGTCGAGGCATACATGCGGCAGCGGCGTGGATATCGTCACGGGCGGCAAGTTGTCTGCTGCACCTCGCCAAAGCCTGCGCAGGCGTCCCTCCATCCACCGCTCCCATCGGCGCAGCTGGAGCTCGCTGCGCACGATCCATCCACGCCGACCGGGTGCTTCGAGAGGATTCGTGCAGGCCTGCAGCTCGGGATGCTGGGCTGTGAGCAGGCGTACAAAGTACACACGGGCCGCTGGTGCCCATGTGCATGGCGCCTGGGACGCCCGTGCTTCGGCGCGCGCTGCACGCAGCATCAGATCGATGGAGGCCGTGTCGGGCTGCACATGCAGTGTGGGCTGCAGAGCATGCCACACCAGCATGAGCGTTTCCCACGCTCGCGCACGGTAGAGACCCAGCAGAAGCGTATTCGCCAGATGCGTCGTTGGGCGCAGGCGCACCACGTGCCGAGAGGACGGCGTTGCGTCCACCCGCATGGCACACTGGCCCAGGTCATGGACCTTGGGCACGTGCATGCGTACGACGCCAGAGCGCGGCGCAGGGAGGCGCACGCCGCGGTGACACCAGTGCATAACGCACTCGAGTGCCCGTGCGGGGTGTCCAGCCACAAAGAAGAGGCGGCACAGCGTCTTGAGCGCCCACACATCGGGGGCCACGCCTCGGTGCACCATGGCATCCCAGACGCCCCATGCACGTGACACATCTCCGCGCTCCAAGAGGCCTTCCACGAGCGCTGTATGCGCCGCCACCGACTGGACCAGCTGCGCTTGCACGCTGGGAGGCACGTTCCACGGCGTATCGAGGGCCTCGGTCTCTTCTTGCATCTGCAGCAGGGACACGACACGGTGCACGGGAATACGCGCATCACCCGCCGCGGCGCGCAGCATGACGATCCAGTCGGGTATATGCGTCGACGATGCCTGTGGCGCGTGTGTCATCATCGCATCGAACAGCGACCATGCCTCGCGCAGATCGGCCTGCGAGGACGACATGGCGAGGGCACGTAGGAAAGACGAGGTAGCGCCGGGCGCTCCATGCAGCTGCTCGTAACATGCACGCGCCACATCCGTATCGCCCTGCACGGCAGCGACGCGCGCAGCCAGATGCAAGAAGGCCTCCTTGTGAATGGCGGTAGGCAGCCACGCTTGGATCACGGACGTGGGTATACGTTGGATGCTGTGTCGCGAAGCCGTTCGTTCGCACACAAACGTCTCCATGGCCTCGGCCGCCGACGGCACCTTGGCATGCGTTACGTCCCAGACCCGCTGCATGGCCTCACACGCACGCGGATCGGGCATACCGGCTAACCAGCCAGTCCAGGCCGTTTCCAGGAGCGTAGAGGCGTACGTCGTGCGCTGGGCATCAGGTTTGGCCAGCCACCGGTGCACCGTGTCGAGCACACAGGCCACGAGCGGCCGCGACACGTGCCAAGCCTTGTGACGATGAATACACGTCGTGAGTAGAAGCAGACACAGGCGATGCGACTCACTCACGCTGTAGGTGGGTATATGCTGGCGCACCAGCTCTACAGCACTGGCGGCATCTGCCGCGCCTGCTATGCGATGCAATGCACGCTGCAGCACAAAAGGCGGGATCGTTCCGAGTGGCTGTGCAGCCAAAATAGACCGGCACTCGGGCCAAGCAGCGCGTGTACACGCATTGTACCACTGCAGGAACCGAGGCAGGGGAATGTCGCGCGTCGCGAGCGTCGCCTGCACCTGCTCCTGCGCCGTCGGATCGGACTGCAGGAGCGGCAAGTCAGCGAGAGTCAGGGCGGTGGCATCGCGCGCATATTTCCACTGCCCCAGACCCATGCAGTAGTCCATCAGCGACCGCGTGCTCAGCCACGCCAAGGGCACATCGGCCGGTATGCGAGGCACAGCCGCTGTCTCCTCAGGACGGCGCTCAATGCGCACTGGTAGCGCACCGCGTGCCGCTCCGGCCGTGCGCCATGCATGCCACCGAACTGTGCTTGCTCGTGACGCATGCATGCGCCCAGGTCATGCTAAGAGCCGTGCAGCCGCTCGACGCAGGCCCAGCGGCTCCATATCACGTGATCTTTTGGATTTTTCTGCTGGGGGGACGACCGTCCACATCTTCTGACCACGCCTACGACCATGACGGACGGCGCTGTTGACAAGCTCGCTGACGATGTGCAGGAGCTCCATTTGGGTACGTCTCTGCTGGCGCTCACACAGACCTATCGACGCTTTCTCCGCTAAGCCCTGAGGTCATTCAGAACCAGGCGACCATCAATATCGGTACGATTGGACACGTCGCACACGGCAAGTCGACTGTCGTCAAAGCCATCTCGGGTGTACAGACTGTGCGTTTCAAGAACGAGCTTGTGCGGAATATTACGATCAAGCTGGGTTACGCGAACGCCAAGATCTACCGGTGTGAGAATGAAAACTGCCCTCGCCCACAGTGCTACCACAGCTATCCCTCGAACAAGGAGCCACACCCACCGTGTCCCGTGCCGGGCTGCACTGGCAAGATGAACCTGCTGCGCCATGTCTCGTTCGTCGATTGCCCAGGTCACGATATTCTCATGGCTACCATGTTGAACGGTGCAGCGGTCATGGATGCTGCCCTCCTCCTGATCGCCGGTAACGAGCCGTGCCCCCAGCCGCAGACGTCGGAGCACCTCGCCGCCGTCGAAATCATGAAACTGCAGCACATTATCATCTTGCAGAACAAGGTCGACTTGATTCGCGAGCAGGCCGCCGAAGAACACTGGAAGAGCATTGTCAGCTTCGTCAAAGGCACCGTCGCTGACGGTGCGCCCATTGTGCCGATCTCAGCACAGCTGCAATATAACATCGACGCCGTGAACGAGTACATCGTGAAGCGCGTGCCGGTGCCTGTACGTGACTTTTCCGCCACGCCGCGCCTCATTGTGATTCGGTCGTTTGATGTGAATAAGCCCGGTGCCGAGATCGATGAGCTCCGCGGCGGTGTGGCCGGTGGCTCTATCCTGTCGGGCGTGCTGCGCCTCGGCCAAGAAATTGAAGTGCGCCCTGGTATCGTCACCAAGGACGCCGAGGGCAAGATCAACTGCCGCCCCATCTACTCACGCATTGTATCCCTGCTGGCCGAGCAGAACGAGCTCAAGTTCGCCGTGCCTGGCGGCCTCATTGGTGTCGGTACCAAGATCGACCCAACGCTGTGCCGTGCTGACCGTCTCGTCGGCCAGGTGCTCGGCAACGTGGGCAAGCTGCCCGCGATTTACACCGAGCTCGAAATCAACTACTTTTTGCTTCGTCGCCTGCTGGGTGTCAAGTCAGACGACAAGAAGCAGACCAAGGTCGAGAAACTCACACGGAACGAAGTGCTTATGGTCAACATTGGCTCCACGTCCACAGGTGGCCGTGTCATGAGCGTCAAGGCCGACCTGGCCAAGATCTTCCTCACGTCTCCCGCATGCACAGAAGTCGGCGAGAAGATTGCCCTCTCACGACGTATCGACAAGCACTGGCGTCTGGTCGGCTGGGGCAGCGTCCGTCGCGGTACGCAGCTCGAAGTCTAGACATGCCCAAAAGTGACGAGCACGCGCGAGCTTCTCTTCGACTAGTATACATAGCGCGCTGCAGCGGCTCTTGTACGACCTTGCCCGATCCGGCCCGATCTGTGGCACGACGCAATTTCTGGTCGGTGCTGACGTGGGGGCGTCTTGTTGATGCCACTTCCACGGTGGGCATCGTGGACATCGACGGCACTCGGGGAGCAGGAGCCTGTCCACTCAAGTGCGGCACCCGTGTCCGAGGCCGCAGGCGGCAGCGGCGGGATGTGGTCATACTTTCAGCAGGGTCTCTCCTCGTACGTCCCGCTGCGTAGTGCGGAGCGGACGAACGAGGAGGAGGCGTATCTGAGCCTGAGCCACTGGGACCGGTACGTGTGCATGCACTGACGCTAGCTTTCTTGGCTTCATCGCGTGTCTGCTGGGGAGTGGTCTGTGCTTTCTCTTTTCGTTCTTGTTCGCGCAGCCGCCGATCCTGCTCATTCGGCCGCACAAATTTGCGCTCGCTTTTACGCTCGGGAGTGTCCTGTTTATGATGGGGTACGTGCCATGCTAGCTGACTCTGGCAGTTTTGCTATCCTCACAGGCCCCGCCGCGCACATGAAGCATCTCATGAGCCCCGAGCGACGACCCTTTTCTGCAGCGTACGTGTAAGGATCCTGACACACAGGTACCTCGGCAGCATGGCCCTGACCCTGTACTTTTCGCTCGGCGCACGAAATCGGCTTCTCACCGTGGTGTGCGCCCTTGTCCAGATAGCGTGCCTGCTGACGTATCTCGCGCACTACTTCCCGGGCGGTGTCACGACGCTGCGATACGCCGGCACTTTTTTGGCGCGTGGCAGCACAAGCTTACTCCCTATATAGACGTGTATAGAAGCAGGTCATGCGATAGCAGCGGGGCTTCCGGCGTGCACCTAGACTTAATGGTGCGCCTCGACCTTGATATCGGCCTGGAGCTCCTTGAGGTACTCGTTCACATCCTGCTGCTCCGACGCCACGTCCTGGGGCACGCTCGCCTCGACCACATCAGGCTCCGACGACGTGTATGCCTCGAGCTGCGAGGCGATATCCGACGACGAGGGCGACGAGGGAGCCTGGGGCTGAGCAGGCGAGCTGAACTCACGCACGTGGCCCTTGTGGGCGTCAGGCGCCTTTTCGGGCGCCTTGTACGCCTTGAGCTCACGGAGGTATGTCTCCTGAACAATGTCTGGACTGTCAGTACGCACGCTGTACATACCCTTGCGGGCCACAGCCGAGGTGGACAGGGCACGGAAACCGGCCATGCGGGCCTGAACGTTAGCACAGCGCATGCGTACCGTCATCAATACGCGCGGGGCCACAGCCAACATCATGTAAGGGATCAGCGTCAGGAGGAAGCCAGCAGACGGCTCGTCACGTACTACGCTGCACTCGGCCGGGCAGAGCCGGGCCCAGGCCTTGGAGCGACTCTGCCGCCCCCTGCGCCAGCGCACCCGAGACGCTCACGTGACGCACATGGCCCGCGCGCTGTCCTCGCCGGGGTGGCGTGCGGCGCTTCCTTCCCCTACGCCATGCAGGTTCTTCGTCTCAGCACGCCTATCCTCCGCTCAAGCACGCGCGCCATGACCATGCGTATGTACAGCCCTGGTCCCGAGGGCAAGGCTGGCTCTGTGGCCGGCAGCAAGACCTGGAACACGCGCGAGAAGGCCGTGGAGGACCAGTACATCATCCAGCACGAGCGCGAGAAGCTCGAGAAGCTCCGCGAGTCGCTCAAGCACCAGGAGAAGGTCGTCGATGACGTACGTCACACGCTACTGACCCCAGCTCTCCAAGCAGGAGAAGAAGTAAATGCCCTAGATAGCCTGTTCTAACAACTGCCTATCCCGGACATCGTCCACGTCGACTACGTAGCCCTGGGCGAGGAGCCAGCGGGCGTACCGCCGGATGACATGCACGTCATGGCACTCGACGTTCTCAGCGCCACCCTCGCCCAGGCGCGCACACAGCAGCGTCTCGAGGTTGCCCACAATCAGCAACTGCCGCTGTGCACGTGTCAGAGCCACATTCATGCGCCGCGCATCGGCCAAAAAGCCCACGTAGCCGCCGCGCGTGTCGCGCACATGCTCGAGGCGCGCCACGGCGTCCTGCGACGGCCGCCTGCATGCATGTAGCAGGGCTGCCGAGCCTTCAAGGGACCCGCCGCTCGCCTTGACCGTGCTAAAGATCATCACCGGTTTTTCTCGGCCTTCAAAGCCGTCGACGGTGTGCACCTCGATCGCAGCGAGTTGCCGTGCACGGTGCACATCCATCCTCGCGAGTGTATCCACGGCATCTTCACTGAGAAGAGGCAAAGTCCATGCTGCTGGCTCTGTGCCGGCGGCCAGCGGCGCTCCGGCCGCCAGCATCTTTTGCAAAAGACGCACCTGCGCTTCATACGGCGTCACGATGCCAATATCAGCGCCACACAGCGTCGGATTGCGCTCGAGCAAGTCGCATGCAACTTCCAGCACGAGATCCGCCTGCGGCTGGTTGTACGGCGACACGCCCGCGTCCGACTGCGGCGCCACGGACGTGTGCGTCACAAGTGTGACCGGCAGTGGATGATCTTGAGCATCTCGCGCACCAAAAATCGTCTCGTACGGCCGCAGCGTATGCGTAGAGGGTGCGTCGTACAGCGCTCCGCCGTAAAACTCCTGGTTCGGGAACGATGCGAGCGCTGGATGCATGCGGAACTGCACGTCCAGCATCGTCGACGGCACCGGCGCCGCGTCCGTGCCATGCACGGTCTTGCCACGCAAAAGGCGCTCAAACAGACTCGTAGATAGGCCTGCGGTTCGCGCATCCGTGCTGTGCAGCACGGGTGGCAGCTGCTTGTGATCGCCGACCAGCGCTAGCTGTGCACACCCCTTCATGAGGGGAATCAGTGCAATGGGCTCGGTCGCCATCGAGCTCTCGTCCAGAAACACGATAGGAAAATCGATCGCCGAGAGCTGATTCGATCCAGCCGCAATAGCTGTGGTACACACGACATCGGCATGATGCAGCACATCCGCCTGAATGCGGCGCCGGAGTACATGGCACTTGGCCGTCAGCTGCGTCGCGCGGCGCTTGAGGCGCTGCCACTGCTGTCGAACTGCGTCGCTCGTGTCCAGTGAAATGGAAACCGCATCACGCTTGGCCTGCACATCGCGCAGCGCCTTTTCTGCCTCCTGCAACGACGCATAACACGCGTGCCGCTGGCACTGTGCCTCGTACGTGTGCGGTATGATGCTGTCTCGGGCGGCTGTGGATGAGCCTGCTCGTACCACGCGCAGACCAGCTCGGACGCATCCTTCGGCCAGGTTGTCGACGGCCACATTCGTATGAGCCGCTAGCAGAATCGGGTGCGGTACCTGAAAGTGCTGCTTAAGCAGCGACACCGTCTGTACAAGTGTGCGTGTCTTGCCTGTGCCGGGGGGACCTTGTACCAGGCTCACACGCTCGCGAAGCATCATGGCCACGGCACGCAGCTGACTCGCATTCAGCCCCAAGTCGGGATCGCCGTCCAACACAATCGGGTCCTCTCGAGCGTATCGTTCGTACCAGCTTCGAATACGCATGTCGTTCACAAACAGGCCCCCCATGCTGGATGCCTGGCCCGTGAGAATGTCGCGTAGCTCTGTGCCGACTATCGCATAGCGCTTCTCTGGCGTCATGGCACGCACCACATCGTTGGGCGCATAGAGGAGGGCGTCCAGCGCCGCATCCTCGCGCTCCACGACGACATTGCGCTCGCCACGATCCATGCGCCATTGCTCATGCGCCGCCAAATCTAGGTGCTCATGCGACTCACTGAACCGCACGCGAATCCGCGTAGGGGAGACGTCCAGGACCTCGGTTTGGATCCAATCCTGGCTCCCACGGGGCGCCACGTCGACCACGCTACCCGGCTGGAACTTGTGTGGTGGCAATCGTCGCGAGCCTGGCCATTTGAACACACCGACGCGGCGCCCAAAGTGCCGCTCTGTCTGCCAAAACGCCATGAGCCTATCGATCGCGAGGCCCCGCGCTTCCAGCTCGTGGATCGGCTGCTCACGCTGTTCTTGCAGCTCCAGCTCATGGTGCGCGCGCTCTAGCGAGAGAACGTGCCGCCAATGCTGCTGGTATCGCCGCGACGCCAGCGTCAAGGCCCGGCCGGCAGACGTGTCGTAGCCAGGGTAGTGGGTATGTTTCCGCGAGGCGGCGCGCGCGACTTGGTGAGCGGTGCGCAGAAGCAGCGTGTGCGATGGCTGGCGCCGCGTCCACACCCAGGAAGTCGCATCCCATGCCTCGCCGATCAAGTGCGTATATACATGGCCCGGCAGGGACCGGCCCTGCTGCGATACCGCCGTCGTGCGCCAGTCGAACAAGTCGCGGATACGGCGCACAGGAAAGGATGCGTGATGAGCGCGCTTGGGCATGAGTGGCGTCACATGCAAGGCCATCGCATCGTCCTCGTCCCACCCAGCATCGGGGGCCCACTCGACACGCCCATGTTGCATGACATGAGCCGCGAGGGCCTCGTCCTTCGGCGTCACACGAAGCCACGAGGTATCCAGCTCGGGCACGCGCTCGTTTTCCACATGCTTCCTCTCCCAATCTCGAAGCATGCTTTCTATCGTGGACACTCGCACACGTGCCGGAGGGGGTGGCGGCGACAGCGCCTGATCCGGCACGTACCACGCATGCGGCGCCGCCTGCTGCTGCTGCTCCCAGTCCACATCGCGCTGCTCAGCATGCACGCTCCGTCGGCTTTGAAACGCGCGTACTTGGTGCACGATTCGCACACCTGCACGGCGCGATACGTGCATCGCCGACGTCAAGCCAACGAAAGGGGGCGGCGCGTCGAAGATGACGCGTCTCTTTTGATGAGTCAGCACTATATAGTCAGCTCACGGACGCCCGGCTCGGACGCCTTGGCGGGGCGTGGAGGGGCTGATTGGTCGTGGTCGTCATCGCTGTCGTCGCCGTCGTCGTCGTCGTAGGGCGACTCGTCGCCATTCGCGTCGCGCTCGATCAGCTCTTCGACGACGTCTTCCCATGCCCCGTGGTGCGCCCGCAACAGGCGCCGGATCGTGCGTTGCGAGTGGCCTGGCACACTCATGTCCACGAGGTGCTCGGCATCCGCCTGGTCCTCGGTCTCGTGACTCGTGTCGGGTATGTTAGGATGTCCCTTGTGGGGTCCACGCAGGAGACGGAGTGAGCTGTAGTGTTCCCAGCTGTGATAGGCAATGTGCAGCGGCCCAACGCACTCGGGCGGCGTGCCACGCGGCGGGGTATCCTGTGCGAGCATGTGCCGCCGGTGTCGCTCACGGCGCTCGCGCGACGCACGCGCGCTATACGAGTCGTCATCACACGCCACGACGTACACGTACCCAGGCTGCACAATGCGGATGCGCTTTTGCATCAGGTGCGCAAACGCTGACAGCTCCAGGTGGCCGCCGTACGTGCCATGCGTCCGCATCTGGTCCACATACGCTTCGTACGGACACTCGGCCTCGACAAAGCCAGCGTACATGTCTGCATGCGCTGCTAGGTGATCACATGTATCAGCTCGTAGCTTCGCATGGTACTTTGGATCGCCGTACAACTGATCAGAGAGCGCACGAAACAGGCAGTTTCCATCCCCGTGCGTCTCGGCCGCATACAACCCCATCTCCCGCAGCTGCACACTCAGATCATGGTCATCCTGCTCGGGCTCCAGCGCCGACGCGCGCGCGCGCCGACGCGTTGCACGCGTGGACACAACGTGCGCCGGCGCCTTGCGCTGTGTGCGCGCCATCACCAGCCGTCTACCCACTCAGCAGGGCAGCGGCGCTGCGTGCTGAGACGCCACGTGACTTTCGATGACGCGTCGTTCCAGGCCACCATGCACCACCCACAGCTGGCGCGGCTCCGTGCGATGGCCGCGTCCAGTGCGTGTGGGACGCATGGCGAGTGGCATGCGCCGGATGGCGTCGTGCTTTCGTGGCGCACACATACGCTGCAGCTTCTTCGCGGCGCGAAACTCGAGCGCTCCTACACGTTCAAGGAGCATGTACGTGATGCGTGCCTAGCCCGCATGAACGACCAGGAGGGCGTGTGCATCGTCCTCGATCGCAGCTTGTTTGTCCACTTCCCGAGCAGCGGTGAATCATATACCCTACCACTCTCTTTCTGCCCACGGCGTCTCTTTCCCATGCGGCATGGCGTGCTCATCACACGCGACCAACACGCCCACGACGGACATGCTGCTGGGCCGCACGCGTACTTTGTGCAAAGCGTCTTTGATACCCTGACGTCCTGGACTCACGTCGACCGCCTGGATGGTGTGCCACATGTATCCGAACCATTTCCTGCCCTGGGCGAGCACATTGTCCACGTACACCAGGACTTGATTGTGACGGCCCAAGCCGACGCGTTGCGGATCTATACGTACAAAGTCACGTCGGATCCCACGGCGCATCACGTTGCGACGAGGCCCCCCAAGACAGCCCGCACGCGCCGGTCAAGTGCACGGCGCCCACGCCGCTCGAGTCGTCGAACCAGTGAACTAGCTCGCCGCGTCTCCTCCGTCCTGGAGCGCGATATCGCACGCCGCGTGTCCAGCGTGGACGATACGCATCCCCTCTTGCACATGCACGCACATGCATGCGTAGCTCTCCTCGACCACCTCCCTACGCAGGTGGATCCCCTGTCGGTGCGCGTCCTCGTCCAGCATCACACGCTGTACATACTCGCTTCATCGTGCATGCACGTATGGAACATCCTCCCAGGCTATGTTCAAGCAGCCGACACCGTGCACGGTATCCGGGACGCTGTGCTTGTCTCTGTGCTGCGTCATCACGATGCGATGGCCCGCCTGCATGACGACGGCCACGTCGACATTGCATGCGGCCCATCCGCTTGCGTACCTTGGGCCGACAACGTCTCGGACGTGCGGTACGCTGCCGACCTGGAGGCATGCATGGATGGCGTGTGGATGCCCGTCCCTGTGGACGTACGTCCGGCGTGTCCCCTCACAGCGCACGTCCTCGAAACGCTGTGCATGTGCCTCCCGTCGAGCGTAGCGAGTGCCGTGCTGTGCCGCTACTTGCACGCTCGGCAGCCGACCTGGCAGGGCCTCGAATGGACGTTGTACCTCGACCATATGCCCCAGGCCGAGGCCGATCACGTCTTGGAAGGACTTGGCCTGGCTGCGCCCTCATCACCACCGCCCCCGTCCCAGTCTCCATCCCTACCAAAAGACGCCGAAGGCTTGTACACCTACGTGGCCATGGCCCTGCACATCCTCGCCCAGGATGCCATGCTCGATATGCGCCGCCGCCGAACGGATGCGCCCAGGATCGTGCACCTTTTGAGCCGCATTCTTCAGCGACTTGCATGGTCCCAGTGGCTCGATGCGTGGATGCGTCTGTATCCGTACGCCATGCCACCCGGTGAGACAGGCGGCCCACCCGCGCCTCTCTTTCTGCACACGTGTCTTGCTCAGGCGTGGCAAGGCGTGTCGCCGCACCTGGACGAGTATGTAGGCGCTCTCGCGGCGCCGCTCCACGTCCTCCCTCTCGTCCGTGTCGCCGAGGCATGTCCAAAGCTTGCCTCTCTCGTGTCTGTGTACGCAGTGGTGGCCACCTCGAATGCACAGGCGATTGTTGAATCCATCCTTGCTCATCGCCTCGACCTCGCGCATCTTCCACCCGGTCTCGCTGTCCCTCTCGAAGAAGCGATCCGAACGTGTCAACTTGATCCGCCTCAGGATGCGAGTCCCGACACGTATGCCCTCCTGTGTCGCGCCGACGCACTAGCGGCGGCGCATGGTGCGCCGCCTGCGCGTGTCTCGCCAGCCA
>ERZ941671.262-NODE-262-length-22563-cov-3.879954_pt1 | contig 22563 bp, 20 predicted proteins | sample MGYA00521093_ERZ941671 | MGnify/ENA primary metagenome ERZ941671 (study PRJEB32759, sample SAMN07749878) | skin metagenome | biome: transportation; feature: city; material: polyester macromolecule | host: Homo sapiens | place: Hong Kong:MOS line | collected... | reverse complement strand
ATCGCATTATCACGCTGATCTTCGCGATGCCCAAAACCATCTAAAATCATCAACACATGGGGAATTTTTTTTACCGTCGATTGATTAGTAACTGAGTTAGACGCTTGATTCATTGTTGCCTCTAGAAAAGCTAAAATAAGGAAATACAAAACTAGTATTAAAAAAATTTTGAAAATTATAGCATAGCTCGCTCAATCTCTTTAACCCAGATTTTGCGTCATTCTGTTAACTGCAAAGCCTGTTAACTGCTAAGCCTGTTAACTGTTAACTGCTAAGCAATATGATGAGAACAAAGAACCTTGTGATGTGTGTTGACGATTTGAATGGTATTTTGACTGTCAAGTTTGATTAATTTAATCAATCATTGAATTAATGAGCGAGCTTTTGCATCATCCTAGGTAATCTGCTACAATACATGCATCTGGGGTATTCGCCAGTTTATGGTTTTACCTGAGCTGATAATTTATATAAGGGTATGCGTTCTTTTCACTTGTTGTGCAAGCCTGCATCCAGCTACGCTGCGATGATTCAGGAAGCCTTAAGAGTGGTTGCCATACCCACCCTGAACGTTACAGTTCATGGGTTCACATAGACAGCGGTACTCTGGACCAAAATTTAATAAAAAAACCATCTAACCCAATTCGGCTAGATGGTTTTTTTTGCTCAGCCATTGATTAACTTAAAAAAACCAATTTTGCCAATAAAATCACCGTTAACACCCAAACCGCAGGGCTAACTTCTTTATAACGTCCACTCACCAATTTGGCAATGGTATAGGTGATAAAACCTAACGCAATCCCATCCGCGATTGAGAAGGTAAGCGGCGTCAACAGCAGCACTACCGCGACAGGTGATGCTTCGGTCAAGTCATCCCAATCAATCTCACGCAGCGTAAATAACATCAATACCGCGACATAAAAAATCGCCCCTGCCGTCGCATACGCAGGAATCATCCCAGCCAATGGGGCAAAAAATAACGCCAATAAAAATAACACACCCACCACAATCGCGGTCAAACCGGTGCGTCCACCCGCTGCCACCCCAGCTGTGCTTTCTACATAACTCGTTACCGATGAAGTACCTAGCACTGACCCTGCCACAGCCGCCGTTGAGTCAGCAAACAAGGCTTTACCTAGATTCGGGATTTGACCATCGGTAGACATTAACCCGGCTTTTTTGGTCACACCGATTAATGTGCCTGATGTATCAAATAACACCACAAATAAAAAGGCAAAAATCACGCTAACCATACTCACATCAAGCGCGCCTGCAATATCTAACTGCATAAACGTCGGTGCAATCGATGGCGGCATTGACACAATCCCTGAGTAATGGGTTTCCCCTGCCAACAAGCTAATCACCGTCACAATTAAAATTGACAACATCACTGCCGCAGGGACTTTACGCTGCACAAATACGACAATCAGAAAAAAACTTAAAATCGCCATCGCAGGACCAAAATCGGTGAGTTTGCCCATCGTCACAAACGTGGCGGGACTCGCCACGATGATGCCCGAGCTTTTAAGCGCAATAAATGCTAAAAACGCCCCAATCCCTGCCACGATACCTTGTTTAAGGGTATAGGGAATGGCGTTGATAATCCATTCACGCAGTTTAAAGGCACTAATCAGCACAAAGAGCAAGCCTGAAATAAATACCGCCCCCAACGCCACTTGCCAGCTTTTACCCATTCCCAAGACGACGGTAAAGGTAAAAAACGCATTCAAACCCATGCCAGGTGCCAATGCCACGGGCAAACGCGCAATCAATCCCATCAAAAAACAGCCCAGCGCTGAGGCTAGACACGTCGCCACAAATACCGCCCCTTTATCCATCCCAGCTTTTGCCAACATGTCGGGATTGACAAAGATAATATAAGCCATGGTCAAAAAGGTTGTCAGACCTGCCAGAATTTCAGTTTTTATCGTTGTATTGCGGCCATCTATGCCAAAATAGCGCTCGATTACATTCATCTATATTCACCCAATTTATTCATCCAATTTATGCGTCTAGGTTACATCTAGGTTGCATCTGTATCCGTTGTGTTGACAACGCTTTTGTGCCCGTTTTCTGCCCCATTGTCATTCAACAACGCCCAAGAAAAACCCCTTATTTTACCCTAGAATACGCCAGCAACAAATAACTGATTAAAATAAACATAAAATAACTGGGAATTTTGAAGCCAATTTATTGCGCTGCTGCATTATTGGGCAAAGGGTAAAAATTGGCGGTTGTAAGTGATGAGTTGTGGCGGCGTGTTATTTTGCGTGCCATTTTTCGTATTGACTGGTGCTGGCATGGGTGTCGCTGACACACCAGAAGCAGCTGCTGGGTCATTGTCAGCTTTAGGTAAAATCTTAGCGATTTGGCTATGCAAAAAAAGCTGCTTGTCGTCACTTTTGACGCTGACAACGACGTGAAAACTTTGACTTTGGGTGGATAACAGCTTGGCGATGCGTGCTTTGTTACGCTCGTCAATCTGGGCAAAACTTGGCACTGCCCACAGTTGAGTCAAGTTTTGCACCGGTAGGTTGTTTTCTCGGGCATTCGCCCAATTGATGATTGCCGTATCGTCGATTTGGTGGGTAGCCGCCACATTTGAAGCTGCGCTAGTGTCTTGCCCAGATTGTGAGTTGCCATCCCTGTCCGAACGGTTTGAGCATTGCGGATGATTGCCATTGGCTTCGGTAGGTAAATTCACCAGTATGCTTAATAGTTCGGGCTTTACCGTGTTGATATTCATGGGCAGATAATATGGCACTGCGGTCAGATAAGGCGCTAATTTTTGCAATCCTTCGCTATCCATACCGCGCACATATTGCAATTCATTGATTGAGATAAACGGCTGGTTGGCAATACCCATCGCCATTTTTTTGCCCGTACTTTGATAATACGCTGCTTCTGCGCCACCATCGGCACGGGTGTCACTGTCTGGGTCTTGCCAATCGAGCACCGCCATCGCAATGTTGGGCGATAAGCCATTGGCTTGTAACAGCGCTTGAAAAAAAGCCAGTGCCGTATCATCCACTTTGCCATCGTGATACAGGTTATTAATATTAAAACGGCTGGCATCATCGTCGATTTTAATGCTGACCTTGGCTTGATTTAGGGTTTGCTCTGCCAGCGGTTTTGCCCAAGCGTCTGCTAAACTATCGACTTGGTTGACTTGGCTGTCTTGCGCAATCAAATTGGTCGCCATCGCTTCGCCTGCCAAGGCATATTCTTTAAGCTGCCCTTGACCTTTGGTCAGCTCAAATTCTCGAATCATCACTTTTTGATTGGCAAGCATACTGCCTGCCACGATGGTAATCGCCACCACCAACAACAAAATAGTCAGTAGCGCCATCCCTTGTTGCCCATGCCGATATGGCGGGTTTGCTATGGTAACATTTGCAAAAATTTTAGACGGATTGGCGTTTGTTGGCATGGTGTATTTGCTAAAATTTGATTGCATTATGGGTTCGGTGCGTTTGGCGGGGTACTGGGTAACGCAAATCGCCAAGTAATCGGCTCGCCTTGGTAACTAAAATTAAGCTCGATGCCGCGTGGTAACTGCTGATAAGGCGTTAAATCTATACTGTTTTGCAAATTGCCATTTTGATCTGTTGCGTTATCAGGTGGGTTAGTAGTCGGATTGGTTGCAGCATTGGCCGTTTGATTGGTGTTTTTTTGCGCTTGTATTTGCTGCAGCTTTTGCAGCGTGGCTTCATCTGGAAACACACTCACCGCGTCAGGCGTCAATGCTCGCCAACTGGCATCCTTGATACCTGTCAATAACACACTGGTTGCAGGGGTTTCGTTGTTGTCGTCTAACTGGTAAAAACGCCGTTTTGTCAGTGTTTCCCCCGCCACCAAATACTGTATTTTTGCTAGCATAGGTGACGGCTGATAACGCGGATCGGGCGCGGCAAAACGGATAAAACTTATTTGTGACGCATTTAATACAAAGGTTGGCGTCATAGCGGCACTATTGGTCGATGCCGTATCATTGGCAGTCGCTGACAGGATTGGCACCGCCACATAATTGCTGGTTTGTGCCAAATCTTGCGACAGCTGTAAATAAGCATAATCAAGCTGTGATAATGATTTTTGATGTTGGTAGCCACGCTCGCGACTTTTGGTCAGACTATCCATAATCTGCCATCCCGCCAATGCCAGCATCGCAAAAATCACCAACGCAATCATCAGTTCGATTAAGGTAAAGCCTTGCTGGGATGTTTTATGCGGTGCTATTGCAGCAGAGGAAGAAATAAAAAAAGGGCTCACGGCGTTGTCCCCATATCCTTTACCAATACTGCATCAATATCCACCACGTCTTTTTTTGCGCTGCCATCGACAATAGGCGCGACGCGAATATGAATGGGTTGGACAAAGCCTTGGCTGGTTTGTATGGTTTGCGGTGAGATAACCACTTGCCACTGACGGCCTTGCGAGGTGATTTGCCGAGTATCGGATGCGGTGAGCCAAGTTTTTTGTACTCGTAATTCTGCCAGCGTGTTTTGCGCCACATAATAGCCAAAGGTTCGTGTTTTCATGTTATCCACGGATTGTACATAGCTGCGACTGGCTTGGCTGGCTGATATCGCAACCACCGCCAAAATCGCTAACGCCACCATGACTTCAAGTAAAGTAAATCCTTGCTGATACTGTCTGATAGCCAGTCTATTTAAGGTAGCCAGTCTATTTGAGGTGGCAATAGTCATTTTGCCACCTCGATTGCCCCAGCTTGGTTGACGATGATGGGATTGCCAACCGCAAAGGTTTGTTTGTCGGCATTGGTTTTTTGGATGCTGATTTGCACCGGTGTCGCCTCGCCTGTCCCAAACCACACCACAGGCGGTGCTTCGCTGCCGCTTAACCAGCTGGCGGTGGGTTGGGTACTTTGGGCGGTGGTGGTGTTAAATGGGTTATCCAGTGGGCGGATTTTGACGTCAAGGTTGTCTGGCACATCCAGCGGTGCGATTTGTTTTTCTATCACCCATTGTGGTGGCGCAGGTTGCGAGGTTGTTGCGGCATTGGCATTGCCAACAGCACTTTGAGAATTAGTAAAGGCGTTTTCTAATTTAACCACCACCAGCTGATTGGGCGCGTCATTTTGCGGCAGTTTGATTGCCAGCCCATAAGGCTGCATGCGTTCTGTTGATAACAAGCGTACATAATCAAGATTACTGGTCAGACGCTCATAAAATGCCGTGTTTCTACGATTTTCACTACCCCCTACCGATAAACTCATCATCCCAGCAAAAATAGATAAAATGACGATGACCACCATGATTTCGATTAAGGTAAAACCTTGTTGCCCACCCATCGCACTGGGTGCGGGAGTGAAAGTTTTACAAGACCGACCAAATAGCAATCGCATCGTCATGCACTCAGACAAAACAGGGATAGTTTATAAAGCTTAACCGTGGGTGATGATAGTTAACTAGTATTCTTTGACATTTACTATTTGACATTTATTATTTGACATTGCGCGGCGTCAAGTTTGACTCAGTCTGTGAAGTTGCCGTATCAGTAGAATTGCTAGGTAGGTTCGCCCCAGTAGGCGCATCGACTGATTGTACCGCAGCAGGGTATTGCTTGGGAATGTCTAAAATATGCTGAACCAAGGCAAAACGTAAAGTATCGCGGCGACCGAGATAGCGTTGATAAAAACTAGAATTTAGCAGTCCTGCACCGCCTTGACCCATCGCCCAAATGGTTGACAGATAGTCTCGGGTACTCATGGTACTGTGTAGCGATTGCAGGTATTCAGCCGTGGTATTGATTAATCGCTTCATGCGTTCACGGCGAATTTCATACAACTGCGAAAAAAGCTTATTAAGCCCTACGGCAGAGTTGGCTAAGCGTTCTTCGATTTGGTTGAGTAATATGGCTTTTTGCGGATTGATCAGTTGAAACAGCGTAAGACGCGCAACACCTGCGGCAGGACAATCGCCGACTTCGCTCAGCGCAAGTAGTTGTTGCTCATGACGGATAATGATGCGTAAAAACAATTCATCTTTGCTGGTAAAATGCTTGTATAGCGTACCTTTGGCTAAGTCTAGCTGCTCGGCTAAACTATCTAGGGTGATATCGCCTTCCCCAGACTCTAATAGCAACTGCTCGGCAACTGCCAATATGACTTCTTCACGATTTTTGAATTGTTGTTGACGACTCATTGATTACTCCATCAGTCTGTTCTAGTAGCCCCTATTGTTGACGAGACCCGTTACATCAACCCATCTACGCACAACTGTTAAATGATAAAAAAATGCTTGCATAGTAATCTAGCTTACTAACCTCGCTTAGTAACATAAGAGCAAGGTTGCTACGTATGATACATGACTGATGAGTCATTGCCAAATGTTTTATCACATAAATTTTATTACCTACTTAATAAAGTATAAAGATTTCGTTAACTATTTTTAAGCATATTGATGTAATAATGCGTCAAAATTTTGATGGGTTAAGTGCGCGAACTCATCCACTGGCATGTCATAATGCTTGGCGAGAAAATCCGCCACATAGGGCACAAAAGCAGGCTCGTTAGATTTACCGCGTTTGGGCACTGGCGCCAGATATGGGCTGTCGGTTTCAATCAAAATGCGATCTTTAGGCAGTTTTTTCGCCACTGCTTGTAATTCAGTGGCGTTTTTAAAGGTCACAATCCCTGATAAAGAAATATAAAAACCCAAGTCCAAGGCTTTTTTGGCGGTGTCATAATCTTCCGTAAAGCAATGAATAATGCCATGCTCGGCTTTTTCTGCTTTTAATAAATCCAATGTATCGTGTTTCGCCTCACGGGTATGGACGATAATGGGTTTTTTTAGGTGCTGGCTGGCATGGATATGGCGGGCAAAGCTGGCTTTTTGTTCTATGCTACTTTCTGTTGACCAATAATAATCTAGCCCAGTCTCGCCAATCGCCCAAACATGCGGCTGATTTGCCATTTCAACGAGTGTTTCAACCGTTGCACTTTTTAGCATGGCAATGTCTTCGCAGGGATGCACGCCCACACTCATCCCCAACGTCAGCCCGTCAATTTTCGTATTGATAATCTCATAAATAGCATCGTATTCATCCAGCTCACACATAATCGCCATAATCCGCTGCACATTGGCATCCTTGGCGGCTTGTAAGGCTTGACGGATATCACCTTGATATTTTTCTAAATCCAAACGGTTTAGATGCGCATGGGTATCGGTAAACATATCACTCTCTTTTTTTAATTGATTGACGCTTAAATAAGGCTGCGGCGCATAAATTCAATCAAATGCACCGTCAAAGCGTTAGTCATCGGGTAAAAACTCTTGCAGCACTTGGTTTAAAAATAAAAACCCTTGCGCTGTGCAGTGGATATGGTCACCGCTTAACTCAACCAAACCCCGATTGTGTAGCTGTATCAATTGTGGCTCAATGACTGACCATGCCAAGCCTGTTCTCTGTGTCCAAAACTGTTTGGGCACGCCATTTTTTAGCCGCAGCCCATTCATCATAAATTCAAACGGTAAATCAGACGGCTCGATGGCTTGCCAACCTATCGCCGACTGATTAACCCTATAATCTTTTGGTAAGCGGGATTTACTAAACCGGTAAATGCCATCAGGTCGCGTGACTTTACCATGCGCGCCTGCCCCAATCGCCAAATAATCGCCAAACTGCCAATAGTTGAGATTATGCTGACTGGGCTGAAAATCCGCCTGCCTTGACCATGCCGACACTTCGTATTGCACAAACCCATTGGCTTTCAAAAGCTGAGCGCCTTGCTCAAAAATATCCACCAATATCTCGTCATCGGGCAAAATCGGCGTATTGCGATAAAACACGGTATTGGGCTCAATGGTGAGCTGATACCACGAAATATGCGAAACGCCCAAATCAATCGCTTGCTGCAAATCGCTCAGGGCGTCTGTCAGTGTTTGGTTGGGCAAGCCATGCATTAAGTCGACATTTAACTTTTTAAACCCTGCTTGCTGGGCATTGGCAATGGCTAAAAGCGCTTGCTGCGGGTTATGAATCCGCCCCAAGGCGGCAAGTTTTTGGGTTTGAAAACTTTGTACGCCAAGCGACAACCGATTGATACCCACCGCTAAATACTCATGAAATGGCGCATGCTCCACGGTGGCAGGATTGGCTTCCATGGTGATTTCACAATCGTGCGTCAGTGTTAACTGAGCATTGATACCCGCAAAAAGCTGCCGATATTGCGCAATCGGCAGTAGCGATGGCGTGCCGCCCCCAATAAAAATGGTGGAAATCTTGCGCCCTTGTACAAAGCTTAGCTGGGTTTTTAAATCCTCTAATAAGGCATCGACATAGCCTACAAAATCAATCGGTGTACGGCTTTCATGTGAATTAAAATCACAATACGGGCATTTTTTTACACACCAAGGAATATGGATATAAAGCGATAAAGGGATAAGGTTTGGATTTGGCATTAATCAGTAACTAATTCATTTGATTGATAATTTAACACGCTATAGCCAATAATTTTTTGATGATAATCGTTACTATTTGGCTATACTTTAAAAAATAACAATGGTAGCATAGCCCAAACTTTTATTTTGATTTTATTTAATAATTTATCGCTATTTGTTATTGCTATTTCATCTATTATCAAGGAAGGATTGTCATCATGTCATATACCCAAGCGCCTTATAAAAAAGCGTCTTGTAAAAAAGCACCATGTAAAAAGGTGCCTTATAAAATAGGCATGCTAACTGCATTCACCATCGCCCTATCTGCGTGTGGCGGCTCAGGTAGTGAGACTGTCGACAATGCCCTAAACGATGCCAATGATAGTTATAAAAACATTGCAACGGATGTCCGCGCTGCCTACAAAAAAGTCGAGAATAAATTAACCAATAAAGAAAAAAGTATGGCAGAGATTTTACAAAGTATCTTTTTGCCCGAAGACAGCTTAGATAATTTTTTGGACAAAATCACCCCAGAAGGCGGTAAAGGGGGGTTGTATGTTGGCTATTTTGTAGAAGACAACGACAACGAGCCCAATGATAGCGACTTGGGTGTGGTGTATTTTGATATTGGCAATGATTATGCCGCCTCGGTGTATGGTCAAATGAGCTATCAACAAAAAACTTGCCAAGACCCAAACACCTTAACCACAGAAAAAATCTCTATTAAAACTGACGAAGCGATGGGTGGTGTGCTGTCTGGCACACTCGACCCAGCAGCAAAATTTGATAATACGGTGCTTAAATTTTTACAGTTTGACGAATTAAAAACCTCTGTGGCGGGCATGCCATTTAATGGCGATTATGATAGCAATCGCGATTATTGGGATGGTCAATATAGTTATCAGGTGGGTGTCGATTTTGGCAGAGAATTATCTGACAATAAAGACGGCTGTGATGTCAACTATACCTTAGGCGGCGATGGCGATTTTAAAGTATTGCCACTTACTGCTAGTGTCGGCAATTTAGGCGTTAACCTCACGGGGACAGGTAGTACCCTAAACCTCAATTGGACTGCGCCTGCCAGCACCGCTCGCACGCTTGTCACCCAAATCAACTTGGATAAAGCCACTGACCGCGGTATGGGTTTTGTACGCACTAACCAATTAACCTATGGCACTACTTTTACACCCTTTGTGGATGCCACCAAAGCCAATTACGCGTTTGTGGTACAAACCTTTGATGCGACCAATAAACTCACAGGCTATCAAGCCATGATTAAAGCGCTTTAAAAGCTACTGTTGAAGAAAGCCTTTATCAAATTGTGGCGACATTTGATAAAGGCTTTTTTATGTTGATGCTATCACAATCAAACGCTAACTTTTTTGACCTGTTAATGTGTTGACCTGTTAAACAATAAATTAAACAATAAAAAATCATGCCGCAAAATCTGTTAAACTGCCGCCTTTATTGAATTTTCAACGAATATTTGGTCATTACATGCTGTCAGCTATTGCTCGTCAAGACTTAAAACAATTATTTGTCTTGACCTTACCTATTTTAATCACCCAGATTTGCCAGTCAGGACTCGCCTTGGTCGATACCTTACTCGCAGGTCAAGTCTCCGCGCTAGATTTATCGGGCGTGGCAATCGGCGCGGGTATTTGGATGCCCACGTTTTTGCTGGCGGTTGGTATTTTGCTTGCCACCACGCCATTGATTGGGGAAGCGATTGGTCAGCAGCAACTACAAAAAGTGCCGTTTATCACCCAACAATCGCTTTGGCTGGCGCTTATCATCGGTATGATAGGGTTTGTGGCGGTTAATCAGCTGCATTATTTGTTTGATTGGATGAAGGTACCGAAAGATATTCAGCATATCGCGCAAAAATTCTTGTTTGGTATCTCTTTTGGGTTTCCTGCAGTCTGTCTATATACCTCGCTGCGCTGCTACACCGAAAGCTTAAAACATCCCACCGTGGTCATGGTGATTAGCCTCATTGGTTTGATTTTAAATGTGCCGCTCAGCTATGCGTTTATTCATGGCGTCACCCTCGGTGAAACTGTGCTGATTCCTGCTATGGGCGGCGCAGGCTGTGGTTTTGCCTCTGGCATTGCGTTATGGATAAATTTATTGATGTTGGTAAGCTATTTGACTTTGAGCCCCCAGTCAGATTTTGCCAACCAGCGCTTTTTTGCCAATTTTGCCGGTATGGATTTTGCTCAGTTGCGTCAGCAATTATCGATTGGTATTCCCATTGGCATGTCGATTTTTTTTGAAGTGAGCGCGTTTAGTCTAGCTTCCATTATCATCAGCCCACTGGGTGAAATCGCGGTGGCAAGCCATCAGGTAGCGTTGACGATTTCATCGCAGTTATTTATGTTCCCGTTTTCAGTGGCGATGGCGCTCACCATCATGGTGTCAAACCGCTATGGCGCCAAAGATTACCGAGCGCTTAAACGCATCAAGCTCATCGGCATTGCCGTAGCCACGTCATTTGCGGTGATTAGCATGCTGTTAACTGCCATTTTTCGGCAAACCCTGCCAACTTTCTTTAGTGAAAATCCCCAAGTGATTCAGCAAGCCGCGCTGTTGTTATGGTTTGCCACCGTGTATCAGTTGTTTGATGCCTGGCAGGTCAATTTTGCGGGGATTTTGCGCGGTATGCAAGATACCACAGTGCCGATGTTTATCACCTTGTTTTGCTATTGGGTGGTGGCGATTCCGCTGGGTACCTATTTGGTGCGCCATACCGATATGGGGGCTAAAGGATTTTGGATCGCGCTGGTTGCAGCGCTGGGATTGGCGTCACTGCTGTTAGGGACGCGTTTATTACGTCAGCAAAAACGCTTAAAAATGGCTTGGCTATAAAATAACCTAGAAAGAAAATAACTTGGCAATGATTGAAAAATTCGCTTAGGCTATTTATTGTGAGTTATTGGTTATGGTCATGAATTGATGACCATGTTTGGGGTATTCAACCGATGATTTTTATAGCGATTTTAATTTAAAAATAAAGTAAAAATAAAATAAAAAAGGGCGAACTAACGCCCCTTTTTATCGTTCATGAAAGCTTGTTAATTAAGGTTTTCGCCAGTGAAAATACCATCAAATAGCACACTCGATAAATAACGCTCACCACTGTCTGGCAAAATAACCACAATGGTTTTGCCTTGCATCTCAGGGCGGCTTGCTAGTTGATACGTCGCCTGCAGCGCTGCACCGCAAGAGATACCACATAAAATACCTTCTTGGGTCATCGCCCGTCTTGCCCATGCAATCGCATCATCGCCAGTTACTGTGATGACTTCATCAAGCAAATCAAGCGCAAGATTTTTTGGGATAAAGTTGGCGCCAATCCCTTGGATTTTATGCGGACCTGGGGTGATGGGTTTACCTTCACGCGTCTGGGTAATAATCGGTGATTCCGCAGGCTCAACCGCGACGGTATAAAGCGGCTGATTTTTGATTTGTTTAAAATAACGGGCGATACCCGAAATCGTCCCGCCTGTACCCACGCCTGCCACTAGCGCATCGACCTTACCCGCGGTGGCATTAAAAATCTCAGGTGCGGTGGTTTTGACATGGGTGTCTGGGTTGGCAGGGTTATCAAACTGTTGCGGCAAAAAGTATTCGCCAGGATGGTTGTCATGGATTTCTTGCGCAGCTTCCACCGCGCCTTTCATACCTAGCGAAGGCTCAGTGAGCACCAAGTGTGCGCCCAACGCAGCCAGCACTTTACGGCGCTCCATACTCATCGAAGCTGGCATGGTCAGCGTGATTTTATACCCTTTGGCTGCTGCCACAAACGCCAGCGCAATCCCCGTGTTACCGCTGGTCGGCTCGATGATTTGCATACCTGGCTTTAATAACCCTGCTTGCTCGGCGGCTTGCACCATGCCCGCACCGATTCGGCATTTGACCGAAAACGCCGGGTTACGGCTTTCGATTTTGGCAAGCACGGTCACCCCCTGTGGCATGATATGATTAAGACGCACCAGCGGCGTGTTACCAATCGCATCGGCATTGTTGGCATATACCGCTGTACCAAGGTTAGCGGGTGCGGTGTAGTGGTCATCAGGTTGTTGTAGCATAATCATTCCCTTTTTTTGTGCTGTATTTTTTTAGTGGTCGTTCAAGTAATTTTTTAAGTATTAGCTTTAGAATTTTACGTCAGCGATTGCGCGGTGTCTAACGCCATTTGGTTAATTTAATATACCAAATTTGTCTAAGCCCTACTCAGCAATATCGCATTATCATTTGCCAAAACTGCCAAAATTAGCGACAATGACCTACCTTTTTTTGGATTGTAGGAAAAAATTATGTCATTACAACAGATTATTGAAGATGCGTTTGAAAACCGTGCCAACTTCAACCCCAATGACGCCACCGACGATGTGCGTGCCGCCGTCAATGATGTGCTCGCTCAGCTCGATGCGGGCACCTTGCGCGTAGCAGAAAAAAAAGACGGTGAATGGATGGTCAACCAATGGGTCAAAAAAGCGGTATTATTATCCTTTCGTCTGAACGACAACCGCATCATGAATGGCGGTCGTGACCTGCAGTTCTTTGATAAAGTCGAAACCAAATTTTCAGATTGGGGCGATGAACAATTTGCCAGAGCGGGCGTGCGCGTGGTGCCACCTGCCGTCGCGCGTAAAGGCTCATACATTGCCAAAGGCGCTATCTTGATGCCATCTTACGTCAATATCGGCGCCTATGTCGATGAAGGCACGATGGTCGATACGTGGGCGACGGTGGGGTCATGCGCCCAAATCGGTAAAAACGTGCATCTATCAGGCGGTGTCGGCATTGGCGGCGTCCTTGAGCCGCTACAAGCCAACCCAACCATCATTGAAGACAACTGCTTTATCGGTGCGCGCTCAGAAATCGTTGAAGGTGTGATTGTTGAGGAAGGCTCGGTGATTTCGATGGGCGTGTATATCGGTCAATCAACCAAAATCCTAGACCGCGAAACAGGCGAAATCAGTTACGGCCGTATTCCTGCAGGGTCGGTGGTCGTGTCGGGCAGTTTGCCAAGTAAAGACGGCTCGCATAGCTTGTACTGTGCGGTAATCGTGAAAAAAGTGGACGCGCAAACTCGCTCTAAAACCTCTATCAATGATTTGCTCAGAATGGACTAGATTTTTAGTCAAGATAACAGTAAATTATTTAAAGCAAATCAGCCATGGTTTGCTTTTTTTTATAGCCTTCAGCAAATTTTATAGCCTTTATTAAAGGAAACAGTATGTCGTCACAACAAAACACCCCGTATGACAACGGCATTGCGGTACGCAAACAAGTCATGGGCGAAGCGCATGTGGAGCGTGCCATGTCACAAGTCACCGAATTTACTGCCCCACTACAAGACTGGATTAATGAACACGCCTGGGGCTCAACATGGCAACGCGACGGCACTGATGGAAAAGGAATAGACCGCAAAACCCGCTCACTGGTGACCATTGCCTTTTTAATCGCGCAAAAATCCCCAACAGAACTAAAAGGTCATATTCGCGGGGCGATTAATAACGGCGCAAGCGTGGCAGAAATTCAAGAAGTGCTACTGCATAGTCTACCTTACTGCGGTGCGCCAGCGGCGCAAGAAGCCTATCGTGCTGCAGTGGACGTGTTAACCGAAATGAAATTGCTTTAACCGCTGAACACAAAGATTTATTGGCATAAATTTGATAAAATAAACGCTAATTTTTATTAGTTAATCACATTTATGCCAAATTCAACGCTACCCATCCGCAATACCGCCATTCCCACCACTGACCCCGAAGCAGGACTTAAAATCACTGAGATTTTTTATTCGCTGCAAGGTGAAGCCTTGACCGCAGGATTGCCGACGATTTTTATTCGCTTGACGGGCTGCCCGCTGCGCTGCGTGTATTGTGATACCGAATATGCCTTTGTCGGCGGCGAGCGCATGAGTTTGGCAGGGATTTTGGCAGTGTGTCAGAGTTTTCCGTGCCAGCGTATTTGTTTGACAGGTGGCGAACCTTTAGCCCAGCCCAATGCAATCGCTTTGATGAACTTGCTACTGGCGCATGGCTACGAGATTTCGCTTGAAACTTCGGGCGCGCTGTCCGTGGCAGAGGTGCCAACGGCAGTCTCTAAGGTCATGGATATCAAAACCCCAAGCTCTCAAGAAGCCGATAAAAATCTGTGGCAAAACCTCCCCTACTTAACTGCCCATGACCAAATCAAATTTGTCATTATGAATCGCGACGATTATGACTGGTCAAAACAAATCCTAGCAGACTACCAACTGGATAAAAAAGTCGCAACGGTATGGTTTTCTCCGATGTTTAATGTGGAAGAACGTCAAGCCAATGTACCTACCCTTGCCACTGACTTGGCAGAATGGATACTTGCCGATGCGCTGCCAGTGCGTTTTCAACTGCAACTGCATAAAATCATTTGGGCAGATGCCAAAGGCAAATAGCCGCTGCCAAATAGCCACTGCCAAATAGCCACTGCCAAATCGTTAGAATACAACTTAGGGAAATATCAAGCCAATGGGAAAAATGATTGTTTGGGGGCTGATTGCGTCGGCTTTTTTTAGCACGTCGTTTGTACTGTATCAATTGATGAGTGTACAAGGCGGACATTGGTTTTGGTCAGCAAGTTTTCGCTGTTTTTTTATGTGGCTGTTGTTATCGGTTTTTATTTTGCTGCAAAACAAACTCAACCCGTCCAAGCTATTAGAACTATGTAAACTATTTGCCAGTCATTGGCAGTTTTGGTGTGTGACCGGTGGCATTGGACTTGGTACATATGGGCTGCTGGCGTTTGCGGCGGATTATGCGCAAGGCTGGGTGATTGCCGCGACCTATTTATTCACTGTGGTGGCAAGCTTGGTGGTGCTGAGTTTTTTTGGGCAATCATTTCAAAAAAAAGTCATTGTCTATTCGGTGATTGTATTTATCGGTGTGGTACTTGCCAATGTGGGTGAAGGATTAAGGCATAGCACGAGCCAAGGCACTGATTGGCATGCTTTGTTGCTATTTGGTGCGCTGCCTGCCTTTATTGCCAGTTTTTGTTTTCCCTTAGGTAATCAATTAATTTGGCAAGCAGCACAACCCAAAGAGGGCACCACCCATCCTACCGATGAAATAAGCAAGGCAGCGAGCAATGAAACGCGCAAAGTAACGAGCGAATTAGCAACGAGCAAATTGCTACAAAAAGTGCCGCAAGTAACTTCCCCACTGCTATCAAATCCCTTGCATAAAGTCTGGCTGATGTCGCTAGGGTCATTGCCGATGTGGTTGCTATTAGGCGTCATAGTACAACCGCCCGCGCCCAGTGTCTCACAAATGACCATTAGTTTTTTGGTTGCCTTGATGGCAGGTGTGCTCGGTACGACCACTTTTTTACATGCCCGTAGTCTTGCCAAACAGCCACAACAACTGGCCGCCGTCGATGCCACACAAGGCAGTGAAATTATTTTTGCGTTGTTAGGCGGTATGTTGCTGCTGCACACGCCCATGCCATCAGGCTTAAGTTTTGTGGGGATTGCGTTGGTGATTATTGGGCTTGTGCTGTTTGCCAAGCAACGCTAGCGGTAGTCCACGTTGTGATAGTTTGCTATAATGCAGGCACTTTTACGTTAACCCTTTATTTAACCGATTAGGATTATTTGATGAATACTTTGACCGCTCTTTCACCTATTGATGGTCGCTATGCCAGTAAAGTGGATAGTTTACGTCCTTACCTGTCAGAATTTGGCTTGATTCATGCCCGTGTGACGGTGGAAGTGCGCTGGTTGCAGACCCTTGCCAATCATGCCGATATTCATGAAATTCAGCCTTTTTCGGCAGCGACCAATGAGCGCTTGGACGCGATTGTAGCCAATTTTAGCGAAGCAGACGCGATGCGTATCAAAGACATCGAACGCACCACCAACCATGATGTCAAAGCCGTTGAATACTTTTTAAAAGAAAAAATTGCCGATATCGATGCGCTAAAAGACGCGGGTGAATTTATCCATTTTGCCTGTACCTCTGAAGACATCAATAACTTATCACACGCGTTGATGTTAAAATCTGGTCGCGACGTACTGGCGCAAACGATGCAAAAAATCATTGATGAGATTGCCGCACTCGCCGAAACCCATGCCGACCAACCCATGCTCTCACGCACGCATGGGCAAACCGCGAGCCCAACGACTTTGGGTAAAGAAATGGCAAACGTGGCATACCGTCTGCATCGCCAGCTCAAGCAATTTAACAACGTAGAATTGCTAGGTAAAATCAATGGTGCAGTGGGTAACTACAACGCGCACCTGTCAGCCTACCCACAAATTGACTGGGCAAAAAATGCCGAAAACTTTGTCACCAGCCTTGGGTTGACCTTTAATCCCTATACCACCCAAATTGAGCCACATGACTATATCGCCGAATTGTTTGACGCGCTGCGCCGTTACAATACCATTTTGATTGATTTTAACCGCGATGTATGGACGTATATCTCCTTGGGTTATTTCAAACAAAAACTCAAAGATGGCGAAGTGGGCTCATCCACCATGCCACACAAAGTCAACCCAATCGACTTTGAAAACTCAGAAGGTAATCTGGGTATTGCCAATGCCATGCTCGCGCATTTGGGTGAAAAACTGCCGATTTCTCGTATGCAGCGCGACTTGACTGACTCAACGGTCCTTCGCAATATGGGAGTGGGTTTTGCCCAAAGTCTGATTGCCTTTGACGCCTGCTTAAAAGGTATTGGCAAATTAGAGCTTAACGCCAATCGTCTCAATGAAGACCTAGAGCTTGCACAAGAAGTATTGGCGGAGCCAATCCAAACCGTGATGCGTCGCTACAATGTTGAAAAACCTTATGAGAAACTAAAAGCCTTGACCCGCGGTCAAGCCATGACACGTGAGATGATGGTCAACTTTGTCAATGGCGATGAACTGACAGCGGTGCCAGAAGATGAGCGTCAACGCTTGGCTGATTTGACCCCTGCCACTTATACAGGTAATGCAGCACAGCAAGCCAAAAACTTGAAAAATTTATTAAAATAAGACTTTTTCGCTCATCAAAAATCAAAAAGGACGCCTAAGCGTCCTTTTTTTACATCGATTTTTTTACATCGATTTTTTTACATAAATTTTTTTAGATAAATTTGTTGATTGAGCTTTGGGTTATTTTTTGGCATAGCCTTGTTGGTTAAGATAAGGCAGCACCTCGGGACGGACGGGTTTATCCAAATAACTTTCAATGGTTTGCACCCAATCTGACCCTGCTTGACCACGCGCCGCATAATAATCTGCAACGGTTTGGTTATACTGGTCTAATGCGGATTTGTCAGCGGGTTCATATTGGTTGGTGGAAACTACCAATGCCTTTGGCAAACGTGGACGCATGGCAGGGTTTTGGTCAGGATAACCCAATGCCATGCCAAATAGCGGCACCACGCCTTGTGGCAGTTTGAGTATGTCGCCCATCCGTCTGATGTCATTGCGGACGCTGCCCAAATACACACCACCCAATCCCATGCTCTCAGCCGCTAGTAGCAGATTTTGCGCCATAATGGCTGCATCAACCGCCCCAACAATGGTGACTTCAGTCCAATCAATTTGCGCATTGGGTACAAGGGTTTGGTGGCGGTGGTTGTCCATACAAAAAATTAGTAGCTCGGCACACTGCTCCACATAGGGATGACCGTATTTTTCCCCGTCTTTGGCTTGCTGGGCATCGGCGCAAATACGGCGGATGTCATAGCGCTGCTTTGCATCTGTCACCCGAATAATGCTTGCTGACTGCAAAAATCCCGATGATGAGCCTGCCATCCCCGCTTCGATAAGCTGCTCAAACGTCGCTGCATCTATTGGCTGGTTGGTGAATTTGCGAATCGAGCGATGATTGAGTATCGTCTCTAGGGTGGGTTTACTGTCACTATGCTCACTATGTGTTGTCATAATTTACCTTGTTATGATTTGCCTTGTTATGGTTTGTGTTGTTATAAGTTGGGTTAGGGTTTGATTAGCCTTAGGGTTGGTATTTTTGAATCAGCTTTTGCGCTTGCACAATCACCGGGGTATCGACCATCTGTCCATCCATGGCAAATGCGGCAAGCCCTGTCTGTGCATAATGGTCAGCCACTTTTTTGGCAAAGGCAAGCTGTGCTTGGCTGGGTCTAGCCAGTGCATTGACAATAGCGACTTGGTTTGGATGAATACATAGCATCCCTGAAAAACCCAAATCGCGCCACCCGTTGACCCGCTGGGTCAAACCGTCATCGTCATTAAAAGGCGGGTATACGCATTCAATCGGTGGGGTGAGCGCATTGATAGCACTATGCAAGCTTAGCTGATAACGGATTTGGTTGGCAACCATCTGACCTGCCTCGCTGTCTGCGCGCACGCCCAATTTTTCACAGATATCCAAAAAGCCAAAACTGAGCGCAGTCAATCCTGCCGCAGCGGCGATGTCGGGTATATTTGCCATGCCTTTGGGTGTCTCAATCAAGGCAATCATGGGTTTGGCGAGCGCATGACGGACGCGGTCAATCTCTATGGCGTGCTCGACTTTGGGTAGCACTACCCCAATCACGTTGTTCATTGCAGACGCTGGCAAAGATTTGAGCAAATCAATATCGCCCGCTTGGTGGTTGCTACTTGCGGCATTGATACGCACCCAAACAGGCTGGGCATCGGCACCGCTTAGATAATTGACCACATTGTCACGCGATTGCATTTTGACACTATCACTGACCGCATCTTCTAAGTCAATTATCACCGTATCTGCGCCACGGGCAAAGGCTTTTTCCACCCGCTCAATATTGATGGCGGGTACAAACAAATAACTGGTTGCGCTCAATCCCTTGGGTTTTGCTACATTATTTTCGCTCATGTGACATCCTTTTTCGTCAATTTTTGTTGATATATTACCCTTTTTAGCAAACAACTTATCAAACAGCTTATCCAGCAACAACGCCCTGCCCAAAGTAGCGCGTTTTTTAGCTTATTTTAAAACCGTCAATTTGGCTTTTTCACTGCGGCTAAACAGTAAATTTAACACGATGGCGACCACTGTCGCAGTACCGATACCGCCCAAATTAAATTGTCCAATATGTAAGCTAAAATCTCCAGCCCCCATAATGACGGTCACCGCAGCAATGATTAAATTAGCATTTTTGCTAAAATCAATGTGATTATCCAGCCAAATTTTGACCCCTGCTACCGTGATAAGCCCAAACACCACGATAGAGGCACCGCCCAATAATGGCGCTGGGATAGTATGGATAATCGCGCCAAATTTTGGTGACAGCCCCAGTAGCACAGCAATCAAGCCTGCCACCACAAAAACCGTGGTCGAGTATACTTTGGTCACTGCCATCACGCCGATATTTTCCGCATAGGTTGTCACGCCCGTACCGCCCATGCTCGATGACATCGCCGTACATAGACCATCAGCGAAAAACGCCCGTCCCATATAGGGCGATACCGCTTGTCCTGTCATGGCTTCTACCGCTTTGATATGTCCTAAATTTTCGGCGATTAAAATAAAGGCAACCGGGGCAATCAAAATTATTGCGTTGATATCAAACGTTGGATGATAAAAATTCGGTAATCCAACCCAAGCTGCTTGGGCAACTGGGGTAAAATCAATCGGCTTGCCATACCCAAGCACATTGGTGAGCACAAAATATGCCATATACGCCAATACCAATCCAATCAGTAGCAACAAACGACGTAGCATACCGCGGCTAAACACAGCGACCGCACTGATACACAGCACCGTCATCAACGCAACCCAACTATCAAACTGGTTGCCCGACACGCCTTTGATAGTCACTGGCGCCAAATTTAGCCCGATAATCATCACAATCGCACCGGTTACCACAGGCGGCATGAGTTTCTCAATCCAGCCAACCCCTGTTTTCATCACCAGTAATCCGACCATGGCATAAAAAATACCACAGACAAAAATACCACCGAGCGCCACGGATAAATTACCGTTAAAGCCTGAGCCTGTATAAGCCGTTGCAGTAATCACAGGCGCGATAAAGGCAAAACTTGACCCTAAATAACTGGGTACTCGCCCACCCGTTAAAAAGAAAAACAGCACCGTACTGAGCCCCGCCATCAAAATCGCAAGGTTGGCATCAAATCCCATCAATAACGGCGCAAGCACCGTTGCCCCGAACATCGCAAACGCATGTTGCAGCCCAAGTAGCAGACTTTTATCAGCAGGTAAATACTCGTGGATACGCACAGGATGATGATCTAAATGCCCATCGTAAGGCTGCCATTTTGGGAACCAGCCGCTATCATTGCCGGTATTTTGATGGGTTGGTCGTCTTTGCGAATTTGCCATAATTTTGCTCTCATCTGTCAACTGCGCGAATTTTACACGTTATTTTTGTTTTGTCAAAAAACCCTGCGCTTTGAGCCAATCTTCTGCAGCAGCGACATACGGTTGACTGTAGTAATCGGCAAATTTTTGACGGTATGGCTTACGCTCACGCGCTTCATTAAACGCCAAAATGGTTTGCTCATAATCGGCGAGCATTTGTGGTAACGCGTCAACTTGATACTGATTGTCAAAATACACCGCAGATTTTGGTAAACGCGGTTTTAGGCGCATTTCCACGCTAGGTTTACCGATACATAAGCCGAAAATTGGATAGGTATATTTTGGTAGCTGAAGTAGTTCGATTAAGTCATTGGCAATCATACGCAAACCGCCAATCGGACAGGTGGCATAACCCAAACTCTCTGCCGCCACCGTGGCATTTTGCGCCGCCAATGCCGTATCGGTAGCCAGCGTAATCAATGTATCACTATCCTTAAACCCCTCAAAGCTGCCGTCATACGCTTGACTGCTCAAATAGGAGCGATAACCATCCATCACAAATACCAAAAACACACTACATTGGGCTATCTGTGGGTTACGCGGTTGCAAATCGACGATTTTTTGACGTAACGCCTTATCACTGATGTTGATAATGCTGTAGTGCTGTCCGTTTTGCCAACTGGGCGCTTGCTGGGCGCATTTGATGATGTCATTTAATTGCGAATCTGGCACGGTGGCGCTACTGTCAAACTCTCGATACACCCGATGATTTTGTAAAAGTTCAATGGTTTGATTACTCACAGTTTGATTACTCTTAGCTTGGTTATTCATGATTGCCCCGTTAAAAGTGATTTAAACATGATTTAATGATTGTTGATGTTGATACGGTCGCCAAAGTAGCGCCACCCCAATAAGCAAAACAATAGCTGAGACGGGTAACAACGCAAGCCAAATATTTTTGCCTGTTGCAACTAGCGCAGTTAAGGGTCCGATAAGCTGCCCAAATGCAAAACTTGCGGTCATCAGCGCACTTAAGTTGTATTTAGGGTAGTGCGTAACTTGGCTTGCCGCCACTTGCAGCCCTGCCATCGTCACCACCATAAAGGTGCCGCCCACCATCAGCGCTGACAACATCAAACCTGCCAACGACTGCCAAAGCGCAGGCAATAACGTGCCAACCGCCATGATAATTTGCGACACTCGCCAAACGCCGAGCAAAGAAAAGTTGTTATAACGGCGCTGTAATCCCTGAGACAATACTACCGACAAAGCCGCCGCCAACCCAAAAAATGGCCAAATCAGCAAATAACTTTGCCCCGATAACCATTGCTTGGCGATTTGTGGCAAAAAAGTCGCAGGTAAAATATAGCCAAACCCAAATAAGCCGTAGGCGGTTAATACATTCGCTAATTTTAGCTTGGCAGGTGTTATGCTAGCGGTAGGATTGGTATGGGTAGCTTTGGTAAGGGAGGTTTCGGCAGCGGCTGTTGAGGCAGCAGCTGTTGAGGCAAACTGCGAGTTGATTTTCGCCAGCAGAAAGGTGACAAGCAGGGTGGCGAGCAGTGCAATCACGCCTAGATACTGCCATAATCGACTCGATAATGGACTCAATGATGACTGAACAGCGGCATTTACTGTCGCTGATTGAAAAATAAAATAGCTACAAATCAATCCTGTAAGGGTGATACCGATACCGACACCCGTATAAATCAAGCCGCTAGTGACTACCCGTCTTGATTTCAACCAATTGATTGCAAACGCACTGATAGATACCAGCACCCAAGCGCTTGCCACACCCGCCAAAAAGCGTAGCACTAGCAACCAGCCAAAGCTGCTTAGCGAAGCCAGCCAAGTGGTAAGCG
>ERZ941671.255-NODE-255-length-22912-cov-4.710417_pt1 | contig 22912 bp, 15 predicted proteins | sample MGYA00521093_ERZ941671 | MGnify/ENA primary metagenome ERZ941671 (study PRJEB32759, sample SAMN07749878) | skin metagenome | biome: transportation; feature: city; material: polyester macromolecule | host: Homo sapiens | place: Hong Kong:MOS line | collected... | reverse complement strand
TGGGCGGGCGGCTCTACCACGTGTTCTCCTCACCGGACCGGTACTTCGGGCCCGGCTTCGACGGCACGGGCGACCCGATCCAGATCCTGTACGTGTGGAACGGTGGACTGGGCATCTGGGGCGCGATCGCCCTCGGCGCCGTGGGCGCGTGGATCGCGTGCCGCCGCTACGGGCTGCGGCTGACGGCCTTCGGCGACGTCGTCGCGCCGGGCATCCTGCTGGCCCAGGCCATCGGCCGGTGGGGCAACTGGTTCAACCAGGAGCTCTTCGGCGGCCCGACGACCCTGCCCTGGGGGCTCGAGGTCGACCCGGCCAGCCCGAACTTCCCGGCCGGCTACGCCCCGGACACGCTGTTCCACCCCACGTTCCTCTACGAGTGCCTGTGGAACCTGGCCGGGGTCGCGCTGCTGCTCCTCGTGGACCGCGCGCTGCACCTGCGCCACGGCCTCATGCTGTGGTCCTACGTCGCCTGGTACACCGCGGGCCGCACGTGGATCGAGATGCTGCGCATCGACGACGCCGAGATGGTCACGCTCTTCGGCGTCACCCAGCGGCTCAACGTGTGGACGTCCCTGCTGGTGTTCGTCATCGCCCTCGCGTTCATCGTCGGGATCCTGCTGCGCCATCGCGGCGCGGCCGCCGGCCCCCACGCCCACCAGAGCGTGTGGCGCGCCGGGCACGCCCCCGAGGGCGACGACGGCGCCGCCGTCGCCGCGGGCCGCTCCGGGTCCCACGCCGTGGGCGCGGCGGAGGACGACGCCGTCCGGCGCTGACCCGCTCCCCGGCGCGCCCGCGAGGGGCGCCCGGGGCCCCGGTGTCCCACATGGTGGACATTCGGCGTGTCACAGAACGTCCGGTTCCGCACAGTGGGACGTCGCGCCCGGTAGCGTCTCTTCCACCTCGGGGCCGTCGGCCCCGAGCGTCGGGGCCAGCGCCGTCCCCGTCCGAGCCCCTGCTCTCCGGAAAGGACGGCACCATGCCCGTGGCATCCTCGCCCGCCTCGGCCCCCCGCGCGGGGGGACCGGTGGATCCCTTCGTCCGCTATGCGGACGTCCCCGCCGCCCAGGGCCTCTACGACCCGTCCCGGGAGACCGAGAACTGCGGCCTCGCCGTCATCGCCACCCTGCGGGGCACCCCGGGCCACGACATCGTCCAGCACGCGCTGACCGCCCTGCGCGCGCTCGAGCACCGCGGGGCGGTGGGCGCCGACGAGGGCACCGGCGACGGCGCCGGCCTGCTGACCCAGATCCCCGACGAGCTGTTCCGTGCCGTCGTCGACGCCGAGCTGCCCCCCGTGGGCGAGTACGTCGCCGGCACCGCCTTCCTGCCGCCCGTCGACGGCGAGCGCGCCGAGGCGAAGGAGGCCGTCGAGCGGCTGGCCGAGGAGGAGGGGCTGCAGGTCCTGGCGTGGCGCGAGGTGCCCACCGACCCCTCGGCCCTGGGCGTCGGCTCCCGGGCGGCCATGCCCGCGTTCGAGCAGCTGTTCCTGTCCCTGGCGGACGGTCAGGACGGCACCGAGCCGGGGCAGTCGCTGGACGTGCGGGCGTGGCGGGTGCGCCGCCGCGCCCAGTCCCGCGCCGGCGTCTACTTCCCCTCGCTCTCGTCCCAGACGATCGTCTACAAGGGCATGCTGACGACGGCCCAGCTGGAGCCGTTCTACCCGGACCTCTCCGACGAGCGGTTCACCACCCGGCTGGGCGTGGTCCACTCGCGGTTCTCCACCAACACGTTCCCCTCGTGGCCGCTGGCCCAGCCGTTCCGCACCATCGCGCACAACGGCGAGATCAACACGGTCAAGGGCAACCGCAACTGGATGCGCGCCCGTCAGGGCCAGCTCAAGCACCCGATGCTCGGCGAGGTCCCCGAGGACCTGTTCCCGCTGATCAGCCCCATCGGCTCGGACTCGGCCTCCTTCGACGAGGTCGCGGAGCTGCTCATGCTCTCCGGGCGCCCGCTCACCCAGGCGATCATGATGATTATCCCGGAGGCGTGGGAGAACCACGCGACCATGGACCCGGCCCGCCGCGCCTTCTACCAGTACCACTCCATGCTCATGGAGCCCTGGGACGGACCGGCCGCCGTCGCCTTCTCCGACGGCACCCAGGTGGGCGCCGTGCTGGACCGCAACGGCCTGCGCCCCGCCCGCTGGTGGGTCACCGACGACGGCCTCGTCGTCCTGGCCTCCGAGGTCGGCGTCGTGCCGATCGAGCCCTCGGCGGTGGTGCGCAAGGGGCGCGTGGCCCCGGGGCGCATGTTCCTCGTGGACACCGAGCAGGGCCGGATCATCGGCGACGACGAGATCAAGGCCGAGGTCGCCTCCGCCCAGCCGTGGGAGGACTGGGTGCGCCAGAACCTCCTGGACCTGGAGTCGCTCCCCGAGCGCGAGCACGTCCGCCACACCTCCGAGTCGATCCTGCAGCGTCAGCGCATCTTCGGGTACACCTCGGAGGAGCTGCGCATCCTCGTCGGGCCGATGGCCCAGACGGGCGCCGAGCCGCTCGGTGCGATGGGCACGGACACGCCCATCGCCGTCCTCGCCAAGCGGCCCCGGCTGCTCTTCGACTACTTCGTGCAGTCCTTCGCCCAGGTGACGAACCCGCCGCTCGACGCGATCCGCGAGGAGCAGGTGACCTCGATGCGCACCGCGATCGGCCCGCAGGGCAACGTGCTCTCCCTCGAGCAGGTGCGCACCCGCCAGGTCGACGTCCCGTTCCCCGTGATCGACAACGACCAGCTGGCCCGCATCCAGCACCTGCGCGACGCCGACGGCACCCGCCTGACCCTCAAGGTGAACGGCGTGTACCGGGTGGCCGGAGGCGTCGAGGAGCTCCGCGCCCAGCTGAAGGCGATCTGCGAGCAGGTCTCGGCCGCCGTCAACCGCGGCGTGGAGTACGTGGTGCTGTCCGACCGCGGCGCCACCGCCCAGTGGGCGCCGATCCCGTCCCTGCTGCTGACCTCCGCCGTGCACCACCACCTGCTGGCCTCGGCCAACCGCACCAAGAGCTCGCTGATCGTCGAGGCGGGCGACGTGCGCGAGGTCCACCATGTGGCCGTCCTGCTCGGCTACGGGGCCTCCGCGGTCAACCCGTACCTGGCCATGGAGTCCGCCGAGGAGCTCGTGCGCACGGGAGAGGTCTCGGGCGTCACCGCCGAGCAGGCCGTGGCGAACCTGATCAAGGCGCTCGGCAAGGGCGTCCAGAAGATCATGTCCAAAATGGGCATCTCCACGGTCGCCTCCTACACCGGCGCCCAGACGTTCGAGGCGCTCGGCCTGTCCCGGCGCTTCGTGGACCGCTACTTCGTGGGCACCACGAGCCCGCTCGACGGCGTGGGCATCGACGTCGTCGCCGCCGAGATCCAGGCGCGCCACGAGTTCGCGTATCCGCCGGACGGCAACGACATCAACCCGTACCGCGAGCTCGAGGTGGGCGGCGAGTACCAGTGGCGGCGCGAGGGCGCGCCGCACCTGTTCAACCCCGAGACCGTGTTCCGCCTCCAGCACTCCACGCGGGAGCGGCGCTACGACGTCTTCAAGGACTACACGCGTCGCGTGGACGACCAGGCGGAGGAGCTCATGACCCTGCGCGGGCTCATGCGCCTGCGCACGGGCGAGCGGCCGCCGGTGCCCGTCTCCGAGGTGGAGCCCGTCGAGTCGATCGTGCGCCGCTTCTCCACCGGCGCGATGTCCTACGGCTCCATCTCGCAGGAGGCGCACGAGACCCTCGCGATCGCCATGAACCGCCTCGGCGCCCGCTCGAACTCGGGCGAGGGCGGCGAGGACCCCGAGCGCCTGCTGGACCCGGAGCGCCGCTCGAAGATCAAGCAGATCGCCTCGGGCCGGTTCGGCGTCACCAGCCTGTACCTGGCCACCGCGACCGACCTGCAGATCAAGATGGCCCAGGGCGCCAAACCCGGCGAGGGCGGCCAGCTGATGGGGACCAAGGTGTACCCGTGGGTCGCCCGCACGCGGCACTCGACCCCGGGCGTCTCCCTGGTGTCGCCGCCGCCGCACCACGACATCTACTCGATCGAGGACCTGGCGCAGCTGATCCACGACCTCAAGCGGGCCAACCCGACCGCGCGGGTCCACGTCAAGCTCGTCTCCGAGTCCGGCGTGGGCACGGTGGCCGCGGGCGTCGCCAAGGCGCGCGCCGACGTCGTGCTCATCTCCGGCCACGACGGCGGAACGGGCGCCTCCCCGCTGAACTCCCTCAAGCACGCGGGCACCCCGTGGGAGATCGGCCTGGCCGAGGCGCAGCAGACGCTCATGCTCAACGGCCTGCGCGAGCGCGTCACCGTCCAGGTGGACGGGCAGCTCAAGACCGGCCGGGACGTCGTGATCGCCGCACTGCTCGGGGCCGAGGAGTTCGGCTTCGCGACCGCCCCGCTCGTGGTCTCCGGCTGCATCATGATGCGCGTGTGCCACCTGGACACGTGCCCCGTGGGCGTGGCCACCCAGAACCCCGAGCTGCGCGCGCGCTTCACGGGCAAGCCCGAGTTCGTCGTCAACTTCTTCGAGTTCATCGCGCAGGAGGTCCGCGAGCTGCTCTCGCAGCTGGGCTTCCGCACGCTCGACGAGGCGATCGGCCACCGCGAGCTGCTCGACGTGGACGCGGCCCTGCACCACTGGAAGTCCGAGGGCCTGGACCTCTCGGGCATCCTCGCGGACCCCTCCGTCGGCCGGCGTCCGGGCCACGAGGACGCGCCCATGCGCCGCACCACCGAGCAGGACCACGACCTCGCCTCCCACATCGACCACCGGTTCATCGCCCGGCTGGGGGACACGCTCACGACGGGCACGCCCGTCGTGATGGACGAGGCCGTCGTGAACACGGACCGGTCCGTGGGCACGCTGCTGGGCTACCACGTCACGAGCACGCGGCTCGCCGACGAGCTGGACGACGACACGATCACCGTGCGCCTGACGGGCGAGGCCGGCCAGTCCCTCGGCGCCTTCCTGCCCGCCGGCGTCACCCTGCGGCTCTCGGGCGACGCCAACGACTACGTCGGCAAGGGCCTGTCGGGGGGACGCGTGATCGTCCGCCCCGACGCCGAGGCCCCGTTCGTGGCCGAGGAGAACACCGTGGCCGGCAACGTGATCGGCTACGGCGCCACCTCGGGCCAGCTGTTCCTGCGCGGCCGCGTGGGGGAGCGGTTCCTCGTGCGCAACTCCGGCGCCACCGCGGTGGCCGAGGGCATCGGCGACCACGGCCTGGAGTACATGACCGGCGGTGAGGCGCTGATCCTCGGCGAGACCGGCCGCAACCTCGCCGCCGGCATGTCCGGCGGGCGGGCCTGGGTGCTGGACCTGGACCGGGAGGACCTGAACCCACTCGCCGTCCGCGAGGACGCCCTGATCCTCGAGGCGCCGTCCGCGCAGGACCGGCTGCGGATCGCCGAGCTGCTGGAGCTGCACCGCGCGGAGACGGGCTCCGCCGTCGCCGCCGCGCTGCTCGCCGACCTGCGGGCCGGCGGGGACGCCGCCGACGCCGCGTGGGACCGCTTCACGACCGTCCTGCCCCGGCAGTACGACCTCGTGCTGCGCACCCGTCAGGCCGCGACGGCCGAGGGACTCGACCCGGACGGGGAGGCCGTCTGGGACCGACTGCTGGAGGTGACCCGTGGCTGATCCGCGCGGATTCCTGAAGAACCGGGAGCGCGTCGAGCGCCCCACGCGTCCGGTGCCGGTGCGCATCATGGACTTCAAGGACGTGTACGTCCGCCAGGACGAGGCGATCGTGCGCACCCAGGCCGGCCGGTGCATGGACTGCGGCATCCCGTTCTGCCACTCCGGGTGCCCGCTGGGCAACCTCATCCCGGAGTGGAACGACCTGGTCCGGCGGGGACGCTGGGACGAGGCCGCCGCGCGACTGCACTCGACCAACAACTTCCCCGAGGTCACCGGGCGGATCTGCCCCGCCCCGTGCGAGGACTCCTGCACCCTGGGCATCAACCAGCCCGCGGTCACCATCAAGCAGACCGAGGTGGCGATCGCGGAGCAGATCTTCGACAACGACTGGCTCGAGCCGGTCGTGCCGGCCCGCCTGAACGGCCACACCGTGGCCGTCGTCGGCTCGGGCCCGGCGGGACTGGCCGCGGCGCAGCAGCTCACCCGCGCCGGCTTCACCGTGGTGGTCTACGAGCGCGACGAGCGCCTCGGCGGCCTGCTGCGGCTGGGCATCCCGGACTTCAAGCTGGAGAAGGACGTCCTGGACCGGCGCCTGGCGCAGATGGAGGCCGAGGGCACCCGGTTCCGCACCGGCGTGGAGATCGGCGTCGACCTGCCCTGGGACCAGCTCAAGGCCCGCTTCGACGCCGTGATCGTGGCGACCGGCGCCCCCGTGGCCCGCGAGCTGCCCGTCCCCGGCCGCGGCCTCGACGGGATCCACCTCGCCATGGACTACCTCGTGCAGTCCAACCGCGCGGTCGCCGGCGACGAGGTCCCGGACCAGATCTCCGCCGAGGGGCGCCACGTGGTGATCCTCGGCGGCGGCGACACTGGCGCGGACTGCATCGGCACCGCGCACCGCCAGGGGGCGGCGTCCGTGACGACGCTGGCGATCGGCCAGCAGCTGCCGGTCGAGCGCCCCGTCCACCAGCCGTGGCCCACGATCCCCAAGGTCCACCAGCAGACCACGGCCGACGCCGAGGGCGGCGCCCGCGCGCACCTTGCCTCCACGGTCGAGTTCCTCGGCGACGAGCACGGCCGCGTGCGCGCCCTGCGCGTGGCGGAGACCGAGTACCGCGAGGACGGCACGCGCGGGCCCAAGGCGGGCACCGAGCGCGAGGTCCAGGCGGACCTGGTGCTGCTGGCGCTGGGCTTCACCGGCATCGAGGAGGGGCTGCTCACGCAGCAGCTCGGCGTGCACGTGACACGCGGGCTCGTGGCCCGGAAGGACGGGTACGAGACCGACGAGCCGGGCGTGTTCGCGTGCGGCGACGCCGGGCGCGGCGCCTCCCTGGTGGTCTGGGCCATCGCCGAGGGGCGTGCGTGCGCGCAGGAGGTCGACGAGTCGCTCGAGCGCTGGTCCCGACTGCCGCACCCCGTGGACCCGGACGACCGCGGCCTCGTCCTCGGCTGAGTCCTCCGTCTCATCTTCCGACGCCACGCGGGCCCGCCCTCCACCGAGGGCGGGCCCGCCCCCTATCGTGGGTCGCATGCGACACGCGAAGATCATCGCCACCTTCGGGCCCGCCACCGACTCCGACGAGACCACCCGCGCCATCATCCGCGCGGGGGCGGACGTCGTCCGCCTCAACATGAGCCACGGCGACCACGCGGTGCATGAGACGTCCTACGAGCGGGTGCGTCGGCTGAGCGTGGAGGAGCGGCGCCCGGTCGCGATCTTCGCGGACCTCCAGGGCCCCAAGATCCGCCTCGGCCGCTTCACCGACGGCCCGCATCTGCTCGAGAGGGGCGATCGGATCACCATCACCACCCGGGACGTGCCCGGGACCCGGGAGCTGGTGGGCACCACCCACAAGGGGCTGCCCGGGGACGTCGCCCCCGGTGACGTGCTCCTGGTGGACGACGGCAAGGTGCGCCTGCGCGCCGTCGAGGTCACGGACACGGACGTGCTGGCCGAGGTCGAGGTGCCGGGCATGGTCTCGGACAACAAGGGGATCAACCTGCCCGGCGTGGCGGTGAACGTGCCCGCCCTGTCCGAGAAGGACGAGCGGGACCTGCGCTGGGCGCTGCGCACCGGCGTGGACATGGTGGCGCTGTCCTTCGTGCGGGACGCCGCGGACGTGGACCGGGTGCACGAGATCATGGACGAGGAGGAGCGCCGGGTCCCGGTCATCGCCAAGATCGAGAAGCCCCAGGCGGTGGAGAACCTCGAGGCCATCGTGGACGCGTTCGACGCCGTCATGGTGGCCCGCGGCGACCTCGGCGTGGAGCTGCCGCTCGAGGACGTGCCCGTGGTGCAGAAGCGCGCGGTGGACCTCGCCCGCCGCTGGGCGAAGCCGGTCATCGTGGCCACCCAGGTGCTCGAGTCGATGATCGACAGCCCGCGCCCGACGCGCGCCGAGGCCTCGGACTGCGCCAACGCCGTGCTCGACGGCGCGGACGCCGTCATGCTCTCGGGCGAGACCTCAGTGGGCGCGTATCCGGTCGAGACGGTCCAGACGATGGCCCGGATCATCGAGTCCACCGAGACCCACGGCCTCGAGCTCATCCACCCGCTCGGCTCGCGTCCCCGCACGCGCGGCGGCGCGATCACCCGGGCCGCCGTCGAGGTCGCGAACCAGCTCGAGATCCCGTTCCTCGCCACGTTCACCGAGTCCGGCGACTCGGCCCGTCGGCTCAGCCGCCTGCGGCCGCGTCAGCCGATCTACGCGTTCACCCACCACGAGCACACGCACAACATCCTGTGCCTGACGTGGGGCGTCTACCCGAAGATGGTCCCGTTCCAGGACTCCACGGACAAGATGACCCTCCAGGTGGAGCAGTCGCTCACATCGGAGGGCATCGCCCAGCACGGCGACCTCGTGGTCATCGCCGCCGGGTCCCCTCCCGGGGCCGTGGGCTCCACGAACACGCTGCGCGTGCACCGCGTGGGCGACGACGCCGCGGGCGGCTCGTCCGCGGCGTCGCCGCAGACGCGCGAGCCCGTCGGCTTCTGGCCGGCCCGCTCCCCGCTCTGACGAGCGCGCGGGCGCCGCTCAGCCGACCTGGTCGATGACGGCCTGCGCGACCTCCCGCATGGTCAGGCGCCGGTCCATGGAGGTCTTCTGGATCCAGCGGAAGGACTCGGCCTCGGTCAGGCGCATCCGCTCCTGGAGCAGCGCCTTGGCCCGGTCCACGATCTTGCGGGTCTCCAGGCGGTCGCCCAGGTCCCGCACCTCGGCCTCGAGGCTGCGCAGCTCGTCGAAGCGGGCCACGGCCAGTTCGATGGCGGGGACCAGGTCGGCCTCGGTGAAGGGCTTGACCACGTAGGCCATGGCCCCGGCCGTCCGGGCGCGCTCCACCAGCTCGCGCTGGCTGAAGGCGGTCAGCATGACCACGGGGGCGAGCCGTTCCCCGGCGATCTCGCCCGCGGCCGCGATGCCGTCCATCACGGGCATCTTCACGTCCATCACCACGATGTCCGGGCGGTGCTCGCGCACGGCCTCGACGGCGGCGCGGCCGTCGCCGGCCTCGGCGACCACCCGGTAGCCCGCCCCGGTGAGCACCTCCACCAGGTCGAGGCGGATGAGGGTCTCGTCCTCGGCGACGACGGCCCGCAGGCCGGTCTCCTCGGGAGGCGTCAGCGTGGACACGGCAGCTCCTTCGTGCGGGCCGGGACGGCGTCGGTGTGGCGCCGCTGGTGGTCCACCAGGCTACCGTGCGCCATGGGCGCGGCGCGGGCGCGGCGGCGGGGACCGCCCGCCGGAAGGCCGGGGACGCCGGGTCGGGGCGCTGATAGGGTGATCGAGTCCCGCCTCCGGGCGGCACTGCCCGAATGGTGGAATCGGTAGACACGCCGCACTCAAAATGCGGTGCCGAGAGGCGTGTGGGTTCGAGTCCCACTTCGGGCACCGTCGGCGCGCGGCCACCCGCCGTGGGCGCCGTGTCCGTGACCGATCGACCCGAGCTGAGTGGTGTCCTGTGCTCCTGACCAGCCTCCTGCTGACCCTCCTCTCGGTGGTGGCGGCCGTCCCGGCCTCCCGCGCGCTGGGCAGGGACGCGGGCTGGGTCCTGGCCGCACCCCTGCTCGCCGCCGCCGGCGTGCTGGTCGCGGCGTGGACGGGCGGCGTCCGGACGGAGCACCATCCGTGGATCCCCGCGGTCGGGGTGGACCTCGACCTCCGGCTGAACGGCCTGGCCCTGGTGTTCGCCATGATCGTCCTCGTCATCGGCGCGGCGATCCTCGCCTACTCCAGCCGGTACCTCAGCCGGGACCGCGCGGAGAGCCGCCCCGGCTCCTTCTACCTGCTGATGACCGCGTTCGCGGCGTCGATGCTGCTGCTGGTGCTCGCCGACAACATCGTGGTCCTCTTCGTCGCGTGGGAGTTCACCTCCTTCACCTCCTTCTTCCTCATCGGGCGCTCGGGGGACCATGCCCGCGACCCCGCGATCCGGACCCTGCTCGTGACCGTGGGCGGCGGCCTCGCGCTGCTGGCCGCCGTCGCCCTCATGGCCGTGCGGACCGGCACTGCCTCGCTGTCCGGGGTGTTGGCCTCGGACGTGTGGTCCGAGGCGGGCTTCACCACCACGGTCGCCGTCCTGCTGGCGGTGGCCGCGTTCACCAAGTCCGCCCAGTTCCCGTTCCAGGCGTGGCTGCCGGACTCCATGGTGGCCATCTCCCCGGTCTCCGCCTACCTGCACGCCGCGGCGATGGTCAAGGCCGGCATCTTCCTGCTGCTGGTGTTCAGCCCGGTCCTGGCCGGGAACCCGGTGTGGTCCGCGCTGTTGATCGGCTCGGGCCTCATCACGGCCCTGCTGGGCGCCGTCTCCGCGATCCGTCGCCACGACCTCAAGGGTCTGCTGGCCTACTCCACGATGAGCCAGTTGGGCCTGCTGGTGACCGCCATCGGCATCGGCACCCCCGTCGCGCTTACCGCGGCGATCGTGCACACCGTGGCGCACGCGCTGTTCAAGTCGGCGCTGTTCATGCTGATCGGCGTGGTCGACCACGAGGCCGGCACCCGCGACCTGCGAGAGCTCGCGGCCCGCCACGTGCGCATGCCGGTCACCGGCACGGCGATCGCCGTCGCCGCCCTGTCGATGGCGGGCATCCCGCCGCTGTTCGGCTTCATCTCCAAGGAGGGCCTGGTCGAGGCCGCTCTCGGGACCCCCGGTCCCGCATGGCTCCCCGTCCTCGTCACCGCCGGCATCGCCCTGACCTCCGTGTTCACCGTGGCCTACTCCGGCCGTCTCGTGCTCGGCGCCCTGGGCCTCTGGGGTCCAAGCCCGGACGGGGCCGCCCATTCGTGGCCGACCGGCCGGGAGGACGAGGTCCACGAGGCTCCTGCCACCTTCTGGGGCGTGCCCGTGCTGGCCGCGGCCGCGGGCGTGGCCCTGGGCCTGCTGCCCGGTGTGCTGGACACCCCCGTCTCCTACGCGGCCGAGGCCGCCTCCGGCGCGGAGGTGCACGCGCACCTGGCGCTGTGGCACGGCGTGAACACGGCCCTGCTCGTCTCCGCCGCCATCATCGTGCTCGGTCTGCTGCTGGTGGCCTTGCGCCGCCCGGTGGAGCGCGTGGCCTCCCACGCCGCCCTGCCGTTCTCCGCCCTGGATGCGGTGGACGAGGTTCGGCACCGGCTGATCGGCGTCGGCGCGGTCGTCTCGCGCGCCTCCGGCACCCTGGCTCCCCGCCCCCACCTCCTCATCCCCGCCCTGGTCCTGGGGCTCCTCGCCGTGGCCGGTGTCGCCACGATCGAGGATTTGCCCGCCGTCGTCGGCCAGCCCTCGCGCTGGCACGACTGGGTGCTGGTCGTCCTGGTGGGTGCCGGCGTGATCGCCACCATCCGCGCCAAGACGCGCATCGCCGCCATGGTGGTGGTCGGCGTCGTAGGGTTCGGCATGACCCTGTGGTTCCTCACCCTCGGCGCCGTGGACGTGGCCCTGACCCAGCTGATGGTCGAGGTGCTCACGGTGTGCGTCATGGTGCTGCTGCTGCGCCGCCTGCCCGCCCGCTTCAGCGACGAGCCGACCCCGCGCAGGATGCAGGCGGTCCTCGCCGCCTCCGTCGCCGGCGTCGCCGCGACCCTGGGCGTGCTCGCGTTCACCGGCCGCTCCAGCATGTCGGAGATCGCCCACTTCTACCTGACCCAGAGCTATGCCCAGGCTGGGGGGACCAACGTGGTGAACGTGATCCTCGTGGACTTCCGCGCCGTGGACACGTGGGGCGAGATGACCGTGCTCGGGGCGACGGCGCTGACCATCGCGGCCCTGTTGCTCAACCGTCGGCCGACGCCTCCACAGCCCTCCGCCGTGGACATGCGCTCCCCACTCGCCCACGTGCGCGAGAACCTCGTCCACATCCGGGTGTTCGGCCGTGTCTTCGGCGTGCTGATCATCCTGCTGTCCGCGTTCCTGCTGCTGCGCGGGCACTACGAGCCCGGCGGCGGCTTCATCGCCGCACTGGTCGCCGGTGCCGGCTACGCCCTGCTCTACCTGGCCGCCGACTCGGACACGGCCCCGGAGTTGCGGTGGCCGTACCTGGCCTTCATCGGCTCGGGCATCGCCGTCGGCACCGCGACGGGGATCGTCGGTTACCTCACCGGCAAGGGCTTCCTCGGAGCCGCGGGAGTGAAGGTCCTGGACTACGGGCTCTCCACCACGCTCGCGTTCGACATGGGCGTGTACCTGGCCGTGATCGGCCTGATCGTGGCCGCGTTCTCCCTGCTCGGCCCCGAGCGGCCGGGTGAGGACCCGCTCCGCGCCTCGAGCCGTGACCCCGGCGTCGCGCCGGCGGCCCCGTCCTCCGATCCCTCGGCCCCGACCACCACGACTGCACGAGAGGAGGTCACCCGATGACCGTCGCCCTTACCGTGGGACTTCTGACCTTCGGCGCGTTCTACCTGTTCTCCAAGCGCGAGCTGCTGCGCGTGATCCTCGGCATGGTCCTGCTGGGCCACGCCGCCAACCTGGCCATCATCGCCGCGGGCGGCACCGACCGCCGCGGGCTGCCCTTCGCGGGGACCTCAGACGTCGAGGTGCAGGCCGATGCCCTGCCGCAGGCCTTCGTCCTGACCGCTATCGTGATCGCCTTCGCGATCACCGTGCTGCTGCTCGCGCTGGCCGTCACCGGGCGCGCGGACGACGCGGTGGCCTCGCCGGGGGAGACCCGCGACTCCCTGGAGCAGGCCGCCGCCGACGCACGCTTCCCGCGCGAGGAGCGGCACGCCGCGGCCGGCCGGATCGCGCAGCACTACGCCGGCCAGGGCCCGGAGGTGCGTCGATGAGCGCCGTCCCGCTGGGCCAGCTGCTGCCCCTCTTCGCCGCCGTCCCGCTGCTGTCCGCCGGTCTGCTCGTGCTGGCGGGGGAGCGTCCCCGCCTCCACCGGGCAGTCCTGTTCGCGGTGCTCGGACTCGTCACCACCGGCGGGCTGGCCCTGGGCGTCCACGCCCTCGACGGGTCCGTGCTCGCCACCTCGCTGGGCGGCTGGCCCGGGGGCATCGGGATCGGCTTCGCAGCGGACATGCTGTCCGCCCTGATGCTCGTGCTCACGAGCGCCCTCACGATCGTGGGCGCGGCGTTCGCCTACGGCTCCCGCGTCGCTAACTCCCAGTTCTTCGCCCCGCTGCTCCTGATCCTCATCGGCGGAGTCAACGGCGCCCTGCTGACGGCGGACCTGTTCAACCTGTTCGTGTTCATCGAGGTCATGTTGGTGCCCAGCTACGGCCTCTACGTCCTCTCCGCCAACCGCCGTGAGCCCCTGCGCCGAGTGGACGGGGCGCGGCTGTACGTCACCCTCAACCTGCTAACCTCCACGATCCTCCTGGTCGGCGTCGGCTTCGTCTACGGGCTGACCGGCTCGGTGAACCTCGCGATGCTCGCCGGGTCCGCCGCGGCGGACCCACGCATCGCGATCGCCGCGGGCATGGTGCTGTTCGCACTGTCCATCAAGGCCTCGGTGGCCCCGCTGCACGGCTGGCTGGCCTGGGCGTACTCCTCGACCTCCCCGGCGGTGACGGCCCTCTTCGCCGCCCTGCACACCAAGGTCGCCGTGTACGGGCTCTACCGGATCTACTCCGTCATGTACGACGGCGATGCGCGTCTGCTGCCGCTCATCCTGGTCCTGTCCCTCGCCACCCTCGTGGTGGGTGCGCTCGCCTCGGTCGGTGAGCACGGTGTGCGCGCCGTGTTGTCGTGGCAGATGGTGAGCGGCATCGGCGGCATCCTCGTCGGACTCGGGCTCTCCACGCGCCTGGGTCTCGCGGCGGGCCTGTTCTACCTCGTGCACCACATGGTGGCGATGGGCTGCCTCCTGATGGCGGCCGGCGCGATCGAGGTGCGCTACGGCACCGGCCGTCTCGCGGACCTGCAGGGCCTGGCCCGGCGCGAGCCGCTGATCGCCGTCGCCTTCTTCGTGGGCCTGCTCTCCCTGGTCGGCATCCCGCCCTTCTCCGGGTTCGTGGGCAAGCTCATGCTCGTCAGCGCCGGCCTGGACGCCGGCCGCGGTGTCACCGCTGCGCTGGTGCTGGGCGCCTCCCTGGTGAGCCTGTGGGCTCTGCTGCGGGTGTGGGACGCCTGGTTCTGGGGCGCTCCGACGGCCCCACACGGGCACCGCGAGCGCCTGGCCACCGCGGCCATGCCCATCGTGGGCCGGGCGGGCTCCGTGCCGTCGCCCTCCGGCCGCGGCTCGAGCACCGACCACGAGCGCACCGAGTCGTGGGCCTCGCAGGAAACCCTCGATCCGCCCACGGGCGTGCTGCCGGTGACCGTGGATCCGGACGAGGACGTCACGCGCTCCCGCATCCCAGGCCGGCTGGCCGCCCCCGCCGTCGTCCTAGCTATGGCCACCCTCGCCCTCGGGCTCGGCGGTCAGGCCCTGTGGACCGTCACCGACCTCGCGGACGACTGCCGACGGATCGTCGCGGCGGGCCGGCTGCGCCGTACCCCCGCGCGCCCATGGACCCCGCGCTGCGTCACGGAGGACCCGCGGACGCTCGAGAGCGCCGCCGACTGCGTCGCCGACCTCGACGCGTTTCGGGCCTGAGTCGGGCTCAGCCACGGCGTGTCCACGCCGCGGGAACGACGCCGACGACGGATCGGCTCAGCTGAAGGAGTCGCCGCAGGCGCACGAGCTGCCCGCGTTCGGGTTGTCGATCGTGAAGCCCTGCTTCTCGATCGTGTCCGCGAAGTCGATGGACGCGCCGTCGAGGTAGGGAGCGCTCATCCGGTCGACGACGACCTCGACCCCGTCGAAGTCACGGACGAGGTCACCGTCGAGGGTGCGCTCGTCGAAGTACAGCTGGTAGATCAGGCCGCTGCAGCCGCCCGGCTGGACGCCGACGCGCAGGCGCAGGTCGTCCCGACCCTCCTGCTCCAGGAGCGACCTGACCTTGCCCGCGGCGACGTCGGTCAGCGTGACGCCGTGCGTCGTGGCGGGAGCCGTGTCGGTGGTCGGCGTGGTCTCGTTCTGGACGCTCATGGGAGCCCCTTCGGATCGTGGGTGTGCGGGTGTGTCCAGCGGCGTCAACGCGACGGCGGGTGCCGCTGTTCCCGCGACCGAGGATACGCACCGGTCGGTCACGACCGGTGCGGGCGGTCACCGCCGGGGCGACCAGGTGCCCGCGACGGCCGCGGCCCGCGCACGGAGCGTGCCGACGGGGTCGGCCATCGCCGCCTCCACCTCCTCGGGCGTGACGGCGACGGGGTAGCACCCGTTGATCCCGACGGCCATCGTCTCGCGGCGCCCGACGAGCGCCTGCCCCGGGACGACGACGACGGGCGTGGCGGTGCGTTGGGCCCGCTGCGCCACCCCGGCGACGACCTTCCCGCGCAGGGACTGCCAGTCCAGGCAGCCCTCCCCCGTGACGACGAGGTCTGCGGCCGCGAGGACCTCGTCGACACCGAGCTCGTCGAGCACCATCGCCATGCCGCTGCGCCGCACGGCGCCGAGGACCAGGAGCGCGTAGCCGATCCCCCCGGCGGCACCGGCGCCGGGCTCGCGATCGAGGCGGCGTGCTCGACCGGTGAGCAGGTCCCGCTCGGCCGGAAGGCTGCGGCCGACGACCTCGTGCCACCGGCCGAGCGCCCGCTCGAGGTCCTGGGCGGTCTGCGGGTCCGCCCCCTTCTGCGGGGCGTAGACGGCGCTCGCCCCTTGCAGGCCCAGGAGCGGGTTGTCGACGTCCGTCGCCGCGATGAGCTCGACCCCCGCGAGACGGCGCCGCACCTCGGCGATCCGCGGGAGGGCGTCGTCGGGCAGGTCGGCCAGGCCGAGACCGCCGCAGCGCAGGACCGGGTCGTCGCCCGCCCCGAGAGCCGCGAGCATGCCTGCTCCCCCGTCGTTCGTCCCGCTCCCGCCGAGGCCGACGACGATGCGCCGAGCCCCTGCCGCGAGGGCTGCGTCGAGGAGCATCCCCAGGCCGGCCGTCCCCGTCACCCGGGGGTCGCGCTCGGCCGCACCGAGCAGGTGCAGGCCGCACGCCTGGGCTGATTCGATCCATGCGGTCGGCACGCCCTCGCCGCCGTGCCCCTCCCCCGTGAGGAGGATCAGCGCGGGGACGTCCCGACCGAGCGGGTCGGAGACGGTGACCGCGACGGTCTCCCCCGCCGGACGCCCCGGACCGCCCGGGGCGAGCACGTCGATGAAGCCGGGGCCGCCGTCCGACAGCGGCACGAGGGTGAGCAGGTCGTCCGGCGCGCGCTCGCGCCAGCCGGCCGCGATCGCCTCCGCGGCCTGGGTCGCCGTGAGGGTGCCGGTGTAGCAGTCCGGGGCGATGAGCACGTGCATCCGCCCACGGTAGCGAGCCGTGCCCTGCCCGCCGGGGTCAGTCCGAGCCGCGCGGGCCGGTCGGGAGACGACCGAGACGGGCCAGGAGCAGCGCCTCGGCGACGCAGACGCGCTCGAACTCACCGAGGTGGAGCGACTCGTTCGCACCGTGCGCCCGGGTGTCGGGATCCTCGACCCCCGTGACGAGGATGGCGGCCTCGGGGAAGCGCTCGGCGAACGCGGCCACGAAGGGGATCGACCCGCCGCACCCGATCTCGACCGGCGCGGCGCCCCACGCGTCGGCGAACGCCGCGCGGGCCTCGTCGTGGGCCGCACCGTCCGTCGCCGCCGCGAAGCCGGGCCCCTCGTCGGAGAGGGTCACCTCGACGGAGGCGCCCCACGGCGCCCGCGACAGCAGGTGCTCCCGGAGCGCCTCGAAGGCACGGCCGGGGTCCTGGGTGGGCGCCAGACGCATCGACACCCGTGCGCGGGCCGACGGGACGAGGGTGTTCGAGGCGGCCTCGACGGCCGGGGCGTCGAGGCCGATGACGCTGAGCGCCGGACGCGTCCACAGCCGCGAGAGGATCGAGCCTGACCCGATGAGGGCGGTGCCCTCGAGCGCACCGGACTCGGCCCGCAGGCGCGCCTCGTCGTAGTCGAGGTCGGCCGCCTCGGCGTGGTCCAGCCCCGCCACCGCGACGTCCCCGGCCGCGTCGTGGAGGGTCGCCAGCAGGCGGCAGAGCGCGGTCAGCGCGTCGGGCAGCGGACCACCGAACATCCCCGAGTGGACGCCGTGGTCGAGCGTGGAGACGGTGATGTCCGCGCGGACGAGGCCGCGCAGCGTCGTCGTGAGCGCGGGCGTGCCGACCTCCCAGTTCATCGCGTCCGCGAGGACGATGACGTCCGCGTCGAGCCGGTCCCCGTGGCGCTCCAGCACGGTGGCGAGGGAGTCGCTGCCGACCTCCTCCTCACCCTCGACGAACACCGTGACCCCGACCGGCAGATCACCGGCGTGGGCCCGCAGGGCGGCCACGTGCGCCATGATGCCGGCCTTGTCGTCGGCGGCGCCGCGGCCGTACAGCCGCCCGCCGCGCTCGGTGGCCACGAGCGGCGGGGTGTCCCAGAGGTCCTCGTCCCCGATCGGCTGCACGTCATGATGGGCATACAACAAGACAGTGGGCTTGTCAGAGGCGCCGGGCTTCTCACCGATCACCGCCGGCCCGCCGGGCCGGCCGTCGTCGCGGGTCTCGGTCACGATCTCCACCTCCTGCAGGCCCGCCTCGCGCAGCAGGCCCGCGACGGCCTCGGCGGACCGCTCGAGCTGGGTGCGGTCCGCGGAGTCCCAGGCGATGCCCGGGATCGCCACGAGGTCGGTGAGGGTCTGGAGGGTCGTCGGGAAACGGGCCTCGACGGCCTCACGGACGGCGGAGACGAGGGCCGCGTCCTGCGGCGCACGGGAGGTGATGTCAGTCATGACGGCCAGCGTAGACGGCGGCCGGGCCGAGGGCCGCGCCTCCGGGCGGGCCGGACGCGCCCCACCACTAGACTGGACGGGTGTTCAAGCGAGACAAGACCCCCGAGACCGCGCCCGCCCCCTCGACTCACGGCTCCTCGGCCGCTCCCGCCGAGGGCGCCGCCGTGGCCGAGGCCGGGCCGCGCGACCGCTCGCAGGGCAAGAAGGGCCCGACTCCGCGGCGCCGCGACCAGGAGGCCGCGCGCCGTCGCACCCTGGTCCCCGAGGATCGCAAGGCGGCCCGCAAGGCCGAGCGTCAGGCGATGGCCCAGGAGCGGATGCGCCAGCGCGCCGCGCTGGAGACCGGGGACGAGCGCGGCCTCCCGGCGCGCGACAAGGGACCGCAGAAGCGCTGGGTCCGTGACTACGTGGACGCACGCACCGGCATCGGCGAGTGGCTCATGCCCGTCGTCTTCGCCTACGTCCTGCTCATGTTCATCCCCGGCCGCGAGGCGCAGCTGATCCTGATGATCAGCCTGTACGTCCTCGTGGCCCTCGTGCTCATCGAGAGCTTCCTGGTCAGCCGGCACATCAAGAAGGGCCTCACGGAGCGCTTCGGCACGCCGGAGCCCGGGACCGGCTTCTACGGCATCATGCGGGCCCTGCAGTTCCGCCGCCTGCGTCTGCCCAAGCCCCAGGTCAAGCGGGGCGAGTACCCCGCCTGACACGACACCGCGCCACGGCCCGGACCCCGGTGGGTCCGGGCCGTCGCGTCCCCGGCGAGCAGACCGTCAGCCCCGCAGGGACCGGGCCAGCCCGGCGGTGATCCGGCCGGCCCAGAACGGGCCCTCGTACAGGAACGCCGTGTATCCCTGGACGAGGTCCGCGCCCGCGTCGAGCCGGGCCTGGACGTCGTCGGCGTCCGTCACCCCGCCCACGCTGACGACGGCGGTGCCCGTCGGCAGCGCCGCCCGCAGGACCTCCAGCACCCGCATCGACCGCTCCTGGAGCGGGGCGCCGGACAGGCCGCCCGCGCCCAGGGCGTCCACGTCGGCACGCGGGGTGCGCAGACCCTCCCGGGAGACGGTCGTGTTGGTCGCGATGACGCCGTCGAGCCCGAGGCGCTCGGCGAGCGCCCCGACGGCGCGCACGTCGTCGTCCGCCAGGTCCGGGGCGATCTTCACGGTCAGCGGCACGCGACGGTCCGGGACCGCACGGTCGGCCTCCTCGCGCACCGCCGTGAGGATCGGCTCCAGCGCGTCGATCTCCTGCAGCTGGCGCAGCCCCGGCGTGTTCGGCGAGGACACGTTGACCGTCAGGTAGTCGGCGTGGGGCGCGAGCAGGCGGGTCGAGGCCCGGTAGTCGTCCGCCGCGTCCTCGAGCGGGACCACCTTGGTCTTGCCGATGTTCACGCCCAGGACCGGCCGGGCCGGGCCGAAGCGGCGCTCCAGCGTCTGCCGGGTCCGCGCCAGGCGGGGGGCGACGGCCGCCGCGCCGTCGTTGTTGAAGCCCATGCGGTTGACCAGCGCCCGGTCGTCCACGAGACGGAACAGTCGCGGTTGCGGGTTGCCGGGCTGCGGCTGCGCCGTGATCGTGCCGACCTCGATGTGGCCGAACCCGAGGTCGGCCAGGGCGGCGGTCCCCCGGCCGTCCTTGTCGAACCCCGCGGCCAGGCCGAAGGGCGTCGGGAACCGCAGGCCCATGACCGTGCGCGCGAGCAGCGGGTCCGGGCGGAAGGCGGCGCGCAGGGCGGCGGACGCCCCGGTGCGCTCGACCAGCCGGATCGCGTCGAAGCCCCGATGGTGCGCCTGCTCCGCGTCCATGCCGCCGAACACGGCACGGAAGAAGGGCGGGTACAGGCGAGGCGCACGGGAGGTCAGGAGGCCGTCGACGGCGGACTTGGGATCAGGCAGCTGCATGCCCCCATCCTCGCACGGGCCTCCCGCCCGTCCGGGGTCCTCCTAGAGTGGTCGGATGGCCCGTGACCCGCTCCAGCCGCCGCCCCCGGACCCCTCCGCCCCGCACGGCGCACCCGCCGGCGGACCGACGGAGGAGGACACCCGCCCGTTCCTCGACGATCCGCCGGGCCTGGGCTGGGTCCCGGACGGGCTGCCGGGCTTCGAACGATGCACGCTCGGCCTCGACACCGATGAACAAGGACAGAACCTTGTCACAGTGGTGCGTCCGCGCACCGACGCCGCCCGTGACCCGGCCCGGCGACCCATCCTCTCGGTGCACGGCTGGAGCGACTACTTCTACAACGCCCCGCTCGCCCACGCGTTCGAGGCCGCCGGCTACGCCTTCCACGCCGTCGACCTCCGCCACTACGGCCGCTCGCTGCGCGCGGGACAGACGCCCGGCTGGACGGACGACCTGGCCCGCTACGACGCGGACCTCGAGGCCGCGTTCGAGACCATCGCCCAGGACCACCCGCTGCCGCCCATCCTCATGGGACACTCCACCGGCGGGCTGATCGCCGCGCTGTGGGCGGACCGGAATCCCGGCCGCCTCGCCGCGCTCGTGCTCAACAGCCCGTGGCTGGAGATGCAGGGCAGCGCGGGGGTGCGCCTGCTGGCGAAGTCCATCGTGGGGCCCGTCTCCGCCATGAAGCCCTACGCCATGCTCACACTGCCGCGCATCGACCACTACTGGCGCACCCTCTCGGACCAGGCCGAGGGCGAATGGGACCTGCACCCGCTCTGGCGTCCCCCGCACGCGTTCGAGGTGCCGGCCGCCTGGCTGAGCGCGGTCCTCTCGGGGCACCGGGCCGTGGCCGGGCGGCTCGACGTCACCGTGCCGATCCTCGTGCTCGTCTCCGCGCGCGGGCATCGGGGCACGTCCTACGCCGAGGCGATGCTGACCTCGGACATCGTCCTGGACCCCGACGCCATGGCCCGCCGCTCCCTGCGGCTCGGCGACCGGGTGACCGTCCACCGGCTCCCCGACGCGCTGCACGACGTGTTCGCCTCCCCCGCGTCGGTGCGCGAGGCGGCCGGTGCCGCGACGCTCACGTGGCTGGGCGCCTACGCGCCGCCGTCGGCGTCCGAGGCCGAGTCCGGCGCCCCGGACGACGGCGCCGGCTGAGGGGTGTCCACGGCGCCGCCGTAGCGGCGGTCCCGTCGGGCGTAGGTCTCGACGGCGGCCCACAGGGTCCGCCGGTCGACGTCCGGCCACAGCACGTCCAGGAACAGCAGCTCCGCGTAGGCGGACTGCCACAGCAGATAGTTGGACAGGCGCTGCTCCCCCGAGGTCCGCAGGAACAGGTCCACGTCCGGGACGACGTCGACGTCCTGACCCGTGCGGAAACCGCGGTCGAGGTAGCGGGTGATGACGTCCTCGCTGATCTCCCCCGGCCGCATCCGGCCGGCCCGGACCTCTTCGGCGATCGCCTGGACGCCGTCCAGGATCTCGGCGCGGCTGCCGTAGTTCACGCACATGTGCAGGGTGGTGCCGGTGTTGTGGCGCGTGAGCTCCTCGGCCTCCTGCAGCTCCCGGATCACGGGGGTCCAGAGGCGCGGGGCCCGCCCGTTCCACCGGATCCGCACGTTCCACGAGTGCAGGGTGTCCCGCTGCCGGCGCAGCACGTCCCGGGAGAAGCCCATGAGGAAGCGCACCTCCTCCGCCGAGCGCCGCCAGTTCTCCGTGGAGAAGGCGTAGACCGACAGGTGCTCGATGCCGAGCTCGATCGCACCGGCGACGACGTCGAGCAGCGCGCCCTCCCCCGCCTCGTGCCCCTTCGTCCGGGGCAGCCCCCGCTGGTTGGCCCACCGCCCGTTGCCGTCCATGACGACGGCGACGTGCCGGGGCAGCGCCTCCATCGGCAGCGGCGGCGGGGTCGCACCCGACGGGTGCGGGAACGGGCGGACATGGGCGCTCACGCGGGCAGACCTCCGGTCTGGACGGTCGGGCGGACGACGGTCGAACGGTCGACGAGGCGCAGCGACCGGACGCCGCGCTCGAGGTGCCACTGAAGGTACGCCGCGACGATGCCTGCCCCCTCGCGGCGGTGACGCTGCTCGCTCGCGTCGGCGACGTCCCAGTCGCCGGCGAGCAGGGCGGCGAGCAGGGCCAGGGTCTCGGGGGCAGGAGCGCTCGAGCCAGGTGGCCGGCACGCCGGGCAGACGACACCGCCCGAGGGCACGTGGAACCCGCGGTGCGGCCCGGGCTGGCCGCACCGGGCGCAGTCGTGGAAGCTCGCGGCCCACCCGGCGACGGCGAGCGCCCGGACGAGATAGGCGTCGAGGACGAGCGCGGGGTCGTGGGCCTGCGCCGCGAGCGAGCGGAGCGCGCCGCACAGCAGGTGGTACTGCTGCACAGCGGTCTCGCGCTCCTCGGTCAGCCGGTCGGCCGTCTCGAGAACGGCGCACGCGCTCGTCCAGCTCTCGTACCGGCGCGCCAGCTGGTCGCCCCACGGCGCGAGCGTCTCGGCCTGCGTCACGGAATCGAGCGAGCGCCCCTCGTAGCACTGGAGGTCGACATGCATGGCGGGCTCGAGGCGGGCGCCGAACCGGCTCTTCGTCCGACGGACCCCCTTGGCCGCGACCCGGACCTTGCCGCGCTCGCGCGTGAGCAGCGTGATGATCCGGTCGGCCTCACCCAGCTTCTGGGTGCGAAGGACCACGCCTTGGTCACGGTAGAGGGGCACAGGACATTGTCACCCGACGCCGTGCGCCGGCCCTGACGACCCGCCGCGCAGGAATCGAACGCACGTTCGATGATGCGGTAGGGTGAGGGCGTGAGCGCTCTCCTGCAGACCTCGTTGTGGGACGCCGACGAGCCACTCCTCGGCAATCTCACAGGCATCCGCCGCACGGATCTCGGACGGGGTGCCTGGGTCGACCACCGGCCGGGGTGGCTCGACGGTGCCGCGGTCCTCCTCGACCGCCTGATCGAGGCGGTCCCCTGGCAGGAGCAGGAGCGGGAGATGTACGGGACGGTCGTGACCGTCCCCCGCCTGGTGCGCTTCTACGGCCGCTCCGACCCGCTCCCCGACCCTGTCGTCGAACAGGCGCGCGAGACCTTGTCCGAGCACTACGAGGCCGAGCTCGGAGAGCGGTTCGTCACCTCCGGGTTCTGCCTGTACCGCGACGGG
>ERZ941671.242-NODE-242-length-23753-cov-6.342012_pt1 | contig 23753 bp, 29 predicted proteins | sample MGYA00521093_ERZ941671 | MGnify/ENA primary metagenome ERZ941671 (study PRJEB32759, sample SAMN07749878) | skin metagenome | biome: transportation; feature: city; material: polyester macromolecule | host: Homo sapiens | place: Hong Kong:MOS line | collected... | reverse complement strand
GCGCATCGCCAAGGGCGGCCGCGAGATCTGGATCCAGGCCTCCTACAACCCGATCCTCGATCTCAACGGCAAGCCCTACAAGGTGGTGAAATACGCCACCGACATCACCGCGCAGGCGATCGGCCGCAAGAAGGCCGACAGCGCGCGCGGCCTGATCGAGGCGGTGGCCGCCGGCAGCGAGGAGATGAGCGCCTCGATCCGCGAGATCTCGGAGACCATGACCAAGTCGAAGCAGAATGCCGCGGTCGCCACCGGCCGCGTCGAGGCCGCCGACGGCGAGGCACAGAGGCTCAATGCGGCGGCGCAGGCGATGAGCGGCATCGTCGAGATGATCTCGAGCATCACCGGGCAGATCAACCTGCTCGCGCTCAACGCCACGATCGAATCGGCTCGCGCGGGCGAGGCCGGCCGCGGCTTCGCGGTGGTTGCCTCCGAGGTGAAGAGCCTCGCCAACCAGGCCAAGCAGGCGACCGACACGATCTCCTCGGAAATCGACGCGCTGAACTCCATCGCCGCGGCGGTGGCGAGCTCGCTCTCCGAGATCAAGGCCGCGATTGCCGGCGTCAACGAATACATCACCTCCACCGCCGCCGCGGTCGAGGAGCAGAGCATCGTGACGCAGGACATGTCGACCAACATGCAGCGCGCCTCCGCCGAACTCGCGGCGTAGGCTGTGGTGCGATCCTCGAAGGATGAGCGGCCCGGGCTGGTCGCCGCGCATCCTTCGAGACGCGCTACGCGCTCCTCAGGATGACGGGAAAATAGCATGCTGCCGGTTGTTGACACCTCTGCATAAAGGTCGCAGACGGTCGGGGCTTCTTGCCCGAAACCGATGGACCACCCGATGACCTCCTCCGCACAAAAAGTCGCACTCGTGACCGGCGCCGCGCGCGGCATCGGGCTGGCCGCGGCGAAACGCTTCCTCGCCGACGGCTGGCGCGTCGCGCTGCTCGACATCGAGGGGGAGTTGCTGAATGCCGCGGTCGCTGCGTTGAGGCAACCCGACACGACGCTGGCGCTGACCTGCGACGTGTCCGACGCCGATGGCGTGACCAAGGCGATGGCGACGATCACAAACCGCTTCGGCCGGCTCGACGCGCTGGTCAACAACGCCGGCACGGCGGTGTTCGCGCCGGTGCTGGAGACCTCGGACGCCGACTGGAGCCGGATCATGGCGGTCAATCTGACCGGCCCGTTCCTGTGCACCAAGGCGGCCGCGCCCCTGATGCGCGAACATGGCGGCGGTGCGATCGTCAACATCACCTCGATCTCGGCGGTGCGCGCCTCGACGCTGCGCTCGGCCTACGGCACCAGCAAGGCCGGCCTCGCGCATCTCACCAAGCAGCTTGCGGTCGAACTCGCCTCGCTCGGCATCCGCGTCAACGGCGTGGCGCCCGGGCCGGTCGAGACCGCGATGGCCAAGGCGGTGCATACGCCGGAGATCCGCGCCGACTATCACGACGCGATCCCGCTCAACCGCTATGGGCTGGAGGAGGAGCTGGCTGAGGCGATCTTCTTCCTGTGCTTGGATCGCGCGAGCTACATCACCGGACAGATCCTCGCCGTCGACGGCGGCTTCGATGCCGCCGGCATCGGCCTGCCGACGCTGCGCGGCGAGCGGCGGAACGGGTGAGCCCCCGCGGCGCAACGGGATTCATCAGCCGTTCACCGCCACCACGCGCCACGCCTTCCCCAACCGATCGACCCGCGTCAGCGACAGCGGATCGATCACGAAGCGTAGCGCATGCTCCGGCGCCAGTTCGAGCGCAATCGCGAGGATCGCGCGGATGGTGCCGGAATGCACGACGAGCACGGCATCGCCGGCAGGCAGGCGCGCAAGCCCAGTTCGCGCCCGCGCAATCTGGTCCGCGAAGCTCTCGCCACCCGGCGGCCGGTTGATCCCCGGCGATTGCCAGAAGACGCGATAGGCTTCCGCGCCGAGTTCTTGCTCGATCTCGCTGTGACGACGGCCGGTCCAGGTGCCAAAATCCTGTTCGCGGAAGGCATCGTCTTCGGTTGCCGTGAGGCCAAGCCGCGCCGCGGTCTCACGGGTCCGCCGCACCGGGCTGCAAATTGTGCGCGCGCCGCTCGGCAACCGCGCCTGCAACGCGGCGAATGTGGCGGCATCATCAAGGTCGGCCGGCGCATCGGGTGCGTGGATCACACCGCGCGGACCATCGACCGGCGCGTGGCGGATCAGCCAGAGATACGTTTCGCGGTCCATTCCTCGATCACCCCAATCGCGCCGCGAGCAGCACCAGGATCGCGCTCTCCGCGACCTGCTCGGCGCCGCCGAGCACATCGCCGGTCTGGCCGCCGATCTGCCGCCTTGCCAATTGCATCATGATCACTGCGCTCGCGCCGGCCGCGATCGCCGCCAGCAGCGCGCTGCCGAGTGGCAGGGCCAGTACAGCGATCACGAGCGCGATGCCGGCCGCAACTGCGGCGATCGTGCCGTCGGGCCGGCCGGCATTGGCGGCGAGCCCGTCCTTGCGCGCGTAAGGCAGGCTGATCGCGATCCACGGCAGCACGCCGCGGCCGAGCGCATGCGCCGCGATCAGGCTCTGCACCACCAGGCCATCCGGAATCGCAGCGATCGCCGCCAGCTTGGCCGCAAAGCTCACCACCAGCGCCAGCGCGCCATAGGTGCCGAGCCGGCTGTCGCGCATGATCTCGAGCTTGGCCGCGACGTCGCGGCCGCCGCCGAACCCATCGGCGACATCGGCGAGCCCGTCCTCATGCAGCGCGCCGGTGAGCAGCGCAGCCCCGCCGAGCGCGAGCGCCGCCGCGGCGAGGTCCGGCACGCCGATCGCCCGGAGCAGCAGGCAGAACAGGCCGACCGCGGCCCCGATGCCGGCGCCGACCAGCGGGAACAGCCGCTGCGCCCGCGCAAAGCTCTCCGGCCGCGCCCCGTCCGGATGCGGCATCGGCAGCCGGGTCAGGAAGGCCGTGGCAGTCCTGAGATCGTCGAGCCATTGATTCATGGTGAAGGCCTCGAAATTGCACTGGATCATGATGCGTTTCCACGGAATCGCATCATGATCTCAACTCCTTTTTTTGAGCATGATCTTTTCGGAAAACCGGTTTTCCACTTTTCCGGATCATGCTCTAAAGCGCGATGAGTTCGCGCTTCAGCTTCTTGTTTGAGCATGATCCTTTCGGAAAATCGCTTCTCAGTTTTCCCGATCATGCTTTAGCTTGCGGCCCGCTCGACGAGGGAATCGCATGCAGTTCAATACACTAGACGACATTCGCAGCTTTTGTCGCGAGCTGCCCGCGGGTGACGAGGCGGCGGCGACGGCGGCAAGCGTGCGCCAGCAGAACCTGACCAAGCCGCCCGGCAGTCTCGGCCGGCTGGAAGAGGTGACGATCTGGCTGGCGCGCTGGCAGCGGCGCGAAATCCCGCGGCTCGATCAGGTCACGATCGCGGTGTTCGCCGGCAATCACGGCATTGCCGAGCGCGGCGTCTCCGCCTACCCGTCCGAGGTCACCGCGCAGATGGTGGCGAACTTCGCCGCCGGCGGTGCTGCGATCAACCAGATCGCCAGGCTTGCCGGCGCCGAGCTGCGCGTCGAGCCGCTCGAGCTCGCGCGACCGACCCGCGATTTCACGATGGCGCCGGCGATGGATGGCGCCGACTTCCTGGTCGCGCTCGACACCGGCTGGCGCGCGGTGCCGGCGCAATGCGACCTGCTGGTGGTCGGCGAGATGGGCATCGCCAACACCACGGTGGCCGCCACACTGTGCGCGGCATTGATGGGCGGGCGCGGCGCGCGCTGGGCGGGCCGCGGCACCGGCGTCGATGATGCCGGCCTGCTGCGCAAGCGCACCACGATCGATACCGCGCTCAAGATGCATCGCAACCTGCTCGACGATCCCCTCGCCGTCGCGGTGGCACTCGGCGGCCGCGAACTCGCGGCGATCTTCGGGGCCGTGCTGGCGGCGCGCGCCAGATCGATCCCGGTGCTGCTCGACGGTTTCGTCGCGACCTCGGCGGTGCTGCCGCTGGCAAGGCTTGCCCCCGATGGCCTCGCGCATTGCCGCGCCGGCCACGTGTCGGCTGAGCTCGGCCATCGCGAATTGCTGCGCGACCTCGCCCTCGCCCCGCTGCTCGATCTCGAAATGCGGCTCGGCGAAGCCTCCGGCGCCGGCGTCGCGATCCTGCTGCTGCGCGCCGCGCTGGCCTGCCACGGCGGCATGGCGACCTTTGCCGAGGCCGGCGTATCCGGCGCGGACTGAAGCCGGGAAGAGCCGCAAAAAGCCGGTGCATACCGGCCGCGTGGGCCTGCAATCTTCGCGTGCGCAGCATGACGTCCGCGCGGCGCTGGCTTAACCTTCGCGCCGGAGGGCGCCGGCCGGCGCCCGGCCATGCTGAAACCAGATACCGGGGAGAATCGCGTCATGTCGGGAGTTCTCATCAATCTGATCATTCAGATCATCAGCGGAGCCGTCGGCGGCAATGTCGCCGCGGGAGCGGCCAAGAACATCGATCTTGGCACGCTCGGAAACACCATCGCGGGCGCCATCGGGGGCGGCGCGGGCGGACAGCTTCTCGGCATGCTGATCCCGCTGCTTGCCAATTCCGGTGCCACGCCTGACATCGGTAGCATCATCGGACAGGTCGCCGGCGGCGGCGTTGCCGGCGCGGTGCTCACCGCGATCGTCGGCGCACTCAAGAACCGGACCGCCTGAACCGATCCGTACTGGCGAAGGGGCATCGGTCTTGACGATGCCCCATTCCGGCGCGAGCCTTGCGCCTTCGGATGCGGCGGTCCTCGACCGCATCGGCGGCAGGGATGGCGCTCATGAAAACGCTTGTCGCGGCGGCAGCTCTCTGCGCAACGGTGAGCTGCGCGCAGGCCGACGTTCGCATTCTCGCCAGCCCCGGCGGACAGGTCGGCCCGTTCATCGACCTGTTCGACAAGGTGCGCGAGTCCGGCGAGCGCGTGGTGATCGACGGGCCGTGCCTGTCGGCCTGCACCCTGGTGCTCTCGATGGTGCCGGGCGATCGCATCTGCGTGACCCGGCGCGCGGTGCTCGGTTTTCATGCGGCGCGCTCGATCGACCGGCGCGGCCGCACCTATGCCGAGCCGGAAGCGTCCGAGGCGGTGCTCGAAGCCTACCCGGCCCCGGTGCGCGGGTGGATCATCCGCCGCGGCGGGTTGACCTCGCGCCTGCTGCTGCTGCGCGGCCGCGAGCTCGCCGCGATCTACCCGCGGTGCAGGTGAGCCGGCACCCATCGAGCGCAGTAACTCGTGATCGGTCGCGACACGCTTGCAAGCGGCCAGGTCAGAAACCGGTTCGGTGCCGCAAATGTCATCCGATAGGCCGGCCGCTCCCAAATCGCCGTCACGCTCGACCACGGAACCGCCCCCAGGTTGGACACGACGTCAAATCCGTCATCGTGAAACGCTCACGCGGCCTGACCGGACGACATCCTGCGACATTTTCCGACCGTGTTGCGACGATGCGCGATCCACATCGCGGCGATCGGACGGGGCCGAAGCAGAACCACGATGCAGGCGACATCGAACGCCCATCCGCGTTCACCGCTGCATTCCAGTTGGTTCTGATCGTCGTCATCTTTGACATCAGTTTCTGATGTTGTTAAGTCTCATGAACAACCAGATTGAATAGATGTCCCTGATACGTGATCAGAGGTTGCGTGTATTCCATGCGGTGGCTTTGAGAAAAAGCTTTACCGATGCTGGTCACGATCTCCATCTCACTCAACAAGCAATCTCGTTCCACATTCGCTCGATCGAGCAGGAACTCGACGTTCCGCTTTTCATCCGCAGCCATCATTCGGTGCAGTTGACCAAAGCAGGAGCGATCCTGTTTGCGCACGCAGAAAGAATTCTCGCCCTTTACGACGAAGCCTCGCGCGCGCTGGCGGAGCTTCGGGAAGAAAGCACGCGACGCCTGCGCATCGCCGCGACGAATTCCATCTCGAAGTATGCGATGCCTACCGCAATCCGGATCTTTCAGAGCAGACATCCCAAAGTTCAGGTCGTGCTTGAGATCGGGAACAGCACCCAGGTCATCGAATATCTCAATCAGGGCGCGGTCGACGCCGCGCTGGTCAGCGATGGCGTGCCCCTCTCTTCGAACTACCGCGTGACGCCGCTTTGGCGGGAGCAGATCGTATTCGTCGTCTCACCTGAGCATCCTTGGGTATCCCGGGACGACCTTACGATCGATGACCTGTTGGCGACCCCCGTCATCATGCGGGAGAAGGGATCCGGAACGCGCGCGATCCTCGAGCGCGAGCTTGCTGCTCTGGGCTTGTCGTTCGACCGCCTGAAGATCGCTCTCATCGTAGGCAGCCCGGAGGCTGTCAAGCAAGCGGCTCAAGCCGGCGTAGGTGTCGGCATCCTATCGACACTGCGCGCTCGCCACAGCCTCTCCTCAGACGATCTGATCCTGAAGAGAATCGACGGCTTCGATCTGACCCGCGACTTTTATGTCGTGAGACCGCAGAACGGATCCGCAGCCACCCTGCTCAACGAGTTCGTACCAATCGTCCAGGACGCCATAGCCTGACAGGGATGCGATCACCCTTCAGCTCGCGCGAGCCGCACAAGAATTATCGATAGGATCATCAGCTTCTTCTGTTGGAGATGACATCGAGAAGGCCTTACCAACGATGGAAACAGCGTTGGAGGCCGAAACTGATGCATGATGCCGTTCATCTCGCAACGTTCGAACAATATTGCCTCGTCGCCGCGCTCTCGTTCATTGCAGCCATTGTCGGGGGCGTTGCCGGATATGGCACAGGGCTGATCCTTCCGCCCGTTCTCCTCCCGATCGTCGGATCGGAGGCCGTCGTCCCAATCATCAGCCTGTCTGCGCTCCTGACGAATGCAAGCCGGCTGATCGCCTTGAGGGACAAGTTCGATGTGCGAAATGCCATCATGCTGGCGAGCTGCGCGCTGCCGACCTGCATTGGGGGCGCTTACGTCTACACGACGCTCGGCGGAAAGACGGTGACGATCGTGATCGGCTTGGCGCTGATCGTCCTGGTCCCGCTGCGGCGGCTCGCAAGCAAGGCGCAATGGAGATTGACGACGCCGGGCGTAGCGGTAGCGGGAAGCGGATACGGGCTTCTGGTCGGAGCGACGTCGGGATCCGGCGTCGTCCTGCTTTCAATCCTTCTCGCGGCCGGTCTTCGCGGCTCTGCGGTGATCGCGACCGATGCCGGCATTTCGCTGTTTCTCGGGCTGGCGAAGACGGCCGTGTTTCAGACGGCGGGTGCGCTTCCGGCGTCTGCCTGGATCATGGCGATCCTGATCGGCTGTTGCGCAACGCCCGGCGCCTTCCTCGCAAAGCGGCTGACCGCCCATCTGCCGATCCACGTCCACACCGACATTCTGGACGGGGTGGTCATCCTTGGCGGTGCATTGCTGATGATACAGGCGATGTGGTGACGGAAAACGAGGCGAGGAACTCATGGACCGCACGACGATCAAGCACAGCAAGGACGAGGCAAGATCGCGATCCGCGGCATGCACCCTCACGCAGTTGATGGTCATCTATTTTCTGCTGCAGCTATTGGCGATAGCTGCAACGCGTCGGTTCGACCCCGACGCGGTGCAGTCCCTCTTGGCGTGGGACGGCATGACGCCGATTTCCCGTCCCGATCTATTCGATGGCGGTCCCGTCGATCCGGCTCGTCACATCTGCGCCGGGCAGTTCACCATCCAGGGGATGCCGAACTGATCGACGCACATGCCGAAGCCGTTCGAGAAGAAGGTCTTGCCGAACGGCATGGTGACCGCGCCGCCTTCGGACAGCGCCGTGAAGCGGCGCTCGGCCTCGGTGGGATCCTCGACCTGCAACGCGACGTGAAAGCCCTGCGGCTTCTGGAAATGGCCGGGCGGGGCATCCGAGGCCATGATGATCTCGCCGTCGATCGTGAGGCGGGCATGCATGACCTTGTCCTTCCAGCCCGGCGGGGTCTGCATTTCGGCATTGCCCTCGCCGTAGGGGAAGGTTTCCTCGATCCGCGCGCCGAGAACCTTTTCGTAGAATTTCAGCGCGGCGCCGCAATTGCCATCGTAGGAGAGATAGGGGTTGACCTGCATCGCTTGCTCCCTTGAACAGATTCTGGCTTGACACGTTTTCTTGACGCGAACCGATAACCACTTCACTCGAAAGCGGGCTATTTTTCGGTCAGCTTCTTCAGATTGGCGAGACCGACCTCGAAATCCCGGCCGATCATGTGGTCCAGGTTCATGAACACCTGCATCACCTTCGACATGAAGACGGCCGGACCATACATGGTCCATGTGACGCTGGTCGCATCTCCCTGCGGCAGCATTGTGAACTCCGCGGTGTTGTGGCCCTCGAACGGCTTCAGGAAATCCAGCTTGATGACGATCTTCGACGGCGCGGCGGATTGCAGGATTTCCATGCGGCCGGCGCCGACATTCTTGTTGCCCTCCCAGGCATAGGCCGCGCCCTGCCCGCGCCCGGCGCCGCTGTAGATGCGCTTCATGTCCGGGTCCCGGTTCTCGTAGGGCGACCAGACCGTCCACTGACGGAAATCGTCGATCAATCCAAAGATCCGTTCGGCCGGCGCGTTGATGCTGGTCGCACGCGTGACGCGGAACGTGCTGGGCTTGGTCGCCGCGAGGACGAGAATGACGGCAATCGCGATCGCGAGGATGATGGCGATGATGGCAATGGTCTCGAACATGATGGTCTCCGGAAGATGAATCGAACAACGAAAGCGTTTTCAAGCGAGCGCGTCAAACCAGACGCTTAGCGGCGGAACGGCAGCAGCGCACGCAGATTTCCGTCGCGCAGATAGAGCCCGCCCCACACCATCAGGCCGAGATAAAGCCCGAACAGCGTGTGGGAGAACAGCGGGCTGTCGATCCGCACATGCGATGCGATGGCGCCGCCGAGATAGCCGGTGAGCAGGATGGCGCCGAGGATCGAGGTCGGCGGCACCGAGTAGAGCAGCGTGCAGACGATGGTGATGATGCCGAGGCTGCGCGCCAGCGTATCGCTCGCGCCCCAGCCCATCCTGTCCAGGGTCTCGGTGACGACCGGCAACGGCACCAGCTTGATCGCGCCGTCGAACAGCAGGAAGAGGACGACCAGGCCGCTGATGACGCGGCCGGTGATCCGGGCAGGTTTCGAGACTTCGGTGTCGACGATCGTCGGCATGGCAGGCTCCGTAACGCTTGGTGATGCTCTGTCATCAAGACGAACGGGGCGATGCGCGGCCGACAGATCGCGGGAAGAATTTTGAGAGTGGCGAATGCCGTGACCAGACTACCGGGGCCTCGTCGATGATCTCGCCCGGGGCTTACCCCTCTCCCCAACCCTCCCCCGCAAGGGGGGAGGGAGCCTGACCAGCGTGCTCACCTCACGCAATTGATTGGCGATGGCCCTGCGCGGGTGTGAGAGAAGCACCGGCGGAAGGGTTCCCTCCCCCCTTGCGGGGGAGGGTTAGGGAGAGGGGTGCCACGCGGGAAGTCTCTCAGACCGGGCTTGAAAGACAGAAGCTGCGCGCCGCTACTTCACCTTCACATTGCGCGGCTGGCTGTCGCGCATCAGGCGGTCGATATGCATGCGGATGTGGGCGGCCTCGGCCGTGGTGTTGGCGAGTGCGATGGCGCGGTCGAAGGCGACACGGGCCTCCTCGTTGCGGCCGAGTTGCATCAGGAAGGCGCCGCGCACGCCGAAATAATGGAAATAGTTCGCAAGCCGCGGCGCCAGCGGCTCGATCATCTCGAGCGCGGCCTCGGGCCCCTGCACCTTGGAGACCGCAACCGCGCGGTTGAGCGTGATCACCGGCGACGGCTGCATGAGCTCGAGCGCGCCATAGAGCAGATCGATCTGGGTCCAGTCGGTATCCTCGGGCTTCTCCGCGCGGGCATGCAGCGCTGCGATCGCGGCCTGCACCTGATAGGGTCCGCTCTGGCGATGGCGCATGGCCTTATCGATCAGGGCGAGGCCCTCCGCGATCAGCTTCTGATTCCACAGGCTGCGATCCTGGTCGTCGAGCAGGATCACCTGGCCGTCCGCATCGAAGCGCGCGGCGGCGCGGGCGTGCTGCAACAACAACAGCGCGGTCAGCCCCATGATTTCCGGCTCGCTCTGGAACAGCCGCAGCAGCAGGCGGGCGAGCCTGATCGCCTCCTCGCACAGCGGCGAGCGGATCTCCGCGGTGTCGCCGCTCGCCGAATAACCCTCGTTGAAGATCAGGTAGATCATCGCGGCGACCGAGGCGAGCCGCTCGCTGCGCTCGACCGCGCCCGGCGTCTCGAACGGCACGTTGGCATCGGCGACGCGCGCCTTGGCCCGGGTGATGCGCTGCTCCATCGCGGCTTCCGAGACCAGGAAGGCGCGCGCGATCTGCTTGACCGTGAGGCCGGAGACGATGCGCAGCGCCAGCGCGATCTGCTGCGTCGCCGGCAGGTCCTTGTGGCAGCAGATGAACAACAGCCGCAGGATGTCGTCGCGGTAGTGCGAGCCGTCGAGCCGTTCGGCGATCTCCTCCTCGGCGTCATCGAGATCGGAGATCGACCGGTCGTCGTCCGGCAGCGCCTCCTGCTTCTTGCTGCGCCTGATATCGTCGATCGCGACATTGCGGCCGACCATGATCAGCCACGCCGCGGGATCGCGCGGCGGGCCGTTCTGCGGCCAGCTCTTCAGCGCGCGCAAGCAGGCATTCTGGAAGGCCTCCTCGGCGGTATCGAGACTGCGGAAGTAACGCAGCAGCGCGCCGACCGCCTGGGGACGCGCCGATGTCAGCGCGGCGTCGATCCAGGCGGTATCGGTCACGCTCACGGCTTTGCGCTCCCCGGCGTGAAGTGGCCGACCGGGCGGATCTCATAGGTGCCGCCGGGATTGGCCTCGCCGAGGTCGCGCGCGATGTCGAGCACCTCGTCGAGGTTCTTGGCATCGACCAGGTAGAAGCCGAGCAATTGTTCCTTGGTTTCGGCGAACGGGCCGTCGAGCACCAGCGGCGGGTTTTCCTTGCGCAGCGTGGTCGCGGCCGTGGTCGGCAGCAGCCGGGCCACCGGTCCGAGCTTGCCCTCCCTGGCGAGCTTGTCCTGCACGACGGACAGTTTCTGCATGACCGAGGCGTCGTGTTCCTTGCTCCAGGAACCGACCAGGTCTTCGTCATGATAGCAGAGGATCGCGTACAGCATCGAAAAGGCATCTCCGTTCATTGCAAGAACGAACGATTATGCCCGCTGCCGACAGGCGGCGCGAAAAGAATTTTGAGCGGCGAGGCAGGTCCATCGCCGCGACGGCAATTGCTACCAGTAGACGCCGTAGCGGGCGGCAATCCGGCGCGCCTTGGCTTCGTCGCTCTCGCGGTGGCGGACGCCGCTGTTCTGCACCGGACGCGACCGCCGGGGCGTCGACGCCTGAACCTGCGAGGGGGCCGGCTGTGCCTCGGCCTGTGCCGGTGCAACGGCCGATTGCGTTTGCGCTGGCGCATCCGCCGCCGCGAGCACGAGGCCGCGGTTCTGGCCGGCATCGGCGGTGACGGCGGAGGCAAGCACGAAAGCCGAGATCAGGATCAGTTTGCGCATGGAAGTTCTCCCCTGTTGATGGCAGGAGGTTAGGACGGGGGCCAGGCCCGCTCTGTGACTTATATCACATTGATTTTGGAGGTATCTGGATGGGTAAGGGCGCGCTCGCGCTGCTGATCAATGGCGGCTCGGAAAACTGGTCGTCGGCGCGCTGGAAGGCGCGGTTCGACACCGTCTGCCCGGACCGACCCGTGGTGCTGCTGCCGGACCCGGCGCTGGACCCCGCCGAGGTGCACTATGCCGCGGTGTGGAAGCCGAAGCCGGGCGAACTCGCGGCGTTCAAGAACCTGCGCGTCATCTTCAACCTCGGCGCCGGCGTCGACGCGCTGATGGCCGACCGCTCGCTGCCCGACGTGCCGCTGGTGCGGGTCTCGGTGTCCGACCTCACCAGCCGCATGACCGAATATGTCGTGCTGCATGTGCTGATCCATCACCGCCAGGAGCTTTATCTGCGCGAGTCGCAGCGGCAGAAGCGCTGGGCGCCGGACTATCAATGGGCGGCCAACGCCATCACCGTCGGCGTGATGGGGCTCGGCACGCTCGGCGCGGCCTCGGCGCAGGCGCTCCGCGCGCTCGGCTTCCGCGTCGTCGGCTGGAGCCGCAGCGAGAAGCGGATCGACGGCATTGCCTGCTTCCACGGCAGCGAGGGGCTCGACGCATTCCTGCGCGAGACCAACATCCTGGTCTGCCTGCTGCCGCTGACGCCGGACACCCGCCATGTGCTGAACCGCGATGCGTTCGCGAAACTGAACCGCAACAGCCCGCTCGGCGCGCCCGTGATCATCAATGCCGGCCGCGGCGGCTTGCAGAACGAGGCCGACATCCTGCACGCGCTCGACGATGGCACGCTGGGCGCCGCCTCGCTCGACGTCTACGAGACCGAACCGTTGCCGCAGGACAGCCCGTTCTGGAGCCACCCGAAGGTGGTGCTGACCCCGCACAACGCCGCCGACACCGATGCCGACGAGATCTCGAAATACGTCGCGCAGCAAATCGCGCGCTTCGAGCAAGGTGGTGAGTTGGAGAACGTGGTCGACCGCAAGCGGGGGTATTAGGGCCTAACGGGGCGTGTCAAGGCAATGTGGTCGCGGGCAAGCGAAGCGCGACCCGGACCCATAACCACCAACGTTCGTGACCAAGAAAGCTGGGGCCCCGGCTTGCCGCAGCAACGACAAGCCGTGGTTATGGGTCCCGGCCTTCGCCGGGACGACAGGTGGAGAGGCCACGGCCTCAGCCCATCTCGGCAACCACCTCGGCGAGCCGGTCGTAGGCCGGCGCGACGCCCTTGTCGATGCCGGAGTTGAGATGGCCGTCACGCGCCTCCTTGGTGGGATGGCGGATCGTGGTGGTCAGCGTGGTGGTGCCGCCGGCCTCGACGAAGGTCGAGATGACGAGATACTCCTCGCTGGTGAAGCCCGGCATCGAGAAGGTTTCGCCGAACGCCAGCCGTTCCGGCCGCACCACCTCGCGATAGGTGCCGGTGAGTTCATGCTCGATGCCCTCGGACGAGCGGAACACGAACCGATAGGCGCCGCCGACCCGCAAATCGACTTCGCACACCGGCATCGTGAGCTGCTCGCAGCCAAGCCAGCGCACCAGATATTCCGGCCTGGTCATTGCATCGAACACGAAGCGCCGCGGCGCGTCGAACTGGCGCGTCATCGCGAATTCGAAATCCGACGGGGTGGTGATCTTCAGCGTCTTATCCACGCGTGCGTCCACGTTGCTTCTCCTTGGTTACACTGGTTTTACGCTTGCGCGGCGGGGCCTTCGCGGCCTCCTCCGCCTTCATCTCCTCGAGCAATCCGTCGAGGCGGTTGAAGCTCTCGTCCCAGAAGCGGCGGAAATTCCCGAGCCAGCCGTCGACCTGCTTGAACGAGTCGGGCGCGATCCGGCACGGCCGCCACTGCGCCTCGCGCCCGCGCGAGATCAGCCCGGCATGCTCCAGCACCTTCAGATGCTTGGAGATCGCCGGCAGGCTCATGTCGAACGGCTTCGCCAGTTCCATCACCGAGGTCTCCCCGAGCGCGAGCCGCGCCAGGATCGCGCGCCGGGTCGGATCGGCCAGCGCCGCGAAGGTCGAACTGAGGGGGTCCAGCGGCATGTACTTAGCTCATCGGTTAAATAACCTCTTGGTTAAGTACGCCCGAACACGCGCCGCGTCAACGGCCAATTTCGGCCGCTAACGCAGCCGTGCGCGAACTACGATGTGCGCGCGAAGGTGACGTGGATGGCGTTCGGGCTCGCGACGTGTGAGACGACAGCGTAGCCGAGCGCGGGCAGATCGAGGCCGGCGAACAGATTCTCGCCGTCGCCGAGCAACACCGGCGACAACGCGAGTTGCAATTCGTCGAGCAGCCGCGCCTGCAGGAATTGCCGCACCAGCGAGACGCCACCGCCGACCCGGATGTCCTTGTCGCCGGCAACCGCGCGTGCCCGTTCAAGTGCGGCATGAATGCCATCGGTCACGAAATGGAACGTGGTGCCGCCTTCCATTTCGATGTCGGGCCGGGCGTGATGGGTCAGCACATAGGTCGGCGTGTGATACGGCGGATTGGGGCCCCACCAGCCCTTCCAGGCATGATCCGGCCATGGCCCGCGGATCGGGCCGAACATGTTACGGCCCAGAATCCAGGCGCCGATATTTTCCATCGCCGTGCGCGCGATCTCGTCGTCGAGCCCGGTGCCGCCCCCCTCCTGGCCGAAGGTCTGGCGAAACGTCCGGGTCTGGAGGAACCAGCCGGGCAACACCATGCCGCCTTCGCCGAATGGATTTTCGCGGCTCTGACGCGGCGCCGCGCCAAATCCGTCGATCGAGACCGAAAACGCCGAAGTCCTGACTTTTCCCATGATTTTCTGCTTCCGTGAGTGAGGGCAACTTACGGAAGACGGGCCGGAAAACCAGCGGCCGACATTTGCCGCTGAAGAAATTTGCCGCTTCTATTTGGCCCCGCACAGCACATCGAGTGCGCCCTTCACGATCGCCTCGAGCTCCTTGCGCGGCACGCGGGCGCGGGCGCGGATCGCGATGGTGTGGATGGTGGCGGAGGCAAGATGCGCCAGCGCCGCCGGGTCCGCGCCCTCGGGCAACTCGCCGCGCTCCTTGGCATGGCGGAAGCAGATGCCGAACGCCTTGTCGAGCTCGGTCAGGCCCTCCAGCACCATGGTGCGGATGTCAGGATCCGACACCGCCTCCGACGCGGCCGTCATCACCGTGAAGCAGCCGCGCGGACCGGACTCGCCGGACAGATAGATGTCGAGCGCGATGCGATAGATGCGCGCCAGCCGCTCGCGCAGCGGCGCATCGGCGCGGAAGATGTCGGCCATCGCGGCGCGCGCGTCGTCGCGGTAGCGCTGATAGCTCTTGATGTAGAGCTCGCGCTTGTCGCCGAACGCGCCATAGAGGCTCGGCCGGTTCATGCCGGTCGCCGCGCTGAGATCATCGAGCGAGGTCGCGGCAAAGCCGTCGCGCCGGAACAGATCGAGCGCCTTGCCGAGCGCGACATCGGGCTCATAGGCGCGCGGCCGTCCGCGCCGCTTCGGTGCGACCGGCGTCGCGATTTTGGCAGCAGATGGCGGCTTGCTATTTTTTTGTACCATTTCGCACTAAATTCCTTGACGCCGGAAATATTATCCAAGACAGTACAAAAATCAACAACGGCCAGAGACCTGCGCCGGATATCTCACGGAGGCACCCATGGACCTGTATTTCTCTCCCCTCGCCTGCTCGATGGCGACGCGTGTCGCGCTCTATGAAGCCGGCCAGCCGGCCAATTACCTCGAGGTCGATCCGAAGACCAAGCAGGTGCGCAGCGACGGCTCCGACTTCAACAAGGTCAACCCGCTCGGTCTGGTGCCGACGCTGCGCACCGACGACGGCGTGGTGCTGACCGAGAACGCGGCGATCCTGCAATATGTCGCCGACCAGTTCCCGCGCGCCGGCCTCGGTACCGCGTCGAACGCCGAGCGTTCGAAGCTGCATCAATGGCTGTGCTTCATCGGCACCGAACTGCACAAAGGCCTGTTCCTGCCGCTGCTCGACAAGAAGGCGCCGCCGGAGGCCAAGGCCTATGCGCTGGAGAAGTACGTCTCGCGGCTCGACTATGTCGAGGACCACCTGAAGGGGCGTGACTACCTGCTCGACCATTTCAGCGTCGCCGACGCCTATCTGGTCACCGTCATCAACTGGACCATGGCGACGCCGCCGATCGAGCTTTCGAAATGGCCGGCGCTGAAGGCCTATTACGAGCGGCTGCGCGCACGTCCGTCGGTGGCGAAGGCGGTGGCGGAAGAGTTCGATCTCTACAAGGCCGAGATCGCGCGCCACAGAGCTGCGGCATAGGCACGCTGCGAGGTGAAGGCTCCAAGCGCGGGGCCGTCGCCCCTTCGAGGCTCGCTCCGCTCGCACCTCAGGGTGACGGAGCGAGACCTGCGCGCTTAACTCTAAACCACGCACTCAATTTCATCACCGTCATGCTGAGGCGCGAGCGGAGCGCGCCTCGAAGCACGACGGCCCGACTTTCGCCGCTAGAACGGCTCCTGCCCCAACCCCCGCACATCGGCCGGACGCGGGCCAGGCGCGGGCCAGTGGAAGCGGCGGTCCTTCTCAGAGATCGCGATGTCGTTGATCGAGGCCTCGCGGCGGCGCATCAGGCCGTGCTCGTCGAACTCCCATTGCTCGTTGCCGTAGGAGCGAAACCAGTTGCCGGCAGCATCGTGCCATTCGTACTGGAAGCGCACCGCGATGCGGTTGCCGTCGAACGCCCAGAGGTCCTTGATCAGCCGATAATCGAGTTCCTTCTCCCATTTGCGGGTCAGGAAGGCCGTGATCGCCTCGCGGCCCTGAAACACCTCGGAGCGGTTGCGCCAGCGGCTATCCTCGGTATAGGCGCCGGCAACCCGAACGGGGTCGCGCGAATTCCAGGCATCTTCCGCCATGCGCGCCTTCTGCGCGGCGGTCTCGCGGGTGAAAGGCGGCAGCGGCGGGCGTGACATCGGCGATCCCTCGCGGTTGTTTTGTCCCGAGTAAATCTAGCGCCGCGTCCCGCAGAGTCGATGGGGCGTTCGCTATCGTCCGATAGCTAACCCAGATCGGCCTTCATCAGCGCGCGGATGGTTTTGGGAATCGGCTGCGCGCGGCCGCCGCTGATGAAGGCGACGCGGACCTGGGCCTTCACGAGCACGTCATCGCCGCGTTTGACCTCCTGCGCCAGCATGATGGAGGCGCCCTTCACCGCGATCGGCCAGGTCACGACGTCGAGCACGTCGTCCATCCGCGCCGGCTTGAGAAAGTCGAGCGTCATCGAGCGCACGACGAAGGCGAAGCCGCCGGTCTCCGCCTCGGCTTCGTCGAACAGCGCCTGCTGCTCGGCGCCCATCAGGCGCAGATGATTGGTGCGGCCGCGCTCCATGAAGCGCAGATAATTGGCGTGATAGACGATGCCCGAAAAATCGGTGTCTTCGTAATAGACGCGGACCTGCATATGATGGCGGCCGTCGCGGATCTGGCCGTCGAGAATGGGTGAGGTCACTGGCAGCCCCCGATTGCGCAAAACTTCGGGTTCGTATTGCGCAAAATCGCAGGCCGGCGCAAGCGCGGTCAGGACACCACCGGTCCCTTGCCGCCGAGCGTGACCTGAACGATTTCGGGCGGCACGCCGAGCCGGAACGGCATGATGCTGCAACCGAGGCCACCGGAGACGACGACGTCGCATTTCAGCTTGATGTGGCCATAGGCGAGCCGCATGCCGTGCTTGACCGGCACCGCCGGCGACCAGCCGAGCAGCCGGATCTGGCCGCCATGGGTGTGGCCGGACAGTTGCAGCGCGACGCGCGACGGCACGCGGAGCGCGACGTCGGGCTCGTGCGCGAGCAGGATCACCGGCGCATCGTCGGTGACTTTTGCCAGCGTCGCGTTGAGATCGTCGACGCCGATCCGCGCGACATGGCGATAGCGCCGCGCCGCCATGAAGGCGAGCTGGTCGCCGAGGCCGGCGAGCCAGAACGGGCGGTTGTCCTTGGTAAGCCGCACCGCGTCGTTCTCGTAGACCGGAATGCCGGCGCGCTCCAGCGCACGGCGCGCGACCGGCACGCCCTGCCCTAGCCGCTGCACCGTCTTGTCTTCCCAATAGTCGTGATTGCCGAGCACGGCATGCACGCCGAGCGGCGCCTTCAGGCCCTTGAGCACCGCGGCCCATTCGGACGCCGGAATGAAACGCGTGACGTGGCGCAGTCCCGCGACATAGTCGCCGAGCAGCACGATGATGTCGGGGTTCAGCGCGTTGGTGCGCTCGACGATCTCGGCAATGCGATCGAGCGACATCCAGGGATCGCAGGCGTGGATGTCGGCGAGCGCCGCGATCTTGAGCGGAAAGTCCGCCGGCCATTGCCGCGGCGACAAGTCGTAGCGTGTCAGGGTCAGGCGGACGACCGGCTCGCTCAGGCCATAGGCCGCGGTCGAGGCGGTGGCGGCGGTCAATCCGCCGGCGGTGTACAGGAAATGACGACGTGAGATCATGGACGTGCGATCGGTGATGCCTGATCCATGATAGGCCCTTTGATTGGAGCGAAATTGGGCCGCGTTTGTGCAGACGGCCTGCAGACATTTCGCAATGGTTAGCGGGCAAGCTTACCGGTCGCGCGACGCGCTGCGTCAACACGACTTTTCACGTGTTCGGGAGCGCGTCTTGCTTGAGCATGATCTGCGGCGGAAAACCGCTCCGCGCTTCAATCTTCATCGCCATCGTTGCCGAACAGGCCGAACTGCGACGGATCACGGTTCGGTTCGGCGAGGCCGAGATGGCGGAAGGCGTGCGTGGTTAGCAGGCGGCCGCGCGGCGTGCGTTGCAGATAACCGCACTGGATCAGATAGGGCTCGATGATGTCCTCGATCGCATCGCGCGGCTCGGACAGTGCCGCCGCCATGGTCTCGACGCCGACCGGGCCGCCGCCATAGTTCAGGGCGATGGTGGTGAGATAGCGCCGGTCCATCGCATCGAGCCCGGCGCTGTCGACCTCGAGCGCGCTCAGCGCCCGGTCGGCGATGCCGCGATCGACGGAATCGGCATCGGCTGCGGAGGCGAAGTCGCGCACCCGGCGCAGCAGGCGGCCGGCAATGCGCGGCGTGCCGCGGGCGCGCTTGGCGATTTCCAGCGCGCCGTCTTCCGACAGGTCGAAGCGCACGACCTCGTTGTTGTTGCTGGCATCGACCAGGCGGATGAAGGCGTTCGACACCTGGCCGAAGGTCTGGCCGCGGCTGTCGCCTTCGTGGATGGTCACGACCACGGCGACCTTGTCGACATCGGCGGGGAGCTTCGAAAGCGTGATTTCGATCTGCTCGTCATCGCCGTCGCCTTCGCCGGTGCGGTTGTCGCCCTGGTGGACGACCGCGCCATCGGCGACCTTCATGTTGTTGTAGAAGCAGAAGTCCATGTCGGAACGGACCTTGCCGCCCGCGCCGCAGACGAAGGCCGAAGCGTCGAGGTCGAAATCCTGACCATCGGTGGCGCGCACGTCCCAGCCCATGCCGACCATGATGCGGTCAAGCCCGGGCGCTTCCTTCGAGAGGCTGAGATTGCCGCCCTTCGACAGTGAAATAGCCATAATCCGTCTCCTTTACCCAAACCCGGCGGCGCGTGTGGCCGCCGGTGATGAAAGCCTTATGCCAGCGCATCCTCCGGCTCGCCGTCCGGGTTCGCCTTGTTCCAGCGAACCGAAGACCAGAAGGCGAGCCCGATCAGCACCGCGCCGATCAGGCCGGTGATGACTTCGGAGATGTGCATGAAGGTGTTGAGGTACATGATCACCGCCAGCGCAAGGATCGCATAGAACGCCCCGTGCTCGAGGTAGCGGTACTCGCTCAGCGTGCCTGCGCGGACGAGGTAGATCGTCATCGAGCGCACGAACATCGCGCCGATGCCGAGGCCGATGGCGATGATGATGAGGTTGTTGGTGAGCGCGAAGGCCCCGATCACGCCGTCGAAGCTGAAGCTTGCGTCGAGCACTTCGAGATAGAGGAACGCCCCGAAGCCCGCCTTGGCGACATCGCCGGTGCTGGGCGTGGGGGGTTCGAGCACGTGGTTGACGATCTCGACGCCGAGATAGGTCAGCAGCCCCGCGATGGCGGCGGTGATGAAGGTCAGCGCGTCAGCGGGTGCGAGCACGCTCGACACCGCCCAGGTGCCCGCAAGCACCAGGCTGATGGAAATCGCCTCGATATTGGCGACCTTGGCAAGCGGACGCTCGATCGCCTCGATCCAGTTCACTTCCTTGTCGGAATCGAAGAAGTAGTTGAGGCCCACCATCCCGAGAAACGCCCCGCCAAAGCCCATCAGGCCGATGTGCGCGCCTTCGACGATTTCCTGATATCGGCGCGGCTCGTTCAATGCGAGGTTCATCGCTTCGACCGGCCCGAGCGAGGCTGCGACCATCACGATCACCAGCGGGAAGACGATGCGCATCCCGAACACCGCGATCGCGATACCCCAGGTGAGAAAGCGCTGCTGCCACACCGGGTCCATGTCCTTGAGCACCGAGGCGTTGACCGCAGCATTGTCGAACGAGAGCGAGACTTCCAGCACCGCCAGCACGGCGCAAATCCACACCATCGACAGAACGCCGTCCAACGTGCCGGTCAGCGTCCAGCCGTAATACCCGCCCAGTGCCAGGCCCACGACCGTGAACAGCAGTGAGCCGCCGAAATGTTTGAACATCGAATGTGATCCCCTTGGCGGCGCATTACCGCAGTATGGTTACTTAATCTTTGCTGCCGCGCTGCCATTGCAGATAGACGCCGATATCCTCGGCAAACGGCTTCTGGCTCTGGTAGAAGCGCATCAGGCGGCTCATCTTCAATTCCCCGCCGACATTGTCGATCACCGCGATGCCGCACAGGCGCTCGCGGCTGTTCGTCTCGTCCATGCGCACCTCGATCTCGGGCTGGCCCGGGATGTTGAGGCGCACGACGCCATCGGTCTCGGCCCAGTTGGGCGCACCTTCATAGATCAGCGCGAAGACGCCGATGCGGCGGATGTAGTCGAAATACTGGCCGTTGACGCGGATCGTCTCGCCCGCGGCAACCGCGCCGGTGCGGTCGTCGCCCGACAATTCGATGAAGGGCGGCTGGTTATAGGCGCCGAAGCTGCGCCCGAGCGCCTGGATGCAGCCCGCGCCCATGCCGTCGGCAAGTTCGAAGATCACGCCGAGATCGAGATCGAGCTGCTGGCTGCCGCCGAAGAAGCCCTTCTTCTGGGTGCGCGCGGTCCAGTTCAGGTTGAGCACGATCTCCCCGAAGGAGCTGCCCTGTTTCTTGAGGCTGACCGACGAGTTGCCCTTGTCGAGGCTGATCTTCTTGAGGCTGATCGGCGCGCTCGGCGGCGGAGGGGGTGGCGGCGGCGGAGCTGGCGGCGGAGGGGGTGGCGGCGGAGGCGGAGCGGGCGCAGGGGCGGGTTCCTCCACCTCGCCCCCGAAATGCCCGATCAGCGCAGCAAGGCCGCCTGCAAATCCGGCCGCGATCGTGCCGATCTTCCAGCCCGAGGAATGACGGTAGATTTCCGCCAGCATCACCGCCTTTTCATTGGTCAGCGCGGCCGCGGCATCGAAGCTCGCCTTGCCGCCATCCAGCGTCACCATCAGCGGGCGGCTTTCGCCCACGCTGCGGCTGTCATGCGTGGCGGTGAAGACGATGCGGTCGATATTGCCCGGCAGGCGGTCCAGATCGAGCGTGAAGGCGGCGCTGTTGCTCGCACTGGCCATGCGCACTTCGCCCCCCGGGGTCGCGGGGTTGGAGAACAGCACGACATAGCGATCATCGCCGATCTTCTGCCCCGGCTCGAGGCCGAAGGCGGCAATGTCGATCCCGTCGAGGCCGAAATCGACCCTGACCTCGCATTGCGGCCCGACGCCCAGATCGGACAGCGAACGCTTCTCTCCCCGTTGCAGCTGCATGCAAATGTGCTCCAGTTCTTGAAGGGCGGGCGCACCACCGGCGCGCGGGCCGGAAGGGGTTCAGATCACAGGATGGCGCGCGCGGGCGCGGTGAGATCGTGGACGGTGCGCCCCTCGGTGCGCTCTCCCACCGCCTTGAAGTCCCACTGCCCGCCGGCGCGCGAGAGCCGCGCAAGGATCAGGCCGGTATGCGGCCCTGCGTCCGAGATATCGAAGCGCGCCAGCTCGCGACCGCTTTTCTTGTCGACCACCCGGCCAAAGGCATTGGCGACCTTGGCGAAGGTCTGGCCGCGGAACGAGTTCACGGTGAGCACGATGTGCTCGACCCGCGGGTCGAGCCGGTCGAGTTCGATCGCGATGCTCTCGTCATCGCCGTCACCCTCGCCGGTAAGATTGTCGCCGCTGTGACGGATCGTGCCCGCCGCATTGGCAAGCTTGCCGAACCACACCTGTTCGAGCACCGCCTTGTCGGCATCGAAGGTGATGCACGAAGCGTCGAGATCGATGTCGCCGCCCCCGCCCAGCAGGCCGCCGAACAAGCCCTTCTTGGCGACGTCCCAGCCAACCCCGAGGCTGATCCGGGTGAGACCGTGCGGGGCCTCCTTGGCAAGGCTGACCGACTGGCTCTTCTGGAGCGATATTCCCACTGATCCCCCGCGACGCTGCGATCTGTCCCGTATGGAGACAGGATATCCCCGAAGGCCCGAAAGGTGTCAACCCCGCGCCCGAAAGCATTGGCCAACGGTTAATGTTGATATTGTTACGTTTTTATTAAGGCGCTCAAGGCTTGCCGCAAGTTGTGCGGCACTGTTTCTTGCAGCGGGACATTACAGCCCGAAGCTGCCCTTCAGCCCGTCGATCACATATTGCGCGGCAAGCGCGGCCAGCAGCACGCCCAGAAGGCGGGTGATGACCGCCTCGACCTTGTCGCCCAGCAGCCGAATCAGCGGCCCCGCGGCAACCAGCGCAGCCGCGGTGAGGACCAGCACGGCGGCGAGCGCGGCAAGGATCTGGCCCTGTTCTGGCAGGTTGCCGTCCGCCTCGTTCATCAGCAGCATGATCGCCGCAATCGCACCGGGGCCGGCCAGCATCGGCATCGCCATCGGGAAGACCGAGACATCCTCGATCTCCGGTGTGGCGGCGATCTTCTCGGCGCGCTGTTCGCGGCGTTCGGTGCGCTTTTCGAACACCATGTCGAAAGCGATGAAGAACAGCATCAGCCCGCCCGCGATGCGGAACGAGTTGAGTTCGATATGCAGCGCACCCAAGAGCTCCTGCCCGAACAGCGCGAAGATCAAGAGGATGATGCTGGCGATCATCGTCGCGCGCAGCGCCATGGAGCGCGCCTGCACTGCCGACGCACCCTTGGTCAGCCCGGCATAGATCGGCGCGCAACCGGGCGGGTCGATCACCACGAACAGGGTGACGAAGGCGGAAAGGAAAGTCTCGGTCAGCATCGCAAAAGGTTCTGGGGCGCCCCTCCCATCAATCGCGCGGCGGCACAAGGCTTTGTTCGATGCCCGTCAGCCAGCGGCCCTGATGGAAATATTCGGCGAGGAGATAGCGCGTCCCGTCCGCGCGGTGTTCCCAGCGCCAGCGCAGCGTGGTGTCGCGCGACAGGTGCGCCTCGGTCCTGCCGTCCTCGCCCAGTGAAATCGGCGGCGGCGGAGGCACCGGCACGCCGGGGCGCGGGCAGGTGGCGACGAGGCCCTGGATCGCGTCGATCTCGGTCACCACGATGTCGCCCGGCTGCGCCTCGACCTTGGGCTGCGGCGGCGGCTGCGGCACGTCCGGCCCGCCGACATCGAAAGTGTAGCGATACTGCCCGTCAGGCTGACGCTCCCAGACGGTCACGAAGCTGCCGACCGTGCCGTCCGGCTCGCGCGAGCGGCCCTGGCTCACCGCAATCGCGCCGTCGCAGCTCATCACCACGGTGCGCGGCTTCCAAGCGACAGCCTGCGGCGGGTCTTTCTGGGTCGCGAGCCACGGGGCGATGGGAAACGGCCCCTTGCTGCCGTGGAGCATCGCGCCGGGGGCGGCATATTTGGCGAAGGCGGTCCACTGGCCCAGTTCCTGCGCATCGCGGGCAAAGGCGATTTCGGCAGCGACGATGGCGCTCGGTTGCGCAGCGCCGGGCGCGGTGGCGAGCGCACGGTCGATCATCGCCACCTGCCGCTTTGTCGGCTTGGGGCCGCCGCCGCTCCCTGCGCAGGCCGCAAGGGCAATGGGAAGCGCGGCAGCAAGCAGCAA
>ERZ941671.236-NODE-236-length-24162-cov-6.421620_pt1 | contig 24162 bp, 29 predicted proteins | sample MGYA00521093_ERZ941671 | MGnify/ENA primary metagenome ERZ941671 (study PRJEB32759, sample SAMN07749878) | skin metagenome | biome: transportation; feature: city; material: polyester macromolecule | host: Homo sapiens | place: Hong Kong:MOS line | collected... | reverse complement strand
GGCGTCAGCGAGCTCGGCGGGGGTGAGGCGGTTTGCCAGGGCCATGAGAAATCTCCTTGAGTGGTGGATCGGCGGCTGCGACCAGCGGTCGCCGGGGGATTGGGGATCGGACGCGAGGGTCACAGGAGTTGGGGCAGGGCGCGCCACGCGGTGTACGCGGCGACGCACATCAAGAAGACGGCAAACCCGAGCTGCAGCATCCTCTTCGGGATGCGCTGGGCGAGCCGGCCGCCGACTCCCAGCTCGTGGAGAAGCTCACGGCGCTCGCCCGCGAGCAGGTGCGCCAGCTGCGTGCCGCGGGGCTCATCAGCGGCCGGCGGGACGAGGTGCCGCAGGTGGTGTCGATGATCATGCGCATGCTCGGCGAGCTCTTCTTCGAGCCGCTGGTGGACCGGATCGTCGACGCGGTCGACCGCGACGCCGCCCGGCCGGCGGTGGTCGTCCGTGTCCAGGCGGCGGAAGACGAAACAGCGAGAGGAGGCCGGGCATGACGGCCGCGACACCGGCATGGCCGAGGCACTCACCGCGATGGCATGGACGATCGTCAAACTCACCACCCTGCACCGCACCGTCAAGCCCGAAATGCTGAGTGAACCCAACGTGCTCGTCACCGCGCACGCCGCCGATCTCGCCAAGGGCCACCCCGCCGCGCAGCTCCGCGACGACGCGCTGTCGCGCGCCCGCTTCGACTTCCGCTGGCAGGACCAGTTCAACCTCGGCCTCGACCCCGAGACCGCGAAGAACTTCCACGACGAGACCCTGCCGAAGGAAGCCCACAAGGTCGCGCATTTCTGCTCGATGTGCGGCCCGAAATTCTGCTCGATGAAGATCACCCAGGACGTCCGCGACTACGCCGCGACGCTCAACGACCCCTCAGGCGTCGGCGCATCGATCTCCGGCACCATCGAGGACGGCATGGCGACGATGAGCGCCAAGTTCAAGGAGATGGGCGAGAGCCTGTATCTCGACGCGGACAAGGTGAAGGAGAGCAACAGGGTGTTGTGAGGCGTCAGCCTTCCGCGCGTCATGCCCGGGCTTGCCCCGGGCATCCATCAAGAATGCGAAGCCGGGCGAGAGCCCGGCTTTCTTGTTAGTGGCGCCCGGATGCGAAGCACATCCCGGATTCCTATTCGTCCCACATATCACCACACCATGTAGGCTAAGTGCTACTGCGCCCCATCTTGGAACGGTTGCCGACTACAATTTGCACGGTAGACCTTCCAGGATCGAATCGTAAGAAACGAAAAGGCGATAAACATCACGAATACAATCGCACCAACGACCTGATTTTCGTAAAGAAAGCAAAGTAGTGCGATGCCGAGGGTGGCGCAGCAGAAACCCACCAGGGATTCCACATAGTCTGCTTGCGTCGGCAAAGGCGTCGTTGACCTAAGAACGTACTCCGGAAAGGCGAACTTCGAGTTCAATCCATCCTGAAATTGCGGAGGCAATGCGTCAATGAGCGCGACATAGGCTGTCTGGTATTTATAAGCTGACCAGACGACCGCAATGGTCGATGCAATTGCAAGAATCGGGACAACAATCATCTTGCTCGCCTTGCCACATGCTCTTCCGCCTCCGCACCAAACGCAATCTCCTGATACCCCTTCTCCGCCACCCCGTTGATGATCCCCAAGAACTTCGGCGTGCCTCCGTTGTAGACGAAGTACCGCACCGTGCCCTCCTCGTGGCCGGGGACGTTGGAGTTGTAGCCGGTGAACCAGCCCTTGGCTTTGCGCATCAGCATGATCTCGTACATCTTGACGACATGCGCGGTCCAGCGCTGCTGCGCCTCCAAGGTCGCATCGGCGCGGGTCAGGTTGCGGTCCCACATGTATTGCAGCAGGCTGGTGCACCAGTTGACGCCGTTCTCGATGCCACGCGGGAAGTTGGTTGAAGCTGACGCGCTTTGCGGGCCGGTCGGCATCAACAGGTTCGGGAAGCCGTGCACCAGCATGCCGAGGAAGGTCGACGGCGCCTGCTTCCATTTGTCGGCGAGCTTCTCGCCGCCGATGCCCCTGATGTCGATCAGATCGTAGGCGCCGGTGATGGCGTCGAAGCCGGTGGCGTAGACGATGACGTCGAACTCGTAGTCGCGCGCCGTGGTGCGCAGGCCGGTCTCGGTGATCCGCACCAGCGGCGTCTCGCTGAGATCGACGAGATGGACGTTGTCGCGGTTGTAGGCTTCGAAGTACCGGGTCTCCAGCGGCAGGCGCTGCACGCCAAAGCCATGATCTTTCGGGATCAGCTTTTCGGCGACATCAGGATCATTCACCCGCCCGCGGATGCGGCCGGCGATATATTCGGACAGTTCGGCATTGGCGGCCTCATCCATGAAAATCTCGCGGAAGTTCGCGAGCCAGATGCCGAAGCCGGGCTCGTCATAGAGCTTGTCCCACAGCGCCAGCCGCTCCTCGCGGCTCACCTCGTAGAAGCCGCGCTTGTCGGGGCCATGGACGAAGCTGCCCGGCGTCAGCGCGCAGGCAGCGAAGATCTCGTCGTAGCGGGCGCGGATATCGGCCATCTCTTCGTCCGAGATCGCAGAGTTGTTGAGCGGCGCGCTCCAGTTCGGCCGGCGCTGGAACACGGTGAGCTCGCCGACCTTGTCGGCGATCTCGCCGATCAACTGGATGCCGGTGGCGCCGGTGCCGATCACCGCGACCTTCTTGCCGGCGAGATCGACCGGCTCGTGCGGCCAGTAATAGGTATGAAACGAGCGGCCCTTGAAGTCGTCGGTCCCCGGCACACGCGGCATGGTCGGCGCCGACAACAACCCGATCGCGAGCACGACGAAGCGGCAGGTCAGCTCACGGCCGTCGCCGAGCCTCAATTGCCAGAGGTCGCGCGTCTCGTCGAAGACCATGGTCTCGACCTTGCAGTTGAACTGCATATGCTTGCGCAGGTCGAACTTGTCGGCGACGTAGTTGAGGTAGCGCAGATTCTCCGGCTGGCCGGAGAAGCGCTCCTTCCAGTGCCATTCGTCGAGCAGCTCGCGCGAGAACGAGAAGCCGTAGGTGTAGCTCTCGGAGTCGAAGCGGCAGCCGGGATAGCGGTTCCAGTACCAGGTGCCGCCGAGATCGGGCGCGGCTTCCAGCACGGTGGCGTCGATACCGAGATCGACCAGCCGCTTGATCTGGTAGATGCCCGCGACGCCGGCGCCGACGACGATCACCTCGAAATGGGTCTTCGCCTCTGCTGTCATGAGTCTCGCTCCCGAAATTCTTCTTGATCTGTTGGGCTGGATTACAGACCGTTTTGCCCGGTCAGGCAACCGCTCCTAGCCGGGACAACGCGACGCGTTCCATCACGAACAGCGTTGGAATTTGCGTTGAGACGCTGCATGCCGCACATTGGCCGGCGGCGGCGATGATCGCCCGGGATGAGAGCATCGAGGTGACTGCATGATTTTCTGGATCGCGAGTCTCGCCGGATTGGCCGTCGCCTATCTCTTCGGCTCGACGCCGACCGGCTATCTGGCGGGCCGGCTGCTCAAGGGTATCGATATCCGCGAGCACGGCTCCAGATCCACCGGCGCGACGAATGTGCTGCGCACCCTCGGCAAATGGCCGGCACTGATCGTGCTGCTGGTCGATGTGCTGAAGGGCGTGGCGGCGATCGTCTTTGCGCGCTGGTTCTATCCCTGGCTCGCGACCTTGCCGTCGATCGCGCCACCGAGCGCGCTCGATCCACAAGCTTGGCTGCCGCAAAGCTGGGTCCCCTGGGCGGTTTGCCTCGCCGGCCTTGCCGTCCTGCTCGGGCATGGCCGTTCGATCTGGCTGAATTTCACCGGCGGCAAATCCGCCGCGACCGGGCTCGGCGTGTTGCTGGCGATCTCCTGGCCGGTGGGGCTCGGCGCCGCGGCGGCGTTCGGCGTCATGCTCGCCGCTTTCCGGATGGTGTCGCTCGCGTCGCTGTCGGCGGCGCTGACTGCGACGATCCTCGTCTGCTGCCTGGAACAACCATGGCCCTATCGGGTGCTGGTGATTGCAGGCAGCATCTACGTGATCGCGCGTCACCGCGCCAACATCCAGCGGCTGCTGGCCGGCACCGAGCCGCGCCTCGGGCAAGCCAGCCCGGATGCCAAGGCAGCATAGACGCAAGCTCCCGACGATATGAGGCGACCATGACCGACAATCTCACCGGCGTCTGGGACGGCAGCTATGTTCAGCCCGGCGCCGGCATGGTCACCTTTCTGGCGACGCTGATCGACGCCGGTGGTTCGCTCGGCGGCAGCGTGACCGAACCGTGCGTGATGCCCGGCTGCCCGCACAGCATCCACAACGCCTCGCTCGCAGGCCAGCGCTCCGGCAGCGCGGTCTCCTTCGTCAAGCGTTACGAGCCGCCCGGCTACGGCTACGACACCGTGCACTATGAAGGCACGGTCAATGCCGACGCGACGGAGATCGACGGACGCTGGAGCATCCTCGGCACGGCGTTCTCGGGCAACTTCCTGATGGTGCGTTCGACGGGACCGGCGCAGGCGGTCACGGCGGACGAAGAGATCAAGGCACCGGTGCGCTGACGCGTGACGAGATCGGTCGATCTCAGCCCAGCGACGCCAACTCCCGCGCCAGGTTGTCGCGGGCGCGGCCGTCATGGGTTGCAGCGAAACCGGCGTCGGGGAAGATCACCGGACGAGCCGCGAAGTGGCGGAGCACGCGGCCGCGGCCGGCGCGATAATCGGCTTCGCCGACATGGATGAACTCCTGCCGGATCGCCGCGGCATAGGCGTCGTAGCGCGCGGGCTCCGCGCCGAGAATGCTGAGGTCGATCGAGATCAGGATCGCGCCCAGGCGATCGCCGGGCTGCACGTCGTGCGTCTTCGTCAGGCGGATCAGGCGGCCGACCTCGCGGCTGATATCGGCGCGGACATGCTGCTCGGCGAGCTGCGCGCTGAGTTCCTCATTGTCCGGCCGGGTCGCGTCGTACACGACATCGTGCCACCAGATCGCTTCCGACAGGATCTCGCGCTCGGCCGCGGACAGGCCCTCCATGCGCGCGAGCGCCGCAAGGCAGTCCTCGATATGCGCCAGGTTGTGATAGTGGCGGCCGGGCGCCGTATAGGCGGCGACCAATTCATCGCGGGTCATTGCCGAGGTATAGGACGCGGACGACAGAAATGGTAGCGCTCGGTCGCAACAGCCCGGCCTGCGCCGGGCAAGTCATCGGCCAGACCAAGAGATGCCCGACAGCGACAGCCACCGCCTCCCCGACCAGTTCCGCGCCGGGCTCCGCCTGGTGTTCGTCGGCACTGCGGCCAGCACGCGCTCGGCCGCGGTCGGGCACTACTACGCGCATCCCGGCAACCGGTTCTGGCGCGCGCTGCATGAGGCCGGCATCACGCCGCGGCGCTACCGGCCGGATGAGTTCGCGGCCCTGCTCGACCTCGGCATCGGCTTCACCGACCTCTCCAAGACCGGCGCCGGCATGGATCATGCGATCGCGCGGCAGTCCTTCGATGTCACGGGATTCAGGACGAAGATCGAAATGTTTCGGCCGAACACGATCGCCTTCACCAGCAAGAAGGCGGCGAGCCTGTTTTACGACAAGCCGACCAGCGCGCTTGCGCTCGGCCGGCAGCCGCAGATGAATGATTTTCCCGGCGTGTTCGTGCTGCCGTCACCATCGGGCGCGGCGTCCGGGCATTGGACGTTGCAGCCGTGGCGTGAGTTGGCGCAGTGGATCGCAGAACCGTAGGGCGGGTTAGCCGAAGGCGTAACCCGCCATCTTCACTGGCGAATACGAGTCGATGGATTACGCTTCGCTAATCCACCCTACCGACCAACTATTCCTTCAACGTGATCGCAAGCCCGCTGAGATCGACATTGGCCATCAGACCGACCTGCTTGCCGCTGAGCTCCAGCACCGCGCCGTTCTGGTTGGTCAGCAGGATGCCGCGCACGCCGGCGCCGAGCGCGACGCCCATGCCGGCCGCGGCGTAGACGCCGGCGATGTCCTGGGCCCGGCGGATGTTGCGCACCCGGCCTTGCAGCGTCGTCTGCGAGCCGCCGAACACGAGACCGTAGTCCAGCCCGCCGGCCGTGAGGCCGTAGGTCTTGCCCTTGAAGGTCAACACGCCCTTGCCGGCGGAGCCACCGAAGATCCAGCCGCCCTTGAAGATCACCAGCGTCACGGCCCCCTCGTCGGCCAGCGCGGCGGACGATCCGGCGAGCAGCGTCAACGCGAGCAGCGCGGCGCGGGCAACGAACGACAATCTCATGGGAGTTCTCCGAACGACGTGAAAGCGAGACGCGAATCGCGGCAATCCAGCCGGCGGGCGGCACGCTCGAAAGGCCAACAAGACATGCGGGATTGCGCTTGTTCCTGATGGCCCGGAGTCTATCATCGCCGGTGCAGTCGCGCGACGTCGGCTCGGGCGCGTGGGTCGTTTTAAGGGATCGCTGAGGAGTCCGCGCAACAGGGATCGGCATCGATGCACAATTTCACCCCAATTTCCGGCTTCGCCGGCGGCGCACTGATCGGGCTCGCCGCGGCACTGCTGATGCTGCTCACCGGGCGGATCGCCGGCGTCACGGGCATCGTCGGCGGCCTGCTGCGGGCCGATACCAGCGACTGGCTCTGGCGCATCGCGTTCGTCGCGGGCTTGATCGCGGCGCCTTTGATTGCGGCGCTGTTCGGCGCGCCGCTGCCGCGGCCGGCGATGAACGGGAGCCTGGCGGTGGTCGCGGTCGCGGGCCTCCTGGTCGGATTTGGCACACGGATGGGCAATGGCTGCACCTCGGGCCATGGCGTCTGCGGCTTCGCGCGGCTGTCCAGCCGTTCGATCGTCGCGACGTTCATCTTCATGACGGCGGCGATCGCGACGGTTGCGATCGCAGGACACGGGATCGGAGGCTAGCGATGCCGGTTCTCGCGAGCTTCGTCTGCGGCCTGATCTTCGGCGCCGGCCTTCTGATCTCGGGCATGACCGATCCGCAGAAGGTGCTCGGTTTCCTCGATCTGTTTGGTGCCTGGGACGCGACGCTCGCCTTCGTGATGGCCGGCGCGGTCGCGGTCGCGGCATCGGGCTTTGCGATCGCGCGGCGGCGCGCCGCGCCCGCCTTCGCGGCGCGCTTCCTGTGGCCCGACCGCAACGACATCGATGCGCCGCTGGTTGGCGGCGCCGTGCTGTTCGGCATCGGCTGGGGGCTCGCCGGCATCTGCCCCGGGCCGGCGCTGGTCAATCTCGCCGGGCTCTCGCTACCGATCGTGGTGTTCGTCGCCGCGATGATCGTCGGCATGATCGGCCAGAATCTGTTCGGCGAAAATTTCCGGCGGCGCGGCGCGACGGCGCCGCGCATCGAAACCTCTCCTCTTCCATCTCGCGCAGACGGGTGACCCAATGACCGCGATCAAGCACTTCCCTCCCCCGCCCGGCGTCAAGGCGCCGCCGCTCTCGTTCGGTGCCCGCGTCGGCGATCTGCTGTTCATCTCGGGCATTCCCGGCTTCGACGCCAACCGCGAACTGCCCGACGGCTTCGAGGCGCAGTTCGCCAATGTCGTCACCAATTTCAGCCGCGTGCTGGAGGAAGCCGGCGCCACGATGCGCGATCTCGTCAAGGTCAACGTGCTGCTGACCCGCGCCTCTGACGTCGTCACGATGAACAAGCTCTATGCCGAAGCCTTCGGCCCGGCGCCCTATCCCGCGCGCACCACCTGCGTCGTGGTGGCGCTGCCCGATCCCAAGATGCTGATCGAGATCGAGGGCGTGGCGTCGCTGAAGGGATAGCGGTCCCTCCGTCATCCGCATCTGTCATCGCCCGGCTTGACCGGGCGATCCAGTACGCCGCGGCGCCTCGGCTCAAGCACAACTGTCTCTGGAATACTGGATCGCCCGGTCAAGCGGGGCGACGACACCGTGTATTCGGCATCTTGATCGCGAACCATCAACATCGTCGTCCTGGCTTTCGCCAGGACGACGATGTGGAGATAGCCGTGCCTGTATGCGTGCACTCACTGCGACGTCAGTCCCCTAAAACAACGACCCCTGCCCGTCGTCTTCCCGCACAGCCGCCTTGCGCGGCGGGGACTTCTTCGCCGCGGGCACGTCCTCCGCGGCGATCTCGTCTGCGGTCATCGGCAGCAGCAATTGCGCGTCGTCATTGGCGACGGCATTGACGCGCATCGTCACCTGGTGCCAGGCGAACTCACCGACATCGGGCCCCTTCAGCATCGGCATCACGTCGTCGACATCGTTGGGCAGGCAGTCGAGCCAGCGCGCGAATTGCTCGGGCCGGATCGTCACCGGCACGCGGTGATGCAGTTGCGCGAGATCGGGGCTCGCCGGTGCGGTGACGATCGCGACCGTGTCCTGCTCCTCGCCGTTCGGCCCCATCCAGGTCTCGGCGAGCGCCGCGAAGGCGAGCGGATGGCCATCGCGGCGATGGATGAAGAACGGCCGCTTGCGGCCGCCGGCATCCTGCCATTCGTAATAGCCGTCGGCCGGGATCAGCGCGCGGCGCCGCTTGATCGCGTTCTTGAACGCAGGCTTCTCCCGCACCGTCTCGGAGCGCGCGTTGATCAGAAGCGAGAAGGTGCGGGGGTCCTTGACCCAGGACGGGATCAGGCCCCAGCGCATCAATTGGAAATGCCGGCCGCCATTCTGCAGCAGCACCACCGGGATCGGCTGGGTCGGCGCAACATTATACCGCGGCGGAAAATTCGGCTGCTCGATATAGCCGAACATCTCGCGCAAGGCCGCCGGTGGTGAGGTAATGACAAAGCGTCCGCACATATCCCGTCCAGAATGGTATCCGTTTATTCCGCCTTAACTTCGACCGTTAAAGACTGCGACCAATGACCTCAACGGCCGCCATAGCGGGCCCTTCCCCGCGACCGACGTACCCCGACGAGGCGCGGGCGGCGCTGTTGCGCGCTGCCAACATCAACCCCCGCACCGGGCTTGCGACCGACTACCTCAATCACTTCAACGAAGCCATCATGCTGCTGGAGATGGTGCCGGACATGCCGGAATGCGCCAGCGATTTCCTGGAATGGCAGCCGCTGTCCTACGCCGAGCATTTCACCGCGTCCAATTTCAAGGCGCGCGATCTCGCGATCGAGTCCTATCAGACCGCGGATGCCGCGATCCGGGCCGAATTCGACCAGCTCACCGACAGCATGACCAGGATCCTGACCGAGGTCGGCTCCGCGATGCGGCAATTGCAGCAGGACAAGAGCCGGGTCGCGCTCGCCGAGCAGGCGATCGTGTGGGTCAAGCCGCTGGTGATGCTGACCGCCGGCGTGATCAATGGCGCCGCCGAGGCCGATGTCGACAGCATCATGGCGAGCGCCTGATTTATCGGGCATGATGAAGTCCTGAAACCGGTTACGCATCGCCTTGACCTCTCCCGAACCTCCGATCCGCCCGCAGCTCGCCGTGTCAGGCGTGATTTTCCGCGACGGCCAAGTGCTGCTGGTGCGCCGCGCCCGCTCGCCCGGCAAGGGCTTCTATTCGCTGCCCGGCGGCCGGGTCGAGTTCGGCGAGACGCTGCACACCGCCCTGCACCGGGAGATCGACGAGGAGACCGGGCTCAGGGTCGATATCCTCGGCCTCGCCGGCTGGCGCGAGGTGCTGCCGACCGGCCCCGGCACCGGGCACTATCTGATCATGACGTTCGCGGCGCGCTGGGCCTCCCGCGAGCCCGTGCTGAACGACGAGCACGACGATTTCAGATGGCTGGCGCCGGAGGCGATCGGCGATCTCAAGGTCACCGGCGGCCTGCACGAGGTCATTGCGGCCGCAAGGCGGCTGGTTTGAGGCCGGTTTTGACGGCCGTGGCGGGGCCTGGCGCCTTGCCTCGGGCGCATTGAGGGGGCATACCACGGCCATTCCGGAACCCCTGATGATCAGAGCCTTTCTCGCCGTCGTGATCCTGATATCGGCCTGCCTTACGGCGCCTGCCCGGGCGCAGGACGCGGCCGCGCCGTTCGACGGCGATTTGCAGCGGCTGGCCGAGATCCTCGGCGCCCTGCACTATCTGCGCGGCATCTGCGGCTCCAACGAGGGCGCCAAATGGCGCAACGAGATGCAGGCGCTGATCGATGCCGAGACGCCCTCCGGCGACCGCCGGGCCCGCATGGTGGCGGGCTTCAACCGCGGCTACAACGGCTTCCAGCAGACCTACCGGACCTGCACGCCGGCGGCTTCGGTGGCGATCCGCCGCTACATCGAGGAAGGCTCGAAAATCTCGCGCGACCTGACGGCCCGCTATGCCAACTGACCGCGCGATCTTCTTCGACCTCGACGGCACCCTGACCGACCCGAAGCCCGGGATCACCGGCTCGATCCAGTATGCGCTGGGCAAGCTCGGCCGGCCGGTTCCCGCGCAGGACGAATTGACCTGGTGCATCGGGCCGCCGCTGCGGGCGAGCTTTGCGATGCTGCTCGGCGGCGAGGAGCTCGCCGATCGCGCGGTCGAGCTCTACCGCGAGCGGTTCGGCGATGTCGGCCTGTTCGAGAACGCGGTCTATCCCGATATCGCCGACGTGCTGTCGGAGCTACGCCAGCAGCCCGGCCGGATGTTCGTAGCGACCTCGAAGCCGCATGTGTTCGCGACGCGAATCATCGCGCATTTCGGCCTCAGCGGCCATTTCGACCACGTGTTCGGCTCGGAACTCGACGGAACCCGGGTCAACAAGGCGGACCTGCTCGCCTACGCGCTGGAGCAGACCGGAGCCGATTCTGCGCAGGCCCTGATGATCGGCGACCGCAGCCACGACGTGATCGGCGCGAATCGCAACGGCATCCGCGCGATCGGCGTCACCTACGGCTATGGCACCGCCGACGAGCTGATCGAGGCCGGCGCCAGCCATCTGTGCGCCTCGCCGCGCGCGGTGCTGGACCATATCCACAGCTCATTTGGCTGATCCCGGCCGGGATATCCCGAATTCCCCTTTAAATGCCGAAGGGCGCGTTAACCTTTCCTAAAGATGTGGGCTAGGCGGCTCTCAGATGCGTGATAAGTCTCGGCGGTCTCGCAGTGGTTCGCTCCTCGGACCGCGCGCATCCATTTGCAGAGTTTCATGCGCCATCCAGCGTCTTTCCCCCTTCACCAAGAAGACCCGCGTCCCGATCACGAGCAGAAGCAGGCCGCGCTGAGTTATCTGAACGAGGCGTGGGCGGAAGCGCGTCACGACGGCGTCGACGGCGATTGCCTGGCGCAGGCCAGCCTGTTCGCGGCGCTGGCCGAGCTCGTCACCACCTATGGCGAGGACGCGGTGGCGAAGTTCGCCGAGGGCCTCGCCGCGCGCGTGCGCAACGGCGAGTTCTCGCTGGTGCTGGCGAGGCAGTAACCCCAAAGCGTTCTCGAGCGAACGCTGTCCCGCACTTGATGCGGGATGGGCACCGGCTCGGCGCGATCTCGGTCCACCTCGCCCCGTCGGGGAGAGGCGCACCTTCGACGCCGCACCATCTCAGCCTAGTCTCATCATGCCGTAGCGCACGCTGTGCGCTAGGCCTTCAGCGTCTCGAGGAACCGGACCGGCTCGCCGGTCGACGGCGTCGCAAGCTCGCCCTGCCACATCACCCGCTTGCCGCGCACGAAGGTGCCGACCGGCCAGCCCTGCACCCGTACGCCGTCATAGGGCGTCCAGCCCGCGCGCGAGGCGATCCATTTGTTGGTGATGGTCTCGCTGCGCTTGAGATCGACCACGGTGAAATCGGCGTCATAGCCCGCCGCGATGCGGCCCTTGCAGGCGATGTTGAACAGCCGTGCCGGCCCGGCGCTGGTGAGATCGACGAAGCGCTGGAGCGACAGCCGCCCCGCATTGACGTGGTCGAGCATCAGCGGCACCAGCGTCTGCACGCCGGTCATGCCCGACGGCGAGGCCGGATAGGTCTTCTGCTTCTCCTCCAGCGTATGCGGCGCATGGTCGGAGCCGAGCACGTCGATGATGCCCTGCTCGATCCCATACCAGATGCCGGCGCGGTGATCGGCCGAGCGCACCGGGGGATTCATCTGCGCCAGCGTGCCGAGCCGCTCATAGCATTCGGGCGCGGCCATCGTCAGGTGATGCGGCGTCGCCTCGCAGGAGGCGACATCCTTGTGGTCGCGCAGATAGAGGATCTCCTCCTTGGTCGAGATGTGTAGCACATGGATGCGCTTGCCGGTCTCGCGCGCGAGATTGACCAGCCGCTCGGTCGCCATCAGCGCCGCGGTCTCGTCGCGCCACACCGGATGCGAGCGCGGGTCACCCTCGACCCGCAGCGGCTTGCGCTCGTTCAAGCGATACTCGTCCTCGGCGTGGAACGCGGCGCGGCGCCGGATCACCTGGAAAATCCGCCGCAGGCTCTCGTCGTCCTCGACCAGGAGCGCGCCGGTGGAGGAGCCGATGAACACCTTGACGCCGGCGCAACCCGGCGCCCGCTCGAACTCCGGCAGGTCCCGCACGTTCTCGCGGGTGCCGCCGATGAAGAACGCGAAATCGCAATGCATGCGATGGTGGCCGCGCTTGATCTTGTCGGTGAACGCTTCTTCCGTGACCGTCAGCGGGCTGGTGTTCGGCATCTCGAACACGGCGGTGACGCCGCCCATCACGGCGCTGCGCGAGCCGGTCTCGAGATCTTCCTTCTGCGTCAAACCGGGCTCGCGGAAATGCACCTGGGTGTCCATCACGCCGGGCAGGATGTGCAGGCCCTTGCAGTCGATCACCTCGCCGGCGGAGGCCTGACCAAGCGAGCCGATCGCGGCGATGCGGCCGCCCGCGATACCGATATCGCGTACGCCCTCGCCGTCCTGATTGACCACGGTGCCGGATTTTAGAATGGTGTCAAAATGCTGATTCATAGGTCCTCGGCGCCCGCTTTCCACAGTCGCGCGGGCCTTGTTCGGCGCACTCTAGCGCCTTAGCTTGGCAGGGGATATCCGCGACGACAGCGATTCCCAAGGAACTTGAAAAAAGAGCCAATTTTGCGCATGAAAGCAGCGTTTCTTCCAGATCGGGGCGTGATCAAGGTCTCTGGCGAGGACGCCCGCAACTTCCTCAACGGGCTCATCACGACTGATGTCGACCAGCTCAAACCGGGGCAGGCCCGGTTCGGCGCGCTGCTGACGCCGCAGGGCAAGATCATCGTCGATTTCCTGATCACCGAGGTGCCAGCTGGCCATGGCGGCGGCTTCCTGATCGACGCGCCGCGCCCGCTCGCCAAGGGGCTTGCCGACAAGCTCGGCTTCTACAAGCTGCGCGCCAAGGTCGTGGTCGAGAACCTCTCCGACAGCCTCGGCGTGCTGGCGGCCTGGGATGGCGAACCGGCCGCGACACCCGATCTCGCGTTCGCCGATCCGCGCAACGCAGCGCTGGGCTGGCGCATCCTGATCCCGGAAGACTTGAAGCAGAAGCTCGCTGAGCTGATCGGCGCCGATCTCGTCGACAGCAATGCCTACGAGGCGCATCGGATCGCGACCGGCGTGCCGCGCGGCGGGCTCGACTTCATGTATGGCGATGCCTTCCCGCACGAGACCAACATGGATCGCCTCAACGGCGTCGATTTCGACAAGGGCTGCTATGTCGGCCAGGAGGTGGTGTCGCGCATGCAGCACCGCGGCACCGCGCGCACCCGCACCGTGAAGATCATCCTCGATGGCCCCGCCCCCGAAGCCGGCGCGACGATCCTGGCCGGCGACAAGCAGGTCGGCACCATGGGCTCGACCGCTGCCGAGAAGGGTCTCGCACTGGTGCGGGTCGATCGCGTCACCGACGCGCTCGACGCCGGCCTGGCACTGACCGCGGGCGGCCTGCCGCTTCGGCTCGCCGATCCCGATGCCGTCCGCATCACACCCAAACAGACCGTCGCATGAGCCGTACCGCAAGATTGCATCCGGACGGCAAGACGCGCTGCCCGTGGCCGGGCGAGGACGCGTTCTATGTCGCCTATCACGACAATGAATGGGGCGTGCCGGAATATGACGACCGCGCGCTCTACGAAAAGCTGATCCTCGACGGATTCCAGGCCGGCCTGTCCTGGATCACGATCCTGCGCAAGCGCGACAATTTCCGCAAAGCCTTCGACGATTTCCAGCCCGAGAAGATCGCGCGCTACACCGACAAGAAGGTGCATGCGCTGATGAACGACGCCGGCATCGTGCGCAACCGCGCCAAGATCGAAGGCTCGATCTTGAGCGCGAAGGGCTACCTGGAAATCATGGAGAAGGGCCCGGGCTTCTCGAAATTCCTGTGGGACTTCGTCGACGGCAAGCCGAAGGTCAACCAGTTCAAGACCACCGCGAGCGTGCCGGCCTCGACGCCGGTCTCGATCAAGGTCTCCAAGGAGCTCGGCGCACGCGGCTTCAAGTTCGTCGGCCCCACCATCGTCTACGCCTTCATGCAGGCGACCGGCATGGTCAACGATCATCTCGTCACCTGCTTCTGCCACGAGAATTGCAGCGGCAAGCTCCGCACGCCGCGGCTCAAGAAGAAATGACGGCGCGCAAATCGACGGAGACCACCCGCGCCTGGCAGCGGATGTTGTCGGGACGCCGGCTGGACCTGCTTGACCCGTCACCGCTCGACATCGAGATCGTCGATATCGCGCACGGACTGGCGCGGGTCGCGCGCTGGAACGGGCAGACCTCGGGCGCGCACATCTTCTCGGTGGCGCAGCACACGCTGCTGGTCGAAGCCGTGATGCGCCAGCAGACCCCGCGCGTCGATATCAGCCATCGTCTCGCAGCATTGCTGCACGACGCGCCGGAGTACGTCATCGGCGACATGATCTCGCCGTTCAAGGCAGTGCTCGCAGGCGAATACAAGGCCGTGGAGAAGCGGCTGCTGTCGGCGATCCATATCCGCTTCGGCCTGCCTGCCGTGCTGGCCGATGAGATCACCCAGCAGATCAAGGCCGCCGATCGTGGCGCGGCCTATCTCGAGGCGACGCATCTGGCTGGATTCTCGCAAGCCGAGGCCAAGCGGCTGTTCGGCCGCGATCCGGAATTGCCCGAGGCGACCGAGCGCGACTATCTGACGCCGTGGACCGCGGCGCGGGCCGAGAAGCAGTTCCTCGAACGCTTCGCGACACTTCACCCATCATAGGTCCGGCACGGAGAACCATGCCCTCGGTTGCGCCGCAAAACGAATGACGGCACCGCGCTGGGCGCCTTTGCCCGCCCGGACGCAGCCGTTATAATCGGGCGTACCCGATCGCCCAAGGACCATCATGCTTCACGTCTGCTCGCTTGCCGCGCTTCCCGACACGGTTCGTGCCACTGGCGCCAGCCATGTGCTGACCGTGATGGCCAATGTCGACCAGGTGCAGCGGCCGGCCTCGGTGCTTCCGGCCAACCATCTGAAAGTATCGATGGACGACATCACCGAGCAGATGGACGGCTTCGTCGCGCCCAACGAGACCCATATCGAGCGCGTGCTGACCTTCGTGCGCAGCTGGGATCGCCGCGCGCCGATGGTGGTTCATTGCTACGCCGGCATCAGCCGCTCGACCGCAAGCGCGTTTGCCACCGTCTGTGCGCTCAATCCGCACCGCGACGAAATGGCCATCGCCCGGCTGATCCGCGATGCCTCGCCGATCGCGGCGCCCAACCGGCTGATCGTCAGCCTCGCCGACAAGGCACTGGGACGCGACGGCCGGATGCTGCGCGCACTCGATGCGATGGGCCCCGGCAGCATGAGCGTCGAAGGCCGGCCCTTCCGCATCGATCTGGAGTAGCACGGACATGCCACGCCCGGTGGCTTGAACTTCCAGACCCCTCAACTGCACTACTGGGTTGCGACGGGTGGCCGGCTGGCCGAAGGTCCGGCGCGCCCTGCCGGAGGCCCAATGTTCGATTCGCCGTTCGACTTCCTGACGCTCGTCATCGCCATTGTCGCGATCATCTTCGCGCGCAAGGCGCTGGGCCAGATCGCAGCGCTGCAACGGCGGCTGGATGCGATCGAGGCCGCGGGGGTGGCCGCCGCGCGGACGGCCGTGCCGCCGCCGCTGGCGCCGCTTCAGCAGTTCGAGCAGACACTTCCGCCGACGCCACCGATCGCACCGCCGCCGCTGCCCGAGGTGGCTGCAAGCGCGCCGGACGCGCGGATCGAGCCGACCGCGGAAGCTCTGAGCCCTGCCCCACCGCCGTTGCCGCAACCGGCGCCTTTGCCGCAGCCAGCGCCCGGCTTCGAGGAGACGCTCGGCACCCGCTGGGTGGTGTGGATCGGCGGCCTGACGCTCGCACTCGGCGGCTTCTTCATGGTGCGCTATTCGATCGAGGCCGGCCTGCTCGGCCCCGGCGTGCGCACCATGCTCGGCGGGTTGTTCGCGCTGGCGCTGCTCGGCGCTGGTGAATGGACGCGGCGCAAGGAGAGCATCTCCAACATCGCAGCACTGCCGATCGCGAACATTCCGGCGATCCTCACCGCGGCCGGCACCGCCGTGGCGTTCGCCACCGTCTACGCCGCCTACGCGCTGTACGACTTCCTCGCGCCGGCAACCGCCTTCATCCTGCTCGGCATGGTCGCGCTCGGCACGCTCGCGGCCGCGCTGTTGCACGGCCCTGCGCTGGCGGGGCTCGGCATCGTCGGCGCCTTCGTCACGCCGCTGCTGGTCTCATCCGACAAGCCCGACTACTGGTCGCTCTACGTCTATCTCGCGATCGTCACGGCGGCGGCGTTCGGCCTCGCGCGCATCCGGCTGTGGCGCTGGCTTGCGGCGACCACGATCGGCTTCGCTCTGCTGTGGACCTTCCCCTGCCTGCAATGCGGGCCGGAGCTGATCGCGCCGCACGTCTTCCACGTCATCGCGGGCTTCGTGCTGGCGGCCCTGCTGGTGGTCTGCGGCTTCATGTTCGGCCCCGACGCCGATGGCGAGGAGATCGAGCCGATCTCATCGGGCTCGCTCGCGGCCTATCTGTTCGGCGCGATGCTGATCGTGCTCAACAGCGCGCATGCCGACATCGCGATGATCGGCTTCGCGCTGCTCACAGCCGGCAGCCTTGTCGTCGCCTGGCGCGCGCCTGCGGCCACCGGCGCGATCGGCGCCGCGGCGGTGTTCGTCTTCGTCGTGTTCGGCGAGTGGGCGGTCCGCCGCAACGTCGACATGCTGGTGCTGCCGGGCGGTGCGATGCCAGGCATCGGCCCGTCGGCGACCGATGGCTCGGTCTCGCTGCATCTCGTCACCGCGGCGCTGTTCGCGGCCGCCTTCGGCATCGCCGGCTATCTCGCGCAGCTGCGTTTTGCCGCCACGAAGATCGCGGTGACCTGGGCCGCGGCGGCCGTGTTCACGCCGGTCGCGCTGCTGGTCGCGCTCTATGCACGGATCGCGCATCTCGATCGCTCGATCCCGTTCGCAATTCTCGCGGTGCTGCTCGCCGCAGCCTACGCCGCCGCGACCGAAGCACTGAGCCGCCGTGGCGAACGGCCGGAGCTGTCGCCCTCGATCGCGCTGTCGGCGACCGGTGCCCTCGCCTCACTCGCGCTTGCGCTCACCTTCGCGCTCGACAAGGGCTGGCTCACCATCGCGCTGGCGCTTGTGTCGATGGGCACGGCGTGGCTGTCGGTGCAGCGGCCGATCCCGTTCCTGCGCTGGCTCGCCGCAATTCTCGCCGCCATCGTGGTGCTGCGCATCGGCTACGAGCCGCGGATCGCGGGTGATGCCGTCGGCACCACGCCGATCTTCAACTGGCTGCTGTGGGGCTATGGCGTCCCGGCGCTGTCGTTCTGGGCCGGCAGCCATTTCCTGCGCCGCAACGCCGACGACGTGCCGCTGCGCATGGTCGAGTCGGCCGCGATCCTGTTCACGGTGCTGCTCGCCTTCATGGAGATCCGCCACGCGGTCAATGGCGGCGACGTCTATCGCGACAGCGCCGGGCTGACCGAGGTCGCATTGCAGGTCGGCGTGACGCTTGCGATGGCGATCGGGCTGGAGCGGCTGCGCCTGCGCAGCGGCAGCATCGTCCACAATGTCGGCGCGGTGCTGCTGACCGCCTTCGCCGGGCTCGCCAGCCTGTTCGGGCTGCTGGGGCTGGAGAACCCGATGCTGTGGTCGCAGGACGTCGGCGGCAGCTTCATCAATCTGCTGCTGCTCGGCTATGCGTTGCCGGCCGTGCTGGCGTTGCTGCTGTCCTATGCGGTGGCGAGCCACCGTCCGGCAAGCTACGCCAACACCATCGCAGCCGGCGCGCTCGTGCTTGCGCTTGCCTACGTCACCTTCGAGATTCGCAGGCTCTATCACGGGCCGGTGCTGGCGCAGGGCGAGACCACCGGCGCCGAGCAGTACACCTATTCGATCGCCTGGCTGATGTTCGGCGTCGCGCTGCTCGGCATCGGTATCGTGGTCAACTCGCAGCGCGCGCGGCTCGCATCCGCCGCAGTCATCGGGCTGACGATCCTGAAGGCATTCCTCGTCGACATGTCGACGCTCACCGGTGTCTACCGGGCGCTGTCGTTCATGTGCCTCGGCGTCGTGCTGGTGGCGATCGGCTGGCTGTATCAGCGAATCCTGTTCCGCAGGCGCGCCGCTCCGCCGCTCCCGCAGACCGAGGTGTGAAGCTTGCAGTGCTGAACGGCGAGAGCCTCAGTCGACGGATTCGGCGACCAGGCGAATCCGGAACACCGGCTTTCTGCCTTCGTCGAGCAGCTCCATGTGCCACTCGCTGTTCTGCTTCATGTTGCGCGAAATGCTGCCGAGGAAATTGCCGCAGACCTTGGTCATCTCGGCCCAGGCCACGTCGCGGCTTTCAAACTCGGTCGCGTGATCGGATGCGCCGGCGTAATCGCCGTCACTGATCCGGAAAAAATATTGCGCCATATCACTACTCAAATCGGTGTCCCCACCATTCCGCCTCGCGGCGATGAACGCTAGGTATTGAGTAGCTATCAAGGCGTGGCGACCGCCATCCGTATGACTACGGCTTGGCGTCTATTCCCGCTGGCGCGCAGATGAGCAATCAGTCGGTCGAGCGGCGCAATTCCGGGGGGCTCTCGACCTTGGCGGGCTCCGCCTTGACCGGTTCGAGCTTGGCGCTTCCGACCTGCGGTGTCTCAACCCGCGACACCACTTCGGTCTGCGAGGCATCGGCGGATCGGGTGCGCGGGTGGAGCGAACGTGGACGGGCCACCGCGCGCGCCATCAGCATCTGCTGGCCGCCCTGGTGACGGAAATCGCAATAGGCGAAGCCCATGCCGGAGACCGAGCCCCGGAACGAGCGATCGTCCTGCTTGTCGAGATTGAAGCAGGGCTCGAACGGAATGCCTTTCAGCGAGGCGCAAACGCTGGCGCCGCGGATTTGCAGCGTATTTCCAGGCAAACGCACGTGGCGGATCGGGCCGGAGCCGGAGAACTGGATCGAACCTGCCGCGCCGAGATCATCGAGGATGCGGCCGGCACCACGGGTGCCATCGAAACAGGTGAAGGCGAAGACCTTGCCGGCAACGAACTTGCGGGCCTCATCGGCGTTCATCATGCCTGCGAATGCCGGCACGACCATTGCTCCGGCCGTGACGGCCCCCAACACCAAACGCGCAAGCATGAGCTACTCCACTTACGAGCGCGGGCACCCGCTCCTTGTTGAGCATGACCCCCGCACCGACGCTTCTCGACGTCTGCGCGAGGAAACCCGGCCCCCCGGGATCACGCTGCAAGTCTCTTTACCCGCTGCTTACCATACCAACAGTGGCAACATTGGAGCAGCTTGGTTGGTAAAGTCTGAACGTCCTCAGACTATTTTTACCACGATGCGACCGCGGACCTGGCCGCCGAGGATTTTCGCGCCATAGGGCATGACGTCGTCCAAGGCGATTTCATGAGTGATATCAGCCAGTTTTGCCTTGTCCAAATCGCTGGCGAGGCGCTTCCAGGCGGTCCTGCGCAACTCGATCGGGCACATCACGGAATCGATACCGAGAAGGCACACACCGCGCAAAATGAAGGGCGCGACCGACGACGGCAGATCCATACCGGCCGCCAGACCGCAGGCCGCGATGGCGCCTCCGTATTTGGTCATCGACAGCAGATTGGCGAGCGTGGTGGAGCCAACGCTGTCGACGCCGCCGGCCCAGCACTCCTTTGCAAGCGCCTTCGGGGCACCCGACAGTTCGGCGCGGTCGATCACCTCGGAGGCGCCGAGACCCTTGAGGTAGTCGGCCTCCGACACCCGCCCCGTCGAGGCGATGACGTGGTAGCCGAGCTTCGACAGCACGGCGATCGCGACCGAGCCGACGCCGCCGGCGGCGCCGGTCACCACGATCGGGCCGCTCTTGGGCGTGAGCCCGTGCTTCTCCAGCGCCAGCACCGACAGCATCGCGGTATAGCCGGCGGTGCCGACCGCCATCGCATCGCGCGCTGAAATCCCGTCAGGCAGCCGCACCAGCCAGTCGCCCTTGACGCGGGCCTTCTCGGCATAGGCGCCGAGATGGGTCTCGCCCATGCCCCAGCCGTTGCAGACGACCTTGTCGCCCGCCTTCCAGTCCGGATGGCTGGAGTGCTCGACGGTGCCGGCGAAATCGATACCGGCGATCATCGGAAACCGGCGCACCACCGGTGCCTTGCCGGTCAGCGCCAGACCGTCCTTGTAGTTCAGCGTCGACCATTCGACGCGGACGGTGACGTCACCGTCCATCAACTCGGCTTCGTCGAACTGGGTGAGCGCGGCGGTGGTACCTTTGTCCGCCTTGTCGATCCTGATTGCCTTGAACGTTGCCACGATGTGCACTCCCCGTAATCTTGGTTTCGGGGAGTTTTTATCTCATCAGGCGGGCTGCGCAACCGGGCGCGCCACCGGCGCTTCGACGATCGGCAGGTTGATCAGCGCCGACAGCACGCCGAACACCACCGACAGCCACCAGATCGGCGTGTAGGAACCATATTGCTCGAATACGATGCCGCCGAGCCAGACCCCGAGGAAGCCGCCGACCTGGTGGCTGACGAAGGCGAAGCCATAGAGGGTGGAGAACCAGCGGGTGCCGAACATCAGCGCCACCAGCGCCGAGGTCGGTGGCACGCTCGACAGCCACAGCAGCCCCGAAACCGCACCGAACGCGATCGCCGAGAACGGCGTTACCGGGAATGTGATGAACGCAATGGTCGCCAGCGCCCGCGAAAGGTAGATCACCGAGAGCAAATAGCGCTTCGGAAAGTAGTTTTGCAGCCAGCCGACGCTGAGCGAGCCGACGATGTTGAACAGGCCGATCGCAGCGACCACCCAACCGCCTGTCGTCGCCGGGATGCCGCGATCGGCAAGATAGGCCGGCAAATGGATGGTGATGAAGGCGAGTTGGAAGCCGCAGGTGAAGAACCCGATCACCAGCAGCACGTAGGAGCGATGACCGAACGCTTCGGCCAACGCCGTCCTGAATGACTGTTGATCGGCGGGCGCCGCGTCCTTCGTCGCCGCCGGCGGCGTCGCCAGCGCGAGCGACAGCGGCAGGATCAGCAGCATCAGCGCACTGAACACCACGAGCGCGGTCTGCCAGCCGAAATTGTCGATCATGGCGACGCCGAACGGCGCAAACAGGAACTGGCCGAACGAGCCCGCGGCGGTGCCGGCGCCGAGCGCGATGCCGCGCTTTTCAGGCGGCAACAGCTTGCTGAACGCGGCCAGCACCAGATTGAACGACGAGCCCGACAGGCCGAAACCGATCAGCACGCCGGCGCTGATGTCGAGCGACAAGGACGTGGTCGAGTAGCGCATCAGCAGCAGGCCGGCAGCGTACAGCAAGGCGCCGACGAACATCACGCGCAGCAGCCCGAAGCGGTCGGCAATGGCGCCTGCGATCGGCTGGCCGAGGCCCCACAGCAGGTTCTGCAACGCGATGGCAAGGCCGAACACGTCGCGGCCCCAGGCGAATTCGCGGCCCATCGGCTGCACGAAGAAACCGAGGCTGGAGCGCGGGCCAAAACTCAGCAGCGCAATCGCGCAGCCGCAGACGATGATGACCAGCGGCGTGCGCCAGGTGCCCGATGTCGGTCGAAGATCCCCTGTCGTGACGGCCATGTTGCCTTCCCCCGCACTGCCGCGCGGGGAACCGGCCCCGCCGAACGTTACGGGGAGTTAATGCATATGCATGAAGAGCCCAAGAGGCGCCGGAGAAAAATATTCGCCCGCAGGGCTGCCTTGCAGAATCCGAGAGGATGATGGGCGTCATTCCGGGGCATGGCGACCCCGGCTTGGGCGCTCGCTATCGCTTGGCGCTGGCCATCTCGGCCGAGCTCTGGGCCGCCTCGGCGAGCTGCGCTGAGATCTTGGCGGTCTCCGCCGGATTGCCCCAGCTCGGCGCGTCGCTGCCGTCGCCCCAGGCGCGCGGGCGATAGAAGGTATGGACGCCGAACTTGTACATCTTCTTCATCTCGCTGACCCAGGACGGCCGCACCCAATAGGCGTGGTAGTGGGTCGAGCGGTCGACCTCGGGCAGCCACAATTTGCCGTCGAGCATCGCCTTCGCGATCTTCCTGGCGCGGTCCCACATGTCGGGCTCGCGGACGACGTCGGGGATGTTGTCGCAGGCGAAGGTGAACTGACAGGCGTAATGACGGTTCTTGTTCTGGTAGACCACGCCGCACACCGTCTCCGGATATTTGCCGGAGAAGGCGCGGTTCAGCACCACCTGGGCGACCGCGATCTGGCCGCGCACCGCTTCGCCGCGCGCCTCGAAGTAGACCGCCTCCGCCAGGCACTTCTCCGACTTGGCGCGCGACTTCTGGTCGAACAGGCCGAGCCGTTCCGCCGGCGTCTTGGAGTGCTGGTCGTCGGCGTTGACCTCGCCCTTCGGCGCGACGCTCTCGCCCATCTCGCCGGCCTTGACCGGCCCATCCGCATCGACCGGCAGTGATGCCATCACCTTCATGTCGGGATCGGGCTGAGCGGCCGGCGTCACCACGACCGGCGCCTCGCCGGGCTGCCAGTGCTCGAGATTCTCGGGCGTGCCGAGCGACGAACCGAAGAACAGGCTGGCGGTCTGGAACGCGAACGGGTCGCGCTCATGCGTTGCATCGACGGGCGGCGCAGCGGCAGGCTTCACGGGCGACGGCTTCAGGTCGTCGAGCGGGTTGGCCTCGAGCGACATCGAGACGTCGTATTGCTGCGGCGACGGCTTCGTATACTGCGGCAATGGCGGCGCACGCAGCGCCTCCTGCAATTCCGGATCGAGCGGCGCGCTGTCGGCAGGTGCGCTGCCACTCACCGCGGTCGCGGTCTTCATGCCCTTGACCGACGAATTGGACGTCGCGGGGTCCTCGTTCGCCGGCAGCGTGTTTGCCGGCTGCACCGGCTCGACCTGATCGGGCCGACTGACGACGAGCCGATCGCCCTTCTTGGTGCGATCGACCTTGGGAAAATCGGAGGCCTGGTAGCGCGGCGGCGGCGTGGTGATCGGATTGCGGGTGACGGCGCCGGTGACGTCGGCGCTGGAGTCCAGCCGTGCGAGCAGGAGCTGCGGATCTTGCGGCGCCGAGGTTCCGATCGGACGGCCAAAGCTGTAGGTCGCGACCTGGATCGAGCCGACGGCGGACGCGAACACGCGCTTCTGCCAGCGCTCGGCGACACCGGGCTGCCGGGCCAACAGCGACGCGATATCCTGGTATCCGAGCTCGGTCGGCATCAAGGAGAAGATGCAAAGACCGAGACCGAAGAGCGCAAACCGTGCGCCCTTCGGCTGGTTACGCGACACAAACATCGTACGCTCACGCAACGCTTACTGAGTGCAATCGAACGCGCACCATCCGCGCAATTCGACCTTCTCCGTTGCTAATCTGTTTAGGTTGCCGCGGAGTTAATCGGCGTTGCCCGCGCGCTACACTCAAGCGATCGCAGTGGCGTCGCGCCTGGCATCGCGCGCCTTGGTAAATGCGCGGCGCATGAAAGTCGTAAACAACAGGTCAACGAGGATGGTGAACGAAGTGTTGCGCGTGCATCTCCCCACCGTCATTGCGAGGAGCGAAGCGACGAAGCAATCCATCGGTCCGCATATGCCGCTCGCTGTCATCACCCGCGAAACCGGGCGATGACATCATCGGGCGCGCGTTCGCACGACCCGTTCGTTCGCAATGACGAAGTCTTCAAGCGCAGCCGACGAAAACGAAAATGCCCGGGACCAGCCCGGGCATGTCGTCGTGTGAATGATGTGCTCACGCCTGGCTGGCGATCTCCTTGCCGAGCGCGGCCTGCGCGGCGGCGAGGCGCGCGATCGGCACGCGGTAGGGCGAGCACGAGACGTAGTCGAGCCCGACCTCGTGGC
>ERZ941671.233-NODE-233-length-24360-cov-6.116890_pt1 | contig 24360 bp, 27 predicted proteins | sample MGYA00521093_ERZ941671 | MGnify/ENA primary metagenome ERZ941671 (study PRJEB32759, sample SAMN07749878) | skin metagenome | biome: transportation; feature: city; material: polyester macromolecule | host: Homo sapiens | place: Hong Kong:MOS line | collected... | reverse complement strand
ACGGGGTCTCGATGAAGCCGAAGGAGTTGATCCGGCCGAAGGTCGCCAGCGACCCGATGAGGCCGATGTTCGGGCCTTCCGGGGTCTCGATGGGGCACATGCGGCCGTAGTGCGACGGGTGGACGTCACGGACCTCCATGCCGGCACGGTCGCGGGACAGGCCGCCCGGGCCGAGCGCGGACAGGCGGCGCTTGTGCGTCAGGCCGGCCAGCGGGTTGTTCTGGTCCATGAACTGGGACAGCTGCGAGGTGCCGAAGAACTCCTTGATCGCCGCCACCACGGGGCGGATGTTGATCAGGGTCTGCGGGGTGATCGCCTCGACGTCCTGGGTGGTCATGCGCTCGCGCACGACGCGCTCCATGCGGGACAGGCCGGTGCGGATCTGGTTCTCGATCAGCTCGCCCACCGCGCGGATGCGACGGTTGCCGAAGTGGTCGATGTCGTCGATCTCCACGCGCACGTCCACCGGCTCGCCGTCGCGCGTGCCCTTGATGGCGGTCTCGCCGGCGTGCAGCGCGGCGATGAAGTGCACCATCTGGACGATGTCGTCCTCGGTGAGCACGGACGCGTTGGGGTCGCCGAGGTGCACGTCCACGCCGAGCTTGCGGTTGAGCTTGTAGCGGCCCACCTTGGCGAGGTCGTAGCGCTTCGGGGTGAAGTACAGGTTGTTCAGCAGCGTCTGCGCGGCGTCGACGGCGGCCGGCTCGCCCGGGCGCAGCTTGCGGTAGATGTCGAGCAGGGCCTCGTCCTGGTCCGCGGTGCCGTCCTTCTCGAGGGTGGCGCGGATGGAGTCGTAGTGGCCGAACTCCTCCAGGATGCGGGACTCGGTCCAGCCCATGGCCTTGAGCAGCACCGTCACGGGCTGCTTGCGCTTGCGGTCGAGGCGGACGCCGACCTGGTCACGCTTGTCCACCTCGAGCTCGAACCAGGCGCCGCGCGAGGGGATGATCTTCGCGGAGAAGATCTCCTTGTCCGAGGTCTTGTCCGGGGTGCGCTCGAAGTAGGCGCCCGGGGAGCGGACCAGCTGGGAGACGACGACGCGCTCGGTGCCGTTGATGATGAACGTGCCGTTGCGGGTCATCAGCGGGAAGTCGCCCATGAAGACGGTCTGCTGCTTGATCTCGCCGGTCGTGTTGTTCATGAACTCGGCCTTGACGTACAGCGGGGCGGAGAAGGTCGCGTCGCGATCCTTGCACTCCTCCTCCGTCATCTTCGCGTCGGCGAACTCCGGCTCGGCGAAGGACAGGGACATGGTGCCCTGGAAGTCCTCGATCGGGGAGATCTCCTCGAAGATGTCCGTCAGTCCCGAGGTGACGGGCACGGAGTGGTCGTCGGCGGCCAGGGCGGCGTCCACGCGCGCGGCCCACCGCTCATTGCCGATCAGGCGGTCGAACGACTCGGTCTGCAGCGCCAGCAGGTCCGGCACGTCCAGCGGCTCGGAGATCTTGGCGAAGGAGACGCGTCCGGCGGAGGCGCCGGATCGCGGGGAGACGGTAGCGGTTTCGTTGGAGGTGCTCGAGGCGACCACGTAGGATCCTTCCACAGGCCTTCTGGGTTCCGTTCGCTCCCCTGCCGCGAGACGGCGGCGCCGGCCCACCGCTATATGAAGGCCGTGCGGAACCGTGCGGGCCACGGCGGGACGCGGGGTCCTGCGGGCGGCACGGAACAGGGGAGATGCAAAGATCCATCCTATCCGCGCCCGTCGCCCCTGTCCAGCCGCGGGTGCGTGACCTGGGACGCCACGAGGCCCCCGGTCCGCAGTGCGGGTCCGGGGGCCTCGTGAGGAAGCGTGATGCGGCTCAGGCCGCGATCATCACTTGAGGGTGACGGTGGCGCCGGCGCCCTCGAGCTGCTCCTTGGCCTTCTCGGCGGCCTCCTTGTTGACGCCCTCGAGGACGGGCTTGGGGGCGCCGTCCACCAGGTCCTTGGCCTCCTTCAGGCCGAGGGAGGTGAGGGCGCGCACCTCCTTGATGACGCCGATCTTCTTGTCGCCGGCGGCCTCGAGGATGACGTCGAACTCGTCCTTCTCCTCGGCGGCGGCGGCCTCGGCACCACCGGCGGCACCGCCGGCGGCGGCCACGGCCACGGGGGCGGCGGCGGTGACGTCGAACTTCTCCTCGAACGCCTTGATGAACTCGGACAGCTCGATGAGGGTCAGCTCCTCGAACGCGGCGAGCAGCTCTTCGGTGGTCAGCTTGGCCATGATGGCTCCTTTACGGGTACGTCTTGACTACGTGTGAAGTGGTGGGCCGTGCAGCCCGGGGCGGACTGCTCAGGCAGCCTCGCCCTGCGCGGCGCGCAGCGCCTCGACCGTGCGGACGGTCTTGGACAGCGGCGCCTGGAACAGGGCGGCAGCCTTGGACATGCTGCCCTTCATCGCGCCGGCGAACTTGGCCAGCAGCACCTCGCGGGACTCGAGGTCCGCGAGCTTCTTGATGCCGGCCTCGTCCAGGGGCTGGCCATCCATGTAGCCGCCCTTGAGCACGAGCTTCTCGTGATCCTTGGCAAAGTCACGCAGGGCCTTCGCGACGTTGACCGGGTCCCCGGTCACGAACGCGATCGCGGTGGGACCGGACAGGTGAGCCTCGAGGCCCTCCAGACCGGCGTCCTTGGCCGCGATCTCGGCCAGCGTGTTCTTCGCCACGGCGTAGGTCGCGTCCTGACGGATGGAGTCACGCAGCTGCTTGAGCTCCGTCACCGTCAGGCCACGGTATTCCGTCAGAACAGCAGCGCTGGACTCACGGAACAGGTCCGTGAGCTCAGCCACCGCCGACTCCTTCGCGGACGTCGCCATGGCACTCCTCTCGATGATGCGTGGGAACCGCCACCCCGAGACGAGAAAACGCCCCGTGCAGATGCACGGGGCGCGGCAGGAGCATCGACGCGATCGGACCCAGAGGGTCGACGAGCGGATGCGAGCGTGGCTCACGTTCACCTGCGCGGGCCGTCTCCGTCAGGGAGATCCTTCGGTGGGCTCTGCCCGGAGGCAGGGCACCACGACCGGCGGTCTTCGGTAGGCACCAGCGTACACGTCCGGGGCGGGCCCGCAAAATCGACCCGGGACGACGTCGGCCGGTCGTCCCCGCTGCGGGGACGACCGGCCGACGTCGTGGGCCCCGGTCACCGGGGCCGCGTGGCTCAGAGCTCCGAGGAGTCCACCGAGGTCACGTTCGGGTCCATGGGCACGCCCGGGCCGAAGGTGGTGGCCACGGTGGCCTTGGAGATGTAGCGGCCCTTGGAGGAGGACGGCTTCAGACGCAGGACCTCCTCGAGGGCTGCGGCGTAGTTCTCCACCAGGGCCTTGGCCTCGAAGGAGGTCTTGCCGATGATGAAGTGCAGGTTGGAGTGCTTGTCGACGCGGAAGTCGATCTTGCCGCCCTTGATGTCGGCCACGGCCTTGGCCACGTCCGGGGTCACGGTGCCGGTCTTGGGGTTCGGCATCAGGTTGCGGGGGCCGAGCACCTTGCCCAGACGGCCGACCTTGCCCATGAGCTCCGGGGAGGCCACGGCGGCGTCGAAGTCCACCCAGCCCTCGGAGATCCGGGCGATCAGGTCGTCGTCGCCCACGACGTCCGCGCCGGCGGCGCGGGCGGCCTCGGCGCGGTCACCGGTGGCGAACACGACGACGCGGGCGGTCTTGCCGGTGCCGTGGGGCAGGCTCACGGAGCCGCGGACCATCTGGTCGGCCTTGCGGGGGTCGACCGAGAGGCGGAGGGCCACCTCCACGGTGGCGTCGGTCTTGGAGGGGTTGGTCTCCTTGGCGAGGCGGATCGCCTCCACCGGCGAGTACAGATCCTCGCCGATCGCGGCCTTGGCCGCCTTGTATGCCTTGCTGCGCTGTGCCATCTGCGTTCTTCTCCTTGTGCAGTCGTGGTCTGCGGACCGCGCTCGGCCCTGCCACTGGAAGGGGGTGGGGGTGGGCGTCAGCCCTCGACGGTGATGCCCATCGAGCGGGCGGTGCCCGCGATGATCTTGGCGGCGGCCTGCACGTCGTTGGCGTTCAGGTCCTCCATCTTGGTCTGGGCGATCTCCTCGCACTGGGCCTGGGTCAGCGTGCCGACCTTGGCCGTGTGCGGGGTGGCGGAGCCCTTGGCGACGCCGGCGGCCTTCTTGATGAGCTCGGCGGCCGGCGGGGTCTTGGTCACGAAGGTGAACGAGCGGTCCTCGTACACGGTGATCTCGACCGGGACCACGTTGCCGCGCTGCGACTCGGTGGCGGCGTTGTACGCCTTGCAGAACTCCATGATGTTCACGCCGTGCTGGCCCAGGGCGGGGCCGATGGGCGGGGCCGGGTTGGCGGCGCCGGCCTGGATCTGAAGCTTGATCAGACCGGTGACCTTCTTCTTGGGAGCCATGAGTGGATCCTTCTCTCACTGGGGGACCCTCGGCGCAGGAGCGCACCGGGGGCGGTGGCCGCCGTGGCGCGGCGGCCGGTGCCGCGTCCGGGCCGGCAGGCGGCCGGCCCGGTGCGGAAGCGTCGGGTGTCCTCAGATGGCCTTGGTCACCTGGTTGAAGGACAGCGTCACGGGGGTCTCGCGCTCGAAGATCGAGACGAGCACCACGAGCTGCTGGGCCTCCGGCTTGATCTCGGAGATCGTGGCCGGGAGGGTCTCGAACGGGCCGTCGTTGACGGTGACCGACTCGCCGACCTCGAAGTCCACGTGGATCGCGGGGGCGGCGGGCGCGCCGGACTCGGCCGCGGCGGGGACGGCCAGGCCGGCCTTCTCGGCGGCGCGGGCGGCCTCCTGGATCACGGACGGGGCGAGCATGTCGTACACCTCGTCCAGGCTGAGCGGCTGCGGGTGGTGGGCGTCGTTGCCCACGAAGCCCGTGACGCCCGGGGTGTGCCGCACGACGCCCCACGAGGCGTCGTCGAGGTCCATGCGGACGAGCACGTAGCCCGGGATGCGCACGCGCGAGACGATCTTGCGCGTGGTGTTCTTGATCTCCACGACCTCCTCCATGGGGACCTCGATCTCGTAGATCGAGTCCTCCATGTCCTGGGTCAGGATGCGGGCCTCGAGGTTCGTCTTCACGCGCTTCTCGTAGCCGGCGTAGGTGTGGACGACGTACCAGTCGCCGGGCTGGCGGCGCAGGCGGGTGCGCAGCTCCTCGGCGGGGTCCACGGCGGGCTCGTCGTCGGCCTGCTCCTCGACGGGGGTCGGCGCGTCCTCGCCCTCGGCGACGGCCAGGTCGGCCTCCTGCACGGTGGCCTCGGCGGTCTCGTCACCGCTGCCGGCGGCCTCGTCCAGGGCGTCCTCGACGGGCGTCCCGGCGTCCTGCGCGGTCTCGGCGGTCTCCTCGGCCACGGCGTCCTCCGACATCGGGACGGACTCCTCGGCGGGCTGACGATCCAGTTCCTGCTCGGACACGGTTCCTGCTTTCTGCTGACGGACGGCGGGCCCTGCCGTCGGGGAGGGCCCTCACGGGCGTGCGGGGGACGCGTCCTGCGACGTCGGGACCGTCCGCGCCGGGCTCAGAGGCCGCCGGCGCCGAACAGGAGACCCGCCACGGTGCCGAACACCCAGTCCAGCCCCATGACCAGCAGGATCATGAACGCCACGAAGGCGAGCACCACTCCGGTCGTGCGCAGCAGCTCCTCGCTCGTGGGGGTGACGACCTTGCGGAGCTCGTCCACCACCTGGCGCAGGAACAGCGCGATCCGCGCGAACAGCCCGCGACGCTGCCTGCTCGGCGTGGGGGTGGGCCCCCCGCCGTTCGCCGCCATCTCAGTCACGTGGCCTCACTCGTCGGATCGCCGAATCGCTTTCTACACGTCCGATGCCGAGCACGAGGCCCGGCATCGAGCAGGGCAGACAGGACTCGAACCTGCAACCTGCGGTTTTGGAGACCGCTGCGCTACCAATTGCGCCACTACCCTTCGGACCGACGGAGCCGGCCGAACCCTCGCGGGATCGACCGTGATCGCGGTACCGGAGATCCAGGATACGCCATCGGGCGGCGGGAGTCGAACGGGCCCCGGGCAGTCAGTACCCTGGCAGGACGGAGCCCCGCTCCGCCCCGCCCTCCCCGTCGAGCTCGAAGAAGGTCCCCATGGCCGCGCCCGCCCGCCGCGTCTCCGCCCGTCTGTCCGCCATCGCGCCCTCCGCCACCCTCGCCGTCGACGCCCGCGCCAAGGAGCTCAAGGCCGCCGGGCGCCCGGTGATCGGCTTCGGCGCCGGCGAGCCCGACTTCCCCACCCCGGACTACATCGTGGAGGCCGCCGTCGCCGCGGCCCGGGACCCGAAGAACCACCGCTACTCCCCCGCCGCCGGCCTGCCCGAGCTGCGCGAGGCGATCGCGGCCAAGACGCTGCGCGACTCCGGCGTGTCCCTCGAGGCCGCCCAGGTGCTCGTGACCAACGGCGGGAAGCAGGCCGTGTACAACGCCTTCGCCGCCCTGCTGGACCCGCAGGACGAGGTGCTCGTCCCCGCCCCCTACTGGACCACCTACCCGGAGGCGATCCGCCTGGCCGGCGGCGTGCCGGTGGAGGTGTTCGCCGGCCCCGAGCAGGGCTACAAGGTCACCGTGGACCAGCTCGACGAGGCCGTCACGGACCGCACCAAGGTGCTCCTGTTCGTCTCCCCCTCCAACCCCACCGGCGCCGTGTACTCCCCCGAGGAGACGGCGGCGATCGGCCAGTGGGCACGGGAGCGGGGGCTGTGGGTGGTCACCGACGAGATCTACGAGCACCTGACCTACGACGGCATGCCGTTCACCTCGATCGTCCGCGCCGTGCCCGAGCTGGCGGAGCAGTCCGTGATCCTCAACGGCGTCGCCAAGACCTACGCCATGACGGGCTGGCGCGTCGGGTGGATGGCCGGCCCGCTGGACGTGGTCAAGGCCGCCACGAACCTGCAGTCCCACGCCACCTCGAACGTGGCCAACGTGTCGCAGCGGGCCGCGCTGGCCGCCGTCGCCGGCCCGTTGGACGCCGTGGCGGAGATGAAGACGGCGTTCGACCGCCGGCGCCGGGCCATGGTCGAGGCCATGGACGCCGTGCCGGGCTTCCACTGCCCCACCCCGCAGGGCGCGTTCTACGCGTACGTGGACGTGCGGGAGGCGCTCGGGAAGACCTACCGCGGCGGCGTCACCCCCACGACGTCGGCCGAGCTGGCCGCCTTCATCCTCGACGAGGCGGAGGTCGCCGTGGTCCCGGGCGAGGCGTTCGGCCCGTCCGGCTATCTGCGACTGTCCTACGCGCTGGGCGATGCGGACCTCGCCGAGGGCGTCGAGCGCATCCGCGCCCTGCTCAGCGCCTGAGCCGCACACCCCACCCCTGAGCCCCGCGACGCCGCGTGCCGCGGGGCTCAGGCGTATCCGCGGCGCGCGGCCCAGCGGGTCAGCTCGTGGCGGTTGGAGAGCTGGAGCTTGCGCAGCACGGAGGACACGTGGGTCTCGACCGTGCGGTCCGAGATGAACAGCTCCGCCCCGGCCTCCCGGTAGGTGTAGCCGCGGGCGATCAGCCGCATGACCTCCCGCTCCCGTGCCGAGAGCCGGTCGAGGTCCTCGTCGGGGGCCGCAGCCCCGCTCGTCGCCGCGGCGGGGACGGGCGGGGACGCGGGCGCCGTGCCGCGGAAGGCGTCGAGGACGAACCCGGCCAGTCGGGGCGAGAACACGGCATCGCCGTCGGCCACGCGGACCGCCGCGTCCGCCACCTCCGCGCCGGAGGCCGTCTTGGTGATGTAGCCGCGGGCCCCCGCACGGATCACGGCGACGACGTCCTCGGCCGCGTCCGAGACGGACAGGGCCAGGAACCGCTGCGCGGGTCGGCGCGCGAGGACGCGCTCGGCCACCTCCGCTCCCCCGCCGCCGGCCCCGCCGGGCAGGTGCACGTCCAGCAGCACCACATCCGGCGCCAGGTCCAGCACGGTGCGGACGGCCTCGTCCACGTCCCCGGCCTCGCCGACGATGGCCAGTCGGTCCGGGTCCAGGTCGGCGCGCAGGCCGGAGCGGAAGATCGCGTGGTCGTCCACGATGACGGCCGTGCGCGGGGCGGGGTCGGTCATGGGTGCTCCTGTCCGGTGCGCGCTCGCGCACCCTCGGGCTCGGTCAGGGTCAGGTGGACCTCGGTGCCGCCCGGGCCGGACCGGATGCGGGCGGCCCCGCCGGCACGCTCCATGCGGCCGAGGATCGACTCCCGCACGCCGAGCCGGTCGGCCGGGACCGTGGGCAGGTCGAAGCCGGGGCCGCGGTCCCGGACGAACACCTCCGCGACGGTGCGGCCATGGTCGTCCTCACCGGCCTCCGCGAAGACCTGCGCGTCGCCGGCGTGCCGGGCCGCGTTCTGCATGGCCTCGCGTGCCGCGGCCGCGAGCGGCTCGAGCCACGCCCCCGCGGCCCGCCCCACGGCCACGACCTCCACCCGGGCCCCGTGGGCGTCCTCGACGGCGGCGGCGTGCTGTTCGAGCGCCTCCGCCAGGGAGTGCGGGCCGCCACGGGAGTCCAGGGCGAGGAACTGACGCAGCTCACGCTCCTGGGCGCGGGCCACCCGGGCCACCGCGTCCGCGTCATGGGCGCGCCGCTGGATGAGGGCGAGGGACTGCAGCACCGAGTCGTGCAGGTGCGCCGCGATCTCGGCGCGCTGGGCCTGCACCGCGAACGCGGTCCGCTCCGCGTCGCGTCGGCGCAGCCAGGCCAGGACGTAGGGCATGGCCACCAGCGCCGCGCCGGCGAGCATCGCGACGGCGGCCAGCAGAGCCCGCCACAGCTCGCCCGAGCTCACGGCGCCCAGGACGATGGCCAGCACCGCCAGCAGCACGAGGGCCGTGCCGAGCACGAGGCGGACCAGTCGTCCGCTCCGCCCGGCCCGGGGCCCGCCCGCCAGGTCGAGCTGCATCCAGGCCAGGCCGAGGCCGATCACGAGGACGGCCACCGGGCCCACGAGCGCCCAGTCGACGGTGAGGCCGAGGCCGTCCGCGACGGTCAGCACGCCCACGCCGAGCACCACGGCGGCCAGCAGCACCGGCCAGCCGCCCTCGCGCACCCGCTCGAGCACCTCGGGGGCGCGACCACGCAGGGTGGGGGCGTCGGCGGCGGGAGCGCCGTCCGGGCCCTCCTCCGGCATGAGCAGCCAGAGCCACACGTACAGGGCCAGGCCCGCGCCGCCCAGCAGGCTCAGCAGCGCCAGGGCCGCGCGGACGCGGCCGGCGGGCATCCCGAGGTGCCGGGCGAGCCCCGCGGCGACGCCGGACACCGGACGGTCGGCCCCGTGCCGCATCAACGGCGGACGCGGGGCCGGCGCGGGCGCGGACGGGGTGGGCATGCCCCCATCCTGCCGTGTCGGACGGGGCGGCACATCCGGGGAGGATTCCGGGAGTTCCCGGATGGGCGGGGGCCGCGGGCGGACGAGGATGGAGACATGACGAGCACACACGACCCGTTCACCGGCCCCGGCCCCCACGTCGCCCCCGACGGAGCCGCCGCGGGCGAGACCGGCCCCGACGGACTGGACGCCCTGCCGGGCTGGCTGCGCCGCGCCGTCCTGAGCTGGGGCGTGCGCCGCTCGCCGGCCTCGTGGGTCGGCGGGGTGCTCGGCGGGGTGGCCGAGCGCTACCGCATCGACCCGCTGCTCGCCCGCGGCGTGTTCGTCGCCGTGTGCATGGTCTCCGCGGGCCTGGGCCTGCTGGCCTACGCGGCCGCCTGGGCCGTGCTCCCCGACGCCGACGGACGCGTGCAGTTCGGCCGCCTGCGCCGCGGGGAGTGGCAGGACGCCACCGTGGCCATCGGCGTGATCGGGGCGATCGGCGCCCTCAACCTGCTGCTCGGCGCCGGGTTCACCCTCATCGCCCCGGCCGTGGGCGGCCCCGGCTCCCTCGTGGGCCTGGGCGCGCTGGCCGTGCTCGTCTGGTGGCTCGTGACCCGCTGGGACGGCCGGGCGCAGGCCCGCGTGGCCCCGGGCCGGGTCCCCGACGCCGACCAGCCCGCCCACGCCGTGCCGCGCCCGGCCTGGTACGTCGGCGGAGGTCCGCGCGAGCGGGCGGCCGAGGTCACCGACCCGCACGGCTTCCGCCCCGAATGGATCGACCCCGCGACCGGCACCTGGCGCGACCACGTCCACTCCCGCGAGCGGCGAGCCGCGGCGCGCCTGGCCGAGGAGGCCCCCCGGGCGGCCACCGCCCCGACCGGCTCGGGGTCCGCAGCCACGGCCGCGAAGCCGCGCCTCGGGCCGATCGCGCAGGCCGCCACCTACGCCGGGGCCGTCCTCGCCGCGCTCGCCGCCCTCGGGATCAGCCTGCTGCTCGGCGTCGGTCCGACCCCCACGCTGCTGGCGGTGCCCATGCTCGTCGCCGCTCTCGCGGTGATCGCCCCCGTCCTGTTGGGCGCTCTGCTCAGCGGCCGTCGTCCCGGCACCCTCGGCCCGGCGAGCGGCATCCTCGTGGGTGCGACGGCCCTCCAGGTCGCCGTCCTCGTGGCCCTCGGCTGACCCGCCGCCCGTCGCCCGTCCCCTGACGCGACGCGGCGGGCACGCCTAGGGTGGTGCCGACCCCCACGAGAACGCCCGAGAGGACCCCATGCGCGTCGGAATGCTCACCTCCGGAGGCGACTGCCCCGGCCTCAACGCCGTCATCCGCTCCGCCGTCCTGCACGGCATCAAGTCGTACGACATGGAGATGGTGGGCATCCGCAACGGGTGGTCCGGCCTGATCGAGAAGGACGTCGAGGACCTGCCCCGCTCCCGCGTGCGCGGCCTGGCCCGCACCGGCGGCACCATCCTCGGCACCTCGCGCACGCACCCCTACGACGCGGAGGGCGGCGGCCCGGAGAACATGCTCCGCAACCTGCGCGAGCTGGACATCGACGCCGTCATCGCCATCGGCGGCGAGGGCACCCTGGCCGGCGCGAACCGCCTGGCCGCGGACGGGCTGCCGATCGTGGGCGTGCCCAAGACGATCGACAACGACCTGCAGGGCACCGACTACACGTTCGGCTTCGACACGGCCGTGCAGATCGCCACGGACGCCATGGACCGGCTGCGCACCACGGGCGAGTCCCACCACCGCTGCATGGTCGCCGAGGTCATGGGCCGCCACGTCGGCTGGATCGCCCTGCACTCGGGCATGGCCGCCGGCGCCCACGCGATCCTCATCCCCGAGGTCCGCACCCCGATGTCCCAGGTCGCCGAGTGGGTGCAGCAGGTCCACGACCGCGGTCGCTCCCCGCTGGTCGTGGTGGCGGAGGGCTTCGTCCCCGAGGGCCACGACGACCCGCTGGCCGAGGCCGGCGTCGAGGCGTCCGGCCGGCCGCGTCTGGGCGGCATCGGCGAGTGGGTGACCCGCGAGATCGAGGAGATGACGGGCATCGAGACGCGCAGCACCATCCTGGGCCACATCCAGCGCGGCGGCGCCCCCACCGCCACGGACCGCGTGCTCTCCACGCGCTTCGGCATGGGCGCCGTCGACCTCGTCGCCCAGCGCCGCTGGGGACAGATGGTGGCGGCCAACGGCACGGAGATCATCTCCATCCCCATGAGCGCCGCCCTCAAGGGCCTCAAGAAGGTGCCGGTCTCGCGCTACGACGAGGCGAAGATCCTGTTCGGCCGGTGAGACCCGACCACCCCGCCGTCGGCGTGCTGGCCCTCGGGCTGGCGCGTCGGCTCGGCCTGCCCGACACCGCGCTCCTGCCCGGCGACGCCCCGGCGGCGGGCGCCGAGCCGCGCCGCATCGAGGTGGCCCGGCAGGGCGTGGCCGAGGCGGAGGTGCTGGCCCTGCCCTGGGCCACCGTCGTGGCGGGGCCGGCGTGGTTCACGCGTGCCTGCCGCGGCGTGCCCGCCGAGGCGCTGGGCGTGGAGTCGGCCCTGCTGCGGACGGCGGTGCGGGCCGCCGCCGGGGAGGCCGTGCGCTCGCGCGGCGAGTTCACGCTCTACGCGGCCGAGGAACCGCCGCCGGTCGACCCCTCGCGCACCGTCGCCGTGTCCGACGACCCCGCCCACGTCCACGCCGTGTCCGCGCAGGCCCCCGCAGACGACGTGGCCGAGGCGGGTGTCCTCTCCTGGGAGTCCTCGGTCGCGCTCGTTCCCGACGACGGCGCGGGACGGGCGATCGAAGCCGCGGTGGCGGCGGCGGGGCATCGCGTGACGGGCGGCGTGCTGGCCTCGCTGGGCACCCTCACCCCACCGCGGCTGCGCGGTCGTGGGCTCGGCCGCTACGCGGTGGCCGTGGCGATGGACCGGGCGGCGCTGGAGGGGCTGCTGCCGTTCGCCGAGGTGCCGGCGGGCCACACAGCCGCGCACCACGTGGCGATCGCCGTCGGGCTGGAGGCGGCGGGCACGCGGACCGTCCTCGCGCTGGACTGAGCCGGCGAGTCGGTCAGCGCAGGCGGCCCACGCCGCGCGGTCGGCCGACGACCTGCCCGGCGTCCGGGGACACGAGCGGCTCCTGGCTCGCGGCGATCCAGCCGCCCTCGGCGGCACCGTCCTCGCCGGGAGCGTCCTCGCGGACCAGCAGCTCGGCGTCCACGGGCACGGTGCGCTTGAGCAGCGCCAGGGCGACGGCGCCCGCCTCATGGTGCTGGGCCGCGGCGGTGACCGTCCCCACCGGACGGGCGGCGGCGCGGGCCTCGGGCGTGTCCTCGGCCGGCCGGAGGATCACGGGGGCACCGTGCTCGGGGAGCGCGTGGACGGAGCCGTCCAGGAGCAGGCGGGTGAGGCGGCGGGGCGGGCGGCCCAGGTTGTGCACGCGCGCCACGGTCTCCTGACCGCGGTAGCAGCCCTTCTCGAGGTGCACGGCGGTGCGCAGCAGGTCCAGCTCGTGCGGGATCGCGCGGTCGTCCACGTCGAGGGCCCGGCGGGGGCGGCCGGCCTCGATGCGCAGCGCCTCGGCCGCCGTCGTGCCCGCCAGGGACCAGCCCGCGAGCACGCCCGTGCCGAGCGCGCGGACGGTGGCCTCGAGGTCGGCCCGGGTGACGAGGTACTCGCGCCAGGACCAGTCCGCACCCGGGTGGGTCGCCGGATCCGGATCGGCCGTGTAGGCCCAGCCGCCCGCCCCGACGCGCGGCCACGGGTCCAGCCACACGGTGCGGTCCTCCCAGCCGGGCACGGGCGCGGTGGCGCCCACGACGGCGACCGCCCCGGTGTGGTCCCGCAGCGTGACGTCGTGGGAGAAGCGCATCGAGGTGAGCCACGCGGCCAGGCCCGGGCCGTCCTCGCGGTCCGTGACGAGCCAGGCCGCGGTACCGTCCTCGAGCAGGTGGGCGGCGTGCTCGATCCGCCCCTGCACGTCGAGGAAGAGGATCTCGGTGCTCGTGCCGGGGGGCAGCGTCTCGACGTGCTGCGTGCCGAGCGTGTGCAGCCAGCTCAGCCGGTCCGGGCCGGACACGGAGAGCACGGCCCGGTGGGAGAGGTCGACCAGGGCGCGGCCCCGGGCGAGGGCGCGCTGCTCGGGCAGGGGGCGACCGTAGTGCGCGGCGACGCCGGCGTCCGGGCCGCGGCCCTCGACGGCGCCGCCGGCCGGCCCCTGCGGCTCGGCCACGGCCAGGTCCAGCAGCGGGCTGCGGGAGGCCGTCACGACTGCTCCCCGCGAGCCCCGCGAGGACGCTCGGCCCCCGGGGCGAGCCGACCCTCGGCCGCGCTCGGCATGCGGTCCAGGATGGCGGAGGCGTGCGCCTCGAGCTCGGCGCCCGCGGCGTCCGCGACGTCCCAGCGCCAGAACAGCTGCCCGTTCACGAGACCGGCCATGCGGGTGGCCCGGTGGTACGGGCCGGCGGCGGAGCCACGCAGGACCGCGTCCGTGGCCAGCTGCAGCTGCGGGCCCTTGATGCGGCCGTAGTACAGCTCGGACAGCGAGCCCGGATGCGTGATGGTGGCGGTCAGGCCGAAGCCCTCGTCGCCGGCGCGCAGCCGCTCGACGTCCTCGGCGGAGCGGAACGCGGGGACGATGTCCGCCGGGCGCATGCCGGGGCCGACGTCGCCGTCGCGCCGCGCCCGGTCCACCTGCCAGAAGCCGGACTCCACGGTCAGCGGACGCAGCAGCGTGCCGTCCGCCTCGCACAGCCACGACTCCGCGCGGTACTCGACGAACGGCAGACCATGCTCGGTGAAGTCCACCCGCTGGTAGAAGATCTCGGTGCCGGCGGAGCCGTCGCCGAGGCGGCCCTGGCCCTCCCAGCTGCCGATGAGCCAGGACAGGGGCGCGAGCTCGGGGGTGAGGTCGTACGGGAGTTCAGTCGCCATGGCAGATCACGGCGCGGCCCGACAGCGGGCCGCGCGTCCTCAGCGCTGGCCCTTGAAGAGGCCGCTGATGACGACCGCGGCGACGGCGGCCATGCCCAGGCCGGCCAGGACCACGAGGGCCAGGAAGAAGATCTCGAGCGCAAGAAGGGTATCCATGCGGGACATCCTACCGAGCGGGCCCGACCTGTCAGGCCAGGAAGCCCACCATGACGTGCGCCACGACGCCGGCCGCCCCCACGGGCGCCAACGCGAGGGCGTAGCCCGCCCGGCGCGGGCGCAGGGTGGTGCCCACCGGCCGGTCCTCGGGTCGCGGCCGCGACGACGGCGCCGTGGCGGCGGTCAGGGACACCAGCACGGCCACCGCGAGCGCCGCGGCCGTGACGGCCGGCCGGTCCCGGGCGCCCACGCCGGCCAGCGCCGAGACGGGCCACGCGAGCACCGTGCCGAGGGGGATGACGACGAGCGCCAGGACTCCCGGCCGGCCCTGCATCCACGGGGTGAGGCCGACGAGGGAGACCGCGGCCACCGTGACCGCCAGCGTGATGACCAGCCCGGCGACCGCGGGGGTGTCGCTCCAGCGTGAGACGGCCACCCAGCACGCCGTCACGACGGCCATGAACGCCCCGCCCATCGTGGCGACGGTGGACTCGAGGCGCAGCGGCCGGCCGGTCCCGCGCACCAGCTGGACGACGAACGAGGCCATGGTGCTCCAGGCGACGACGACGGCGAGCGGCTCGAAGAGCGTCCAGGCCCCGCTGTGGCCGTCCTCGAGCGGCGGCCACAGCAGCATGAGCAGCACCGCGGCGCCCCCGGCGACGGCCAGGGTGACGCTGAGCGAGAGGCGCGCGGGCGCCCCCATCTGCCGCGGCCAGCCCCAGGCGATGACCAGGATCACGACGGCGGCGGCGAGGGCGGCGGGGACCGGGCCCAGCAACGCGGCACCGCCCAGGACGAGGGCGGCGACGGCCGCACTCAGGGCCATGGACAAGCGCATCACCTGCCCCATCCTGCCAGGTGCGCACCGGCTCGGCCCTGGGCGGGCGACGGCGGGGCGCACCTCGCGGGCCACCGCCCTCCTTCCGTAGGGTGGCCGGCATGGCCGAACACCCCACCCCCACGACCTCCGACGCCGACGGCATGCCGCGCGTCGTCACCCCGCGCCCGGAGGAGGCGAGCGCCGTCCTGGACCTGGCCGACCGCGCCGGGGCGGCGGACGGTCATCCCCCGCTCTCGGACCAGACGCGCGTGCTGCTCGCCCGCGGCGGGCAGCTCTGGTGGGGGGCCACCCGGGGCCCGGACGGCGCGATCGACGGGGCGGCCGTGCTCGTGCCCGAGGGCGCGGCGGCGGTGCTCGAGCTCGTCGTCGACCCGACCGCACGCCGCACCGGCCGGGGGACGGTCCTGGCCGACGCCGCGGCCGCCGCGGTCCGGGACCTGGCGCGGGAGGAGACCACGAGCGTCTGGGCCCACGGCATGCTCCCGGGGGCGGTCCGGCTCGCCCGGCGGCACGGCCTCGAGCCCGTCCGCGAGCTGCGCCGGATGCGCCTGTCGCACGCGGCGCTCGCGGCCCTGCCGGAGGTGCGGCTCGCCGACGGGGTGGCCCTGCGCGGCTTCGTCCCCGGCCAGGACGAGCAGGCCTGGCTGGACGTGAACGCCGCCGCCTTCGCGGACCACCCCGAACAGGGCAGCCTGACCCGCGCCGACCTCGACGACCGCATGGCGGAGGACTGGTTCGACGCCGACGGCCTCCTGCTCGCCGCCCGCGAGGCGGACGGGCGGCTGCTCGGCTTCCACTGGACGAAGGTGGAGCCGGATGCCGGAGCCGACGGCCCGCGCGTCGGGGAGGTGTACGCCGTGGGCGTCTCCCCCGACGCCCAGGGCCTCGGCCTCGGTCGGGCCCTGACGCTGGCGGGGCTGCACCGGATGGCGGAGCAGGGGGTCGACGTCGTGGACCTGTACGTGGACGCGGACAACACGGCCGCCGTCGCGCTCTACACGTCCCTCGGCTTCGAGCTGTTCGCCGCCGACGCCCAGTACCGCCGCCCCTGAGACCCTCGGGCGGGGACCGGCCGGGCACATCCCGGCGGCCTCGTATCCTGGTGGGGCCGGCCCCCGTGGGGCCGACCACGCCCCGTGTCCTGCCCCAGCAGTCGTCGCGGCCGCCGCACCCGAGAGGAACCCGCCCCATGCCCTCGTCCCACGCCGACCGCGTCGCCCGCTGGTCCACGGAGGACCGCGTCTCGGAAGGCCCCCGCGCCGAGGTGCTGGCCGCCGGCATGCTGCCGTGGCGCCGCGTGCCCGGCGGCCTCGAGGTGATGGTGATCCACCGGCCCCGCTACGACGACTGGTCGTGGCCCAAGGGCAAGCTCGATCCGGGTGAGACGCTGCCGGAGTGCGCGGTGCGCGAGCTGCGCGAGGAGGTCGGCCTCGAGCTGAGGCCGGGCATCCCGCTGTGCGTGACCGAGTACGAGGTGCCCGGCAAGCGGGGCGCCCGTCGGAGCAAGGAGGTCTGGTACTGGGCCGCCGAGGTCGACGGCCAGCGCGCCCTCCCCGACGGCGACGAGGTGGACGAGGTCCGCTGGGTCGGGCCGGACGAGGCCCGGCGGCTGCTGACGAACGACTCGGATCGCGAACCGCTCGACCTGCTGCTGCGTGCCGCCTCCCGGGGGCGCCTGCGGACCGTGCCGCTGCTGGTGCTGCGCCACGCCAAGGCCAAGCCCCGCTCCTCGTGGTCCCGCGCCGAGCAGGAGCGTCCGCTGGCGGCGACGGGCCGGCGGCAGGCGCTCGCCGTCGAGGGCCTCGTGGCGGCCTGGCGGCCGGAGCGGCTGGTCTCCTCCCCGTGGCGCCGCTGCGTGGAGACGCTGGCCCCGCTCGTGAAGTCCAGCCGGCTGCCGCTGAAGACCAAGGGCGCGTTCACGGAGACCACGGCCCGGGAGAAGCCCAAGAAGACCCGCAAGGTGATGGCCGAGCTCATGGGCCGCTCCCGGCCCCTGGTCGTGTGCACGCACCGGCCGGTGCTGCCGACGCTGTTCGAGGTGGTCGAGGACGCGGCCGCCGGCCAGGCGGACCGCGTGCTGCGGGCCCTGCCGACCGAGGATCCGTGGCTGCGGCCCGGCGCCGTGCTCGTGGCGCACCGCGCCCTCGACCTCGACGGCGACGTGGTGGCCGTCGAGGTCTACGACCCCTGGGACGACTGAGCCGCCCGCGCCGGCCTCGGCCCGCACGACCGGGCCACCGTTGAGCGGGCCCGCCCCCGGCCCTAGGCTCGGGTCATGGAGAACACCGCCGCCCAGAGCCAGCCCGAGAAGATCGTCCACGAGCGCCTCACGGTGACCCGGGACCCGGACCGTCAGCGCTTCGAGCTGCGCCAGGACGGGACGTTCATCGGGTTCCTCGGCTACGACCAGGAGACCGTGCGCGGCGCGGACGGCGAGGACACCGTGGTCCTGCGCCTGCAGCACACCATCATCGACGAGCAGTTCGGCCGCCGCGGCTTTGCCCGCGCCCTCGTGACCATGGTCCTGGACCGGCTGCGCGCGGAGGGTGACCGGATCGTGCCCGAGTGCTCCTACGTGGAGGACTACCTGCGCCGCTACCCCGAGTACCAGGACATGGTCTTCCACGGCTGACCGGGGGCGGGGCCCTGCCCTGCCGGTACCCGCCTCCGCCGGGCCGTCGACGACGCTCAGCGCGTCCGCTCGGATCGCTAGAGTGGGCCGGGTGAGCATCCCCACCCCCTACGAGGACCTCCTCGCCGACGTGATGGCCCACGGGGCCGTCAAGACGGACCGGACCGGCACGGGCACGCGCAGCGTGTTCGGCCGCCAGCTGCGCTTCGACCTGGCCGAGTCCTTCCCGCTGATCACCACCAAGCGCGTGCACTTCAAGTCGGTCGCGCTCGAGCTGCTGTGGTTCCTGCGCGGGGACTCGAACGTGCGGTGGCTCCAGGAGCGCGGCGTGCGGATCTGGAACGAGTGGGCGGACGAGGACGGCGAGCTCGGCCCCGTCTACGGCGTGCAGTGGCGCTCGTGGCCCACCCCGGACGGGGGCCACATCGACCAGATCGCCAAGGTCGTGGAGCAGATCCGGACGAACCCCGACTCGCGCCGGCACATCGTCACCGCGTGGAACCCCGCCGAGGTGGACGAGATGGCGTTGCCGCCGTGCCACGCGCTGTTCCAGTTCTACGTCTCCCCCGGTCAGGACGGCGCCCCCGGGCGGCTCTCATGCCAGCTCTACCAGCGCTCGGCGGACCTGTTCCTCGGCGTGCCGTTCAACATCGCCTCGTACGCGCTGCTCACGGTGATGGTCGCGCAGCAGACCGGGTTGACGCCCGGCGAGTTCGTGTGGACCGGCGGGGACGTGCACATCTACGCGAACCACGAGGAGCAGGTGCGCGAGCAGCTCTCCCGCGAGCCGTACCCGTACCCGCGGCTGCGGCTGCGGCGCACCCCCGCGTCGATCTTCGACTACGACTACGACGACTTCGAGGTCCTCGACTACCGTCACCACCCCACCATCACGGCGCCGATCGCCGTCTGAGCCGAGGATGCGCAGCGACCCCATGAGCCGGGCCACCCGTCCCACCGAGCCCGTGATCGCCATGATCTGGGCCCAGACCCCCGAGCGCGTCATCGGCCGCGACGGCACCATGCCGTGGCACGTCCCCGAGGACCTCGCGCACTTCCGGGCCCACACGCACGGCCACCCCGTGATCATGGGCCGGCGCACGTGGGAGTCGTTCCCGGCGCGCTTCCGCCCGCTGCCCGGGCGCACGAACATCGTGGTCTCCCGCACCCTGACGGCCACCGAGGAGGCCGGCGCGGAGCTGCGGGCCGCGGGCGCCGTCGTCGTGCCGGACTTCGGGGCGGCCCTGGCCGCCGCGGCCGAGGCCGACGGCTGTGACACCGTGTGGGTGATCGGCGGGGCGACGCTCTACGAGCAGGCCCTCGACGTGGCCTCGCGCGCCGAGGTGACCGTGATCGACGCGGACGTCGACGGCGACACGCACGCCCCGCCGCTCGACGCCCGCTGGCGGCGCACCGCCGTCGACCCCGCCCCCGACGCGTGGCTGGACTCCGCCTCCGGCCCGCGCCACCGCTTCGAACGATGGGAACGCGACTGACATGGCCCCGACCGACTCCGACCAGCGTCTGCTCTCCCCGCAGGCGGTCTCGTTCCTCGCGCTCGTCGCCCTGCCCGTGCTGGCGTTCGTGTGCGCCGTGTTCGGGCTGATCCTCGTGCTGCAGGGCAAGACCATCGCCGGGCTGGTGTTCCTGCTCGTGCTGACCCAGGTGTTCGCCGTGGGCGGTCTCATCGCGTGGAACAAGCGGAAGCGCGCGCAGCAGGGCCGCTAGCCTGGAGGGCATGACTTCCGCTGCCCCCGCATCTGTGAACGCCCCCGACGCGGCCGCCGTGCCCACCGTGGGCCTGGTCGGCTGGCGCGGCATGGTGGGGTCCGTCCTCCTGCAGCGCATGGCCGAGGAGGGCGACTTCGCCCGCGTCCACCCCGTCTTCTTCTCCACGTCCAACGCCGGCGGTCCCGCGCCCGTGCTCGAGGGCATGGCCGGCGACCCGGGCGTGCTCCAGGACGCGTACGACGTGGACGCGCTCAAGGCCCTGCCCGTGATCCTCACCGCGCAGGGCGGGGACTACACGCAGGCCGTGTACCCGAAGCTGCGCGCCGCCGGCTGGGACGGCATCTGGATCGACGCCGCCTCCACCCTGCGCATGGCGGACACCTCCGTGATCGCGCTGGACCCCGTGAACCGCGGCGTCATCGACGCCGCCCTGGCGAACGGGACGAAGGACTTCATCGGCGGCAACTGCACCGTGTCCTGCATGCTCATGGGCCTGGGTGGCCTGTTCAAGGCGGGCCTGGTCGAGTGGGGCACCGCCATGACCTACCAGGCGGCCTCCGGCGGCGGCGCCCGGCACATGCGCGAGCTGCTCACCCAGTACGCCGAGCTGGGCGGCGCGGTGCGGGCCGAGCTGGCCGATCCGGCGTCGGCGATCCTCGAGATCGACCGCAAGGTGATCGAGCTGCAGCGCGGCGGCCTGGACTCGACGCAGTTCGGCGTGCCGCTGGGCGGCTCGCTGATCCCCTGGATCGACTCCGACCTGGGCGACGGCGTCTCCCGCGAGGAGCGCAAGGCCTACGACGAGACCAACAAGGTGCTCGGGCTGACCGGGGCGGACCGGATCCCGTTCGACTCGCTGTGCGTGCGGATCGGCGCCATGCGCTCCCACTCGCAGGCCCTCACCCTCAAGCTCACCCGGGACGTGCCGCTGGACGAGGTCGAGCAGATCATCGCCGCGGACAACGAGTGGGTGCAGGTGGTGCCGAACACCAAGGAGGCCACGGTCACCGACCTGACCCCGATCGCCGCGACCGGCACCCTGCAGATCCCCGTCGGCCGGCTGCGCAAGCTCAACATGGGTCCCGAGTACCTCTCGGCGTTCACCGTCGGCGACCAGCTGCTGTGGGGTGCGGCCGAGCCCGTGCGCCGCATGCTGATGATCGCCACCGGCAACCTCTGAGCCGCGACGCCGGCGGCGCGGCGCGCACCCGGCTCCCGTTTTCGTTCGGGAAACGGCGGGTGTTCGGGCGTTGTCGTTCGGGAAACGGCGCCCGCGCCGCCTCGGGGCGCCGTTTCCCGAACGAAAGCACTCCTGGGGGCGCCGTTTCCCGAACGAAAGTGAGGGGTCAGAGGCTGGTGCCGATGATCATCGGCTCGGGGTGCAGCTCGACGCCGAAGCGTTCGCGCACGCCGTCGCGCACGGTGCGCGCGACCGTCAGGACGTCCTCGGTGGTCGCGTCGCCGCGGTTGGTCATGGCGAGGGTGTGCTTCGTGGACACCGACGCGCGGCCCCCGGCCAGGCCGGTGCCGTCGGCTCCGCGGCCGTCCGGCCCGCCCTCGCGGGGGGCGACCTCGGGCAGCCCGAAGCCCTTCGCGAAGCCCGCGCGATCGATCAGCCAGGCCGCCGAGAGCTTCACGAGCGGCGTCCCGTCCTCGGCCTCCCCGGCGGCGAACGCCGGGGCGCCCTCGGGCAGGGAGGCCCGCACGGACGCGGGCACGATCGGGTTCGTGAAGTAGCTGCCCGTGGACCACGTGTCCGGGTCCGCCGGGTCGGACACCATCCCCTTGGCGGCGCGCAGGGCCAGCACCTCGCGGCGGACCACCGCGAGCGGGGCATGGGCGCCCTCCTCGACGTCGAGCGCGGCCGCCAGCTGCCCGTAGCGGACCGGCGCCGTCGGCTCGGCGTCGGAGGAGGCGCGGCGCAGCCGCAGGTCGATCGAGAGCACGATCCACCGGGGACTCGGCGCGCCGGTCTCCAGCATGGAGCGCTTGATCACGGAGTCGCGGTAGCCGAAGCGCAGGTCCGCGGGCGTCAGCTCGACGACGTCGCCCGCCTCCCGGTCCCACGCGCGCAGGGCGACGAGCACCTGCGAGACGTCCGCGCCGTACGCGCCGACGTTCTGCACGGGCGTCGCGCCGGCCGAGCCCGGGATGCCCGAGAGCGCCTCGATCCCGCCGAGCCCGTGCGCCACGGTCCATGCGACGGCGTCGTCCCACGGGTGGCCCGCCGCGATCCGCACGACGACGGCCTCCCCCTCGTGGTCCGCGGACCGGGCCCCGTCGCCGGCGGGCGGCGTCTCGCCCTCGCCGGGCAGCGGCCCGTCCAGCACGTGGATGCCCTCGAAGGCCAGCCGCACGACGGTGCCGGGGAAGCCGGCGTCCGCCATGAGGGTGTTGGAACCGCCGCCGAGGACGAACAGGGGCTCGCCCGCCGCGTCGGCGGCGCGCACGGCCTCGATCGCCTCGGCCTCGGTGCGCGCGGTGACCCACGCGCGCGCAGGCCCGCCGACGCGGGTGGTGGTGTGGTCCGCCAGCCGCTCGCTCACGCGCTCTCCCCCGCGGGGTCGGCCAGGCGCACCACGGCCTGCGCCTTGGTCAGCACGCGCGGCTTCGCCGCGTCCGGGTTGGTGACGTTCAGGTCGATCCGCACCGTCCCGGCAGCCTCGTCCACGGCGCCGACCGTGCCGACGACCTCGAGCGTGGCGCCGGGGACGGGCGCGCCGTCGTCGTCCGTGCGCCCCGTGGTGTCCGCGACGGGCACCATGCCGGTGAAGCGGGTCTGGTAGTCGACGACGGCGCCCGGGTCGCCCGCCCAGTCCGAGACGAGCTGCACGGCCGCGCCCATGGTGAGCATCCCGTGGGCGATGACGCCGGGCAGGCCGACGTGCTCGGCGAACGACGGGGACCAGTGGATCGGGTTGCGGTCGCCGGAGGCACCCGCGTAGGCGACGAGGTCGGCGCGGGTGAACGTGACGGTGCGCGTGCCGACCACCTCGCCCCGGGCGAGGTCGGACAGGCGGGGGGCGGTGCTCATCAGGACTCCTCTCCCCGGACCAGCAGGGTGGACGTGACGGTGGAGACGGCCGCGCCGTCCCGATCCGCGATCTCGGTGACGGTGGTGACCATGCGGTTGCCGCCGAGGGACTTCACGGCCTCGACCCGCACGGTCGCCACGACCTCGTCCCCGGCCACCAGCGGGCGGTGGTGGACGAAGCGCTCGTCCGCGTGGACCACGCGCGAGAAGTCGATCCCCAGCTCGGGATCGGCGACGACGGCGGCCTCGGCGCGCTGGGCGATGACGACGGCGAAGGTCGGGGGGGCGACCAGGTCGGCGTGTCCCAGGGCCCGGGCGGCCGCGACGTCGTGGTGCGCGGGATGCTGGGCCTGCACGGCCTCGGCGAAGCCGCGGACCGCCTCACGACCGACCTGGAAGGGGGGCGCGGGCGGATAGCTCCGCCCGGCGACGTCGGGGTTCACGCTCAACTCGGGCCTCCTGCGGGACGGTTCTCGACTGCCGTCCAGCCTAACGGCCGGGGCGCCGCTCCCCCTGCCGGCGGGCGGCCTGGCGGAAGCGCACGAGCTGGGCGGACAGGTGCACGGCGACGCCCGCGCCGAGCACGCCCAGGGCGGTCCCGGAGACGGCGAGGCGTCCGGTGGTCCCGCCGACGACCGCCAGCACGATGCCCACGAGGAACAGCGCGGAGCCGGTCAGCACGAGGGTCCGGTACAGCCGGGAGCCGTGCTCCCACGGGGAGACGAAGCCGCGGGGCGCGGCGGTGCCGCGGGCGGGCTGGTGAGCGGGGCGACGCGTGGACATGCCCGCCAGGCTACCGGGGCGACGGACGGGCCCCGGAACGCGAAAGGACCCGGCCCCTCCGAGGAGGTGACCGGGTCCGTCCGATTCCGTAGCGGCGGGGGGACTCGATCCCCCGACCTCACGATTATGAGTCGTGCGCTCTAACCAGCTGAGCTACGCCGCCACGACACGAGAACGCCCGCACTCACGGTTTTCACGCCGCGAGGGCGGGCTCTCATGTCAGAGCCCCGACCGGGAATCGATCCCGGGACCTCCATCTTACCAAGATGGCGCTCTACCACTGAGCTATCGGGGCAACGAGGTGAGACTCTACCAGGGCCCCGGGGCCGATGCAAAATCGGCCCCGGGCACGGCCTCCGGCGGGGTCCGCACCCCGGCCGGATCAGCGGCGGGCGCCCCGATCCGAGCGCTCCTGGGCGCCCCAGCGGGGCTTGCGGCCGCCGGGGCGTCCCCCGCGGTCGCCACGGAAGCCGCGGTCGTCCCGGTCCTTGCGGAAGCCGCCACGATCCTCGCGGGAGCCGCGGTCGTCCCGGTCCTTGCGGAACCCGCCGCGCTGGCCGCCGTCGCGGTCCCCGCGGAAGCCGCCGCGCTCGCCGCGCTCGCCGCGGTCCTTGCGGAAGCCGCCGCGGCGCTCACCGCGGTCCTCGCCGTCGCGCAGGATGCTCGCCGCGTGGGTCGCGATCTCCCGCAGCCGCTGCACCTCGTGGGCGCCGCCCACCACGTTGACGTGACCGATCTTGCGCCCCGGGCGCACGGACTTGCCGTAGTTGTGGATCTTGGCGCGGGGTTCCGCGCTCAGTGCCTGCGGATACGCGGCGAAGAGGTCCTGGTTGTCCCCGCCCAGGTAGTTCTTCATCACGGCCGCCCCGGCCACGACGTCCGTGGCGCCCAGGGGCCAGTCCAGCACGGCGCGCAGGTGCTGCTCGAACTGGCCGGTCACGGCGCCGTCCATGCTCCAGTGCCCGGAATTGTGCGGGCGCATGGCCAGCTCGTTGACCGCGAAGCCGGCGTCC